>Ga0209577_10006313_pt1 | contig 10967 bp, 13 predicted proteins | sample GraSoiAngelo_109_FD_185874 | JGI IMG/M metagenome (GOLD analysis project Ga0209577, IMG submission 185874) | Grasslands soil microbial communities from the Angelo Coastal Reserve, California, USA - 14_0903_12_20cm (SPAdes) (version 2) | ecosystem: Environmental > Terrestrial > Soil > Grasslands... | reverse complement strand
GATCACGTCGTGCACGAGCTGGAGGGCTGATGGCTTCGGGAGTCACGGTCGCGGTGGTCGGCGCCACGGGCGCCGCCGGGCAGACGACGCTCAAGATCCTCGAGGAGCGCAAGTTTCCCGTGCGCGAGCTGCGCGCCTTCGCCTCCGAGCGCTCCGTCGGCAAGACGGTGAGCTTCCGCGGGGAGGACATCCGCGTCGGGCGCGTCGAGCCGGCGGCCTTCAAGGGTGTCGAGATCGCCATCTGCTCGGCGGGCTCCGCGCAGGCCAGAGAATACGCGCCGATGATCGCGAAGGCCGGCGCCATCGTGGTGGACAAGTCCAACGCCTGGCGCTTGGACCCGGCGGTGCCGCTCGTGGTGCCGGAGATCAATCCCCACGCCGTGAAGGCGCACCGGGGCATCGTGGCGTCACCCAACTGCACCACGATCGTGGCCGTGATGCCGCTCAAGCCGCTGCACGACGCCGCGCGGATCCGCCGCGTGGTCGCCACCTCGTACCAGTCGGTCTCGGGCGCCGGCGTCAACGGGATCGAGGATCTCCGGCAGCAGACGCTGGCGTGGGCACGTGGCGAGGCGATGCGGCCCGCGCACTTCCCGCATCGCATCGCCTTCAACCTGATTCCCGCCATCGACACATTTGCGCCGGACGGCTACACGGGCGAGGAATGGAAGCTCATCAACGAGACCCGCAAGATCCTCGAGGCGCCGGACCTCCTGATCTCGCCGACGACGGTCAGGGTGCCGGTGTTCACCTGTCACTCCGTGGCCGTGAACGTCGAGACGGAAGACAAGGTCAGCGTCGAGCGCGCGCGCGAGCTCTTCGGTCGCTTCCCCGGTCTCAAGGTGTGGGACGAGCCCGCCGAGCAGCGCTACCCGATGCCGGTCGACGTCGAGGGACAGGACGACTGCTGGGTCGGGCGCATCCGCGAGGATCTCTCGCATCCACGCGCGCTGAACTTCTGGGTGGTCGGAGATCAGTTGCGCAAAGGGGCGGCGACCAACGCCGTGCAGATCGCCGAGCTGCTGCTCGCCACCTAGGGCGCCGAGCCCCAGGGAGGTCGCGGGATGAGGACTCGTCGCCGCGCCTACCGCCGCCGGTTCGGTCGTCACGCGCGGTTCAACTTCGCCACGGTGCTCACCATCATCGTCGTGGCCTGGATCGCGGTGCCGAACGTCGCGCGCTTCGTGAACGCGTGGGCCGGCTACGCGCCGCTGCATTACGAGCCCAAGGACCTGGAGCGCCAGACGTGGCTGGAGCGCCACGATGCCGACTCACTGCTGGCGCGCCTGGAGTGGAACGACTTCATCGGCATCGGACTCTTTCTCCTCGTCGCGGTGGTCTGGCTCACCCTGGTGCCCGACCGCGCGCCGCGCCGTCGCCCGCCACAATAGGAACGCGCACCGTCCGTCTCGTTCTCGCGTACGACGGCACCGACTTTCGCGGGTGGCAGGTGCAGCCCGATGCGCCCACGGTGCAGGGCGCGGTCCTGGAAGCGGCGCGTCGTTTTCTCGGCCCCGATGCGCGCGTGACCGGCGCCAGCCGCACCGACGCCGGCGTCCACGCGCTCCGACAGACCGCGTCGCTCAGCACGCAGGCGACGCTGGCCCCCGCGGCCGTCAAGGCCGCGCTCAACGCGGCGCTGCCGCCGAGTGTGCGCGTGCTCGACGCGCGCGAGGCGCCGCCCGGCTTCGACGCCCGGCGCGCGGCGGCCGGCAAGCGCTACCTCTATCTGCTCGACAATGGACCGGTTGCCGCGCCGCTCCTGCGGCGCTTCGCCTGGCACGTGCCCGGCGCGCTGGATCTCGACGCCCTGCGCGGGGCGCTGGCGGCGATGCGCGGCCGGCACGACTTCGGCGCGTTCTGCGCGGCGCCCGGCCGCGACGCCGATCCCGTCTGTCACCTGCAGGCCGTGCACGTGCTCCGGCGGCGCGCTCTCGTGGCCATGCTGATCTCCGCCGACCGGTTCCTGCATCACATGGTGCGCAACCTCGTCGGCAGCGCGATCGACGTCGGCCGCGGAGCACGGCCCGTCGCATGGATGGCCCAGGTGCTGACCTCCCGCGACCGCACTCGCGCCGGCCCCACCGCCCCCGCCCACGGCCTCGTCCTCGTGCGTGTGCGGTACCCTGCCGAGCCGTGATCGCTCACGGAACGGTCGGCGCGGGCGATCGGCGGGCGTACCCTCGCCGTTCGAAGAACGGCGCGTGGGTCGAGCGGGTGACGTCGCCCGCGCCCCCCGCCGCACGCCGCGACAGGACCCCGCCGCCGCGCGCGTGCCGAAGGTCCCACGGCCGATCCGCGCTAGAATAGCGACGCGATGCGCACCTACGTCACCGTCCGGGGCGGTCGCGTCAGCGAAGTAGCAGCCGAGGTCGTTCGCGAGCAGCCCCTCACCATCTACGTCAACGGCGAGAAATTCCTCACCCTGCTCTGCTCACCCATGATGCTCGAGGCGCTCATCGTCGGCTACCTGTGGATGGAGAAGGTCATCGGCGGCGTGGAAGAGATCGCCGGTGTGGTGGTCTCGCCCGTCGACGGCCGGGCCGACGTCACGCTGACGCATCCGGTGACGCTGCCCACCGAGCGGATCCTCACCTCGGGGTGCGGCGGCGGGATCACGTTCCGAATCGATCATCGGCTCTTCCCGCGGCTCCACTCGTCGCTGCGGGTGCGGCCGGCCGCGCTCGCCGACGGTATGAAGCAGCTGTTCCAGGCGGCGACGGAGTACCAGCGCTCTCGCGGCATCCACGGCGCCGCCCTCTCGGACGGAACGCGGCTGCTCGTCGTCGCGGAGGACGTGGGCCGCCACAACGCCGTCGACAAGGTGAAGGGGCAGGCGCTGCTGGAGGGGGTTCCGACGACCGATCGCATTCTCCTGTCCACCGGGCGCGTCTCGTCCGAGATGCTCCTCAAAGCCGCACGTATGGGCGTGCCGGTGGTCGCCTCTCGGACGTCGCCCACCGAGATGGCGGTGGCTCTCGCCGAGCAGCTGAACGTCACCGTCTGCGGTTACGTGCGGCCTGACGGTCTCAATCTCTACGCAGGTGAGGCGCTCGTCCTCGACGCGGAGCCCGCGACGCGTGACTGAGGAGCGCATCGAGTCGGCGGCCGAGAAGGCATTCAAGCGGCGCTTCGGCGGCAAGGACAAGGGCCGGAACAAGCGCGAGGACTATGCCCTCGACCTGTTCCGCGAGGCGGCCGCCTACCTCGACGACCCTGACCGAGTGAACGCGGTCCTCCGTGAGCTCGGGAAGCTCTACAATCCCGTCACAAATAACCCCATTGTCGATCTGGAAACCAGGCAGCGGGTCGTAACCCTGCTCCGGGCAGGGGCACGGGAGCTGGCGGTAACCGTCCTTGACAATCAACGACGCCTGTATGCCCCACTCGAGCGCGACGACAATGCGGGACTACGTTCACAAGAACAGTGGGATACGCAGTAGTGCAATCTTGACATTGGAAGGTCCGACCGCCTAGGATGCTCTCATCCTCGTACCGGCCATAGGTGCCGGAATCATCGGGGAGGGGGGCATCGCGCCATGGGCCTCACCGAGTCGATTCAGCAAGATCGCCACATCGTCGTCGCCGTTGACGCCACCCGCGGCACCGTCCGGGTGAAGGGCTTCGCCGATGCCTGCACCGATCTCTCGTGCTCCGAGCAGACCCTCGTCGTCAGCGACGACAAGGGCGGCCGCGGGGATCTCACCGCGCTCAACGCGGGCGACATCGTCAGGCTCGAAGGGCCGGTCGGTCGGCCCGCCCGCATCGTCGTCGTCCGACGGGTCTGGGACGAGTTCTCCAGTCCAGAGTGGTGACAAGGAGGCTTCGATGAGCCTTTCACGTCGTGACTTCCTGAAATACGGAGGAGCGACTGCCACCGGAGCCGCGCTCGGCACGGGTGTCGACATGTTGCCGGTCGAAGCGGCCGCGGTGTCACTCAAGATCAAGGAAGCGAAAGCGTTCGCAGGCGTCTGCCCGTACTGCGCAGTCGGCTGCGGACAGCTCATCTACTCCAAGGACAACCGGATCATCGACATCGAGGGCAACCCGGACACCCCGCACACGCTGGGCCGGCTCTGCCCCAAAGGTGCCGCCACCATCCAGCTGTCGAACAACCCGCTGCGGCCCACCAAGGCGCTCTACCGCGCACCCGGCTCGGACCGGTGGGAAGAGAAGCCGATCGAATGGATGTATGACCAGATCGCCAAGCGCTACTACGACGCCCGCGAGAAACACTTCATCGAGAAGGAGAAGGACAAGGAAGGCAGGGAAGTCACCGTCAACCGGCTCGAGGCGATCGCCTCGCTCGGCTCGGCCTGCATCGACAACGAGGAATGCTACCTCCTGTCGAAGCTGAACCGCACCTTCGGCATCGTCTATCACGAGCACCAGGCCAGGGTCTGACACAGCGCCACGGTCCCAGCTTTGGGGACCACGTTCGGTCGCGGGGCGATGACGACGAACCTCATCGACCTCCAGCATTCCGACGTGATCATGATCACGTCGAACATGGCCGAGAACCACCCGGTGGGCTTCCAGTGGGTGATGAAGGCCAAGGAGCGCGGGGCCAAGGTCATCCACGTGGACCCGCGTTACACGCGTACCAGTGCGGCGGCGGACATCCACATGCCGCTGCGCTCGGGCACCAACATCGCGTTCTTCGGCGGGCTGATGAACTACGCCATGCAGAAGAACCTCTACTTCAAGGACTACGTCGTCCACTACACGAACGCGTCGTTCCTGCTCGACCCGGCGTTCAAGAACGCGACCGATCTCAACGGCCTGTTCACGGGCTATGACGGGAGCAAGAAGTCGTACGACCGCTCCTCCTGGAAGTACCAGCTCGACGGTGAGGGCAACCCCAAGCGTGACCTCACGCTGAGAGACCCCCTTACCGTCTTTCAGCACCTCCGGCGGCACTACGGCCGGTACACGTCGGCGATGGTCGAGCGCGTGTGCGGCATCCCGAAGGCGAAGTTCGAGGAGGTCGCGCAGCTCTACTGCGGGACCTCGGGCCCCGAGAAGACGGGCACCATCACCTATGCGCTGAACCTGACGCAGCACACCAACGGCGTCGAGAACATCCGCGCGCTCTGCATGCTGCAGCTCCTGCTCGGCAACATCGGACGGCCGGGCGGCGGCGTCACCGCGCTGCGTGGCCACGCCAACGTGCAGGGCGCCACCGACCTCGAGCTGCTCTATCACGAGCTGCCGGGCTACCTGCCGATGCCGCTGCGCGACGCGCATCCCGATCTCAAGACGTACCTCGAGAAGGAGACGCCGAAGGGCGGCTTCTGGGTGAACCGGCCGAAGTTCATGGTGAGCCTGCTCAAGGCCTTCTACGACGACGCGGCCACGAAGGACAACGACTTCGGATACCAGTGGATCCCGAAGCGCGCGTCCGCGGACGCCTATAGCCACCAGCACATGTTCGTGGATATGTACAACGGCATCATCAAAGGCTTCCTCGCCGACGGGCAGAACCCGGCGGTGGGCGGCCCCAACGCCAAGCTGGCGCGGGCCGCCATGCAGCGGCTCGACTGGCTCGTCGTCGTCGACATCTTTCTGACGGAGACGGCCGAGGTGTGGAAGGAGCCCGGCGTCAACCCGAAGGACGTCAAGACCGAGGTGTTCTTCGTGCCGGCCGCGCCCGCCGCGGAGAAGGACGGCAGCCTCACCAACACGATGCGGCTGATCCAGTGGCACGAGAAGGCGGTCGATCCGCCGGGTGACGTGCAGACCGACGCGCAGTTCTTCTGCACGCTGGCTCACCGACTGCAGAAGATGTACGCCGGCAGCAGGAAGGAGCGCGACAAGGGGTTCCGCGCCGCCAACTTCACCTACGGCGCGAAGCCCGATCATCCCGAGATGGTCGAGGTCCTCAAGGAGATCAACGGCGTCGCCACCGAGGACATCAGCGACAAGGACGGCAAGGTACTCTACAGGAAGGGCCAGCCGATCAATTCGTTCGCGCAGCTCACGGACGACGGTAAGACGACGTCCGGCTGCTGGATCTACACGGGCGTGACCGTCGAAAGCCCGGACGGCAAGCTCATCAACAAGGCGGCCTCGCGCAAGCCGGCCGAGGGTACCGACTACCTGGCGCACGGCTGGGGCTTCGCGTGGCCGGCGAACCGCCGCATCCTCTACAACCGCGCCTCCGCCGACCTGACCGGCAAGCCCTGGAGCGAGAAGAAGAAGCTGATCTGGTGGGACCCGAGCGTGCCGGGTGCCAAGCCGGAGGACAAGCCCGGCAAGTGGGTCGGCCTCGACGTTCCCGATTTCAACGCGTTCCTCGCGCCCGACGCGAAGAACGGTGACAAGCCTTTCATCATGCGCGCCGACCTCGTCGGCGGCTTTTTCGGACCGCTCAACGACGGACCGTTCCCCGAGCACTACGAGCCCGTCGAGTCGCCGACGAAGAACCTCCTGTCCCGCCAGCAGATCAACCCGGTGGTGAAGATCTGGAAGGTGCCGGATCAGAAGAACGAGCTGGCGCCGGTCGGCTCGAAGGATTACCCGTACGTCATCACGACGTACCGCCTCACCGAGCACCACCTCTCCGGCGTCATGTCGCGGTATCTACCCATGCTGGCGGAGCTGCACCACTCGCACTTCGCCGAGATCAGCCACGAGCTCGCCAAGGAGCTCGGGATCCAGAACGGCGAGAAGGTGACCGTCGTGAGCCCGCGCGGCAAGGTGCACGTCACCGCGATGGTCACCAACCGCATCAAGCCCTTCACGATCGACGGCAAGACAGTCCACCTCATCGGCGTCCCGTGGCACTGGGGCTGGAAGGGCGTGGAGCAGCTGCCGGGCAGCAAGGGCGACATCACCAACGACCTGTCGTCCACCGTCGGCGACCCCAACGTCTTCATCCAGGAGACGAAAGCCTTCGTCTGCAACGTGAAGAAAGGGGTGGTCTAGCCATGGCGCGCACGCTGGCGATGTTCACGGACACGTCACTGTGCATCGGCTGTCGGGCGTGTCAGGTGGCGTGCAAGCAGTGGAACGAGCTCGGGCTCGAGACGCCCGAGTGGACGGGCACGTACCAGAACCACGCTCACTTCACAGAGAAGACGTTCCGGCTCGTGCGGTTCATCGAGGCGCCCGGCGCCAAACCCAACGGCGATCTCGCCTGGCTGCTCATGTCCGACGTCTGCAAGCACTGCGCGCAGGCGGGATGTCTCGACGCGTGTCCCACCGGCGCCATCTACCGGACCGAGCACGGTACCGTGAACATCAACCAGGACGTCTGCAACGGCTGCCGCTACTGCGTGGCCTCGTGCCCGTTCGGCGTCGTGTCGTTCAACGAGCAGACGGGCACCGCCAAGAAGTGCACCTTCTGTCGCATCCACAACGGCCTCGGGCCCGCCTGCGCCAAGGCCTGTCCCACCGACTCCATCCAGTTCGGGTTCCGCGACGACCTGGTGGCCAAGGCCAACAAGCGCGTGGAAACCCTGAAGGGGATGGGCTTCAAGGACGCCCAGCTTTACGGCGCCGACAGCGGCGGCTTCCTCGGCGGCCTCAACGCGTTCTTCCTGCTGCTGGCCCGGCCGGCGACGTACAACCTGCCGGAGCATCCCAAGCTCCCGCAGCGTAACGTTGTCGTGGACTCGCTGCTCTCCATCGGCTCGGCGATCCTCGTCGGCGTCGGCGCCATGCTCGCCTTCCGCCAGCGTGGAAAGGGGGGAGAGTGATGCTCAAGGTCCCCGGCTGGGAGATGTCGATCGTCTGGTACTTCTTCCTCGGCGGCATCGCGGGCGGGGCGTACTTCACGGCCGCCATCGCCGACAACTTCGGCTCGTTCCGCGACCGCGCGGTGGCGCGCGTGGGCTACCTGCTCTCGCTGCCGCTCGTGGCCGTGTGCGGGGTGCTGCTGATCGTCGATCTCGGCGTTCCCACGCGGTTCATGAACATGATGCTGCACTTCAAATTCTGGGACCCGATGTCGATCGGGGCGTGGGCGGTCGGCATCTTCGGCGCGTTCACGTTCGTGTCGTCCGTGCTGTCGTTCACCGCGTCCGAGTCGGCGGCCTCGCTGCGCCGCAGGATCTCGCTGGTCGGGATGCTGTTCGGCTTCTTCCTCGCGGGCTACACCGGCGTCCTGCTGAGCAACTCCGCGATGCCGTTCTGGGGCGATTCGCGGCTGATGGGCGCCCTGTTTCTCGCCTCGGGCGGCTCCACGGGCATGGCGGCGGTGGCGCTCATCATGTTCCTGAGCGGCCGCTCGATGGGCGAGAGCTGGCACAAGATCGAGGTGGCAGATCGCTTCTCGATGCTCGTCGAGCTCCTCGTGCTCGCGATCTTCCTCGGCGTGCTGGGCTCGGCTGCGCAGCCGATCACCAGCGGCCACCTGGGGCCGCTGTTCTGGGGCGGCCTCGTCGGGGCGGGACTGATCGTGCCGCTCCTGCTGAACTTTTTCGGCGGGCGCATGCGCGCGCTCGGCGCCGTCTCGGCCGCCCTCGTCCTCCTCGGCGGCTTCATTCTCCGCTACGTCGTCGTCATGTCGATCCAGGGCTGAACCGCGGGGTATGGGGGGCCATGTCGTGGCCCCTCACCTCCTTTCTGACAACGTGAACGCGACCACGCTGAGCGTGTCCATCGAGCGGCCTCCCCGCGAGATCTCCGACTTCGTCTCGCAGCCCCGAAACCTCCCACGCTGGGCCGTCGGCCTGGCGCGATCGGTGCGGCCGGACGGTGAGAGCTGGATCGCCGACACGGCACAGGGTCCCGTGCGTCTGCGCTTCGCGCCCTCCAACGCGTTCGGTGTCCTGGATCATTATGTGCGGCCGGTGGCCGGCCGCGAGATCGCGGTGCCGATGCGCGTCGTGCCCAACGGGGCCGGCAGCGAGGTACTGATCACGGTCTTCCAGCAGCCGGAGATGACGGAGGCGCAGTACCAGGAGGACCTCGGTCTCGTGCGGCGCGATCTCGAGCGATTGAAGCGGGTCCTCGAGGGTACTGTATGACCGAGCTGCGCGAGGCGTGGCGCGAGCTGTTGGCACGACGGCGCGCGCTCGTGACGAGCCTCGCGCCCTACGACGAGATGCTCGAGCGCTGGGCGGCGTGGAGGCCGCCGCGGCGGTCGCTGAGCTGGTCGGCGCAGCGCTGCCGCGAGAGCTGGACGCGCGGCGTGCCGCTCACCGTCGAGGCGCCACCGCCGCTCGACGCCGACAACCTCGAAGACCTGCTCGGCGGCGCCATGGAGGACGTGGCGGCCGTGACGCCGGCTCGCGCCCCGGCGCTGCAGCGTCTCGCCGGCGCCTGGGACGCGGGCGCGATCGGTCCCGGCATGCTGCTGCCACGCCGGGAGGGGATCGGCGACGGCGGCGTGGAAGCCACGAGCGGGCTGGACGCCGAAGCGGTCGCCTTCCTCGCATACGCGACGCTGCGGCCGGCGTTGCAGGCGTGGCTCTCGCCGGCACGGCCGCATTTCACCGGGGTCGACTGGGGGCGTGGCGTGTGTCCGTTCTGCGGCGGCCCGCCCGGCTTCGTCGACGTCATCGAAGGCGGCCACCGGCGTCTGGCGTGTCACTTCTGTGGCGGCGCCTGGGCCTTCGCCAAGCTGCGCTGCCCGCTCTGCGGCGTCGAGGGCACCAAGGACATGGTGCGCCTGCAGGCCGAAGGCGAGGATGCGGGCTACGTCGTCTCCGGCTGTCGCGCTTGTGGCGCCTACCTCAAAGAGCTGGACCGTCGGGAGCGCTGGAACGGCGGCCCGCCACTGCTGGAGGACTGGGCCTCGCCCCACCTCGACCTCGCCGCCCGCCGAGAGGGACTTCGCAAACCGCTGCCAGCGTTGCTCGACCTCGCCCAGACGGGCTGATCCCGCTCAGCCCATCGGGAATGTGGTAAACTCCCGGTGCGATTGATGTTTTAGTGGTCATGCACCCGTACCTACAGAACATCGCGATCATCGCGTACGTCTGCGCCATGGGACTGGCGCTGGCGCACCTCGTCCAGCGCCAGGCGTACGTCCATCGTCTCGCCGTGCTCGCCACGCTGGTCGGCTGGATCGCCCACACGCTGGCGCTCGTCGTACTCGCGATCGAGATCGGGGGTCCGCCGCTCGGCACGTTGCCCAACGCCGTATCGGTCGTCGTCTGGGTCGTCGTGTTGCTCGAGATGCTGGTCGAGCGGCAGTCGGGCGTCACGGTGCTGGGCGCGTTCGTGCTTCCGGTCGTCGTCGTCTTGAGTCTCAAGTCGTCGGTGGCGCGCCCGGTGACGCTGGCGCCGGCGCTCGGCAACGCGTGGATCTGGATCCATATCGCGCTGGCGCTCGTGGGCATCGCGGCCTTCGTGCTCAACTTCGCGGGCGCGATCATGTACCTGCTGCAGGAACGTCAGATCCGCCATAAGCGCCCGGGCCGCTTCTATCACCGCCTGCCGCCCCTCGAGACGCTCGATCGCTGGACGTATCGCACGCTCGCGCTCGGCTTTCCGTTCCTCACCACCGGCCTGATCCTCGGCGCCGTGTGGGCGCGCACCGCCTGGGGCAGCGTCTTTGCGTTCGACCCGCTCGCATTCTTCTCGCTGGTGGCGTGGCTGATCTATGCCGGCACCCTGGCCGGCCGCGCCGCGGGCGGCTGGCACGGGCGCCGCGCGGCGTACTTCGCCATCGTGGGCTTCGCGGCGCTCGTGGTCACGCTCGGCGCCGGGTTCTTTCTGCCCGGCCGGCACGGCGCCTGATGCCGCTCTTTGCCGCGGGCATCAGCCACAAGAACGCGCCGCTGGCGCTGCGCGAGCAGCTCGCCGCCGACGAGGGCAAGGTCCGCGAGATTCTGCGCGATCTCGTGGGCGGAGGCGTGCTGCGCGAGGCGGTCATCCTCTCGACGTGCAACCGCGTGGAGGTGTACGGCGTGGCCGACGTGCCGGGAGAGGCGCGCGCGGTCGCCTTCCGCCACCTGTGCCGGCAGCGCGGCGTGGAGGTGGCGGCCGTCGAGGAAGTCCTGTACACGCACGCCGAG
>Ga0209577_10006312_pt1 | contig 10968 bp, 4 predicted proteins | sample GraSoiAngelo_109_FD_185874 | JGI IMG/M metagenome (GOLD analysis project Ga0209577, IMG submission 185874) | Grasslands soil microbial communities from the Angelo Coastal Reserve, California, USA - 14_0903_12_20cm (SPAdes) (version 2) | ecosystem: Environmental > Terrestrial > Soil > Grasslands ... | reverse complement strand
TACCGTACATCTCCAGCCCGGCGAGGCGCCCCAGCTGCAGTAGCGCCGACCCGACCCCGCCTGCCGCGCCGTGGATCAGCACCCGCTGGCCCGGTCTGACCTTAGCGGAACGATGCAGCATCTGGTATGCCGTGATGTAGTTCAGGATGAGGCTGACGGCCTCGGCGGCGTCCAACCCAGATGGGACGGGAACCAGTTCACGCTGAGGCAGGCAGACGAACTCCGCGTAAGCACCGTGGATCGGCAGCGCCGCAACTGGCTGGCCTGGTTCGATTCCAGAGATACCGCCGCCGACCTTATCCACCACGCCAATTAGATCCCACCCTGGCGTGAAGGGCAGCCGGGGTGTCTCGGGATGAACGCCCTCGCGCATCAGCAGGTCGGGCAAGGAGACACCTGCGGCCTGCACTCTCACCCGCACTTCACCATCCTTTGGCTCGGGGCACCCTTCTTCGACCACCCGAAGTGCATCGGGTCCGCCGTAGTGAGTGACAATGATGCGCGTGTGTCTCACGGACCTCGTCCTCCTTTGGCGGGCGTTCGAGTCGCTTTCATGAAAAATCGATCCGGTACACGGGGTAACGGCTGGCGATCGCCTCGAAGTCTGGCAGCGCCGTCGCTATGCAACTCGTCTTTCCACGGTATCTGGCAAACCCGGAATAGCGGAGTAGAGTGCGTCTCTGAGTGCTACATCCCGCGGATCTCCTGTTAATCGTGTCCCCATCCGGCTCGTAACGTAGGCGTAGCCAATGCCGGCCGTCGGATCGGCAAATCCGAGAGAGCCGCCGGCTCCGGGTGAGCCGAATGAACTGGCGCCGCCGAACCGCCAGACGGCGCTCGGCTTCATAAAGCCCAGGGAGAACTGCACGCCACTCGTTTTCATACATTCGTCGTAAAATCCGCGCGTCGGGGGAGTCGCGGGCGCGGCCAACAAGCCCAATGTCTCTCGACGCAATCCCAATTCACTCCCGCCGGTGGCGAACACGCTGTAGGCGTGCGCCATCGCTCGTGCCGTGCCGACGCCGCCACCGGACGGCACTTCGAGGTCGCGCGCGTAGATACGCTGCTCATCATGCGGGAACTCGGAGCCCCTTAGGGCGCGGACGATCTTGGAGCGCCCATTCATCGCTTCCAGGGTGAAGCGAAGCCCGAAGCCTCGCAACATGTCCAACGGCTTGGGCCGTTCAATTGTGGCCAGCCGTGAGTTCGGGATGCTTTCAGGGAGCCTGATATAAGCGTCTATTCTGAGCGGAGTTGCGATCTCATCTTGGAAGAACTGTCCCAAACTGCGATGCTGCGGATCGACTCGGCGCAACAGCTCGCTCTCGTAGAAGCCGAGAGTGATTGCGTGATACGCCTGCCGTGTTCCCGGCTCCCACGCGGGTTTCTGACGTGCCAGCACGACTGCTAGGCGATCAAGGTCCGCTAGCAGGCTATGATCAATGGGCTCGTTCAACTCGAAAAGCCCTGCTTGGTGTGCGAGGAACTGGCGCACGGTGATTTGCCCTTTGCCCTGCTGCGCGAACTCCGGCCAGTAGGCGGAGACCCGCTCTTCGTAATCGAGCCAACCTCGAGAGTGTGCGATGGCGAGCGTCATCGCTGCCAAGCCTTTAGTGGCGGAGTAGACGATGACCATGGTGTCCTTCTCCCAAGGCTCGCCCGTCTGCTTGTTTCGGATACCGCCCCACAGGTCGACGACTTTCTCGCCGCGGTGAAACGCGCAGCAGGCCCCGCCTAGCTCGCGTCGCCGAACAAAGTTCTCGGCGAACGCCTGGCGCACAGCGTCGAAGCCCGGGCTAACGTTGCCCTCAATAGTGAAGCGGTCGTGCGCCGTTGTACGGACGATGACTTTGGATTCGGACATACCTTTTGCGATCATGCGGCCTGCTCCATTTCACTTGAAATCGCGCTCCGCGCGCCAATTCCAGATTGTGGAACGTTAGCCCCGGCCCACACTCTCTCTTTAATATCTAACGCGAGGGTTTTTCTGTGACGCAGGTCACCACAGCAGGTAGCGACACTCACATGTACGACTCCGGACGAAACGGCAAGCCGGGAACTATTCGATTCGTCCGTCGGATTAGTAACGACAAACGCGTTTGTATTCACTAGTCTGGCCAGCTTCCGGGTGGTCGCCAATTTCGAAATTGAGATCAACGTGGTCGGCCCGCTTCGGCCGCTTCGGAATGCAGCTTCGCCTCTTGAAGCGATCTGTGTTAGTATGAAACTCGCATGAGCGCACTGATTTTTACAGGAGATTTACAGGAGGTTTTGCCAGGAGAGCTTGCAGTCAGGGGCACTCAAGGCGAACGGTGCGTTGTATGCGAAACTTGCAAAGCCCTTATTTGCAACGTTTTAGGCTAAGTTGTTGATTCCACGGCTGGGGACGTAGTTCAGTTGGTTAGAACGATGCCCTGTCACTCCACCGAAACACTCCACAACTAAAGGATTTATTTCGTAACTCATTTGTGCTCTGTACATGGTCGTACACGGACGTACACGCGAATCCACCGTAGACCCGCAAAAACTCACACAAAACTCAAACAGACCCCGTGGCTGGCGAATTGTTATTTCGCCCATGATTCCCCGCCCTGCTAGCATTTTGTTGGACCGAACACTTTGCCAAGCGAAGTGATTCCTTGCTCGAGTTGTAGCTCCATAGATCTACTTTAGATGGACCACGACGTTGCCGCCCTGGAGTGGGGTTGCGGCCGGGACAGTGTGGTACGGTACGCCGTTACCGTCGTAAACAATCAACGAGAGTTGTTTGCCCGTGACGCCATTCTGGCCGCTATCCGTTACCGTTGCGGAGAACGTGTAGTTGCCCGCAGAGAAGAGACTTAATCCATCGCTTGCTCGGTTCACTTGTACGTTCGCCTTGCCTTGCAACGTTGAAGAGATCGGGTACGTAGTGCCGGTAAACTGCAGAGCGGTCAAAGCATTGCTCTTGATGATGAAGTCCGCCAATACGCCGTTGTAAAGGGCTCGGTACACGTAAACCATCTGGCCCTTGGGCGATCCAGTCGAGTTGTAGCGGGCGTTGAAACCAAAGTTGCCGTGGCTGCCTGTTGGATCATTGACCCAGCCGCCGCCAGTAGCGAATTGACCGCTATTCAAGTAGAAGTCTAAGCCTGCAGCCTGTGCATCTGGAGCGGTGTAGAACAGGTTCGTTCCGCCTGTGTTGCCAGAAACCAAGCGAGAAACGACACAGTAGCTGGCTTCCGACGATGAGCTTAAGGCGGTCGTTGCAGTGCCGATTCCAGCCGTTCCCGTCAAGGCTACTTGTGCGTACAAGGTAGACGGCGTTCCGCTGCCACAAGTCCCGGCCGCGTAGATATCAAACGCAATCCACATCTTGGTGATGACGCCGATGGTGGCCGTAGCTCCGGATTCGGGATTCGCACCGGGGTACCCCGCAGCCGCGCTGTCCCACACCGTTGCGCGCAGATTCAAATATGTTCCGACCTGTGCGATGGTGTCGCCACTGTATAGAATGAATGCGTTTTCTTGCGTCACAATCTGGGGAGTTGTGCCGTTGCTTCCTGCAAAGTTCGCGTTCGTGCTGCTGAACACGGCCTTCACTGCGTAGCTGGCAGCCGCCAGATTCACCTGCACTTGGGAGAGTGTAGCCACGCCAGAAGTGTTGATCGCCACTGGCGAGCCCACGTTCGTGCCATTTAAGGAGAACTGTACAGTCCCAGCGACAGACTGGCCACCAGCCGAAATCGGAGTAACCGTAGCGGTCAGTGTAGTGTAGTCGCTATATTGCACTGTCCCGGGCGACACGCTGGCATTCGTCGTAGTCGGAGCCTGGCCGATCGTGAAGCTTGGGGTCAGAGTCGTAGCGGCATTGTAGTTACCGTTGCCGCTCTGCGAAGCCGTCACTGTGCAACTGCCTACTCCAGTAAGGCTGAGCGAGCTGCCGGAGAGTAAACAGTTGCCCGCAGCGCTTAAGGTTACGGGAAGACCCGATGTTGCGCTGGCACTAAGGGTGAAGGGCCCTTGTCCGAAAATAGCGGTAGATGGCACGCCCGTAAGCTTGATCGTCTGGTTTGCTTTGCTGATTGTGAAGCTGCCTGTGCCGCTGCTCCCCGCGTGATTGGCATCACCCGCATAGCTGGCACTGGCCCCGGCGGTCCCAACGCTGGTGTTGTTCGTGTAGGAAACCGTCGAAGCGGCGCTCAATCCATCGCTGGTCTTGTATGCTGCGGTACAAGGGGTCAGCGCAGAACCGGTGTAGGTTTGCGCTGTCGTCGGACAGCTCACCGTCACACTCGACGTGGCCTGGCCGATCGTTACCGTGAACGGCACGCTGGTGGCAGCCGCGTAGTTGTTGTCAGCCGCAATGGTGGCCGTCAGCACGCAGGTGCCAGTGGCGTTCGAGACCGACACCGTGGTCCCAGTCACCGCGCAACCCGTCGAGCTGCCGGCGCTGAAGCTGATTGCTCCGGTTCCGCGGCTGCCCGTGGAGGTCGCCGTCCCTGTCGTGCCATAGTTCACCGCACTCGGCCCGTTCACCGTGATCGTCTGGGTCGCTTTGATGATCGTCAGTACGGTGCTACCGCTGCTGCCGTTGTAGTTGGCATCGCCGCTGTAAGATGCGGTGATCGTCTGCGAACCGGCAGTCAGCGGGAAAATAGTCACGCTACCTGTTCCGCCAGCCAAGTTCACAATCCCTGTCCCTCCTCCCTCGTCGCTCACAGTTACGGAGCCCGAGGGCGTACCGCCACCGGGCGCGTTGGCGCTGACCGTCGCGGTGAAGGTCATAGGCTGACCGAACGGCGACGGATTTAACGATGAGCTGACCACCAGGGTAGTGGCGTCCTTGTTTACCGTCTGAGTGAGAGATGAAGAGCTGCTAACAAAATTCGCGTCACCATTATAAGTGGCCGTAAGGAGGTGCGATCCTGCAGTGGCAAAGGGTACCAAGAGAACGGCTGCTCCTCCCGTGCCGACTGGTGCTGTTCCCAGCGGCGCACTTCCATCCTTGAAAGTCACTGTACCGGAAGGAGCCAGTGGTCCTCCTTGCGGACCGACCATTGCCGTGAGGGTTAAGGCTTGCCCAGCGACAGAGGGATCGATATTGGGAGTCAGCGAGACGGTCGTTGGCACCTTGTTAACAGTTTGCGTGAGAGTCGCGGCGCCGCTGGTTGTGTAGTTGTTGTCGCCGCTATAAGTGGCGGAGATGACATGCAATCCTGGCCCGAACGAGGCAGTGAAGGAAATCAAGGGGGAGCCGTTGACGATGGGCGTTGAGGCTCCAACCGGGGTCGAACCTAGCACGTTCGCTCCATCTGAGAATGTCACCGAGCCCGTGATCTGCGGCAGAGCCGACGCTCCTGAGGGCATGAAAATGTTTAAGGGCAGTGTAAAGGTTACGGAATTCCCCGCAAAGGATGGATTGAACGAAGAGTTCAATGAGCCGAGGACCACCGAATCCTTTTGAACAGACACTGTGGTTGGCGAGGCCGTCGTACTTCCACTGAAATTGGTGTCTCCAGCGTATTGCGCAGTGATCAAATGCTGTCCCGCAGACGAAAACGGAGGAGTATTGAAGACAGCCGGACCCCCGCCGGGATTCGTATTGTTCAGTTGAGCGGTTCCAATGGAGTTCCCGCCGTCGAAGAAGGTCACGCTGCCCGTCGGTATGCTCACACTTGAGCTCGTGGGCGCGACCGAGGCGCTGCATTGTACGGACTGGCCGAGGATGGGCTGCGGCGACACACAAGAAATCGTGATCGTCTGGGTCGCTTTGCTGAGCGTCACCGTGAACGGCGCGCTGGTGGCAGTCGTGTAGTTGTTGTCAGCCGCAATGGTGGCCGCCAGCACGCAGCTGCCGCTGGCGTCCGAGACCGACACCGTAGTCCCAGTCACCGCGCAACCCGTCGAGCTGCCAGCGCTGAAGCTGATGGCTCCGGTTCCGCTGCTGCCCGAGGAGGTCGCCGTCCCTGTCGCGCCATAGGTCACCGAACTCGGCCCGGTCACCGTGATCGTCTGGGTCGCCTGACTATTCGCAGCAAGCTCAAAGGCCCCGATGTCGCACGCAGAACCCTGGGGCCTGGTTATGCCGCGCTGATCGGTCGTCAGCGGCCCGTTTACGTCGCTGCAATTGGCTACCGGAATGGCATCCACGGCGGGACTCGTGGAAAGCAGCGCAGTGGTCTTGGTCGGGCCGCCATTGTCTTGCAGACCGGCGGGATTAAGCCCCGCAGGGGTATTATTGCTGTCGGTCCGCGAGGTGAGGATATTGGAGCACGAGTTATCGTCGGAAAGATTGTATCCGTCGGTGATGCCAGTGGCCCCGGAATATAAGAAACAATTCACACTGCCGTTATTCGCCAGGATCGTGCTCTTCAGCGTCAGCGTGGCGCCGCTGTAGAAGATGCCGCCGCCGCCTTGGGAGCCGGCTGTATTGCCCGAGATAGTGCTGTTGGTGACCGTCACGCTCGCCTGGCTGTCGCTGTAGATGCCGCCGCCGCCTTGGGAGCCGGCTGTATTGCTATTGCCCGAGATAGTGCTGTTGGTGACCGTCACGCTGCCATGGTTGGTGCTCCAGATGCCGCCGCCGCGGTTGACGCCAGTCGTCACCGTGTTGCCCGAGACAGTGCTGTTGATGAGCGTCAGCGCGGCAAAGTAGTAGTTGACGATGCCGCCGCCGTAGTTGTTGGCCGTATTGCCCGAGACGGTGCTGTTGGTGAGCGTCAGCGTGGTGCTCGTGGCTCTGTTGTAGTCGTTGAAAATGCCGTCGTTAGAATTGCCCGAGACGATGCTGTTGGTGAGCGTGGCGGAGTGGATGTTATAGATGCCGCCGCCGTAGTAGTAGGCCGAATTGCCCGAGACGGTACTGTTGGTGAGTGTGGCGGAGCCAGATTGGTCGTTAAAGATGCCGCCGCCGACCTGGCCGGTCCCATTAAGCGAAACAGTGCTATTCGTGAGCGTCAGCGTGCCGTCGTTGTAGATGCCGCCGCCGTAGATGTCGGTCGAATTGCCAGTGACGGTACTGTTGGTGAGCGTGGCGGAGGCGGAGTGGTCGTTATAGATGCCGCCACCGGAGTTGTTAAAGCCGGCCGAATTGCCCGAGACGGTGCTGTCGCTGAGGCTTAGCGTGCCGTCGTTGTAGATGCCGCCTCCTCCAGGATAACCGCCTTTGCCTTGCTCGATGGTCACGCCGGAAATGTTAACCGTCACCCCTGGGTTGATGTAAAAAACCCCGCCAATGCTGTTCCCGCTGATAAACAGGTTGGCGGCACCGGGACCACTGATCGTCAGGTTTTTGCTAATCACCAGCACGCCGCTCAGCGTGATCGTCGCGGGGGTGGTGAGGCTGAAATTAATCGTATCCCCGGAGGCTGCCAAAGCAATCGCGTTGCGCAACGAACCAGCGCCATTGTTACTCGTATTCGTTACCGTAATTGACGGTAACGCGAACGCTTCATTGGTTGCCACTGGCCCTGAACTGTTGCTTCCACCGACTGCATAAAGAACACCATTTATGACGTCGCTGCCTAGGAAGGCGCGAGCAGTAGTTACGGCGGGCTGTGTGGTCCAGGCGTTTCTGGCTGGGTCGTATGCCTCTACGGTCGAAAGAATACCACTGTCGTTTTGTCCGCCCACGGCAAAGAGCGCACCGTTGATAACGCCGGTCCCGAAGTTCCCTCGTATTGTTGGCATAGGAGCGGCTGTACTCCAGCTGTTTGCAACCGGGTCATAAACCTCGTTCTGAGCCAAGTACCCGCCCTGAGTGTTGTGGGTGTCTGACTGGTCGACTCCGTCCGGACCCGCCCAGCCGCCGACCACATAGATTTTGCCATTTATAGCCGCCCCACCAGCGTACTCACGGCCGGTCAACATGCTTGGTCCAGTGCTCCAGGCGCTGGTTGTGGGGTCGTACACCTCCATAGTCGAATATTTAATGCTTCCATTGGTGTTAGTGCCGCCGATCGCGTAAACGAGTCCATTGAGTGCAACCACTGTGAGCCCACATCTTGATGTGGACATGGGAGCCAGAACGGTCCAAGTGTCCGTAGCCGGATTGTAAGCATCTGCTTCGTTTGTACAGAACCCGGGCGGTGTGCCTCCAACCAAATAGATGATGCCATTGGCGACGGCAATATTGTTCCCGCCTTGCCGTGACGCAGGTAGGGGAGCCTTCGTTGTCCACGTATCGGATGACGGGTCGTACGCCTCGTTTGTGCCAACGTCAGTTTGGTTACCGCCAATATTGCCGCCTATGGCATAAAGGCGTCCGTTCACAGCAGCCGCAGAAACGTTTAATCTGGCCGTAGGCATCGGAGCTTTCGTAGTCCAAGTGCCGTTTTGGGAAAAACCTCGCGCGCTGAAGAAGACTGTCAGGCTGAGAAAGAGCACGAATACCCTACACTTAGACTTCATAGTTGCAACCTCTTTTTCTGGCATTCTGCCTGGGAAGAAAGTTACAACCCGTTCTTTCCCGACATAACGCACCGCAATGCGCTTGTCCAAATCTGCACCATAAGTTCTATTTCCAGAGCCTCGCCACCCGTGGCGAAATGACGCCCAGTGGAAACCGTTGCTGTCCTAGATAATTCGAAAAAGGGGACAAACTATATGCAAAATCGGCTAGTTGCGCTGTTCCTCCACAGCGTCCCCGCCCTTACGGTTCTTAAATGCGGGCAGGTGGCGAGAAGTGCGCAAAACGTGGGATGACTTTTAGCCTATCGCGTCGGGGAGTCAATGGTCGGGCATATTAATTCTTAGGTTAGCCTCGAAACTATTGCAGACAAGAGGGTTGCGCCTATGTGTCTACGCCTAATTGAAACTGTTATATAATCCGGCCTATTCATGGTGCAGTTATGGCAGGCTCAGCCCCCCCTAATCGCGCACTCCGTTTCGGCTCTTTCGAGCTGAATGTCACCACTGGTGAGCTGTGCAAGTGTGGGATCACATTGAAGCTGCGACCTCAGGCAGCGAAAGTCTTGGTCCTGCTGGCGACTCGACCTGGGGACATGGTGACTCGGGAGCAACTGAAGGAACAAATCTGGGGCAGCGGGTTCTTTGTGGATTTCGAGCACGGGCTGAACCTATGCATCCAGCAGATTCGCGCGGCACTTGACGATGACCCGGGTAAGCCCCGGTACATAGAGACTCTGCCGCGACATGGTTATAGGTTCATAGCGCGGGTGGAGGAGCTCGTTCAGGATTCCGGCGCATTGCCACAAACTGCCGCACCGAGCAGCGTTTCCGTTCCAGACCTCCACACGACGGACGAGCATCAGGTACGAGGGCCGCAGGGGATAGCTCGATGGCGGAGCCAGCCGTGGGCAGTGAGTGGGGTGGCCTTGGCTGCTCTCGTAGTCGCAGTCGCGCTGTTTGGTCTCGGCGGATTACGGGAGCGGCTGGCGGGGAGAGCCCAGCATTTGCGAATTGAATCACTAGCAGTGCTTCCACTGGAAAACCTTTCGCACGATCCGGACCAGGAATATTTCTCCGACGGAATAACCGATGCACTTATTACTGATCTCGCCCAGATTGGTTCCCTGAAGGTGATCTCGCGCACCTCCTCCATGCAGTACAAGAGAACCAAGAAATCACTGCCGGAAGTCGCGCACGATCTCAATGTAGACGGGGTCGTGGAAGGCACAGTGCAGCGTTCCGGTGATCGTGTGCGGATCACTGCTCAGCTTCTTTTCGGCCCCTCGGACAAACACCTGTGGGCCGAGAGTTACGACCGTGAGCTGCGGAATGCCTTGCAGTTGGAAGGGGAGGTTGCTCACGACATCGCCGGGGCAATCTCCGCCAGTTTGGCACGCGGCCCGGGCCCGCGTTCTGCCGCTCTGCACTCCTTGAACGTGGAGGCTTATGACGACTACCTGAAAGGTCGGAACTGTGCTCGACGGTTAATGAGAGATGAGGTTCTTAAGGGACTCGGATTTCTCGAGCGTTCCCTCCAGCGAGATCCTAACTATGCACCGGCATATGCGGAACTCTCCTTCGCGTATCAAATGCTCGCTGCGTTTCATGATTCCCCGCCTCCAGAAGTCCTCTCCAAGGGCAAAGCAGCGGCTCTGAAGGCCCTAGCATTGGACGAAAACCTGGCCGAAGCGCACACCGTGCTAGGCTTGGTCTATGGCGAATATGAGTGGGATTGGGCCGCCGAAGAAAGAGAGTTAAAGCGCGCTGTTCAGCTGGATCCTAACTCTTCCTTCGCCCACTCAATGTATGCCCTTCACCTGGTTACGGTTGGACGAGAGAAAGACTCCATACAGGAGATCAACACCGCGCTGGAGTTAGACCCCTTTTCTCCGTTCCAACATGGGGCGGCTTCATACGTTTTCTTATGTGCGCGTGACTACGCTTCGGCGCTCCGAGAAGGCCGCCGAAGCGTGGAGATAGATCCCACTTTCGCGGACGGGCACTTGATGCTTGGAAGCGCATTGGGGGTTAAAGGCATTTTTGCCGAAGGCTTCCAGGAGTGGCTACGATACCTCAGTTTGTCAGGCGACGCAGAGTTAGCACAGGAGTTGGAAGACGCGGCAAAAAAAGTATCCCGTCTCGGTGACCCGGGGCATAAGCTTGCGCACATCGCTCTCAGCTATTACCAGAGGAAGGCCAAAACGAAATACGTGGCGGCTCTGACCTTCGCTGTGGCATATCTTGATCTTGGCGACGAGGACCGGACGCTCGAATGGCTCGGCAAGGCATTTCAGGAACGTTCAGTGGGGCTGTACGCTGTCGCCATCCACCCATCGTTCGACTCGCTGCGCTCTGACCCACGCTTCCAGGATTTGCTGCGCCGAATGAATCTTCCTGTCGATTCCGCCAGCCAGCACTAGTGTAGTGTCGCATAAATAGATTGACTTATAACTGCCGCGTTCTTATGATGTATACCGGTGAGAGTCGCCGAAGCCATCCTCTTGTCCCCCGAGGAACGAGCGGTGCTGGACAAATGGGCCGCGGGACGACGCGTCCCGCTTCGCTTGGTTCAGCGCG
>Ga0209577_10006311_pt1 | contig 10969 bp, 8 predicted proteins | sample GraSoiAngelo_109_FD_185874 | JGI IMG/M metagenome (GOLD analysis project Ga0209577, IMG submission 185874) | Grasslands soil microbial communities from the Angelo Coastal Reserve, California, USA - 14_0903_12_20cm (SPAdes) (version 2) | ecosystem: Environmental > Terrestrial > Soil > Grasslands ... | reverse complement strand
ATGGGCAGAGTCGGCGGCTACAATCATCTGAAGCAGCTCGGCGTTGGATCGACAATGGCGGGCCAGGTTCTTGTTGGTGCTCTTGGCGGCGCGATTTTCGGTTTGGTCATGCGGCGTAATCCGGCGCGGCGCGTTACACCGGCAACAATTGGGATATTCGTCGTCTTGCCGATCCTCGCGGCCGCGGTCGCGCTCTGGCCGGTGCTCGGGACAAGTTATCGCGGATTGCCGATTGATGCGGCGCGATTGGTCACGCTGGTCGGTTTCGCGCTCGCTGTTTTCGCTTTTGAACGAACCCTTGTAACCGGGTTTCACTTTCTCACTCGTGCAAAAACTGGAAGCGACGAGCAAGAGTTCACTCCAGCAATCGGACGGCGCGCGTTGATCTTGGGCGGGCTCGGCGTGCTCGTTGCCGGCGGTGGCGTTGGTCTGATGCGGAAACTTTATCGCGCGGCTACGTTTAGTTACGACGGAACGCAATACAAAGGCCGTGTCGTTCAGCCGATCACGCCTAATGAATTGTTTTATTGCGTGACGAAGAACGTGGTCGATCCGCGCGTGAATGTGCACCTGTGGCATCTCGAAGTGAACGGCCTCGTCGAGAATTCGCGTGAGTATCGGTTCGAAGATTTCACCGCCATCACTCCGGTCGAGCAGGAGACAACGCTCATGTGCATCAGCAACGGATTGGACGCCGGCCTGATGAGCAACGCCGTCTGGAAAGGTGTGGCGATGCATGATCTGCTCGACCCAGCCGCGCCGCTTTTAAATGCCGCGAAAGTTCGCTTGCACGGCGTGGACAATTACAGGGACACAATTCCGCTCGAAAAGGCGATGGACCCTGCCACCATCGTCGCCTACGAAATGAATGGCGTGCCGCTGCCGCATCGGCATGGTTATCCGGCGCGCGTCATCGTTCCCGGATATTTCGGCGAGAAACATGTCAAATGGCTCACGCGAATCGAAGTGACAGATGCGAACGCGAAAGGGTTTTACGAAACGCAAGGTTGGGGCCCGGATTTCATCGTGCCGACACGGTCGCGCATCGATGTGCCGGACCACGAATCACGATTCTCGATTAACGAATTACGGGAACCAATCGAAGTGAAAGGCGTCGCGTTCGGCGGCGATCGCGGCATCTCGCGCGTCGAGCTCAGTTTCGATGACGGTGAAACGTGGGACGACGCCGATATCTATTACACTGGAGGGGATCTCGCGTGGTCGCTCTGGAGCGCACAGGGAGGCTGGATGCCTGATGAACCGGACGATTACACCATCGTCGTTCGCGCCACTGATGGCGAAGGCAACGTGCAGGAATGGGAAGAAAATCGCAGCCCGTTCTCCGGCGTGACCGGCTTCCACAAAATCGTCGTCCATATCACGGCGTAAGATTGACAATCCCAAGATCGACAATTTGCATTGGAGGGACGCGCTCCGGTGCGTCCCATTAATTTGTCGGACGGCACCGAGGCCGTCCTCCCGTTCATCTTTGACAACGTGAACACCACGCGGTCGTGCGCCCGCCAATTGTCGCGCGGCGCAAAGGTGTGCGATGGCGCGGGCAAACACCGCTGTTTTCCCAGCGCTGATGAATGAGCCAAGTTCGCGGCGGATCGGAGAAGTGTCTGCCGAGCGTTTCCAGCGATCGCCTGACGACGAATTTCGCGGCGCGGAAAATCTTGACGCGCTCGCGCGTGTTTAATTTTCCGGCTCGCTTCGAGGGCAACACTTGCGCCCGCCACAGAATTTCGTCCGCCATCCAGTTGCCGATTCCGGGGAAACCGCGCTGCATGAGCAGGACGGCTTTGATCGGCGCTTTAAGGTGTCGATCCAAGAATTGGTCGAGAAATTTCTGGTCGAACTCGCGCGAAACGATTTCGGGAGCGTGCTGTTTCCACCACGTCGGTTCATCGGCTCCGTGATGAAAGAGGACGTGACCGAGCTGGCGCGGATCGGTGAAGACGAGAGCGCGCTTTTGCTGATACAGCACGAGATGATCGTGTTTACCCGGGCGAAAATCGGGCGATTCGACGTGCGTTTTGCCGGTCATCCCGAGATGAATGCCGAGCCAGTTGTCGCCGGAAAATTCGAACAGCATTTTTTTTCCGCGCCTTGTCGATCTTAGAAGCTTTTCGCCGACAAGATTCTCCTGGAGCGCGCGCGTGTTTGTGCCGCGGAACACGTATTTACCCGTGTGAACGCGAACATCGACAATCTCATCGCCGCGGCCGGCGCCCCATTGTTTTCGAAACCATTCGACTTCGGCCAGCTCGGGCATCGCGCAGATTACGCGGGCGATTCGTGGCAATCAAAGGTGGATCGGCCGCTCCGTCGCGCGATGCCAATTTGGCGCCGAAGGCGCATTAATTATTAACATCGAGGTCGCCGCGGCGACGACTGCTCAATCCACCTCCGGTTGGCACGCTTGCGCGGCGTGCTAAGTTTATTCGTGGAGAAGGTGATCATCGTCGGGAGCGGCTGCGCGGGATTGACCGCTGCCATTTATGCGGCGCGCGCCAATTTGAATCCCCTTGTGCTGGAAGGCCGTCAACCGGGCGGCCAGCTTTCGACCACGACGCTCGTGGAAAATTACCCAGGCTTTCCAGACGGAATTGATGGGCCGGAGCTCATTGTAAACATGCACAAGCAGGCGGAAAAATTCGGCGCCCGTTTTGCTTACGCGGAAGTGACCGATTTCGAGCCGCGCAATAGTCACGTGCGCATCAAAGCCGATGATGAATGGCTGGAGACGCAGGCGCTCATCATTGCCAGCGGAGCTTCTGCGCGCTGGCTGAGACTTGAGAACGAAGAGAAGTTGATCGGCCACGGCCTGACCTCCTGCGCCACGTGCGACGGAGCGTTTTACAAAAATGTGCCGGTGTGCGTGGTCGGAGGCGGCGATTCAGCCGCGGAGGAATCGCTTTTCCTCACACGCTTCGCTTCAAAAGTTTACTTGATTCATCGGCGTGACAAACTGCGCGCCTCGAAAATCATGGCCGATCGCGTTTTCGCGAATAAAAAGATCGAGCCAATCTGGGACACGGTGGTCACAAAATATATTCCAGACGAGAGAGGTGAGATGCGCGCGGTGCGCTTGCGAAATGTCAAAACCAATGAGGAGAGCGAATTGCCGGTCGCATGTGTGTTTATTGCGATTGGTCACGATCCGAATACGAAGGCCTACGCCGGAAAAATCGAGGCCGATCGGGATGGTTATTTAATCGCCAAGAATCTGGCGGAGAGTAAGCATCCCGGGGTCTTTATCGCCGGCGATGTGGCGGATCGCGTTTACAAACAGGCGGTGACGGCCGCGGGCACGGGCTGCGTGGCCGCAATGGAGGCAGAACGTTACCTGAGCGAACTGGAATCGCGCTCCTGATTTTATCGCGTCGGCGCGATTGTCGATCTTGAAGATTTGTGATTTGACGCAGTTTTACTCGCCGCGCAGCGGCGGCGTGAAGCGCTACGTTCACGAAAAAATTGCGTACATCGACAAGTACTCGCCGGCGGATGAGCACATTCTGGTTGTGCCTGGATCAAAAACAGAAGTGCGCGCGAATGCGAGATCGCGCATTTATTCGATTCACTCGCCGTTGTTTTCCCGCGCATCGCGCTATCGGGCGCTGCTGAACTTGCGCGCGGTGGAAGAAATTCTCGAGCGCGAACGTCCCGACATCATTGAATCGGGCGATCCTTACCAGGTCGGATGGAAAGCCATCGCTGTTGGCCGCTCTTTGAAAATTCCGGTCGTCGGCTTTTATCATTCACACTTCCCGGAGGCGTATCTGCGCAGCAGCACGAGGTTTCTCGGCAAACATGGCGCTGGCCGGGCCATGAAGCTGGCGCGCACATATGTACGCAAACTCTACAATCAGTTTCAGGCTACCCTTGTGTCCTCCGAGCTACTGGCCGGCGTGCTTTCTGAATGGGGTGTGCGCAATGTGCGCGCCGTTCATTTAGGCGTTAACATCGACATCTTCCAACCAATGCCGGACGATTTGGCTGCGACGCGCGACTCGTTAGGCGTCGGACGAAATCAGAAACTGCTCTTGTACGTCGGCCGGCTCGCGAAAGAAAAGAATACGGAGACATTGTGCAAAAGTTTTGGACTGCTGCAAGAGCGCCGCCCGGACGATTTTCATCTGCTCGTGATCGGCGACGGGCCGCAACGCGATCAACTTCGACAGCTTCAGGCCAGGACCGGCAGCGTGTCGTGGATTCAATATTGCACCGACTCAGCCGACCTCGCGCGCTACTATCGCGCGGCCGATCTCTTCGTTCATCCCGGTGTTCAGGAAACATTTGGATTTGTCGCGCTGGAGAGTCAGGCGTGCGGCACGCCAGTGGTGGGTATCCGCGGCAGTTACATGGACCGGATTATTTTTCACGAACAGGAGTCTTGGGCGCTCGAGAACACGGCGGAAGCGCTGGCGGACGCGATTGAAGAATTGAGCGGGAAGAAATTGTCGATGCTGGGCAGTGACGCCTCACAGATGGCGGGAGAATTATATGCCTGGCCGCGGGTCTTTGAGGGACTTTTTTGCATTTACCGCGAGGTTTGCGCAAACTACAAAGGAAACGGCCAGAGATGAACAGCGAGAAAGCATTCACAATCCGCAGCTACCGCGCTTCCGATCGCGCAGGGGTGCGGCGGTTATGTTGCCAAACAGGATTTCTCGGCGAGCCGATCGATCCCGTTTACGAAGATCGACAATTGTTCGCCGATTTTCTCACTACTTATTACACCGATCATGAACCGGAATCATCGTTTGTCCTGGAGGCGGACGGCGAAATTCGCGGTTACCTGCTCGGTTCACGCCGGCCTTTGCAAAACCAACTCTACGCGCTTTATCAAAACGTCTGGCTCTTTTTTCGCGCTCTTGCCCGCTACTTTCGCTACAACGAACGCTCGCGCCGTTTCATTCGCTGGACGCTTGTGCACGGCTGGCGCGAAGTGCCGGCGGCACCGCGCCGCGTTCCGCATTTCCACATCAATCTTTTGCCCGATGCGCGCAAAGTTTCGACCACACGCGCGCTCATGAGCGCGTATCTAAGTTATCTTTATCGCTGCGGCGAGAAGCGCGTTTATGGCCAGATCGTCACCTTCGAAAGCCGGCGCGGCGAAAAGATGTTCGAGCGCTACGGATTCAAGGTTTTGAATCGGGCCGAGATCACGAAGTACAAAGCGTTTTATCCCGAATCGGTTTACCTGAGCACGGTCATCAAAAATCTCGAAACGGCGGGGCCTCTTTCGGCCTACGCGCGCCCGCGCTCGCGGATGTAAGACTTGCCAGCAAAGCTCGCAAGATCGACCCGCTTCGCGCCAGAGGCAGCCGATTGAATCAATCAGCTGGGTCGCCCAGCTCCTTCTGGTACTCGGAAGGCCATTTAGCGCATTCGCATGGAAGGAGCTGCCCGGCTTTGCCGGGTTCGGCGACAACTTGTTCGCGGCGATCTTGTAAGCTAAGCTGCGCAGTTCTTTCGCCGGCATAGCTCAGTTGGTAGAGCAGCTGATTTGTAATCAGCAGGTCGTCGGTTCGAATCCGACTGCCGGCTCCAGCGATCTTTCGGGCGTGAATCATTTCAGCGCAATTGAGCGGCGCTTTGCTGAGCTTCGCTTTCGAAGTTCCAGCTAAAAATGAGGCCTCAGCCCGCATGGCCTTGCTCAGTCATTGGGCGCAGTGTAGGCACACAAATGTGAGCCGCTGCTGTTCTGTGATTCTTGGGAGCGTTTTGGTTTCGGCCGCGCTTTCAGTTAGCGCCGAATCGCAACACTATGACGTTTTTGTCAGCAATGAGCGCTCGGGTGATGTGACCGTAATTGACGGAACCAGCGATGCTGTTGTAGCGACATTTCCAGTCGGCAAGAGACCGCGCGGGATCCACGCTACGCCTGATGGGAAGCGGATTTTTGTCACCTTGAGCGGATCGCCGCGGATGGCGCCGGGCGTGGACACGGAGCGCGCGCCTTCAGACAAGGCGGCGGATGGCCTCGGTGTGATCGATCCCAACGCGCGCAAGCTGATCGACCGCTGGCATGTCGGCTCCGATCCGGAGCAATTTGCGATCAGCAAAGACGGAAAATTTGCGTTCATCGCGAACGAGGATGATGCGAGCGCGGCGATTGTCGATCTCAGCTCGGGGCAATCGCGCGGGAAGGTGAAGGTATCGGAGGAACCGGAAGGCATGGGCGTGAATCCGGTGAATGGTGAAGTGTATGTGACGTGCGAAGAAAAAGGCGAAGTGTTCGCGATTGCGCCCGACGAACAGCGCGTCCTCGCGAAGATCGACACCGGTGGGCGGCCGCGCTCGGTCGCATTTCTCCCGGGCGGCTCGCGTGCTTACGTCGCTTGCGAGAGCGGCGGGTACGTTGCCGTGATCGACACGGCTTTGCATAAATTGTTCGCCAAAATCAAATTGCCGCAAGGGTCGTTGCCGATGGGCACGGCAATTTCCATCGATGGAAAGGAGCTTTTTGTCTCAACCGGTCGCGGAAACACCGTTGCCGTGATCGACACGAGGACGAATGCGGTTAGCGCAACCGTCCCAGTTGGAGCTCGAGCGTGGGGAATTGCGCTCAGTCCCGATGGCTCGAAGCTTTACTCGGCAAATGGCGCGTCGGATGACGTGTCGGTTGTCGATGTGAAAGCGCGCAAAGAATCGAAGCGGATCAAAGTCGGCAGCGGTCCGTGGGGCCTAACGACTGTAGGCACGGACAGATAGTTTACCGCGTAATGTAAGGATAGGCGGCTAGACAAGGCTGGAATTCAACGCGGAAAAAGCAATTCACCGCGGAAACACGAACGCCGCCGACGAAAAGGCATCGCATTTTGATTGAAAGAATCTCCGCGCTGTCGAATGATGTGGGCGTGAAACATCCCTTTTCCATTTTCTCGCTCGTTGTCGCTGGTTTGTGGGTTGCTGTTTTGAGTGCGGTTCTTCCGGCAAATGCGTCGGTTAACGTCACTCAGCATCATAACCATGATTCGCGGGACGGTCTTTACATCGATCCCGCGTTCACGCCGGCGAATGCTGCTAATCTGGCGCGCGACACCAGCTTTGACGGCACCATCGTGGGCAACGTTTACGCCCAACCGCTTTATATCGAGAACGGTCCTGGCGGCAGGGCGATGGTCATTGCGGTAACCGAATCGAACAATGTTTACGCGCTCGACGCCGCCAATGGCAGCATCATCTGGCAACGGAGCGTCGGCACGCCCATAACGTCAGGACTTCCGTGCGGAAACATCAGTCCGCTTGGCATTACCGGAACGCCGATAGTGGACCTTGCCTCGCGCTCGCTCTTCCTGGACGCAGAGACCACGCCCACCGCTGGAACCTTTAAGCACATGATCTATTCCCTGAATGTCGATACAGGCGCCATCAATCCAAGCTGGCCGGTGGACGTCAGTGCTGCCGTATCGGGCTTTGATTCGTCAGTGCAGAGTGAGCGTGGCGCACTCGGCATACTCGGCAGCATCTTCTATGTCCCGTACGGCGGACGCTTCGGGGATTGCGGCAGCTATCACGGTCGACTCGTTGGCATCCAGATGAGTAATCCTGCCAGTGTCATGAACTGGGCCACGACAATCACAAAAGCCGGCGCATGGTCGATCGGCGGCGTTGCTAACGACGGGACGAATCTGTTTGTTACCACCGGGAACGGTAGCGTGACTGGCACGTGGGGTGGAAGCGAAGCTGTCATTCGTCTACAACCCGGCCCGATTTTTAGCGGCAACCCCAGCGATTACTGGGTGCCTACTAATTGGCAGTCGCTGGACAGCGGTGACACTGATCTCGGCGGCTCCGGCCCAGTGATCGTGGACGTGCCCGGTGCCACGCCTTCCCACTTGGTGGTTGCCTTGGGCAAAGATGGCAACGCCTATTTGGTTAATCGTGACAACCTCGGCGGAATCAGCGCGCCGGTGGCCTCGCTGCATGTTTCCGGGAACTCTATTATCCAGGCAGCCGCCACCTATCGGACCAACCAAGGCACGTATGTCGTATTTCGCGCCAACGGCAGCACGCTCTCCGCATTCCGCATTACTGCGACCAATCCACCTGCCATCACCACCGCTTGGACTAAGAGCCAGAGCGGTGTCGGCTCACCTTTTGTTACCTCCACTGACGGCACCAATAACATGACTGTATGGTCGGTAGGCACCGGAGGCGATCAGCGATTACATGGTTACGATGGAGATACGGGCGCGGTTGTTTACGGCGGCGGCGGCCCAAACGACGTGATCGGAGGCACACATTCATACAGCACTACCGGCATTGTGGCTCGCGGACGCATCTACGTCGCCGGTGACAACAGAGTCTATGTCTTTACCGTGCCGGTGCCGGCGTTTCTGCTTAACTCAGCCGTTTCCCGCAAGACACACGGCGACGCCGGTACCTTTGACATTCCTCTCCCGCTTTCGGGAAGTCCCGGCGTGGAATGCCGTACCGGCGGCGCCACCGGGGACTACACTCAAGTGTTTACGTTCACTAATAATGTGGTGAGCGGTAATGCCAGCGTGACCGGCGGTATCGGCAGCGTCACAGGTATGCCGACCTTTTCCGGTAACACCATGACGGTGAACCTGACCGGTGTCGCGAACGTGCAAACGCTCACCGTCACATTGACCGGCGTAACCGACGAGTTCTCCCAGGTTCTGCCTGACACGCCAGTGAGCGTGAACATGCTCATCGGCGATGTAAACGGCAACGGCCTGGTCAACGCCACCGACGTCGCGCAGACCAAAAGCCAAGTTGGCCAGCCTGTAACCGGCAGCAACTTCCGCACGGATGTGAACGCCAGTGGCATCATCAACGCCACGGACGTGGCGATCGTAAAATCGCATTCCGGAGGGAGCATTAGCGCACCCCTCACACGGGTTCGAAGCAATGCCGCGATTGCAACTGGGCATTAGCTCAGGGCCTCGCCCTGATTTATAAGTGAAGCCGCGTCTTTGCTCGGGTTCACTCGAAGCATCCAATCAGACGTAGCGACGATCGATAGATTCAGATCGCGCAACACGGCGTCCACACGCGCGCGATTTGGGGACAATGAGCAGACCGGGTCGGTGCTTGCAGCGTTTCCGGTCAGCAACGCTGCCTGACAGCGGCAACCGCCAAAATCGATTTCCTTTTGCGGACAACTCCGGCACGGCTCCGGCATCCATTCCGTTCCGCGGAAGCGATTAAAACTTTCCGATCGACGCCAAATCCAATCCAGCGACCGGGCTCGCACGTTTTCGAGCCGCAAATCTGGAATTGCGGACGAGGCGGTCGGGCAGGGAAGGACGTCACCGATCGGATTGACCGTGAGATAACGCTGGCCCCAACCGTTCAGACACGGCTTCGGCCGCGTCTCATAGTAGTCCGGCAGCACATAAAAGATGTCGATCTTGCCGGCGAGGCGCGCCTTTGCGGCGGTCGCGACGTCGCGCGCGCGAGCAACTTGTTCGCGGGTCGGAAGCAATGCGGCGCGATTCAGAAATGCCCAGCCGTAAAACTGCACGTTCGCAAGCTCGACCCGCTCCGCGCCCAGCGCTTCCGCCAGACCAATCATCTGCGGCAAGCGATTGATGTTGCGCCGGTGAATGACGAAATTGAGGCTGAGTGGAATGCCAGCTGCGCGAATAAACGATGCAGCGGCCAACTTGCGTTGATGCGCGCGGGCGCCCGCAATTTCGTCGCCCAGCTCGGCATCGTCCGATTGAAAACTGAGCTGCACGGAGTCGAGCCCGGCCTCGCGCAATTCGCTGGCCCGAGATTTGTCCAGACCGACACCGCTCGTGATGAGATTTGTGTAAAGTCTTGCCTCGCGCGCGTCGCGAACGAGTTCGGCCAGGTCGCGCCTAACCAGCGGTTCACCGCCGGAGAAACCGAGTTGCAACACGCCAAGCTCGGTCGCTTCACGAAACACCCGGCGCCATTCATCCGTCGTCAATTCACCGTCATTTCGCGCGCGCGTCGGATTGGAGCAGTACGGACAATGAAGTGGACACCGATAGGTGAGTTCGGCGAGCAATGCGTAGGGGCGCGGCGCGGTCATGAGAGCTCCACGAGTTTGCGGCGCTGCAAATCGGCCAGGATTTCGTGCACATCAACGGCAAGCGTAGCAAGATCGACCTCGTACTCTTCGGCCAATGCACCGGCGATCTCGCTCAGCGCGCGTCCGTCGCAGCGCGTGAGAATTTCCTGGGCGGTTTCATTCAGTTCAACGATGCCTTCGGGAAAAAGCAGCACGCTTTTGCCGGTCGCGAAATCGATCTGTAAGCGAACTCCGCGCGCAAGCCGCGGTCGGGCGTCATCAGCGATTTGCGCCGGCATAAGCATGGTGAATCGCGTCCAGCATGGACCAGAGAGCGTCGCATTTAAACTCGAGCGCGCGGATGGCGGCATCTTGCAGCTCGCGCGTGTTGCAATGTTCGATTGTGATTTCAAGCGCTTCGTTTGAATCGCGCCGCGCTTGCGTGACTCTGCGGCGAAAATAATCGAGGCCGCTCGGGTTGATCCAGGTGTAGAATTTCTCGAAACCGGCGAGCCGCCTCGCCATCAGATCAGGCGCAAAAAGCTCTGTGAGCGACGATGCGATCGCGACCGGCCATGGCTGCGTTCGCGCAAAGTTCACGTAGGCATCGACGGCAAAACGCACACCCGGCAGCAGATGTCGATCTTCCAGCAGTTCATTGCGCGATAAACCGCACGCTTCGCCGAGCCGCAGCCACGCTTCGATTCCGCCTTCGTTCTCGCTGCTACCGTCGTGGTCGAGGATCCGATGGATCCAAACCCGGCGTACCTCGCGCAGCGGGCAATTCGAAAGAATCGCGGCGTCCTTAATTGGAATATTGGATTGATAGTAAAATCGATTGGCGACCCAGCCGCGCAACGCGCCGGGCGAAAGCCGGCCTTCATTCATCGCGACGTGGAATGGATGTCTGTCGTGATAAGCGCGCCCGCCGACTTCGCGCAGTCTCGC
>Ga0209577_10006310_pt1 | contig 10970 bp, 13 predicted proteins | sample GraSoiAngelo_109_FD_185874 | JGI IMG/M metagenome (GOLD analysis project Ga0209577, IMG submission 185874) | Grasslands soil microbial communities from the Angelo Coastal Reserve, California, USA - 14_0903_12_20cm (SPAdes) (version 2) | ecosystem: Environmental > Terrestrial > Soil > Grasslands... | reverse complement strand
AGGGCGGGCGAAGATAGCACAAAGAAATCCAGTAATATATGACGATCTTTCCACGGCCGAAATTGCGCGACGACAGTTGGATAGACTCGCAGCCTAGCAAGGTGTGCAAGCGATAACAGACTTTGACTTGCTTAGAGCGGAATTTTGGCCCGAAGAGGAGAGCGTGGATGATTCTGTTCGGACAATGCGCGAACGGCGGCGGGATTCCGCGAGACGGAGCATTGAATAGTGCTTAGGTCGCGTAGCGACCAAATGAATGTAGCCGGGCCTTTCAAGGCCCGGTACGGAAGATTACGTGCGACATCGTCGCGTAGCGACGACTGAAAGTGACAATGGAGTTCCCTCATGGCGAATACCTACACATCGCTTCACTATCACTTCACCTTTAGCACCAAGAACCGCGAGCCTTGGATTGTATCTGAAATCGAGGGACGCGTCTGGTCGTACATAGGCGGCATCGCAAGAAAGCACAAGATGACCGCGCTCCAGGTCGGCGGTGTCGAAGATCACATTCATGCGCTCATTCTTGCGCCTCCAACTCTCGCGCCAAGCCAGATCGCGCAGTTCCTGAAAGGCGATTCGTCAAAATGGATTCATGAAGAATTCTCCAAGATGCGCGGGTTTGAGTGGCAGGATGGTTATGGTGCTTTCACGGTGAGCACGTCGCAGGTCTCCGAGGTGATTGATTACATCAAGAATCAGCGCGAGCACCACCGCAAGAAGACCTTTCAAGAAGAATATCTTGAGTTGTTGCAAAAACATGGAGTCGATTACGACGAACGTTATCTGTGGGGATGATTCAGGCGTCGCTACGCGACACGTTATAGGTTGGGATCGCTATGCCGGCCTTGAAAGGCCGGCCTAAATTCAATTCGCCGCTACGCGGCGGTTCCTTAGTTTCATGACTACGAAATCAACATCACTGCTCCCTCTCCTCAAACAGTCCTTCGGCTTCGATTCCTTCCGGCCATTGCAGGAAGAGATCATTCGCGATGCGTTGGCGGGGCGAGATGCGTTCGCATTGTTGCCGACCGGCGGCGGGAAGTCCCTCTGTTTTCAGTTGCCGGCATTGGCGCGTGAAGGATTGACGGTGGTGGTGTCGCCGTTAATCTCGTTGATGAAGGATCAGGTGGATGCACTTCAGGCCAGCGGGATTGCGGCGACGTTTCTCAATTCCACGCTCAAGGCGAATGAAACTGCGGCGCGGATGCTGGGCTTGCGCGATGGCGCATTTAGCTTGCTGTACGTGGCGCCGGAGAGGGCAATGCTACCAGGCTTTCTCGCCAACTTGAGAGAGTGGAAGATCAATTTGATCGCGATCGACGAGGCGCACTGCATTAGCGAATGGGGCCACGACTTTCGGCCTGAGTATCGGAAGCTGGCCCAACTTCGCGAACTCTTTCCGAATGTTCCGATCATGGCGCTCACTGCCACGGCGACGGAACGAGTGCGGACGGACATTCTGAAGCAGCTTCGTCTGCAAAATCCGGGTTGTTACGTTGCGAGTTTCAATCGGCCGAACCTCACCTATCGCGTGCTGGCGAAAGACAGTTCCTACAAACAGCTTCTGAGTTTTGTCGAGGGGCGGCCAGGCGATAGCGGCATCGTTTACTGCCAGAGCCGAAACAGCGCGGAAAATGTGGCGGCGCGCTTGAATGCAGACGGGATCAAAGCTGAACCTTATCACGCGGGTCTGGAGGCAAAGACGCGCACGACAAATCAGGATTTGTTCATCCGCGACGAAGTGCGCGTGATTTGCGCGACCATTGCTTTTGGCATGGGCATCAACAAGCCTAACGTACGTTTCATCGTTCATTACGACCTGCCGAAGAATATCGAGGGCTATTACCAGGAGACGGGCCGTGCCGGACGCGATGGATTACCCAGCGAGTGTCTCTTGCTTTTTAGCGCCGGTGACGCTGTTAAGTATTCGAAGTTCATCGACGAAATCTCAAATGAGCACGAACGAAAGATTGCCAGACAACAACTTCGCCGGATGGTTGAGCTGGCCGAGAGCGCCGAATGTCGACGCGCTGCGTTGTTACGCTATTTCGGCGAAGTGTTTCGGGAACTGAACTGCGGAGCTTGTGATAACTGCATGACGCCGCGCGCGACGTATGACGGCACGGTTGAGGCGCAAAAGTTTCTTTCATGCGTATACCGTTTGCGGGAAAAGAGCGGCTTTGATTTCGGCATCAATCAAATCGCAGAGGTGCTGACCGGCGCGGAGACCGAGAAGGTGCGTAAGTGGGATCATCAGGACGTCTCGACTTATGGCATCGGCAAAGAACACAGTCAGAACGAGTGGCGGTTGATTGGCCGCGAGTTGATTCGTCTCGGTTACGTCAATCAACTCGCAGAAAAATTCAATGTGCTGCAGATGACTGAAGAAGGTTGGCGGGCGCTCAAACAGCGCCAACAAATCCATCTCACCAAGCCAATTGCCCCCCAGCGAGATAGAAGGAAAGAGAAACATCGCGTGGGAGAAAGTCGCGCTGGTGGCATAGGCGCGATTGTCTGCGACGAAGAGCTGTTCGAGCGTCTACGCCGCTTGCGCAAGAGGCTCGCGGACGAGCGCAGCGTGCCTTCTTACATCGTTTTCTCAGATGTTTCGCTCCGACAGATGGCGCGATATTATCCGACGAACGAAATTGAGTTTGCTCGCATCAGCGGTGTGGGAGAACGCAAGCTAAAAGACTTTGGCGCGGTTTTTATGGACTCGATCATCGACTATTTGACCAGCCATTCGCGAATCAATTTTTAGAAAGATCAATCCGCAGATTACGCAGATGGCGCTGATTATGGAATAAAGTTCGATTGGCGTAAGATCAACGTGAAGCTATTTTCAGTATCGGCGTAATCTGCGGATAATATTTGTTGGCAATGCAAACAGTCTTCGGCCCTGAGGGCGTAATCGCCAAAGCTCATCCTGAATACGAGCATCGGCCTGGCCAGATTGAAATGGCTCAGGCGGTGCTGAACGCCTTCGAACAAAAACATCATCTGATAGTCGAAGCGGGAACCGGCACGGGCAAGACGCTCGCGTATCTGGTGCCCGCTATAGCAGCGGCATGCGGCAGCGGCGCTCGCGTGGTGGTCTCGACGGGAACGAAGAATCTGCAAGAACAACTGATGGACAAAGACCTTCCGTTTCTTCAAGAGGTGCTGCCGAAAAAGTTTCGCGCGGCGGTAATGAAAGGGCGAAACAATTATGCTTGTTTGCATCGGATCAAGCGGGCGGAAAGCATGCCGGTGCTCGAAGGGCTCGATCAGATCGGACAGTTTGATGAGGTTGTTCGGTGGATGACGAAGACGGACACCGGCGATCGCGCGGAGCTTTCAAATCTGCCTGAGAATCTTCCTTTCTGGCGACACATCGATGCGCGTTCGGATACCTGCCTCGGACAGAAGTGTCCGGACTTCGATCCGTGTTTCATCACGCGGATGCGCCAGCGCGCGCTCGACGCGGACATCGTGGTGGTCAATCATCATCTATTCTTCGCCGATCTGGCACTGCGAAATGGAGCATACGGCGCCGTGCTGCCGGATTACGCCGCAGTGATTCTGGACGAGGCGCATCAGATTGAAGACGTAGCGTCGGAATATTTTGGCGTCCAGGCGTCGAATTATCAGATTGACGATCTGCTGCGCGATGTAAGCTTCTTGAAATTCGAAGATCGCGAAGCGGAAAGAGAATTGACGCGAGTCAGTGCTCGGATTCAGCGATTCGCGGACATGTTTTGGATTTCGTTTCGTGAAGGGCGCGGGTTGGAAGGAAGGTTTGCGCTGATGCCTCGGTACGGAACCGCTCGCGGTAGCGAGCGGGTAAACGATGAAGCGCAGGCAGGGATGCCTGCGGACCGCCGACAGGATGTCGGCGCTCCAGCGAGCGCTCCATATGACGCGCTGGATAACGCGCTCAATCGTTTGGAGACGACTCTCGACGCATTGAAGGATGCGCCGGCGGATGGCGAGAATATCGTCAGGCGCACTCGTCAGCTTCGCTTCGATCTCAACTTCATCATCAAAGGCGATGACAAAACCTTTGTCTATTGGCTGGAGCGCCGGGGACGGGGAGTATTCCTGCGCGCCTCGCCGATTGATGTTTCGGGTCTGCTGCAAGACAAGCTGTTCGAGAAAGTTCCGACCGTGATTCTCACTTCCGCGACCCTGTCCAGCGCCGGCAACTTTCGATTCATTCGCGAACGGCTCGGACTTGATGACGCCGAAGAAATGATCGCCGAATCGATCTTCGATTTCGAGAATCAAGCGGTGCTTTATCTGCCGCCGCAGATGCCCGACCCGCGTTCGCCACAGTGGGCGCGCGCCGCCGCTGATGAAGTAATCAAGATTGTGAATGCTACCGAAGGCCGCGCTTTCGTGCTGTCGACCAGCTTTGCGGGAATGAATGAGCTGTATGAGCGGGTGGCGCCGCAGATTGACTATCCTTCCTTTCTGCAGGGCAGCACTTCAAAGAGCGCGTTACTGAAGAAGTTTCGTGCGACGCCGAACGCGGTGTTGTTCGCGACCGCGAGTTTCTGGCAAGGTGTTGACGTGCGCGGCGAGCAACTCTCGTGCGTGATTATCGATAAGCTGCCGTTTGCAGTTCCGAGCGATCCAATCGTCGCCGCTCGACAACGTTACATTGAAGAGCAAGGCGGCTCGAGTTTTTACGAATACAGCGTGCCGCAAGCGATCATATCTTTGAAGCAGGGACTCGGTCGTCTGATTCGCAGCACCACAGATCGCGGCGTCCTGGCGGTGCTCGATCCGCGTTTGCGTACGAAGATGTATGGGCAAACATTTTTGCAGAGTCTGCCGCCGTGTAGGGTGACCTCGAGCATTGATGAACTGTTGTCAGTGTTTGAAGTTGGTGAAGCTGTGGGCGGATAATGGCTGGCGTGTCAACCGAGCTGTTAAGTGACCTGATGAGACGATCATCCGGGCTCTCACTGCCGGAAAAGAGACGCTTGGCGCGATTCCTTACGGAAGGGACCCCAGTGAAAGCGGCCAATCCGTCGGCGGCAACCCAAATGCGATTCAACGTGCCTGAGATTCATTCACAGAAGCGCGAACAATATTATGCCTGATTAAAGGCACACCGAGAAGAATTCGGTGGCCAGTATGTCGCGCTTGATGGCGATCGATTGGTTGGCTCAGGTGAAACGATTAAAGAAGCCGCGATCGCCGCAAAAGAAAATGGATGCTTTCAACCTTTCCTGGTTTATGTTCCTCGCCCCAACGGTGAATATTGGGGAGGTTGGTAATCCCATGGACTATCAACTCAACTTCGACCGCGTATTCCAATATAAGTCCAAAGATTTGATAGTCCTGCCAGAGAGGCTAACATCTTACGGGAGCATGGAAGTGTGATGCCCGGACAATTTGAAGTCATGATTGAACGCAACTTTTCCAGCGCGCATCAACTGCGCGGATATAGGGGAAAGTGCGAGAACCTGCACGGCCACAATTACAAGATCGAGATTTACGCGCGCGGGAGAGAACTTAACAACATTGGATTGTTAGTTGATTTTGTCGAATTGAAGGAAGCGGCGGATGATTTGGTGACCTATCTCGATCACAAGAATCTGAACGAACTCGAGCCATTTGTGGCGGAACAGAACCCTTCGGCGGAGAATGTCGCGCGGTTCATACTGAAGAGGTTGGCAGCGAGAATCGATGATGACCGGGTACAGATTTACAAGGTGCGGTGCTTTGAGACTCCGACCAGCGTGGCAACTTACGAGATGGTCTGAAACGAGCCTGCCGTGCTCCCTCTCTCCTTGGGAGAGGGAATTTAGCCTGCCGCTAGCTCACCGAGATATTCCAGGTACAGCTCCCGATCGCGGGCAGTCATTTCGCTGATGCGGGCGCCAATCAAATATCCTTCATCGAGCTTTTGATACCGGACGGGCGTGGCTTGGATCTCTATCGAGAGACCATTCGGCAAATCCAGCTCAATGGCCATCGACCCCTCGGCTCCCAAAAGGTATTGCTCGTCGATATTCTGTGCATGAAGGACCACGGCGAGTCCCAGCGCGCTGATGTCCACCGTGTGTCCGGCAACGGCACGCAAGTGTTGCACGCCGGTATGGCTGGTTTCGGCGTCGCGCAGCAAGACGCTGAATTCCAGGCGAGCTTCCAGATTCGCATTGAGTCTGGGAGATTGGCGGCGTTCTTTCATATTAGTTCGTTAGCAGGCACGGTCGGGCCCCCCCTTTGTTCGATGATCAGTTTTGACTGACGCTCTCCAGGCCAATCTTGTACTTCTTAATCTTACTGTAAAGGCGCGGGCGATAAATACCAAGCATGTTGGCGGCCTTTTGTTTGTTTCCGCCGGTCCGCTGTAAGGTGCGCTCGATGACAAACTTCTCGATATCTTCGAGTGTCATGTTGGGCGGCACGTCCCAGACCAAATTTGCCGCGGCGTTGGTCAGGCCACTCCCATTGTCGAAAGGCAAGTCGACCGGCTCGATGCGATCGCCTTTTGCCAAAAGCACGGCGCGCTCGATCACATTTTGCAGTTCCCGCACATTCCCTGGCCATGGGTGCCCAAACAACCTCTGGTATGCCGACTGCGATACCCCTTCGATTGGCCGATCATATTTCTCGGCGTACAGCTTCAAGAAGTGATCGGTGAGCAATTGAACGTCTTCCATTCGCTCGCGCAATGGCGGCACATGAATCGTGATGGTGGAAATACGATAGAAGAGATCGTCGCGCAGCAATCCGTCGCGAATCGCGTCTGCCGGCAATCGGTTGGTCGAAGTAATCAGACGAAAATCCACCGGATAACTCTTCTCTGAACCGATCTTGCGACAAGTACGCTCTTGCAGCACGCGAAGCAATTTCGGTTGGAGTTCTATTGGCATCTCCGCGATTTCGTCCAGCATTAACGATCCGCCGGCAGCGTGTTGGACCAGTCCCTCTTTATCCGCGTGCGCACCGGTAAACGCTCCCTTGGTATGGCCGAACAACTCGGACTCTATTAGTTCCTTCGGCAGCGCTGCGCAATTGACTTTGATGAAGGGTTTCTTGGCGCGCAGCGAATTGTAGTGAATCGCGTTTGCGATCAATTCCTTTCCGGTACCCGATTCGCCTACGATCAAAACGTTAGCATCAGACTTCGCCACCGATTCGATAGTTTCGTAGATCGTCTGCATCTGCTTTGACGATCCGATGATATTGAAGTACTCGGCGCGGGTGGAAAGCTGGCGCCGCATGTTTGCCGTTTCGGCCATCAATTCGCGGCGCTCCAAAGCCTTCTCAACCAGGGGCGACAATTCTTCGAAGTCGAAAGGCTTCTCGACGAAATAGAACGCGCCGGCCTTAGTAGCCTCAACCGCGGTTTGCACCGAACCGTAACCCGTAACGACGATGACTTCGGTGGTTGGTCTTGTGTCCTTCATGTGCCGCAGCAGTGTCAGACCGTCCATGTCCGGAAGTTGCAAATCGCAAATCACAAGATGATGTGCGCCGCCGTCGAACAAGTCGATGGCCTGGGCGCCGGTAGCTGCCGTGTCAATCGCGTACCCTTCTTCCTCGAGATGCCGGCGCAAAGAATCGCTCATCATCGGCTCATCATCTACGACCAGGATGCGAATACCTTGAGCTTTGTTTTTGTTCATTGATGAAATAATAGTGCTTATTGATTAATCAATCAGATAAAGGTATCCACGCGCAAATTGCGTCTGAGCTAAATTCAACTCGGCCTCCGTGCGCCTCGATGATCCTTTTTGCCAGCGCGGCGCGCACGGATTCATATTTGTGAACCGAACCGAACGGATCGCGGCGATTGTCGAATTTAGCGCGCCATTCGATGATCGCTTCGGGCGAGTTCGCGAAGCCCGATCGATTCACCTGGACGGCAATTTCATTAGGATCTCGCGAACTAACGTGGCTGACAGCGTGCTCGCTCAACGATCGAAACGCTTCCGATAACGCGTTGGGATCGAATTCACCATAGAGCGGCTGCTCTGAAATTCTGCTGTTCGACGATAGCGCCTCGAGAATTATCGTCCGCAAATTCGCGCGCCGCCGACGGAGTTCGACGGGGCGCGAATATCGAACCAAGGTCGTCATCTCGCGCGCCGCTCGGTCCAAGCCGTCGATCAGTTTCGCCAGTATTTCGCGTTCTTCGGAAGGTCGATCTTCGCTCTCGAATCTCTTCCGCAGAAATGTGGCGTATAATTTGATTCCATTCAGTTGGTTCTTTAGATCGTGAACGATTTGCAGCGTCGCCCGACCCAAATCTTCAAGTTCGCTGGTGTCCACTGCTTTGGCGGTTGCGGGTGTCATAGCTTCAAAGATTGCTTAGGCTGCATTCTAGGCATAGATATGTACGAATTAAACTCGATTCGCTCACCTTTTTATGTCGCGTTTCCATGCGATATGATAGCAGAAGCTAATCAGCGTATGCTAGTAATGCGCGGTCGGCGTCTGGTAATGTGAATCTAACTGGAGCAACGGATCACAATGGTTCATCGAAAGAGCCTTTTCCTGCTGGTAGAAGATTTTGAGGACAGTCGCTTTATGATGAGACGGCTGTTGGAGATGGCTGGCTATCGCGTAGTTGAAGCAACCGATGGTGAACAAGCGGTGACGATGGCACTGAAGGAGAAGCCGCAGCTAATCCTGATGGATTTAAGTCTCCCAAAACTCGACGGACTGGCCGCGACCCGAAAAATTCGCGGGCACCGAGCATCGGCGAAGATTCCTATCGTTGCGGTTTCAGCGCACGACTCGCCGCAATCGCGCGACGAAGCATTAGCTGCCGGATGCAACGAATATGTGACCAAGCCGATTGACTTTGAGCAATTGAACTCGGTCTTGACTCGCCTTCTTCACTGAGATCCAACCTTCATTTGAATCGTTGAGTGTCTGGGAATCGCTCGCCCAAGTGTTCTATTAAGACTTACCTTGCGGAGCTTCCGCACGTGAATCAGAAGCCGTTGTGAGTTAATTGAAACTGGCACATCAATTGATGAAACTTTTACAGATTATGCGACGCCAAGCCCTCTTAGCCCGAAAAGATCTTGAGCGTTTGAACGAGGCGGAAATGAACAGCGGAATGGAAATTCCTCATCGTCAAGTAAGACTCGAAGCTGGAGTGTTGCACGCAGAGCGCGTCGAGACAGAGTTTGTCAAAGCGATGAACCACGAATTGCGTACGTCACTGAACGTGATCATTGGCTTGTGCCAATTCCTGAAACGCGACCGCAAGACGCCGCTCCAACCAACCCAAGTCGATGCCGTTGATCGCATGGAGCGCAACGCGCGGTCCTTGCTGCTAACTGTGAATCATTTGATCGGATGTTTGCGCAGTGGCCACTTTGAGTGAAGCTGGTTCGTTTCCGGAAGGCTCCTCTGTGTGTATTGCCCTAAACCTCCTTTCTCCGCGGCCAGGTTCAGATTATGTGGATCTCTTTTCAAACATGAATGAAACCAACCTTGGTGGCTTGTTCCAATCTTCTTCGTGCCACCATTCCTTCATGCTTTGCAGCGAAAATCCACAATTATTCGCCGCGTCAGTGAAATCCGTCAGATGATGAACGAAGGCTTCGATTGGGGTCATTTTCCCATTCCGTTGGAAACTCGCTTGCTTGCCCGCGTACTGTCGAGTGGGATGCAGTTCGCAAAGGAAGAATCGTCCTGGAGCAACCAGGACCCGAAACGCTTCCGCGAAGATTAAAGAGAGATCGCGAATGTGTTCCAGCACCAGATTGCATACGATTAAATCATAAGACTCACTTTCGCAGGGCCAGGGCTTAGTAATGTCAGCCACTTCGAAACTTACATTATCTAATCGCAATTTATCTCTGGCCTTTCCAATCATGCTCGGCGAAAAATCGATCGCGCAGATCCGTTCGCCAATCTCAGCCAGCAGCGCAGTATTCTTACCCGTTCCGCAGCCAAGTTCTAAGACCGACTTGCAGTGCAGATTTGCCAAAATATTCCTGGTCACCGCTTGATCGAGATCGCGCGTGAGGTTTCGATCCAGATCGTAGGTTGCCGACCAATCAGAATAAGCTTGCCGGATGTTCATGTATCAAAAGTCAGGTAACTGATTGCCTTTAGCGAGGCGTGTAGGCGGGCAGCTCCCTGATCGAGCCTGGCGAAAAAATCCATGGCGGCATCTCGAACTTGATTCTGCTGACGCGCCCGCTTTCGACATTCACATTGATCGTATTTGCGCCGCACTGGTCCATAAAGAGATAGCCGAAGAAGATTGTCACCGTGTGCCTTCCAGGTTGCGTGGGAAAGTAATGGACACCCCAGGGTCTCTGAGCGGCGACGCCGTCGATAACTATCGTGGGCGTGGAAAGGTATAACAGGAATGACAGGGGGAAGAACCCCGTCTCTATAGATATGCCGGTCCAGGTTTGTGCTTCCATCCGCAGCGGCTCCTTCCAATCTTTACTTTTATCCGATTCCTTTTTACTTTTGCTTTCGATGATTCGTCAATGGCAACTGGCGCGACGTTCTCTGCCTTATGGCGAACGCACCCTGGTCCTGGGTGTGCTCAATGTCACGCCGGACAGCTTTAGCGACGGTGGACAATTCTTTTCGCCGGAGCGCGCGGTTGCTCACGCAGAGCAAATGGCCAGTGAAGGCGCCGACCTAATTGACATTGGCGGCGAATCGACGAGACCGGGCTCGGAGTTTGTATCCGAAGAAGAAGAATTGCGGCGAGTGATTCCGGTGATCGAAAGGCTGGCTGGGATTTCATCTGTTCCGATCTCGATCGACACGACCAAGTCTTCTGTTGCGCGCGCGGCGCTGGACGCCGGTGCGGAGATCGTCAACGACATCTCAGGCTTGCGTTTCGATCCTCAGATCGCCTACGAAGTCGCAAACGCGAATGCGGGACTTATTCTAATGCACTCGCGCGGAACTCCGAAGACGATGCAACACTTGCCGCCGGTAGATAACGTCATGAAAGAAGTAATCGACGGTCTGCGCGAAAGCAT
>Ga0209577_10006309_pt1 | contig 10974 bp, 13 predicted proteins | sample GraSoiAngelo_109_FD_185874 | JGI IMG/M metagenome (GOLD analysis project Ga0209577, IMG submission 185874) | Grasslands soil microbial communities from the Angelo Coastal Reserve, California, USA - 14_0903_12_20cm (SPAdes) (version 2) | ecosystem: Environmental > Terrestrial > Soil > Grasslands... | reverse complement strand
CGATCCGATGCAGGCGCTGCGCGCCGATTAGGCCACTAGCTCGCGTCGTCGGCGTCGTCGTCCCATGGGGACGGCTGCGGCCCCGGAACGATTCCTGCGATGTCCGGGTCTTCACCTTTCGCGGTGGTCGGCTGCGACGCCTTTCGATTCTTCGATTCCTGGCGTCGCGCCGCCTTCGCCTGCTGTTTTTCCTGGCGGGCGCGTTCACGCGCGCGTTTGTTCTGGGTCGGACGTGATTTCTGCACGGCGGTTTACCAGCGCGGCTCCCGGCGCGGTCCACGGCCCCCGCCGCCGGGCCCGCGACCGCCGGCGCCGCCGCCAACCGGCTTCGGACGTGCTTCATTGACCGCGATCCGACGGCCATCGAGCTCCGTCTCGTTCAATCGGTCGATCGCGTTTTTCGCACCTTCCTCGGTCTGCATCTCCACGAATGCAAATCCACGGGCACGCCCGGTCATCTGATCGCGCACGATGTTGACGGAGTCCACCGGACCAATCGCCTGAAAGACTTCTTCGAGACGGCGTTCATCGGTGTTGAATGAAAGATTGCCTACGAACAATTTGCGGCCCATGCATGCTCCTAACGAGTTCCTGGATCGCCGCCAGTATACCGCGGATTGTGAGCGCGCAGCGGCACGATGTCCGCTCTTCGGCGCGACTTGACGAACTGAACGGTGAATTGATGTCGGTTCAGCGCGTCGATCGCAGGAACAGATGCCCGGCGACGACGAGCGCCGCGGCCAGCGCGGCGCACAGGAGGAACACCATCCGCACGCCGATCGCCTGCGCCAGCACGCCCGACAACACGAGACCGAGAATCTGTCCGAGGAAGATGATCGACGCGTTCGTGCTGCCCACGCGTCCGAGCATCTCGTGCGGCGTTTCGCGCTGAATCAGCGTCTGCGCAGGGACCACGATGGCCGCGAACGCGAAGCCGATCGCGAACGTGGACACGAGCGTCGCCGCGATGTGCGGGATCGCGCCGAGCAGGAGCACACCGCCGCCGATGCCCGCGAGGCCCGACAGGACGAGCGTGTCGTTCGTCGCGTGACGCGCCATCATCCGAATCAGCTGTGTGCCGGCGAGCAGTCCGATCCCCACCATCCCGCTGACGATCCCGAAGGTGCGCGGGCTCGCGTGCAGCCAGTCGCGTACGAAGATCGCGATGAGCGGACCGAAGCATCCGATCGTGAACAGACCCGCCGCCATCGCCAGAACGACGAACAGGATGGGGCCGTGATGCACGACGAACGACATTCCCTCGCGCATGTCGATCCAGATCGCGTGGATGCGATTGCTCGACGATTCGGTCGGCGCTTTCATCGACGCAGGCCGCCTGATGATCACCGATCCGATGAGGCTCGCCGACACGAGAAAGCTGAGCACGTCGAGTGAGTAGCACACGTTGGGGCCGAACTGGCCGACGAGCATGCCGGCAGCCGCCGGCCCGACGATGCGGCTGCCCATGAACGCGATCTGCATCAGGGCGTTGGCCGAGATCAGCCCTTCGGCCGGCACGTGCGTGCGAATCGTGACCGTCTGTGCCGGGCCGAAAAACGCGGAGACGCAGCTCAGCGCGGCGAGCACCACGTAGACGTTCCAGATCGAAGCGGAGTAGATCAGCAACAAGGCCAGAACGGCGCGGATCAAATCGCTCGCGATGAGCGTCGGCTTGAGCGGCCAGCGGTCGACGAACACGCCCGCGATCGGACCCATGAAGACCAGCGGCAGCATGTAGGCGATCTGCACGCCGGTGATTTCCTTTGGCGTCGCATGCATCCGGAACGACACCACGGCGATGACCGCGAAGAGCGCGAGGAAGTCGCCGAACAGGCTGACGACCTGAGCGTACCAGACGCGGCGCATGACGTCGCCGCGCAGGACGCCGCGGAAGGACATCGGCTCGGGCGGCGAGGAGGTGGTCGCGGCAGTCGTAGCCATGGTCAGTTCGCATTCTCGAATGACAGCGACAGGAGGAGGTCCCGATACGACTGCTGCAGCAGCCGCCCGATCGCGTCCCAGTCGGGGTGTGCCGCCTCGGCGTCGCGCATCGCGCCTGCCTGCGCGCGCAGCAGCGCCGCCGTCGCCACGCGCGCCCGCGACGTTTCATACAACAACGCGTATTCCTCCGCCATCAAACTCCCTACCCGTTCGGGACTGTTCTGACCAGGAATCCGCCGGGCGACCCACCAGCTCAACTCGGCCCGCGCGACGGATCGCGGATCGAATCCGGCGTTGAGCCATGCTCTCGCCGTGGCATACGCCGCTTCGAGATCCGGCAGGACGATCTCGTAGTTGCCGCGCAAGTCGCCGAACGTCGCTGCGGCGCGCGCCAGGTGAAAGGCTTCGCGCGCCGCCGTCGCCCACGAATAGTGATACTGCTCGTGCAGCATCGTCACCAGCAGCGCGAACAGACGCACTTTCTCCTTCGAGTAGTACGCCTGCCACATGCGGACCTCGAGATCCGCGAGCCGGTTCGGATCGAACTGGCGCATCGATCGAGGTCCGCGCGGCGGCGTGAGCGCGAACGCCGCCGCGAAGACGACGACCGCCGCCGCGATGGTCGCGCCCGTGAGAAGACCCCGGCGCCGCATCTTTTACTGGCGATCCTGCGCGGTCGACGGTGGCTTCTGAGCGTCGAGCACGCGCTGCCGCGTCAGGAACTCTCGAATCTTCGCGTACGCGCTCGTGCGCTGGGCGAGGGTGCAGCAGTCGAAGCCGTGTTTGCCGCCGGGGATCGTCATCAGCTCGTTGGCCACGCCGGCGTCGGTCAGCGCTTTGTGCAGCCGCACCGATTGCGTGTAGGGCACGGTCGGATCCGCGTCGCCGTGGATTGTCAGCACGGGTGGAAGTCCGGCGCGGACGTACGTCAGCGGCGACACGCGCCTGGCGATCTGCTCGCGATCCGACGCGCTGCCGAGCCACTGTACGGCGTACGCTTTCATGTTCGGCCCGTCGAGCAGCTCGCTCACGTCCGAGATGCCGTACCAGTTCACGATGGCCGCGACTTTCAGGTTGTCGGGCCCCGGACACTCGCGATCGAGTCCTGCCGACGCCGGCAGCATCCCGGTGGTGAGCGCAAGGTGGCCGCCGGCCGAATCGCCCGACACGACGATCTTGTTCACGTCGACGCCGTATTCCTTCGCGTGCTGAATCACCCATCGGAGCGCGCAGCGGCAGTCTTCGACCGCCGCGGGCGCCTGGGCGACACGCGCGAGCCGATACTCGACGTTGACGACGTTCATGCCCATATCGAGGTACGGCAGGATCGCGAGGTCGCGGCCTTCCTTCGTGCCGCCGGTCCAACCGCCGCCATGGATGAAGATGAGCGTCGGCAGCGGCTTGTCCGGCGTGCGCGTCACGTACAGGTCCAGCTTCGCGTCCCAGTTGCTGGCAGTCAGATACGTGACGTTGGGAACGATGCGGTAGCTGTTTTCCAGCCGCGCCGCCCACGCGAGCGGCGAATCCTGCGCCGCGGCGACCGACGAGACGGCCGAGACGAGCAACGCCATCAGCAGTTGTTTCATGACCGCGGATTATAGCCGGGACGCGCGGCGGCTGAGGTTGCCATGTACCATTGTGTGCGCGATGATGAAAAGTCCATGTCGAATCTGAAAACGGCTGTACCCAAGGCGCGCGGACTCCGCGACGGCCAGGAATTGATCTCCCTCGCACAGAAGCTCGCGCGCGACGCCGAGCGCCACGCGATTCTTTCTGCGTCGCTCGCGAGCCAGGCGGATCGCCTGATGCACGCCGGCCTCCGCCTGCTCGACACGCGCAAGGCGCCGCAGGAAAGCTGACGCCAGGCCTCTAGCTCCCTTTCCCCAGCGCGTGCGACAATCCTTTCGCCGGCCTTCCGGAAAGGACATCATGCGCATTCGATTCATCGCCGCGGCGGCGTTCGTCTTCGCCGTGCTCGCCAGCATCAGTTGCGGCGGCATCACGGATCCTTCGAAGAACGCGACTGAAACGTTCACCGGCACGGTCGCGCCCGGCGGCAGCGGCACCGTGCATACGTTCAACATCTCGAACACCGGCGAGTTCTCGGTGAAAGTGACAGCGATGACGCCGACGTTCAACAGCTTCTTCGCGACGACCCTCGGCATCGTGCAGAGCGGAAACTGCGCGCCGTTCCAGCAGAACACGCTGTCGACCGTCGGCGCGCAGTCGATGAACGGACCGATTTTTCAGAAAGGCACTTACTGTGTCTACGTGTGGGATGCGAACTTGACGATGACGACGACCGAAACCTACACTCTGACCGTGTCTCACCCCTGACGCTTCTCGAAAGCCTTCGCGCGACCGCTCGGCTAAAAGCCTCGCGCTCCGAAAGGTGGGAGTCTCGCACTCTGAAATAAAAAAGGCCCGCGCGTTCGATCGCGCGAGCCCTGTAGCGCAAGCCTTTAGGCAAGCGTCTTACTACTGCCTACCGAGCCAGTCGAAACAGCCGCAGAGCGCCCGCCCCCGCAAACGCGCCGAGCGCCATGAAGATCATCAACGGCAGCTGGCTCGCGGTTTTTGGCAGATTGCCGCTCCGGTTTTGACGGTTGCTGCGATCCGCCGTATTGGCCGGCGCGGCGTTGTTCGGATCCTGCGCCGTCGTGCCGACCGTGCTCTGTCCGGGCGTTCCAGTCGTCCGTTGGCCGCTCGTCCCGGTCGTCCCCTGCGTGCGGCTCCGATCCGCGTCAGGGTTCGTCCGATTCTGATTGCTGTTGGCGCGGTTCTGATCGCGATCCGGTGTCGCCGCATTCGCCGGTTGATCGGGATTGGCCGGCGGCGCCGGCGACTGCTGCTGCGTCGGCGGCTGTTGCTGATTGGGCGCGACGGCGCTCGGCTGCTGCGTCTGCCCCTGACGATCCGTCGTCCCCGACGCCGTGCCGGACGGCGGCTGGCTCTGATTGGCCGGAGACGAAGCGGCCGGCTGGGTCGACTGCGGCGGTTGCGCGCTGGAACTCGGCGGCAGCGCGAGGCTCAGCGCGAGCGCCGCGCTGCTGGTGATGACAAGTGATCTGATTGACACGTCCGTACCTCCTCCTCAATTCATCGTGTTCAACCATATCGGTGCACGACGCGTGCCCTTTTCTGGAACGCAAACGCAGAGTTCGCGACGGCGTTCCTTGATGCACGGTTGCATAATGTCGCGGTGTCATCTCTCGACGATCGAATAGACGACCTGTTCAAGCAGCCGCTGAAGGAGTTCACGCGCGAGCGCAACGCGCTCATGAAGACCGTCCGCGGCGCCGACGCGACGCGCGTGCGCACGCTCGCGAAGCCGAGCGTTGTCGCGTGGGCCGCGAATCAGGTCTACTGGCGGGCGCGCGGCGTTTACGAGCGGCTCATGAAAAGCGGCGAGCGGCTGCGCAAGGCGCAGATCGCCGCCCTCACCGGCAAATCGGCGGACTTGCGTGAGGCAAACGACGCCCATCGCCGCGCCGTGGCCGACGCGGTGAAGGAGGCCGAGCGCTTTGCCGTCGACGCGGGATCGCACCCGGCTCCCGACGCGTTGATGCGGACGTTCGAAGCGCTGTCGCTCGCCAAGGAACCGCCCGCGCCTCCGGGGCGGTTATCGCAGCCGTTGCAGCCGGCGGGGTTCGAGGCGCTCGCTGGCGTGAAACCAGCGGTCAGGATCGCACGAACATCCACAAGCGTAGGGGCCGAGCACGCTCGGCCCGGATCGACAGGAGCGAGCGGAGCAAGCTCCGCCCCTACGCAGAGGCGTACGCAGAAAAAAGAGGCCGGAGAAGCTCGCAAGCGCGCAGCCGAAGAACGCAAGCGGGCAGCCGCAGTGAAGAAAGCCGAAGCCGCGGTCGAGCGCGCGCGCCACAAGATGCTCGCTGCCCAGGAAGCGCTTAGACGGAGCCGGGAAGGCTAAACTGGGCCTTATGTACTCGACTGTGCTGCTGATTCACTCCTGGGTTCGATGGCTCGCGATCGTCGCGGCGATGGGCGCGACGCTCGCGGTCGTGCGCGGCAAGGTGGAGGGCGACCGATCGATCGCCGATCGCTGGGGGATGCTGCTCGTCACGGCCCTCGACGTCCAGCTGCTCCTCGGCTTGCTGCTCTATCTGGTCGTCAGCCCGAACATGGCCGAAATCCGCGCGCATTTCGGCGAGGCGATGCGCATTTCCCAACTTCGGTTCTGGGCGGTGGAGCATCTGACGGCGATGCTCGTCGCCGTCGTGCTCGTGCACGTCGGCAGGGTGCTCGGCCGCAAGGCGCAGACGCCCGGAGCCAAGCGCGCGCGACTGATGGCGTGCTATGGCGTCGCGACGCTGCTGATTCTGATCGGCACCCCGTGGCCGGGATTGGTGTACGGCCGGCCGCTTTTTCGTCTGTGAGGCAGCTCTAAAGGGCTGCGCTACGCGCACGGGTAGCGCAGGCCTTCAGGCCTGCCGCTAATCTCGTTGGCTCAGATCTTTCAACACATCGCGCAGACAGTCGTCTGCCTGGCGCAGGCGATCGATCGCCCGCTCGGCATCTTTGACGATTTCGCGCGACATCGACGTGTTGCGCGACGCGATATCGCCGCGCGCGAGATCCAGCGTCGCCCGTACGGCGCGAAGATCCTCGGACGCTTTGCCGACCGCTTCGCTGAGCATTTCGAGCGACATCTCGACCGTTGGCGTGTCCTTCGTTTCCATGTGTTCCGCATGATCAAGCGGCATGCCGCTCACGCATCTTGCCTTGATGCCTTCGGAAACCGGCCGGCGTGATATTGTCCCGTCGCGATGAAAAGGCCGCGCTCCACGACAGTCGTCCTCGGACTTCTCTGCGTGATGTACCTGATTACGTACGTGGACCGCGTCAACATCGCGACCGCCGCGAGCGAGATCCGCCGCGACCTCGGCCTGTCGAACACGCGGCTCGGCCTCGCGCTGTCAGCGTTCGGGTATCCCTATCTGCTCTTTCAGATTTTCGGCGGCTGGATTGGCGATCGCGTCGGACCTCGCCGGACGTTGTTCCTGTGCGGCGTCATCTGGGCCGCCGCGACGATGCTCACCGGTCTGGCCGGCGGCCTGCTGACGTTGTTTCTCGTGCGCGTCCTGCTCGGCGTCGGCGAGGGCGCCACGTTCCCCGTCGCGACGCGCGCGATGCAGACGTGGACGCCGCCGGGCCGGCGCGGCTTCGCTCAGGGAATCACGCACGCCTTTGCCAGGTTCGGCAACATGATCACGCCGCCGATCGTCGCGTGGCTCATCGCGCTGCTGACGTGGCGGGGATCGTTCGTGATGCTCGGGTGTTTCAGCCTCATGTGGGTCGTCGGATGGTTCTGGTACTACCGGGACAATCCCGCGGAGCACCGGGGAATCACTCGCGCCGAGCTCGACCAGCTGCCGAATCGCGGCGTTCTGGTGCGTCAGGAGATGCCGAACGTGCCGTGGGGTCCGATTGCGTATCGGATGATCCCGGTGATGATCGTGTACTTCTGCTACGGCTGGACCTTGTGGCTGTACTTGAACTGGCTTCCGTCGTTCTTCTTCAACGCCTACCGCATGGACATCATGAAGTCGGCGCTGTATTCGTCGACCGTGTTTTCTGCCGGCGTCGTTGGCGACATGATGGGCGGCATCGCCAGCGACCGCATCCTCAGACGCACGGCCAACGTGCGGCGGGCTCGACTGCTGGTCGTCGTCGGTGGCTTTCTCGGATCGTTTCTCACGCTGCTGCCGATCGTGCTCACTCACGATCTGAGAATCAGCGTCGTCTGCCTGAGCATCGCGTTCTTTTTCGCCGAGCTCGTCATCGGTCCGATGTGGGCGATTCCGATGGACATCGCGCCGAAATATTCCGGCACGGCGGCCGGGATCATGAACTCGGGATCGGCGCTCGCGGCGATCCTTTCACCGCTTGTCTTCGGCTATGTGGCGGACGTGACCGGCGACTGGCATCTGCCCTTCATCGGCTCACTCGCGCTGCTCCTTCTCGGCGCCGCGCTCGCGTTCACGATGCACCCTGAACAGCCGCTTCACGCGTCCGACTTGGAGCTTCAGCCTTCCTGAGCACGCCGATACTTCACAACTTCCTACTTCAAACTTCCTGCTTGCTACGTGCCCGTCCATCGAGGCTGGCGCTTCGACAGGAACGCGGCGACGCCTTCCTTGAAATCGTTGCTGGTGTAACACATCTCGATGACGTCGCGGTCCTCGCCCGGCGCGAGGCGCTGTCTGGCGATCAGCCGCCGCGTCAGCTCTTTCACCGCGCGGATCGTGAGCGGCGCGTTCGCCGCGACGGCCGCGGCGAGCTCGCCGACCGCGCGGTCGATCTCCGCCGCGACGACGATGCGGTTGACGAGGCCGAGCGCGTGGGCTTCGGCGGCCGGGACGAACCGACCGGTGAACATGATCTCCTTGAACCGCGCCGGACCGAGCAGGCTGATCATGCGATTGCACGTGTCGGCGGACAGGCAGTTGCCGAGCGTGCGCGCGATGGGGACGCCGAAGGCCGCGTCCGGCGTCGCGACGCGCAGGTCGCAGCAGAGCGCGATCGCGCAGCCGCCTCCCGCGGCGACGCCCTGGACGGCGGCGATCGTCGGCTTCGTCACCCGCTCGAGGCGATCGAGTACCGCGTCGAGCCGCTGCTCGTACTCCACGCCATGCGCCGGTGACGTGAACGATTCGAACTGCGCGATATCGGTGCCCGCGATGAAGGCCTTGCCGCCGGCGCCGCGGAGGACCAGCACGCGCAGCGACGCGTCGCGATCCACCCGGTCGCAGGCGTCGACGAGGGCGTCGTACATCTCCCACGTCATCGCGTTGCGCGCCTCGGGTCGCGTGAACGTGAGCATCGCGAGCGGCGCGTCGGTTTCGAACGACGTCTGTGCGGTGGACAAGGACTCCTCCGTCAAGTACAAAACGGGACGTGGCGGACAGCGATCGCAGCGCTTGGAATCTTACACGTGGTGCGCTCGACGGCCTTCGGGTGCTCGACGTCACGCAGGTCATGGCGGGTCCGTACTGCACGATGCTCCTCGCGGACCTCGGCGCCGACGTCGTCAAGATCGAGCCGCCCGGCGGTGATTCGACGCGTCAGATGCCCGGGGGAGTCGGCCTCGAGAGTCCCAGCTTCAACGCCGTCAACCGCGGGAAGCGCAGCGCCGTCGTCAACCTCAAAGCGCCGGAAGGACGCGACGCGCTGAAGCGGATCGCGCGCGCGTGCGACATCTTCGTCGAGAATTACCGGCCCGGCGTGGTCGCGGCGCTCGGCCTCGATTACGAGACGCTGTCGGCCATCAACCCGCGGCTCGTCTACGCGTCGATATCGGGATACGGACAAACCGGACCCGATCGGGCGAAGGGCGGCTTCGATCTCGTTGCGCAGGGCGTGTCGGGGATCATGTCGATCACGGGCGATCGCGGCGGCGCGCCGGTCAAGGCGGGCGTGCCGCTGACGGATCTCGGCGCGGGCCTCTTCGCGGCCGTCGGTATCCTCGCGGCGCTCGAGCATCGTCATCGCACCGGACTCGGCCAGCACGTGGACACGTCGCTCGTCGAAGCGGGCGTGGCGCTCTCGGTCTGGGAAGCGACGGAGTTCTTCACGACCGGCGGCACGCCGCAGCCGATGGGATCGGCGCATCGCATGTTCGCGCCGTACCAGGCGATTCGCTGCGCCGACGGCTACATCACGCTCGGAACCGCCAACGATCGTTTGTTCAAGCGGCTGTGCGATCTCCTGGGGCATCCCGAGTGGCTCGCCGATCCGCAGTTCGCCGAGAACCCGGCGCGCGTGAAGAATCAGGCGGCGCTCGCCGCGCGAATCGAGGAGGTGACCGCGAAGGCGCCGGCGAGCCATTGGCTCGCGCTGCTCGAGCAGAACGAGATCCCGTGCGGACCGATCAACGACTATGCGCGCGTGTTCACCAACCCGCAAGTCGTGGCGCGCGAGATGGCGGTCGACGTCGACCATCCGGCGCTCGGCCGAATCAAAGCGCTCGGATCGCCGATCAAGCTCAGTTCCACGCCGACCAATCCGGCGCGCCGCGCGCCGCTGTTCGGCGAGCACACAACCGCCGTGCTGGTCGACTACGGATTCAGTGTCGAGGAGATCGCGCTGCTGCGAAAGGCCGGGGCGATCGTCTAGCCGATCACGCCGCGTCGCCGGGACAGCGGCGTGATCCGCGGACGCTCAACGATTCGTCAGGCGAAGAAGACGCCGTTGCGATCTCGTCCAATTTGAGCGAAGTGCACCGCTGTCGTCCTGCTCGACACGAATCGGAATCCGCTTCGAGCCTGCTGCGGTGGACATTCGCTGGCGGGGACGGCCGGCGTGGTGGCCGTCACCTGGATGGTTGCGGAGTCCTCGAAGAAGTCTCCCCGGAACGCATCGACGCAGTCAGTGTGCGATCGACGAACCTTCCTCTCATGAACCGCATGTCGGTATGAAACGTGTGGTCGGATTTTGCGCCGGTCGTCAGATCGGTACCGACTCCGCTAGCCATCGTCGGCTGAAATACCGAGACCGCGGTGACGTCGGCGCGCGTCATCTCGTTGACGAACCCTGTCCGGATCGGTGCCGATGCCGAATCTGCTCGGTGAGCTGACCGACGACTGCTCACCGAGCACCGATTCAGCGCGAAGCAGATCGCGTCATGCCGCGCACGCGCGATCGAAGAAGTTCGGGTTTACCGGACGCGCTGGAACTTGTGTTCGAGCACGTACTGCGCGACCGACTTGCCGATCGTCGTGCCGTCGTCGCAGGCCGTTCGGAAATGAATCCCGGCGAAGATGCGCGCGTTCTTCACCTCTTCGAGCGCGCCGCCGAAGCTGCGGAACGAGCGGCTCACGCCGATCATCACATCGTTCGTCATGTCGAAGCGCGTCCGGTCGCCGAACTCGTTCGCGAGCACGAAAGTGGCGGCTCCGCTCGCGCACGAATGGCCCGACGGATACTCCGGATGTCCGGGCGTCGCGAACAGCGGAGTCCACGTCGAATCGGCGGCGGTCGCCGTATTCCCATCGTCAGCAGCTTCTCGGATTG
>Ga0209577_10006307_pt1 | contig 10978 bp, 11 predicted proteins | sample GraSoiAngelo_109_FD_185874 | JGI IMG/M metagenome (GOLD analysis project Ga0209577, IMG submission 185874) | Grasslands soil microbial communities from the Angelo Coastal Reserve, California, USA - 14_0903_12_20cm (SPAdes) (version 2) | ecosystem: Environmental > Terrestrial > Soil > Grasslands... | reverse complement strand
CGCGAGGTGCCGGCCACGCGCCTGCTCGTGCTGACGATGCACGACGATCCCGGCTACGCGCGGGTGGCGCTGGCGGCCGGGGCCTCCGGCCACGTCGTCAAGGACGCGGAGAGCGCCGAGCTGCTGACCGCGATCCGGACCGTGCACCGCGGGCGGACGTTCGTCCGGGTCGGCGTCGGCGCCCCCGCCGCGCCGCCCCCGGCGAGCGCAGCGCCACCGCTCAGTCCACGCGAGCGCCAGGTGCTCGGTCTCCTGGTCCACGGCCACACCAACCGCGAGGTCGCCGACCGCCTCTCCCTCAGCGTCAAGACCGTGGAGACGCACCGCGCGCGCCTGAGCGAGAAGCTGGGCCTGCGCAGCCGCGCGGACCTCGTCCGCTTCGCGATCGAGCTCGGCCTGCTCCAGCGCTGACGCCGGCCCGCGGCGCCGTCGGGATTTCCCCGATAGGAGATCAACGAGGTCGGGCGGAAGATTTAGGGGTGCGCGCCGATCGCTTGCCATGAAGGCGCCCCCGGAGCCACGCGTCGTCGTCGTCGCCGACGACGAGACGGAGATCCGCGCGATCCTCGCCGATTTCCTCGGCCTCTACGGCTTCACCGTGGCCGAGGCCACCGACGGAATCCAGCTGCTCGCGCAGGTGGAGCGCTCGCGGCCGGTCGCGGTCATCGTCGACGTCAACATGCCCCGCCTGGACGGGCTCGCGGCCATCCGGCGGCTTCGGGCCGCCCATCCCTCGCTGCGGATCATCGTCATGACGGGCTCGGCCGACGACGCGCGGGATGGCGCGCTGGCCGCCGGCGCCAGCGCCGTGCTCGCCAAGCCGCTGCCGCTGGCCGACCTCCTGCCGGCGCTGGGCCTCGCGCCGGCCCCGGAGCCGTCGGCGGACCGGCCCGCCGCCGCCGCGGGGCCGGCGCCCGACGCCGCGCGCGTCCGCGGCCAGGTCGTGGTCGTCGACGACGACCCGGAGGTGCGCGCGGTGCTCGTCGAGATGCTGGAGAGGCAAGGCCACAGCGTCATCGCCGTCGGCAGCGCCGCCGATGCCGTGCGCATCCTGGCCGAGCACCGGCCGGACGTCATGCTGCTCGACATCTACATGCCGGGACTGACGGGTGTCGACGCGCTGCCGGTCCTCAAGCGAGTGGCGCCGGAGATGCGCGTCATCATGGTGAGCGGCAGCAGCGACGAGAAGGCGGCGCGGCGGACGCTTGCCTTGGGCGCCTTCGATTACATCGTCAAGCCGGTGGACATGAGCCGGCTGACGCACCTCGTGGAGACGGCCCTCCTGCTGAAGCCTACCTAGATCGGGGCCCCGGAAGAATCCCAAGCGGGTTGACGAGCGCTGTCACGGCTCGATGGGGGCCCGACAGCGAGTTGACGAGGGCCGTCACGGCTCCGCCGGGGCGGCCCGAGCGACTGGGGGTCTGGGGGCCACGCCGGGGCCCCCAGCTCTAACGATCCAGGATGTCGTGGACGACGCGGCGGATTTGCTTGATATCGAACGGCTTGGTGAGGTGGGCGAGCTTGGTGCGCTCGAGGAACGCCGCCGTCTCACGGCCGAGGATGTCGCCGGTCAGGAACACGAGGCGCTCCACCAGCTCGGGGCGGCGCTGGGCGAGCTCGCGGTGCAAACCGGGCCCGTCGAGCTTCGGCATCCGCACGTCGGTCAGGATCACGTCGAAGTCGGTGGCCTCGATCAGCGCGAGGGCATCGAGACCGTTGGCGGCGATCTGGACCTCGTGGCCTTCGGCCCGCAGCGCCGCGGCCAGCACGCCCGCCAGCTCGACGTCGTCGTCGACGACCAGCACGCGCCCCTGACGCGGCGGCCCCGCCACCGGCGCCGCCAGCGCCGTTTTCGTTTCCTCCGGCCGCCCGAGCGGCAGCTCGACGATGAAGAGGCCGCCGCCGCCGGGCGCGGTCTCCACGCGGATCGTGCCACCGTGGGCGGCGACGATGTCGTGGCAGAGCGCCAGGCCGAGCCCGGTGCCTTCCTCCGGTGACTTCGTGGTGAAGAACGGGCGGAAGACGTAGCCGCGCAGCTCCGGCGCGACGCCGGGGCCCGAGTCGGCCACCTCCAGGACGACCCGGCCGTGCTCGGCGTCGTGACGCGTGGTGAGCGACAGTCGCCGCGGCGGTGGTGTCGTGCGCAGCGCATGACGGGCGTTGGTGACGAGGTTGAGCACGACCTGGTGCAGCTGGTGCGGATCGGCCCACACCGGCGGCAGGTCGCGCGCGAGCGACAGGTCGACGCTGATCTCGTCGACCTCGAGCTGATAGGCCACCAGCGCCACCGTCTCCTTCGCGATCCGATCGAGCGCGATCTCCTCGCGCGTGGCCGGATACTGCCGCACCAGCGCCAGGAAGTTGCGGATCGTCAGCGCGCAGCGCTCGGCCGCCTGCTCGAGCAGCTCGGCCCGGCGACGCACGCCGTCGTCCGCCGTCGCGTCGCGCAGCAACGTGGCGCCGGCGATGATCACCGTCAGCGGATTGTTCAGCTCGTGGGCGACGTCGGCCAGCAGCGTCGCCATCGATGCGAGCTTGTCGCGCTGGTGCAGCGTGTCGCGCTGGCGCTGGCGCTCCTGGTCCGTCCGCTTGCGCGCGCTGATGTCCTTCAGTGCCACCACCACGCCGATCGTGCGGCCGCCGTCGCGCTTCGGCGTGCACGTGTACTCGACCGCCAGCGCGGTGCCGTCGGCCTTCACCAGCAGCGCGTCGCTGCTCTGCACGACCCCGCCGGCGGCCAGCGCCGCGCACAGCGGACAGCCGGTGCCGCCGCCCGTCGCCTCCCGCAGCACGCCGTGCAACGAGCGGCCGACGAGCTCGGCGGCGGACCCGCCGAGCAGCGCCGCCGCCACGCCGTTGAGGAACGTCACGCGCTCCTCGGCGTCGACGCCGAGGATGGCCTCGCCGACGGCCTCGAGGATGAGCTCGGTGCGACGCGTGAGCCGCTCGATGGCCGCCGCCATCTCGTCGAACGCCTGGCCGACCTGGCCGAGCTCACCGCCAGTGTCGGTCCAGCCGGTTCGCGTGCCGAAGTCGCCGGCCGCCAGCGCGCGTGTCGCCGCCACCAGGTGCTCGATGCGGCGACGCAGGAGCCGCTCGCTGCCGACCACGGCGGCGAGCAGCACGAGGATGCCGATCACCGCGATCCAGCCGACGCCGTCGGCGAACGCGCGACCGGCGGCCGTCGCCGGCGCCGGCAGACCGACGACGACCCAGGCGCCGTTGGCGGCGTGCGCGAAGCCGAGGGGCCGGGCGACGCTGCCGAGCGCGGCCATCTCGACGACGCCGCTGCCGCGCGCGGTCAGCGTCCGCATGAGTGCGTCGTCGGCGCGGCGGGCCTCGGCCACGGGGGCAGGATCGGGATGCCGGGCCAGCAGGAGGCCGTCGCGATCGATCAGCGCGATCACGGCGCCCGGCGGCAGGTCGGCGGCACCGGCCAGCTCGTGGAGCCAGGCGAGGTCGAGCACGGCGAAGACGACGGCGGTGAGCCGGCCGCGGCGGTCGAGCACCGGCGCCGCGACGTCGACGGCCGGCCGGCCGGTGGCGCGATCGCGATGATATTCGCCGACACCGAGCTGTCGCCACTCCGCCGCGCTGCGGAACCACGGGCGATCGGCGAGGCGCGCGCGTGCGATGGTCGGATCGGCGGCGCAGTACACCGTGCCGTCGGCGTGCGCGGCGCCGAGATCGAGATAGCGCGGCAAGCGCCGGCGCAGCTCGGCGACGAGCCCGGTGCAGCCGCCCGCGTCGGCGCCGCGCACCTCGGGGAAGCGGGCGAGCAGCTCCAGCGTGCGCTGGGCGTCGGCGACGGTCCGCTCGTGGGCGGCGGCGGCAATGCGAGCCAGCCGGAGGGCGTCCTGGCCGGTGGTGGTGACGAGCTGGCGGCGTTGCTGGTGGGCGAGGTCGAGGACCAGGACGAGGGCGGCCGTCAGGGCCAACGTGACAATCGTCAGGAAGTAGCCACGCACGCTGACGCCGCGCCACGCCATGCGAGCGCGCGGGACGCAAGAAATGCACCAAGGCCGTGCCGCCGGTGGGTGCGTCGGAACGACGTACCGCGTCTGACGAGCGCGGGACACGCTGGCCCACGGCGCGTCCACGCGATGACGAGATGTCATACGGTGCGACGCGGGCCGTGTCGACGCGCCGGGGGGAAAACTTTTTCTACTGGGGCGGCGTCAGCGGCAGAACGAAGGCGACCGTCGAGCCCTCACCCTCGTGGCTCTCACCTCGTCCACCGACAGCTCCTGCTTGCCGGCCGCGGCGGCGCTCGCGCCCGGCCTTGGCCCGCGCGGCCGTGGCGAGATCGAGGTCGAGCGTGACTCGGCTCAGCGCAGCAGCTCGCGGACGAACGTCTTCGCGGCGGGCGTGCTCCAGTCACGCGGACCGACGACGCGCCCGACCAGGCGCCCGGCGCGGTCGACGATGTAGATGGTGGGCGGCCCCCACACGCCGTACAGGCGCCCGGTGACATCGCCGCTCTCGTCGAGCAGGACCGGGGCGACGTAGCCGCGCTCGCGAACCACGCGGCGCACGGTGTCGGGCGACTCGCGGAAATCGATCAGCAGCACCTCGAGGCCCTGCGCCTTGAACTCACGATAGAGCGCGTTGACGGGAGGCAACTCCTCCCGACAATCGGGTCACCAGGTCGCCCAGTAGAAGAGCAGGACGACCTTGCCCTTGAGGTCGGCCAGGCGCACGGGCGTGCCGTCGAGACCGGGCAGCGTGAAGGCCGGGGCCGCCTTGGGCGGATCGTAGCGCTCGATGTTCATCGCGGCGAAGTCGGGCGCGGCCGACGCCGCCAGTGGCAGCAGCAGCGCCAGGACGAGCCCGGGGATTGCTCGACGTCTCATTTGACTCCGGACTCCTTGACGGCCTTCAGCACCTCGTCGGGATCGAGCAGGTCGAGCGGATTGGCCTGGACCTTCTCGTAGCGCACGACGCCGTCGCGATCGATGACGAAGTAGGCGCGCTTGGCATAGCGGTAGATCGGGCTGGCCTCGTTGGTCTCGAGGGCGCCGTACTGCGGCAGCATCTGGCGCCGGAAATCCGAGAGGAGCAGATGGTGGATGCCCTGCTGCTTGCTGAAGGCTTCCAGGGTGGCCGCGTGATCGGCGCTGACGCCCACGACCTGGGCGCCGGCGGCTTCGAACTGCGGCAGGGCCGCGTCGAAGCCGCGAATCTCCTTCGTTCAGGTGCCGGTGAACGCCTGGATGAACGTGTAGATGACGACCGGGCCCTTGGCCGTGAGCTCGCCGAGCTTGACCGGCTTGTTGCCGGGGCCCGGGAGCGTGAAGTCGGGCGCCTTCTGCCCGACCTCCAGCGCCGGGGCCGCCGCCGGCAGCGCGGCGGTCAGCGCAGCGGCCGTCAGGGCCGCGACGACGACGAGACGCAGTGCGCGCATGGGGTCTCCTTCCCCGAGGATTGATTGACGCTATACAGTCTGCGCCTCGAACGCAACCGGCGCGGCCGGTCAGCGGTTCCCGGTCAGTTCGTTGCGGACCAGCGCGGCCCCGGCCGCCAGGCCCCGCAGCTTCTGGTTGCACATGTAGCGGGGCGACCAGCCGAAGCCGCAGTCGGGATTGAGGGTGAGCTTGTCGGCCGGGCACACCTGCAGCACCCGGCGGATGCGGCGCGCCACGCTCTCGGCCGTCTCCTCCTGGAAGCCCTTGACGTCGACGACGCCGGCGCCCAGCTCGCGGCCGCCGCCGTACTTCTGCCAGAGGTCGAGCTCGGCCATCTCGCGGCTGGCGAACTCGAGGACGAACTGGTCGGCGCGGGCGGTCAGCACGCCGGGGAAGTACGGCTCGTACGAGCGCGGGAAGCGCGAGCGGCCGAAGCGGTTGCCGAAGCAGATGTGGAAGCCGAGGCGCGCCTTCACGCCCTCGGTGGCCAGGTTGAAGAGCCGGGCCATCTCGTCGCCCGACACGTTGCCGCGCGCGGGCTCGTCGAGCTGGATCCACTGCGCGCCGGCGGCGACCAGCGCTCTCAGCTCCGCGTTGATCACCTCGGCGAATCGCTCCGCCACCTCGACGACGCCCTTGTAGGTCTTGCCGGGATGAATCCGGGAGCCGAACGTGAGCGGGCCGGCGCACGTCGCCTTCACCGCCCGCGTGGTGTGGCCCGCGAGGTACTCGAACTCCTTCACGATGCCGAGGCCGCCGGGCGGCGTCTCGATCCGCCCCACCGCTTCGTACCGCGTCTGCTGGTCGTAGCCCCACGGCCCGACCTTGCGGCGCACCGGCAGCGGCTGGATGCCCTTGATGATCGCGTAGTAGGAGTCGACGTAGCCGTCGAGCCGCCGCACCTCGCCGTCGGTGATCACGTCGATCCCGGCCCGCTCCATGTCGCGGATGGCGGTGTCGGCGGCGTCGTCGAACATCTCGTCGAGGTCGCCGGGGCCGGCGTCGCCGGCCTCCCAGGCGCGCACGAGGGTGAACCACCAGCCGGGCTTGCCGTGCGAGCCGACGACCGACGTGGGCAGCGGGGGCAGAGTGCTCATGACGCTTTTCCTCCGATGACGCGCAGGACGCCGGCGTCGCGGTGCGCCTCGTCGAGCGGGCCGGCGAAGATGATCTCGCCGCGCTCGACGACGTACAAGCGGTTCGTCCAGGCGGGTACGTGGTGGATGTTGGACTCGGCGATCAGCAGGCTGCGACTGAGCCGCGTGATGGCCGACAGCGCCTCGGCGATGACGGGCACGACGGCCGGCGACAGGCCCTCGAACGGCTCGTCGAGGACGAGCAGGTCGGGGTCGAGCGCCAGCGCGCGCGCGATCGAGAGCATCTTGCGCTCGCCGCCGGAGAGCTGGGCGCCGCCGCGGGCACCGTAGCCGCGCAACCGCGGGAAGATCTCGTAGGCGAGGGCGATCCGCTCGGCCGCCGGGCGCCCGGTCGGCCGCGTCCACGTCGCGATCTCGATGTTCTCGGCGACGGAGAGATCGGCGAAGACGCCGCCGTCCTCGGGCGAGAAGCCGATGCCGCGGGCGGCGATGGCGTGGGTCGGCAGCCCGGCGATCGAGGCGCCCCGGAACGTGATGGCGCCGGCGGTCGGCCGCCGGTAGCCCATCACCGTGCGCAGCGTCGTCGTCTTGCCGGCACCGTTGCGTCCGACGAGCGCGACGACCTCGCGCTCGCGGACCTCGAGCGTCACCTTGCGCAGGATGTGGCTGGCCTCGATGAAGACGTCGAGGTCGCGGACGCCGAGCATCACGCCCGTCGCGCTGCCCGGCCGACGATCGTCGCCATCACCTCGTCGTTGGCCTGCAGCTCGGCGGGGGTGGCGTCGGCAAGCACACGGCCCTGGTGCAGCGCGACGATGCGGTCCGAGTAGCCGAAGACGATGTCCATGTCGTGCTCGACCTGGATGATCGACGCGATGCCGAGGCGGCGCGCCGCTTCCACCAGGACGGCCATGACGGCGTGCTTGTCGGCGGTGCTGACGCCGCTGGTCGGCTCGTCCAGCAGGATCACCTCGGGGTGCAGCGCGAAGGCGCTCGCCACGTCGAGCAGCTTCTTGTCACCCTGCGGCAGCGTGCGTGCCGGCCGCCCGAGCTGGTCGGCCAGCCCGAACAGCTCGGCCACCCCGGCGGCCTCGTCCCACGTCGCGCGCTCGGCGGCGAGCGAGGCGAAGAGCCGCGCGCCGCGCCGCCGGCGCGCCAGCACCGCCACCGCCAGCGTCTCGGCCACGGTCAGGCCGGGGAAGACGTGCACCAGCTGAAACGAGCGCGCCAGCCCCAGCCGGGCGAGGCGGACGGGATCGAGCCCGGCGACGTCCCGGCCCTTGAAGCGCACGGCGCCGCTGGTCGGCGCCAGCAACCCCGTCAGCACGTTGACGAGCGTCGTCTTGCCGGCGCCGTTGGGGCCGACGATCGACACGAACTGCCCGCGGCCGATCGTCAGCGTCACGCCGTCGAGCGCGCAGAACGTCCCGTAGAACTTCCGCACCGCGACCGCCTCGAGGAGCGTCACGCCGGCCGCTCGGGCGCCACCAGGCCCAGCAGCCCGCGCGGGAAGAAGACGACGACGATCGCGAGCAGCGCGCCGAAGACGAAGCGCCAGTAGGCGGTGAGCGACATCACCAGGTCCTGGAGGAAGATGAAGGCCAGCGCGCCCACCAGCGGCCCCAGGAAATGCTCGAAGCCGCCCAGCAGCAGCATGAAGACGAGATTGCCGGAGTGCGTCCAGTAGGCCAGCAGCGGATCGGCCAGCCCGGTCGGGACCGCCAGCAGCGTGCCGCCGACCGCGCCGAACACGGCAGCGATGACGAAGGCGTAGAAGCGATAGCGGCGCACGCTGACGCCGACGAACGCGGCCTTGTCGGCGTTCTCGCGGATGGCGCGCAGGCTCAGCCCGAACGGCGAGCGGACGATGCGGCGCATGGCGAGCGTGGCGAGGGCCAGCAGCGCCAGCGCGTAGTAATAGAAGGGCCCGGTGAGGAAGCCGACCTTGTCGAGCTCCGCGAAGGGCCGGCCGAGCAGCAGCGGGCGCAGCACGCGCAGGCCCTCGTCGCCGCCGGTGAGCGCGTAGAACTTGTAGAGGAACGAGTAGAACAGCATCCCGAACGCCAGCGTCAACATGCCGAAGTAGATCTTCACGTAGCGGACGCACAGGAGGCCGACCGGCACGGCGACCACGGCCGCCAGCCCGGCGGCGGCCGCCACGATCGCCTCGAACGACAGCACGCCGTAGCGCGTCGTCAGGCCGGCGGCGGTGTAGGCGCCGAGGGCGACGAACAGCGCGTGGCCGAACGACAGCAGGCCGGCGGTGCCGAAGAGCAGGTTGAGGCCGAGCAGCGCGATGCCGTAGGCGAACGCGGGCAGCAGCAGCGTCACCTGGTACGGCGGCGCCAGCAGCGGCGCCAGCGCCAGCAACGCCGCCGCCGCCAGCGCGAGGCCCCGGCGGATCACGGCGCGGCGCCGGCGAAGAGGCCGGCCGGGCGCAGCACCAGGACGCCGATGACGACGACGTAGATCGCCAGCATCTCGACCTCCGGCCAGGTGGCGATGGCGCCGGCCTTGAGCACGCCGACGATGAGGCTGCCGACGAAAGCGCCGCGCATGCTGCCGAGCCCGCCGATGACGACGACCGCGAACGCCTCCACGACCACGTCGATGGCCATCTCGTTGACGGCGGCGGTGGCGGGAATCACCAGGGCGCCGCCCACGGTGCCGAGCGCCACGCCAAGCGTGAACACGCGCGCGTACACGCGTCGCAGGTCCACCCCGAGCGCCGCGCTCATCTCGCGGTTCTCCGCGGTGGCCCGCACGATGCGGCCGAAGCGCGTGTGCGTCAGCAGCCCGCCCATGCCGAGCGCGACGAGGCCGCCGGCCGCGATCACCACCAGGTTGTAGACGGGCACGGTGGATCCGGCCACGGCCAGCCGGCCGTAGACGAGGTACGCGTTGCCGAGCTGCACGGGGGCGGTGCCCCACACGAAGCGCATCACGTCCTCGAACATCAGCACCAGCGCGAACGTGAGCAGGAGCTGAAAGCTCTCGTCGCGGTCGTAGACCGCGCGCAGGAGGCGCTCGACCGGCGGTCCGATGACCGCCAGCGCGAGGCCGCTGGCCACCAGGACGAGGAGGAACAGGGGGGCCGGCAGCCCGTGGCCGAGCGCCCACGTCACCGCCGACACGCCGGTGTAGGCGCCGAGGGCGTAGAAGGAGCCGCAGGCCAGGTTGAGGATCCTCTGCACGCCGAAGACGAGCTGCAGTCCCGCCGCGACCAGGAACAGCACGGCGGCGTGGAACGCGCCGCCGAGCAGGATGCTGACCGTCTGGGCGATCAGGGGCGCCGGCTCAGACCTTCCAGGAATTGATCCAGTCGTAGAGCCCGACGCCGGAGGGCTTCTGGATCTGCTTGGTGGTCATCGTCTCGACCGGATCGATCGTGACGAAGTCGTAGGCGTTCTTGTGCGTCGTCATCCCCTGGAAGAACGTGGCTTCCATGATGTGGTCCTCGCGGAACCGCCGCGGGGCCGACAGCGACTCGGCCTCGATGCCCTCCAGCGCCTGGATGATCGCGTCCGGCGCCGGCCACTTGCCGCCGGCCGCCCGGGCCGCGCGCTCCACTGCCGCCTTGTAGGCGACGATCGTGAAGTAGCCGTGGTCGGACTCGTAGTTCGGCCACTCCTTGAACTTCTCGTGGTGCCAGCGGACGAACTCCTTCTGCAGCGCGCTCGCCCGGGCCCAGTCGAAGTAGAGGCAGTTGTAGCCGAGGATCGCGCCCTCGGGGGTGAAGTCCTTCTTGAGCGCCTCGTGGACGCCGCCGCCAGTGGTGAGCACGAGCTTGCTCTTCGCGGTGAGGCCGGCCGCGTGGGCCTGCTTCAGGAAGATCGGCGTGTCGCCGGCCCAGAAGCACGAGAAGATCAGGTCGGGCCTGGCCTGCCCGAGCGCGGCCACGTGGGCGGTGAAGTCGGTGGCGCCGAGCTTGGGCCACAGCTCGCTCACGACCGACAGCTCGATCCCGTACTTCTTCATGATCGCCAGGAAGGCCGCCCAGTTGTCGCGGCCGTACGAGTAGTCGGGATTGATGCCGGCCACCGTCCTGAACTTCCCCTTGAGGTGCCGGGCGGTCAGCAGGGAGGCCATCACCGCCTCGCACTCGTTGTCGGTCGAGCGGAACGAGTACTTCGGCTTCGGCAGCGTCTCCTCGACGCCCTTCTGGGTGGTGGCGTCCCACGACAGCCAGATCGTCTTCATCTCCTCGGCCACCGGGCCGAGCGCCAGGCCCACGCCGGTGGAGATCGCGCCGGACACGGCGTCGACCCGGTCTTGAAGGCTCAGCTTGCGGAAGCGCTCGACGGTATCCTTGGGACTCGACTCCTCCTCGACGATGAGCTCGATCCGCCGGCCGAGGATGCCGCCGGCCGCGTTGACGCGCTCGGTCGCCCACTGCACGCCGCGCAGGCCCGACTCGCCGACCGGCGCCAGGACGCCGGCCTTCGCCGCCAGCACGCCGATCTTGACCCGCGCGTT
>Ga0209577_10006306_pt1 | contig 10980 bp, 8 predicted proteins | sample GraSoiAngelo_109_FD_185874 | JGI IMG/M metagenome (GOLD analysis project Ga0209577, IMG submission 185874) | Grasslands soil microbial communities from the Angelo Coastal Reserve, California, USA - 14_0903_12_20cm (SPAdes) (version 2) | ecosystem: Environmental > Terrestrial > Soil > Grasslands ... | reverse complement strand
TGAGGATCGTCGACTGATATACGTATCCGGCCAGGAAGTCGGCGAGCGCGGCGATGTTCGTGTCGTAGCCGGTCACGCTCAGCAGGCCGCTCCACGGTCCCTGAGTGCCGTTGAAAAAGAAATTTCCGCGGCCGCCGTCGTTGTTGCCGCCGCCGGCGCCGAACTCCTCGATGCCGACCCGCCGCATTTCCCCTCCGAAGCGCATCTCGTGCTTCCCCTTCGTATACGAGAGCGCGTCGGAGACGTGCGTGATCACATCGGTACGGCCCGAGTTCGGACTGACACCGGTGGGATCGAATCCGGTGATCGAGAGAAACGGCGCGCCGGCCAGATCGGCCCCGCTCACGCCGGTATTGAAGCCAAGGCGCACCGGGTCGAAGCTGCTGTTCGCGTCCGAGAACGTCTGGTTGAAATAGTTCACGCCGACGAGGAGCTGATTCGTGAGCGACGATCCGAGCACCGCGTTGTGGACCGCCGAGTAGTTCTGCACGCGCATCGGTCCGACCTGGAAGTAGTCCGAGATCAGCGATCCGACCGGCGCCGTCTGGCTCCCGCGGCCGAAGAACGCTCGAAACGACAGCCGGTGATCGTTGTTGAGGCTGTGATCGACCTTGACGAGAAAATTGTGGCTGTAGCCGGTCTGCGGCGTCGGATTGAAGTAGTTGTTCGACGAAGCCGCTCCGGTCAACGTATCGGCCGGCCACAACGTGTTCAGAAGCGTCAGGGACACGGAGTTCACCGGTACCGAATACTGCTGCAGCAGCTGCATCGCGGCCGCCTGATACGCCGCCGACGGCATCGTGGCCAGCGCCTGGTTGCCGATCACGAAATTCTGATGCTCGTAGGTCGTGAAGAAGAACGTCTTGTCGCGCTCGATCGGCCCGCCGAGCGAGAAGCCGTAGTGCTCGTTGCGCAGTTTGTTCTTGGGCGAGTCGGTCGGCGCGAACGGCGACAGCGCGGCGAGCGCTTCGTTCCGGTTGTAGTAGTACGCGCTGCCGCGAGGCTGGTTCGTCCCCGACTTGATGATCAGGTTGACCGCGCCGCCGGGATTGCGTCCCGTCTCGGCGGACGCCTGCGTCTGCACCGAGTACTCCTCGACCGAGTCGAGCGGCAGCAGCACGCCGGGGATGCTGTTGATGCCTCCCTGGTTGACCGCTTTGATGTTGAACCACTGATCGTTGTTGTCGGTTCCCTCGATCTGCCAGTTGAACTGGTTCGATCGCGATCCGTTCATCGACGCGGCGCCGCCGCCTTCGTAACCCGAGAAGCCGGGCGTCAACGCGAGCATCTGGCTGAAGTCGCGTCCGTTCAGCGGCAGATCCTGCACCGTGCGCGTGGAAAGGACGTTGGTGAGCGTCGTGGACGTCGTCTCGACGGCGACCGCCGCGGCCGATACCTGAACGTTCGCTTCGATCTGCGCCACGTTCAGCCTGACCGATACGGTGTAGATGGCGCCCGCCGATACGCGCACGCCGCGGATGGTGATCGTCTCGAAGCCGCTCTCCGAGACGACGATCGTGTAATCGCCCAGCGGCAGATCGGCGAACGTGAACGCGCCCGCCGTCGACGACGTCGTCGAATACGAAAGGCCCGTCGCGTCGTTGGTCGCCTTGACGTCGGCGCCCGGCAGGATGGCGCCGGTCTGATCGGTGACGATGCCGTTGATGCCGCCGCGGAACGTTTGAGCGCCGGCGGCGCTCGCGATCGTGAGGAAAACAAGAAGGCCGGTGAGAGCGCGCATGAGGACTCCCCTTTCACGGGCGACGCCAGTCGCTCGCGGTCTTCTTATAGCACCGCCCATCGAGGGCACTTTCACACGGTTCCACTTCAGCGAGGCGGAGCACCGGGCGCGTACGCTTGGGCATTGATCCAGACGTTTGGGGGCGTTAGATTGCTCCGGTCCGGTGTCCCTCACGATTGGCGGCAGGCTCGGATCGTACGAAATCCTTACTGCTCTCGGCGCCGGCGAAGTAGTCACCGCGGAAACGGAGCAAGGGGCAGATCATGAAGAACATGTTGCTACTCGCAACCCTGTCGGGTTTCTGCACCTCTCCCGCATTCGCGCAAACGTCGGCCGAACTCGTCAACGACGGCAGGAACACGGAACACGTGGCGACACAGAGCATGGGCTACGACCGAAAGAGCTACAGCCCGCTCGCGCAAATCAATACGTCCAACATCAAGCGCCTGGTCCCCATCTGGAGCACGAGCCTGATGAACGATATGGGGGAACTGGCCGCACCGACGATTTACGACGATGTCATGTACGTCATCAACGGCCGGTGGACGTTTGCGATCGACGTTGAGACCGGCAGGCAAATCTGGCGCACGCCGGTGGAGATCCAACCGGGCACGCAGCGTGCGGCGATCACGAGGGGCGCAGCGACGATCTACAACGGAAAACTGTTTCGCGTGACGAACGACAACCATGTCCTCGCGCTCGACATGAAGACCGGCAAGGAGGTGTGGAAGCAGAAGTTCGCCGAATCGAAGGAAGGCTACTACGCGACGGGCGCACCGATCGTCGCCAACGGGGTGTTGATCTCAGGGATGGCGGGCGGAGAGTCGACGACGCGCGGGTTCCTCGACGGCTGGGATCCCGACACCGGGAAGAAACTGTGGCGCAGATACACCATCCCGGCGCCGGGCGAGCCTGGTTCCGAGACGTGGCCCGAACACAGCGACGCGTGGAAGCACGGCGGAGGGCCCACGTGGCGATCGGGCTCGTACGATCCGCAACTCGATCTCGTCTACTGGGGCACCGGCAATGCGGAGCCGTACGATCCCGCGCCGCGTAAGGGTCTGGACAGCCTGTTCACGTCCAGTGTCCTCGCGATCCGCCCGAAGACGGGTGACATCGCGTGTTACTTCCAGTACACGCCAAACGACGTGTACGACGTGGACGGCACCGACGAGAACGTGCTCGCCGATATCGAGATTGATGGCCGCCTTCGCGAGGTGATGATTCAAGCCAACAAGAACGGCTTCATGTACGTCCTGGACCGGAGGAATTGCACGCTGATCGCGGCGAATCCGTACGTCAAAGTCAATTGGGCCTCGCGTATCGATCTCACGACGGGTCGACCCGTGTTGACCGACGTCTACAAACGTTTCCTTGCCGGCGAGGAGGTCGAAATCTGGCCATCGCGGGGGACGAACGCCGTGCCGATCGCATTCGACCCGAACACAGGGCTCGTCTACGCGAGTACATGGGACGTGCCGCGTGTGCAGAAGATCAGCGCGCCGAAACCGGAAGTCCTTGGCGCGAACTCCACCGGTGTCACCAGCCGGATCCCGCCTGTCGGCCCGGGCGATGTGCTCGGACACTTCGTGGCGATCAACCCGTTGACCGGCGAGAAGAAATGGGAGGTTCCGCTGACCGACTTCCCGGGATCGGCAGGCATGCTGGCAACCGGCGGCGGACTCGTGTTCACGGGTAAATTGACCGGCGAGCTCGTCGCTCTCGACAAGACGACCGGCGAGACGCTCTGGCAGTTCAAGACCGGCTCGAGCATCAATTCGACCGCGATCACGTACACGCACAAGGGGCGGCAATACGTGACGATTGCCTCGGGACGCGGCGGAATTCTTGCCAGCCGCTACACGGGCGACAAGGTGCCGACGGGCGGCTCCGTCTGGACGTTTGCGTTGATGCCTGAATAATCGAGCTCGCCAACGGGCATGTGTCCTTGGCGTCGGCGGTCAGATCTTCGCGGGGCGCGCGAACGGGACGATGTGTTCCCACTCGCTCGCGTCGGAGCGGGCGACGACCGCGACGACCGGCTCGGTCTCGCTGAGATTGAACACTTCGTGCGGGACGCCCGGCTCGATGAAGATGAAATCGCCGGCCTCGTTTTCGATCGTGAATTCCAGCGACGGTCCGTATTCGTGCCGGACGCGTCCCTGCAGGATGTAGAGCATCACCTCGAAGCCGACGTGGATGTGCGCCGCGGCGACGCCGCCGGGCGGAATGGTTGCGACGTTCATCGACAGCTGCTTCGCGTTGACGTTCTTCTCGGACAGGCCGCTCTTGTATCGAATGCCGTTCCATCCGCGGACGTTGCCACTCGCCCGGACCGCGAAGATTCCGTCGCGCCCCTCCGCCGCCGCGACATCGGAACGTAAAATCTCGGTCATCGCATCCTCCGGCGTGTATCGTAGACGCGAATCTGGTTCGTGACACTCCGAACCTCGAACCCGAACGGTCAACAGCATGCAATTGTCCACCGACCTCGAGGCCTGGCGCGCGGAATTTCCGATCCTGTCATCGACCGTCTACATGATCAGCAACTCGCTCGGGGCGATGCCGCGCCGGACGGCGGACTCGCTGGCCGAGTACGCGCGCGTCTGGGCGGCGCGCGGCGTGCGCGCATGGGAGGAACGGTGGTGGGAGATGGCGCGCGAAGTCGGCGACAAGGTCGCCGCCGTCATCGGTGCGCCGGCCGGCTCCGTCAGCATGCACGAGAACGTGACGACCGCGGCGATGGTCGCGCTTGGATGCGTGCGGCCGCCTGCCCTGAGCGCGGTCGAGGGGAGCCGGACGCGTAACCGGATCGTCTGTCTCGCCGCCGATTTCCCGTCTCTTGTCTACTTGTATCGCGCGCAGCAGCCGCTCGGCTTCGACGTCATCGTCGTTCCCGCCGATTCCGACTTCACCGTGCCGCTCGATCGGCTGCTCGGCGCGATTGACGAACGCACGGCGTTCGTCTCGTTCTCGCACGTGCTGTTCAAGACGTCGTACATCATGGACGCGGCGGCGATCGTGGCGCATGCGCGCGAGCGCGGCGCGCTCGTGATGCTCGATGGGTACCAGTCGGCGGGAATCATTCCGGTAGACGTCACCGCGCTCGGCGTCGACTTCTTCGTCGGCGGATGCCTCAAGTGGCTCTGCGGAGGGCCAGGCACGGCATTTCTCTACACGCGGCCCGATCTTCTTCACACCGTCGAGCCGCGATTCACCGGCTGGTTTGCTCATCGCAGCCCGTTCGCCTTCGACACCGGCGCGATCGACCCGCGCGGCGACGCCATGCGCATGATGAACGGCACGCCGTCGATTCCCGCGTACTACGCCGCGCTGCCCGGGCTGGAGATCATCGCGGAGGTCGGCGTCGACCGCATCCGCGCCAGATCGAAGCAGATGACCGCGCGCATCTTCGAGCTCGCCGATCGCTACGGCTTCCCGTCGATCGCCGCGCGCGATCCCGAACGGCTGGCGGGCACCGTCGCCGTCGATCCGCCCGACGCGCTGGCGGTGTCGCGCGCGCTGAAGGCGCGCGATTTCCTCGTCGACTTCCGGCCCGGCGTCGGCATTCGCCTCTCGCCGCACTTCTACAACACGACGGACGAGATCGACCGGCTGATGGCGGAGATGGCGCGCATCGTCGAGCACAAGGACTACGCGGCCGGCGCGACGGTGCGATCGCTCGTCACATGACGCGCCCCGCACACGACCACGAGGTCCGCAGCGAACAGGTGCTCGCGCGGCAGCTCTCGGCGCCGCAGCAGATCATGATGGCGCTCGGCGGTGCGATCGGCACGGGCCTCTTCCTCGCCAGCGGCCTTGCGGTGAACGTCGCCGGCCCGGCCGTCATCCTTTTCTTATGCGATCGTTGCGGTGGTCGCCTTGCTCCTCGGCGCGGCGTTGACCGAGATGGCCGTGGCGCATCCCACGGCCGGCGCGTTCGGCGTGTACGCCGGCATGTACGTGTCGCCGTTTGCCGGCTACGCGGTGCGCGTCAGCTACTGGCTGATGGAGGTGATCGCCACGGGCGGGCAGCTGGTCGCCGCGTCGATCTATATGGGCTACTGGTTTCCCGCCGTGCCCGGCGCGCTATGGGTGCTCGTGTTCGCCGTCGCGCTCATCTACGTGAACTCCCGCGAGGTCGGTGAGCTCGGCGCCGTCGAGTACTGGCTCGTCATGATCAAGGTCGTGGCCATCGTCCTCTTCGTCGCGCTTGGCGTGCTCGTCCTCGCAGGCGTCACCGGCGGCCCGGCGATCGGTCTGGCGAACGTGACGAATCAGGGCGGGTTCATGCCGTTCGGCCTCACTGGTGTGTGGCTTGCGTGCTGCTTCGTGATCTATTCCTTCATCGGCGTGGAGATCGTCGGCGTCACGTCCGGAGAGGCGTCGGATCCGGCGCGGAGCATTCCTCGCGCGATGCGGCGGATGGTCGCCGGTCTCTCGCTGATCTACATCGTCACCGCGACGCTGCTCATCGCGCTGACGCCGTGGAACCAGCTCGGAATCGGCGAGAGCCCGTTCGTCAGCGTCCTGCGGCGGATGGCCATCCCCGGCGCGGCCGGCGTGATGAATGCCGTCGTGCTGCTGGCCGCGCTTTCGAGCGCGAACGCGAACTTCTATCTGATCGCCCGCACGCTCTTCTCGCTGGCGCGCGCCGGGTTCGTTCCGCAGCGGCTCGGCGCGGTGAGCGCGCGCGGCGCGCCGGTCGCGGCGCTGCTCGTGTCGAGCGCCGGTCTCGGCGTCGCGGTGCTCGTGCGCGCATTCTGGCCGCAGTCGGCCTACGTGTGGTTCTTCGGCGCCGCGCTCTTCGGCGCGCTGTTCGTGTGGCTGATGATCTTCGTGACGCACATCGCGTTCCGCGCCCCGAGCGTGCCGATCGCCTCGTATGTCGGCGCCGCCCTCATCGCCGCGATGCTCGTCTCCACCTGGTGGGTGCCGGACCTGCGATCGACGGTCGTGGCCGGCGGGCCGTGGATGCTCCTGCTGGCGATCGGTTACCGCGTGTCGTCGGCAAGACGCCGCGTGGCGGAAAATGTGCAAAGACGATCTCCGGTTTCGAATAGTACGGGACCGTAATAAATCGCCTCGATCGGTCCGGCTCTCGTAGCGCAGGCCTTCAGGCCAATGGGTTTCTTCGTTTGCACTCATCCGCGGCGACTTCAGGGCGGCGAGACTTCGTGCGGGCCACCCTCGCTCGGATCGCTCGCTAAAGCGCTGAGCCACGCGGCAACGGTGCGGATCACGGTGCTCGGCTCGGCAGCCTTTCAAGGGCTGCGCTACGGTCGGTTTCGCAGCGCGTTCTCGATCACGTCCGGTCGCGCATCTTCGCCAGCGCGCCGCGATCGACCTTTCCCAGGTGCGTACGCGGCATCGCGTCGAGGAATACGATGTCGCGCGGCGATTTGTAGTGATCGAGGCGCGACTTCGCGAACGCCTGCAGCTCTGCGCCGAGCGCCGGCGACGGTGACGCCGCGACGACGAAGGCACAGGCGCTGACGAGGCCGTCACGGCCGGTCGCGCCGACGACGGCGACCTCGCGAACCGCGGGGTGCGCGAGCAGGCAGTTCTCCACTTCTCCAGGCGCGAGCCATCGGCCGTGAACCTTCAGCATGTCGTCGGTTCGCCCGCAGTACGTGTACGTGCCGTCGGCGTTGTATCGCAGCATGTCGCCCGAGACGCACCAGTCCCCGCGAAACACGCGCATCGTGTCGTCCATCTGCTGCCAGTAGCCAATCGCGCGCGATTCGCCCTTCACCCACAGCGCGCCGACCTCTCCGTCGGCCACCTCGTGGCCGTCGGCGTCGCAGAGCTTCACCTCGAAGCCGGGCACGACGCGCCCGAGCGTGCCCGGCACCACGTCGCCCGGCCGATTCGAGATGAAGATGTGCCACATCTCCGCGGTGCCGAGGCCGTCGAGGAGCTCCACGCCGAAGGCCCGCATCCAGCGATCGTGCAGCTCCAGCGGGAGCGGCTCGCCCGCCGAAGTCGCGAGCCGCACGCTCGACAGGTCCGCCGACGCGGCGCCGGCGTGCGCCACCATCTGCTGAATCATCGTCGGGACGTTGATCAGGATCGTCGGGCGGTGACGCGCGACCTGCGTGAAGAGCGCATCGGCGGTGCAGCGCTCGGGAAAGAGGACCGACGACGCGCCGACCGAGAACGGAAAGAACAGGTTCGCGCCGGTCGCGTAGCCGAAGAACAGCTTCGGCACCGAGATCGTCACGTCATCCGGCCGGACGCCGAGCACGCGCTGTCCGTAGAGCAGCGTCGTGTTCACGTACGAGCGATGCGTCTGCACCACGCCCTTGGGACGACCGGTGGTGCCGCCGCTGAACAACCAGATCGCCGCATCGTCGCGATGCGAGTCGAACGGCGCGAGCTCGCCTGGTCGCGACTCGAGGCGCGCCGACAATTCATCGCTCGCGACGGCGTACAGCCGCGGCGATCGTGGAAGGTCCCGGATCTGAACTTCGAACAGCTGCAGCCGATCGGCCGGCACGAACGCCGCGCTCGCTCTGGTGTATTCGAAGAAGTAGCGCAGCAGCTCCGGCGTCGTATCGGGGTTCACCATGACGGCCACGCTGCCGGCTCGCAGGATGCCGAACAGCGCCGCGACGAAGTCGACGCCGTCCGGCAGCGCCACGATCACGCGTTCTTCCGGCCGGACGTCGTCCGCCGCGAGCACGTGCGCGAACTGCGCCGACCGCCGCTGCACGTCGGCGTACGAGAAGGTGCGCGCGTCGGTGCGGATGGCGATGCGATCGCCGCGTCCCTCCGCAACACGGGCGTCGAGCAGGTAGCCGGCAAGGTTGAGCCGGGTCGGGATCACGAATGCTAGATTAAACTCGAACACGAGATGCCAGTTCATTCGCTCGCGTCGCTGACGTCGCCCGCCGTGCGCGAGCTGCCGGCATCGCGGACGATCGCGGTGCTCCCGGCCGGCGCGATCGAGGCGCATGGGCCGCACCTGCCGCTCGGCACCGACGTGATCATCGCGAAGGCGATGGCGCGCGCCGGCGCCGACCGATTGTCGGCGCGAGGCCTTCACGTGCTGCTGCTGCCGGCGCTGGCAATCGCGCCGGCGCCGTTCGCGTCCGAGTTCGCGGGGACGCTCGATGCGCCGCCCGAAGCGACCACGATGATTGTGAGTGGCGTCGTGCGCAGCCTCGGCGCGCATGGCATTCGTCTCGCGGCCATCGCGAACGCGCATCACGATCCGGCGCATGTGAATGCGCTGCGCCGCGCCGTCGCCGACATCTCCGCGTGCAGCCGCGACACGTTTCTCGTGTTTCCCGATCTGACGCGGCGGCGCTGGGCCGAACGCCTGACGCCCGAATTCCAGAGCGGTGCGTGTCACGCCGGCCAGTACGAAGGATCGATCGTCCTGGCCGAGCGTCCCGATCTCGTGCGGACGGATGTGATGGCTGCGCTCGCGCCGAATCCGCGCTCGCTCGTCGATGCCATCCATCGGGGCGACACGACATTTGCAGCGGCCGGCGGCCCGGATGCGTACTTCGGATTCCCGGCGGAAGCCACCGCCGCGGAGGGGCGCGCGATCGTCGAGACGCTCGGCGCGATTCTCGCTGAAGCCGTGGTCGAAGCGATCGGTTCGGCAGGAGCCGTGTCGTGAGCGGGACGTTTGCGATCGTCAATCCTCCTGAGCTCGGCACGCCGCGCGGATTCGCGCACGGCCTCATCGCGCCTGCCGGTGGCCGGCTGCTCTTCGTCGCAGGACAGACCGCGGGGAACGCGGCCCTGAAAGGGCCGCGCCACGATAACGGGCCGCGCCATGACGGAGGCATCGCGGCATCATTGTTCGCGCAACAGTTCGACGACGCGCTCGCGCGCGTGCTGGCGGTCGTGCGGGCGGCTGGAGGACGACCGGAGCAGATCGCGCGGATGACCGTGTACGTGACCGACATCGACGCCTATCGCGAAAGCCGTCCGGCGCTCCGCGATCTATGGCTGCGGCACATGGGATCGCACCATCCCGCGATGGCGCTCGTCGCCGTCACCGCGCTCGTCGACGCGCAGGCGATGGTGGAGATCGAAGCGACGGCGGTCCTGGCGTGAAGACGCCCACGTCGTTTCTGTACGCGCAAGATGTCGCAACCGGCGTCGCGACGATCACGCTCAACCGTCCCGATCGTCTGAATGCGCTGACCTTCGACGTGTACGACGAGCTCGGCACGACCTTTCGCGCTCTGAACATCGAATCCGGCGTGCGCGCGATCGTGATCACCGGCGCCGGCAAGGCGTTCTGTTCGGGCGGCGACGTCCGCGACATCATCGGCGCGCTCGTCGAGCGCGACGACCGCGGGCTCCTCGAGTTCACGCGGATGACGTGCGACCTCATCCTCGCGATCCGCAGGTGCCGCGTACCTGTCGTCGCGGCGCTGAACGGCACGGCTGCCGGCGCCGGCGCCGTGATGGCGGCCGCGTGCGACGTCCGGATTGCCGCAGCTTCGGCGCGCATCGCGTTCCTCTTCACGAAAGTCGGTCTCTCGGGCGCCGACATGGGCGCCGCCTGGCTGCTGCCGCGCATCGTGGGCAGGGGCCGCGCCGCCGAGCTGCTGATGAGCGGCGACTTCATTTCGGCAGAAGAAGCGTTCCGCATCGGCCTCTACAACCGCGTCGTCGCCGACGGCGCGGCGCTCGCCGCGGCCACGACGTTCGCCGAGCAGCTGGCGCGCGGACCGTCGCTCGCGCTCGAAGTCACGAAGGACGCCATCGATCGCGAGGCGAGCCTCGATTTGTCCTCGGCGCTCGAGGCCGAGGCGAGGATCCAGGCGTCGCTGATGACGCAGGCCGACTTTCGCGAAGCCTACGCAGCCTTCGTCGCGAAACGCCCGCCGAAATTCGTGTGATGCGGATCGTCTGCGTCGGCGGCGGCCCCGGCGGTCTGTACTTCGCCGTGCTGATGAAGAAAGCGGATCCCCGACACGAGATCCGCGTCATCGAACGCAATCGCCCCGACGATACGTTCGGATTCGGCGTCGTGTTCTCGGATGCGACGATGGCGGCCGTCGCCGACGCCGACTCGGAGGCCTACCGCGGCATCGCCCGGCACCTCGTACACTGGGACGACATCGAGGTGCACTATCGCGGCGAGCGCATCACGTCGACCGGCCACGGCTTCAGCGGCATGAGCCGCCACACGCTGTTGCGCGTGCTGCAGGAACAGGCGTGCGCGGCGGGCATCGACCTGCTGTTCGAACGCGAGATCACGAGCCTCGCCG
>Ga0209577_10006302_pt1 | contig 10982 bp, 6 predicted proteins | sample GraSoiAngelo_109_FD_185874 | JGI IMG/M metagenome (GOLD analysis project Ga0209577, IMG submission 185874) | Grasslands soil microbial communities from the Angelo Coastal Reserve, California, USA - 14_0903_12_20cm (SPAdes) (version 2) | ecosystem: Environmental > Terrestrial > Soil > Grasslands ... | reverse complement strand
GCGGGCGAACGAGTAGAGGACGAGGAAGCGGGTCGAGACCGAGCGGCCGTGGCGGTAGACCGCGTCGAAGTCGCGCGAGCGCGAGAGGCGATGCCGGCGTTGCACGTCGATCCTCGAGCCGGGTGGGCGCGTCAGGCGGAGAGGCGCTTGCGCCCTTTCGCACGCCGCCGCTTGAGGATCGCGCGTCCTGCACGCGTCGCCATCCGCGCACGAAAGCCGTGCCGGCGCTTCCGGCGGCGCACGTTCGGCTGGTAGGTCCGCTTCAAGGTGAGGAATGACGCGAGATCGAAGAAAGCCAGGCGAGAGCCGCCAGTATAGACCAGGCCTTGCGCCGGCCGTTGTCCACAGCGGAGCCCGGCCAGCGGTACCGGAGGCGAGAGATTCGCACCGAGGCCGTGACGGGTTCTCCACAGCTGTGGATCGAGTTGGGGGTTTTGCGAAAAGCCTGCAAAGAGCGCGCTTTTTCGATGGCGCAGGTCGTTGTGAAGGCGCGCCGTACATTGGTATGCTCGGCGTCCCCGGGCGGCGAAGGAAGGAGAGGGTCCAGGCGAGTGAGTCGCCAAGTTGAGCTGACTGCGCAGAGCCTGTGGTCAGAAGTCGCCGGTCGGCTCAAAGGGGCTCTCAACGACACCACGTATCGCACGTGGTTCGCCGACGCCGAGGGCATCGAGTTGACCGACGACACGCTGGCGATCTCCGTCCCGAACGACTTCACGCGCGAGTGGATCGAGGGGCACTTCCTCGGTCTGATCGGCGCCGCCGCCCGCGACGCGACGGGGCACGAGCGGCGCATTCAGCTCACCGTCGCCGACCACCCGCGCGAGACAGCCGCTACGACGGCCGCGCCGCCGCGCAAGCAGAGCGAGAGCGGCCTCAACACCAAGTACACCTTCGACTCGTTCGTCATCGGCTCCTCGAACCGCTTCGCGCACGCCGCCGCGCTCGCGGTCGCCGAGGCGCCGGCGCAGGCGTACAACCCGCTCTTCATCTACGGCGGGACAGGCCTCGGCAAGACGCACCTGATGCAGGCGATCGCGCAGTACGTGGGCGAGCATTCGAGCGAGCTCTCCGTCCGCTACGTGACGAGCGAGACGTTCATGAACGACTTCATCAACTCGCTCCGCGACAAGCGCATCGAGGGCTTCAAGCAGCGCTACCGGACTTACGACCTGCTGCTCATCGACGACATCCAGTTCTTCGAGCACAAGGAGCGGATCCAGGAGGAGTTCTTCCACACCTTCAACACGCTCTACGAGGCCGGCAGTCAGATCGTCATCTCCTCCGACCGGCCGCCCCGAGAGATCTCGACGCTCGAGGAGCGACTGCGCTCCCGCTTCGAGTGGGGGCTCATCACCGACATCCAGCCGCCCGACCTCGAGACGCGAATCGCGATCCTGCGCAAGAAGGTCGCCGCCGACGAGATCGACGTCGAGGACGCCCAGGTCCTCACCTTCGTCGCCGGCCGCGTCTCGACGAACATTCGCGAGCTCGAGGGCGCGCTCACGCGTGTCGTCGCCTTCTCGTCGCTGACCGGCCGGCCGATGACGGTCGAGCTCGCGCAGGACGTTCTCCGCGACGTCTTCCCGCAAGGCGAGGCCGCCGAGGTCTCGATCAAGCGGATCCAGGAGCTCGTCTCGGAGCGCTTCAGCCTCTCGCTCGAGGAGCTCACCAGCGACAAGCGCTCGCAGAACATCGTCTACCCCCGCCAGGTCGCGATGTACCTGTCACGCGAGCTCACCGACTCGTCGCTGCCGAAGATCGGCAAGGAGTTCGGCGGTCGCGACCACACGACGGTCATCCACGCGACGTCCAAGATCGCTCGCCTCATCCGCGAGGACCGCTCTGTGTACAACCTCGTGCAAGAGCTGACCGCGAGGGTCAAACAAGTCCGGTGAGGTGTGGAGTGAGCGACCGATCTCCGAGCAGCCTGTTCACCGGGCCAATTCGCCCCCACCTCTCGTCCACCGCGAGATGCGCCTCCCGAAGCCGCAGCACCACGTCTTCCCCGTCGTCCACACTCCCTACGTACTACGACGAAAGGTCTTTCATTACATGATTGAGACAGATGTGGTGGTGGGCTCCGGGATGAAGATCGTGTGCTCGCGGGACGAGCTCGGCGCAAAGCTCGCCGTCGTCGCCCGTGCCGTGTCGACGCGAACGGCGGTGCAGATCCTCTCGGGGATCCTCCTCCGGGCCGAAACGGGCGAGCTCCACATAGCTGCGACCGACATGGAGCTGTCCGTGCGCACGTCGCTCGAGGCGCAGGTCGAAGGCGAGGGTGCGGTCGTCGTGCCGGGTCGCCTCCTCCTCGACATCGCGCGCGGCCTGCCGGAGAGCGAGGTCGCGATCGAGCACCGTGAGGAAGAGGGGCTCGTCCGCATTACCTGTGGGCCTTCGAACTACCGCCTGAACACCTACAGCGCCGCCGACTTCCCGCGTCTGCCGACAGTGGAGGGCGCGGAGATGCATTCCGTCGACCGGCCGGGTCTCCTCGACGCGGTGACGCGCGTTCAGCGCTCGGCCTCGCGGGACGAGTCGCGGCCGGTGCTGACCGGGATCCTGCTCAGCTTCGAGACCGGTCGCATCGTCGCCGCGGCGACCGACTCCTACCGCCTGTCGGTGCGCGAGACGCCGGTGACAGGCGACCTGCCGGAGCTCGAGGCGATCATCCCGGCGCGCGCGCTCGTCGAGCTGTCGCGGATCGCTGCCGGCGAGGGCGATCTCGAGCTCGGGATCCAGGAGAACCAGGTGCTTTTCGGCGTCGATGGCATCTGGCTCGCGACGCGCCGCATCGACGGGCAGTTCCCGAACTACAAGCAGCTCCTGCCGGAGAGCTTCGAGCACGAGTTGACGCTGCCGCGGGTCGAACTGTTGGAGGTCGTTCGTCGAGTCGCGGTGCTCGCGCAGCGGAACTCGCCGCTCCGGCTGCGGTTCGCGGACGGCGAGCTGACGGTCTCGGCGCGGACGCAGGACGTGGGGGAGGCGAGCGAGTCGCTGCCGGTCGCCTACACGGGCGAGCCGCTCGAGATCGGGTTCAATGCTGACTTCCTGCGCGACGGGCTCGAGTCGGTCACGGGTGACGAGCTTGTCCTGAAGCTGATCAGCCCGCTGCGACCGGCGGTGATGACCTCGCCGGGCGACGACTTCACATACCTGATCATGCCGATCCGGCTTGCCGGCTAGAGACTGATCGTCCGCACGGCCTCGCTCCGCAACTACCGGTCCTACGCCCGGCTCGACCTCGATCTCGAGCCCGGGCTCGTGCTCGTCGTGGGCCCGAACGGCGCTGGGAAGACGAACCTGCTCGAGTCGCTGCACGTCGGGACGCAGGGGTTCTCGCCGCGCACGCGGTCCGACGTGCAGCTGATTCGCTTCGGCGAGTCGAGCGCGCGGGTCGCGCTGGCGGGCTCGCGCAGCGAGACGCCGATCGAGCTGGAGGTCGTGCTCCGGAACGGCGAGGCGAAGCGGGCGCGGCTGAACGGGGCGCCGGTGCGCGCGGCGGAGCAGCTTCGGCACGAAGTCGCGACACTCGTCTTCACGCCGGACCGGCTCGCGGTGGTCAAGGGCGGGCCTGCCGTTCGGCGCGCGTACTTCGACCGGGTGCTGGGCCGCGTCACTCCGGCACGGGCGACGCTGTCGGCGGAGTACGGCGCCGCCGTCGCCCAGCGGAACGCGGCGCTCCGCCGCATCGCCGCCGGGTTTTCCAGCCGGGACGCGCTCGCCCCATGGACGGAGCAAGTCGCCGAGCTCGGGGCCGCGCTCGTCAGCGGCCGGCGCGAGGTCGTCGCCGCGCTCGCACCGGGCTTCTCCGCGCAGGCGGCCGCGTTCGGGCTCGACGCCGTGGTCCTGCGCTACGAGGGCGAGACGCCCACGATCGAGGCCCTGGAGCAGCGTTACGAGCGCGATCTCGAGCGTGGTTCCACCGGCCTCGGTCCGCACCTGGACGACGCCGCCGTGCTCGCCGGCGAGCGCGACCTCCGCGGATTCGGGTCGCAGGGCGAGCAGCGGCTCGCCGTGCTCTCGCTGCTGCTGGCGGAGGCCGACCTACTCGCGGAGCGCGGCGATCCGCCGCCGCTCCTGCTCCTCGACGACGTCCTCTCGGAGCTCGACCCGGAACGGCGGCGGATCCTCGCCGAGCGGATCGCGCGGCGCGGTCAGACGCTCGTGACGTCGACGACCGCGGCCGCGCTCCCGACCGATCCGGATCAGCTGCTCGAGGTCACACCGGGCCGGGTGGAGAGCCGCTGATGGAGCGGATCGGCAACGAGGTTCGCCGCGAGCTCGGCCGCTTCGGGCCATCGGCGGGGATGGCGGAGATCGTCGCCGCCTGGCCGGAGGCGGTCGGTGAGGCGATCGCCCAGAACGCCTGGCCGGCGAGAATCGGCCGCGACGGGACGCTGCACGTGCACGCCACGGACGCGATCTGGGCGTTCGAGCTCGGGCAGCGCGCGCAGGAGATCGCGGGGCGCGTCGGGGTCGAGCGAATCCGCTTCGCGCCGGGCCCCCTTCCGACCCCCTCGGAGGAGCCGACGACTCGACACGCGACGGCTCCGAGACCTCGTCCGGAGCACCTCGAACAGGCCGCCTCGCTGACCGCCGGGATCGAGGACGCGGAGCTTCGCGAAACGGTCGCGCGGGCGGTCGCGGCGAGCCTGGCGAGAGAGTCTTCCGACCGTGCCGTCTGGTAGACTGTCTGCGGCCCAATTGCAGGGCTTTTTTGATGGCTGAAGCCGCCTACACCGCAAAGGACATCACCGTTCTCGAGGGCCTCGAGCCCGTTCGTCTGCGACCCGGCATGTACATCGGCTCGACGGGCGCGCGAGGCCTCCATCACCTGGTCTACGAGGTTGTGGACAACTCCGTCGACGAGGCGCTCGCCGGCCGCAACGACCTCGTCGAGGCGACCCTCCATCCGGACAACTCCGTGACCGTCCGCGACACCGGTGCCGGGATCCCAGTGGACGTGATTCCCGAGCAGGGTCTGTCCGCCCTCACGGTCGTCCTGACGAAGCTCCACGCGGGCGGCAAGTTCGGCGGCGACGGCTACAAGGTCTCCGGCGGTCTCCACGGCGTCGGCGTCTCGGTCGTGAACGCGCTCTCGGAGTGGCTGATCGCCGAGGTCCGCCGCGACGGCAAGATCTACCGCCAGGAGTTCGCGCGCGGCGAGCCCACGACCGACATGGTTGTCGCCGGCAAGACGGCGAAGGGCGACACGGGCACGACGATCTCGTTCCTCCCGGACGCGGAGGTGTTCGAGGAGGTCGAGCTCTCCGCGCAGACGCTCGTGCAGCGCCTGCGCGAGACGGCGTTTCTGACACGCGGCCTCCGCATCGTCCTCGACGACCAGCGCGCCGAGGGCGAGCGGGTCGAGTTCCACTACGAGGGCGGGATCAGGGACTTCGTCGCCTACGTGAACGCTGCGAAGGACGCCGTCCACCGGCACCTCGTCTACTTCGACGGCGAGAGCGAGCAGGGTGCGGTCGAGGTGGCGATGCAATGGAACTCCTCGTACCAGGAGTCGGTCTACACCTTCGCCAACAACATCAACACCCACGAGGGCGGCTCGCACCTCTCCGGCTTCAAGGCGGCGCTCACCGGGACGCTCAACAAGTACGCGCGCGACAAGGGCCTGCTGAAGGAGAAGGAGGAGAACCTCGACGGCGAGGACGTGCGCGAGGGCCTGGCAGCGGTGATCTCGGTCAAGCTCCGCGATCCCCAGTTCGAAGGCCAGACGAAGACGAAGCTCGGAAACCCCGGCGTGCGCGGTCTCGTGGAGCAGACGGTGAACCAGCGCCTGGCGGAGTTCCTCGAGGAGAACCCGACGGACGCGCGGCAGATCATCCAGAAGGCCGTCGCGGCGTCGCGGGCGCGCCAGGCAGCACGCAAGGCGCGCGAGCTGACGCGCCGCAAGAGCGCGCTCGACAGTGCGTCGCTTCCGGGCAAGCTCGCCGACTGCCAGATCCGCGATCCCGAGTCGGCCGAGCTCTACCTCGTCGAGGGCAACTCGGCGGGCGGCTCGGCGAAGGACGCGCGCGACCGCACGTACCAGGCGATCCTCCCGCTGCGCGGCAAGGTCATCAACGCGGAGAAGAACCGGATCAACAAGGTGCTCTCGAACGCGGAGATCCAGGCGATGATCACCGCGATCGGGACGGGCATCCTCGACGAGTTCGACGTCACGAAGCTGCGCTACCACCGCGTGATCGTGATGACGGACGCCGACGTCGACGGCTCGCACATCCGCACGCTGATCCTCACGTTCCTGTATCGCAACATGCCCGAGCTCGTCGAGCAGGGCCACGTCTACATCGCCGTGCCGCCGCTCTACCGCGTGAAGCTCGGCGGCCGCGAGCTGTACGTCGAGAAAGAGTCCCAGTTCGAGAGCCTGCTCGTCCGCGAGCGCGTGAAGGACATGGTGGTCGCGGACTCCTCCGGGGCGGAGCTGGCGTTCACGGAGGCGAAGTACGACCGCTTCGTGCGGGAGCTGACCCAGTTCGAGGGCCTTCTGCAAAAGCTTCGTGCCGATTTCGGCCACCCCGCTGCGGACTTCGTCGTCGCGCACCGGCTCGTCGAGCTCGAGGCCACCGCGCCCTCCGACGTCGAACCGGCGCTCGCGACCCTGGAGCCGAACGGCTACGAGGTCGCGGTCGTCCAGCACGACGCGGAGATGTTCGAGGCGAAGGTGGTGGAGCGCGAGACGAGCGCGGCGTCGTTCGTCACCGTGCCGGCGTCCCTCCTCGCGTCCCGGTTCTACGAGAACCTGCGGCAGGCCTACGGGAGGCTCGTCCGCATCGTCGGGCGGCCGCCGTTCCGCGTCAGCGCCGGCAAGAAGGCGCGCGAGGCGCAGACCTTCGAGGAGCTGCGCGCGGTGGCGCTCGACCTCGCCAAGGACGGCATCCAGGTCAGCCGCTTCAAGGGCCTCGGGGAGATGAACCCCGACGAGCTCCGCGACACGACGATGGATCCGGCGAAGCGGATGCTGATCCGCGTCGACGTCGAGGACGCGACGCTCGCGGACGAGATCTTCTCGAAGCTGATGGGCGATCAGGTGGAGCCGCGCCGCGCGTTCATCGAACAGAACGCCCGCGACGTCCGATTCCTGGATGTCTGAGGTCGAGACCGGAGCACTCGGTCCCGGCCGCATCGAGCCGCGCGAGCTGGAGCAGGAGATGCGCTCCAGCTTCCTCGACTACGCGATGTCGGTCATCGTCAGCCGCGCGCTCCCGGACGTGCGCGACGGCCTGAAGCCGGTGCACCGGCGCGTGCTCTATGGCATGCACGAGGCGGGGATGCAACCGAACCGGCCGTACAAGAAGTGCGCCCGCATCGTCGGCGACGTGATGGGCTCGTACCACCCGCACGGCGATGCGGCGATCTACGACACCCTCGTCCGCATGGCGCAGCCGTTCTCGTTGCGCTACCCGCTCGTCGACGGCCAGGGCAACTTCGGGAACCTGGACGACGACCCGCCAGCCGCGATGCGCTACTGCGTCACGGGTGATGCGCGTGTCGCGACTCCCGCAGGAACGGTCCGGATCGACGAGATCCATCCGCGGCTCGAGCCGAACTCGGAGCGCGAGGTCGCTCTCGAGGTGCTCGATCGGCTCGGCCGCCCCGTGCGAGCCTCGAAGATCTTCGACTCCGGGAATCACCCGACTCTGCGGCTACGCACCCGGGAGGGCTTCGAGCTCACCGGCACGCACAACCACCCGGTCCTCTGTCTCGTCGACATGGTGGGCGTGCCGCTCCTCCTCTGGAAGCTCCTGGAGGAGATCCAGCCGGGAGACCGCGTGGTCGTCTCGAGGACGCCTCGCTCGGAGCGCGAGGAGCTCTCGCAGCACGAGCGGCAAGTCGCCTTCCTGCTCGGCGCGTTCGTCTCCGAAGGCTGGGTCAGCAAGGGCCGCGCCGGCTTCAACAACGTCGACCAGAGCTTCTTCGACGACGTGCTCGCGGCATATGACGAGGTCGTCGGCGGGCCGCGATACGCGTACAGCCGCACGATCGCGTCCGGGAGCACTCTGCACGAGCTGGACGTCCAGGACCTGCGTCGGCTCCGCACGAGTGAGCTTGCCGACCTCGTGGGCGTCCCAAGTCGCGAGAAGACGGTCCCCGAGCGAGTCTGGCGCGGAGGGAAAGCCTTCAAACGGATGTTCCTCAAGGCGCTCTTCACGGGCGACGGCTCGTCTTCGCTGCTCCCGCGGAAGTCGATTCAGATCTCCTACTCGACGTACAGCGAGCAGCTTGCGAGGGACGTCCAGCTGCTGTTGCTCGAGTTCGGCGTGGTCGCTCGTCTCTGCCGGTACGAGAAGGGCGAGCTCAAGGTCGTGATCGGGAACCGCCGCGACGCCCGCGTCTTCGCCCGCAACGTCGGCTTCCTCGGGGCCAAGCAGCTGAAGCTCGAGCGCGCGCTCGCGACCATTCCGACAACGAGTCGCGCGCTCGCTCGCGACCACGTCCCGTTCGTGGCGGGCTATATCCGCAGCGACTGCGATTCACGGTGGGCCGACAAGGACTGGCTCCAGCGGCACAACGTCGACCGCATCGACCGCTGGGAGCGTGGCGGCACGGCGATCATGGAGCGGATCGCGTCCGACGAGGTCCGAACCGTGGTCGCGCCGCTCGTGACCGGCGAGTACTTCTACGCCGAGGTCCAGTCGGTGGCGCCGGCAGGCGTCCAGCCGGTGTACTCGCTCCGCGTCGACTCTGCCGACCACTCGTTCCTGACGAACGGCTTCGTCAGCCACAACACGGAGTGCAGGCTCTCTCGCATGGCGACCGAGATGCTCCGCGACATCGACGCGGACACGGTCGACTTCCAGCCGAACTACGACGAGTCGAGGCGCGAGCCCTCGGTGCTGCCGTCGCGGTTCCCGAATCTGCTCGTCAACGGCTCGTCCGGCATCGCGGTCGGGATGGCCACGAACATGCCGCCGCACAACCTCGGCGAGACGATCGGCGCGATCATCGAGCTCGTCGACAACCCGGACGCGGACGCCGATCGGCTCATGCGCCACATCAAGGGCCCGGACTTCCCGACGGGCGCGATCGTCGTCGGCCGCTCCGGGATCCGCGACGCGTACCGAACCGGCCGCGGGCGCATCGTCATGCGCGCGCGCGCCCACATCGAGGAACTCCGCGGCGGCAAGTCGGCGATCATCGTCAGCGAGCTCCCGTACGGGGTGAAGAAGGGCGGCGACACGGGCGTGATCAAGAAGATCGCCGACCTCGTCCAGGACAAGGTCCTGACGGAGATCGCGGACCTCGCCGACCACTCCGACCGGAGCGGCATGCGGATCCAGATCGAGCTCAAGCGCGACGCCGTTCCCCAGGTGGCGCTGAACAAGCTCTTCAAGCACACGCCGCTCCAGTCGACGTTCGGCTACAACGCGGTCGCCCTCGTCGACGGCGTGCCGCGGACACTGTCGCTCCTCGAGCTCGTCCGGCACTACCTCGACTACCAGCGCGAGGTCGTCACCCGCCGCTCGAAGTACGAGCTGCGCAAGGCCGAGGAGCGGGCGCACGTCCTCGAGGGCTACCTCATCGCGCTCGACAACCTCGACGACGTCATCGCGCTCATCCGCTCGGCGGCCGACACCGACGAGGCGCGCACCGGCCTGATGGAGCGCTTCTCGCTCAGCGAGATCCAGGCGCAGGCGATCCTCGACCTACGGCTCGCCCGCCTGACCGGCCTTGCGCGCAAGGAGATCGAGGGCGAGTACGGCGACCTGCGGGAGCGGATCGGCGAGCTGCGCGGGATCCTCGGCGACCCGACGCGGATCGACGGTCTGATCCGTGAGGAGCTGCTCGAGGTCAAGCAGATCTACGGCCGCAGCGACGAGCGGCGTACCGAGATCGTCGCCGCCGAGGAGGAGCTCGAGCTCGAAGACATGATCGCGGAGGAGGACATGGTGATCGCGATCACGCGCTCGGGCTACATCAAGCGCCTACCCGTCACCTCGTACCGCGAGCAGCGCCGCGGCGGCATCGGCGTCATGGGCATGGACCTGAAGGACGAGGACTACATCGAGCACCTCTTCGTCGCCTCGACCCACGACTACATCCTCTTCTTCACGAACGTCGGGAAGGTCTATCGGCTCAAGGTGCACGAGCTCCCACTCGGGTCGCGGCAGTCGAAGGGACGCGCGATCGTCAACCTGCTCCCGTTCCGACAGGACGAGCAGGTGCGGGCCGTCGTCCAGACCCGCGACTTCTCCGAGGCGAAGTACCTGGTTTTCGGGACGAAGAAGGGTGTGGTCAAGAAGACGGAGCTCGCCGCGTACAACACGCCGCTGAAGGCCGACGGGATCATCGCGATCAAGATGCGTGACGGCGACGAGCTCGTCGGCGTCCGTCATTCGAGCGGCAACGACGACGTGATGATGGTCTCGCGCAAGGGGCAGGCGGTGCGGTTTCATGAGAGCGACGCCCGTCCGATGGGTCGCGATACCGCAGGCGTCCGCGGGATGAAGCTTCGCCCGGGGGACGAGGTAATCGCGATCAACATCGCCGAGAACGACGCCGACCTGCTCGTGGTCACCGAGAACGGCTACGGGAAACGCACACGGATCGACGACTACCGTCGGACCGGCCGAGGAGGCCTCGGCGTCAAGACCGTGCGGCTGATCGAGGAGCGCGGCCAACTCGTCGGCGCCCGTGTGGTTCGCGACGGCTACCAGATCATGCTGATCTCGACGGCAGGCACGGTGATCCGGATGCCCGTCGACGACATCCGGCGTACCAGCCGGGCGACGCAGGGCGTCAGCGTGATGAAGCTGCGCGGTGACGACGAGCACGTCTCGGCGCTCGCTCCGGTCGTCGACGAGGACAAGGACGAGCCGGAGGAATCCGCGCCCGGACCGCCCGAAGACTGAGATTTCGGTAGGAAAGCCTTTTCTAGGCCGCTCGACCCGTCTATGCTTTTCGGGAAGGGTCCGTGTCCGTTCAAGAAAAGGTGACGCCATGGCGCCGAGCACGCAGGTAGA
>Ga0209577_10006301_pt1 | contig 10982 bp, 10 predicted proteins | sample GraSoiAngelo_109_FD_185874 | JGI IMG/M metagenome (GOLD analysis project Ga0209577, IMG submission 185874) | Grasslands soil microbial communities from the Angelo Coastal Reserve, California, USA - 14_0903_12_20cm (SPAdes) (version 2) | ecosystem: Environmental > Terrestrial > Soil > Grasslands... | reverse complement strand
GGCCGACGACGCTCGGCGCCGAGCTCTCGCGCAACCCGTTCCTCGTGGAGCTGCGCGCGTGAGCCGCCTCGAGGCCCCGCGCGGAACCCACGACATCCTCCCCGCCGAACAGCCGAAGTGGCAGAGGGTTACGGCGGAGATGGAGCGGCTCTGCGCGCTCTACGGCTACCGCCGCATCCAGACGCCCGGGTTCGAGGACACGGACCTCTTCGCCCGCACGTCGGGGGCCGGCTCGGACGTCGTCCAGAAGGAGATGTACACGTTCGAGGACCGGGGAGGCCGCTCGCTCACGCTGCGGCCGGAGGGCACCGCCCCGATCTGCCGCGCCTACGTCGAGCACGGCCTGCATCGAGAGCCGCAGCCGGTGAAGCTCTTCACGATCGCGCCGATGTACCGCTACGGGCGCCCGCAGCGCGGCCGCTACCGCGAGCACCGGCAGCTCTCGGTCGAGGCGATCGGCTCCGACGATCCCGCGCTCGACGCCGAGATCGTCCAGCTCTACGACGAGCTCCTGCGCCGGCTTGGCGCGACCGGCTACCGCCTCGAGCTCAACTCGATCGGCGACCGCGAGTGCCGCCCCGCCTACCTCGAGCGCCTGAACGCCTGGCTCGACGAGCACGAGGGCGACCTGGATGCCGAGGCGCGCCAGAAGCGAGCGACGACGCCGCTGCGTGTCTTCGACGTGAAGAACCCGCACGTGCAGGCGGCGCTCGCCGACGCGCCCAAGATCGGCGAGTCGCTGTGCGACGCCTGCCGCGAGCACTTCGACGCCGTGCGCCACTACCTCGACGCGTACGGCGTCCGCTACGAGCTCGAGCCGACGCTCGTGCGCGGGCTCGACTACTACACGCGCACGGCCTTCGAGTTCGTGGACGAGGCGATCGGAGCCCAGAGCTCGATCTGCGGCGGCGGCCGCTACGACTACATCGTCGAGGAGATAGGCGGCCCGCCGACCGCCGCGATCGGGTTCGGGGCCGGGGTCGAGCGGCTGCTCCTCTCGCTCGATCTCGACGCGCCGCAGCCGCGGATCGACGTGTTCGTCGACCCCGACGAGGAGGCCGACCGCTCCCGCGTGCTCGCATTGATGGCGGAGCTCCGCCGCCGGGGCCTCAGCTGCGAGACCGACTACGCGGGCCGCTCGGCGAAGGGACGGCTGACGCACGGCGAGCGGCTCGGAGCGCGGGTGACGCTCTTCGCCGGGCCGGAAACCGTCACGGTGCGGCGCGCCGGCGAGGCCGACCGCGCGCTCCGCTACGAGGAGATCGCCGATGCCCTGGCGTGACCTCGGCTGCGGCGAGCCCCGCGCCGAGGATGCCGGCCGGCGCGTCACGCTCGCCGGCTGGGCGGCGCGGCGGCGCGACCACGGCGGGCTCGTCTTCGTCGACCTCCGCGACCAGACCGGGATCTGCCAGCTCGTCGTCAACCCGGACACGGCGCCGGAGGCCGCGCAGGCCGCGCACGGCGTGCGCAACGAGTTCGTCCTGCGCGCGAGCGGCGAGGTCGTCGCGCGCAGCCCCGAGACGGTGAACCCGCGCATGCCGACGGGCGAGGTGGAGCTGCGCGTCGAGGAGCTCGAGATCGTGTCGCGCTGCACGCCGCTCCCCTTCCAGCTCGACGAGGAGGGCGTGGACGAGACGCTGCGCTTCCGCTACCGCTGGCTCGACCTGCGCCGGCCGAAGCTCCAGCGGAACATCCGCCTGCGCGGGAAGATGATCGGGACGATCCGGCGGGTGATGGAGGAGGCCGGCTTCGTCGACATCCAGACGCCGCTCCTCTGGAAGCCGACACCCGAGGGCGCGCGCGACTTCCTCGTGCCGAGCCGCCTGCACCGGGGGCGATTCTTCGCGCTCCCGCAGTCGCCGCAGATCGCGAAGCAGCTGCTCGTGATCTCGGGCTTCGAGCGCTATTACCAGATCGCCGCGTGCTTCCGCGACGAGGACCTGCGCGCCGACCGCGTCCAGGAGATCACGCAGCTCGACGTCGAGACGGCCTTTCCCGACCAGGAGCTCCTCTTCGCGCTGATGGAGCGGATGGTGCAGGCCGTGTGGCGCGAGTGCATCGGCGCCGAGCTCGAGATTCCCTTTCCGCGGATGACCTTCGCGGAGGCCGACCGGCGCTTCGGTAGCGACAAGCCCGACCTGCGCTTCGGGCTCGAGATCGAGGACGCCACCGAGGTGACGCGTGGCTCCGAGCTCGGCGTGTTCGGCAACGCGGAGGCGGTGCGCTTCCTGCGCGTGCCGCAGGAGCTCTCGCGAAACGAGCTCGCCGAGCTCGAGGACTTCGCGCGCCAGTGGGGCGCGAAGGGGCTCGCCTACCTCGTCTACGGGCAGGACGGCGAGGTGCGCTCGCCGATCGCGAAGTTCCTCTCCGAGCGCGAGCTCGCCGCGCTGCGGTCGGATCCCGGGACGACGCTCCTCTTCGCGGCCGACACCTGGGCGGCCACCTCGCGCGTGCTCGGGCCGCTCCGCCTCCGGCTCGGCGAGCGGCTCGGCCTGATCGACGAGGAGGCGTGGTCGTGGCTCTGGATCACGGATTTCCCCATGTTCGACTGGAGCGAGGAGGACGGCCGGTGGGGCGCGAAGCACCATCCGTTCACGCGGCCGGCGCCGGACTGGGAGGACCGCTTCGACGAGGATCCCGAGCACGCGGTCGCGCACGCGTACGACCTGATCGGGAACGGCAACGAGCTCGGCGGCGGCTCCTTCCGGATGCACGAGCCCGAGCTCCAGGCGCGCGTCTTCCGCGTCCTCGAGCTGACCGAGGAGGAGCAGCGCGTGAAGTTCGGCTTCCTGCTCGACGCGCTCGCGATGGGCGCCCCGCCGCACGGAGGGATCGCCTTCGGGATCGATCGGATGATGATGGTCCTCGCGCGCGAGGCGAACCTGCGCGACACCGTCGCCTTCCCGAAGAACCAGGCCGGGCTCGATCCCATGACCGGCGCGCCGACGGGGGTGGAGGAGGAGCAGCTCCGCGAGCTCGGCATCCGCGTCGTCCCGCCGGGCCCGTAGCGCGCTCGCCGACGCGCAGGTCATACTTGGCGCCGATGTCCGAAGGCCCGAGCCGCGCGCAGCAGCCGTCGCTGACCTCGCTTCCCCGGGTCGAGGATCTGCCGACCTCGGGCGACGGCTACGACAGGGAGCGGGTGCAGGAGGCCTTCGACGCGTTCCGGCGTCACACCGCCCAGCTCCAGGCGCAGCTCCGGGTGTTGCAGGCGGCGGGGCGGACGGCGCAGGTCGACCCGACCGGGCATGCCATCCGCATGGACGCGCTCCACCTCATCCGCGCTGCGGCGGAGTTCGCCGACACGCTCGAGCGCGACGCGCAGAGCGCCTCGGCCGCGCAGCTCGGGAAGACCGAGGAGGAGGTTCGGCGGCGACAGCGCGAGCTCCAGGCGCAGGAGGCCGACGTCCAGCGGTACCGGCAGGAGACCGAGCGCCAGCGAACGGAGATCCTCGGGGCGGCCAACAAGGAGGCGCGGGAGATCGTGTCGGAGGCGAACGCCGAGGCGAAGACCGAGCTGCGCGAGGCGGAGGCGAAGGGGACCCGGCTCCTCGAGCAGGCGCGCCACCAGGCGACCGAGCTGACGAACTCGGCACGCGCGGAGGTCGAGCAGACGCTCGAGTGGGCGCGCGCACAGACCTCGGCGATCCTCGCCAGGGCACAGCACGGCGCGGAGCAGCTCCTCGGCTCGGCCGGATTGGGCGAGGCCGCCGCGGCCGAGGTCGCGGAGACGATCGTGCGCGCGGCGACCGCGGTGGCCGGCCCGCCGCCGGGCGCCGAGCCGGTCGCGCTCGCGCCGCCCCAGCCGGCCGCGTCGGAGGACGAGGACGCCTCGACGCCCGACGACGGGAGCGGCAACCAGGCAGATCGCTGAGCGGAGCTTGCGGCGCGTCTTCGGGCTCCGGTTCCTCGTCGAGGCGGCGTTCATCGCGCTCGTCGCCGCCCTCGTCTGGTACGAGGACGTCGCGAAGCTCGGGGTCTTCGCGGCGATCGCCGGCGCCTGGCTCCTCGTCGCGTTCGGCGAATGGCTCCTGAGCCGCCGCGAGCACGAGCGGCCTGTGGACGCGACCGTCGGTGCCAGGCACGTGCCTGGCACCGAACCGGCCGCGGCGGACACGCCCTCCCCGGCGCTGTCCCTGTCTCCCGAGCCGACGCGAGAGCCCGAAGCAGAGCCCGAACCGGAACCTCCGCCCCGCATCGGTGCCAGGCACGTGCCTGGCACCGAACCGGCCGACGCGGACACGTCGCCGCCGGCGCCGGCTCCTGGTGCGGAGCCGGAGCCGGCGCCTGAGCCTCCCGCCCCGGCCCCGGAGGGCGTCGTCGCGTTTCCGACGCGGGGCGGGCCGCGCGAATGGAACCTCTGGGAGCTCGAGCGGCTCGCGCGCGAGACGGCAGGCGCCGACGCCGCGCGCGACGAGGAGCGATCCTTCCTCCTGATGTACCTGCGCGAGTTCGCCGACCCGGACGGGATGCTGCCCGTCACCTTCGACCCGCTCGTGCGCGAGACGTTCGGCGACGTGCTCGGGGCCGTGAGGCCGTGAGCCCGGCCGCCGCGAAGCGGACGCTCGCCCTGGCCGGCGTTGCGCTGCTCGCGGCGCTCGTGTCGCTCGCGCTCGCCGCGCCCGAGCGGAACCACGGCACGCCCCTGCCGAAGCCGGTCGGTACCTGGTACCGGGCGCTCGCCGCGCCGTACTCGCCCGCCGCCTCGGTTGGGCGCACGGCCTGCGGCCAGCGAATCGAGGCGCGGACGATGGGCGTCGCCCACCCCGTGCTCCCGTGCGGCGCGCGGATCTACATCTCGTACGGCGGCCACAAGGTCCTGACCCAGGTGATCGACCGCGGCCCCAACGCGCCCGGCCGCGAGTTCAACGTCACGAAGGCCCTCGCCGACGAGATCGGCCTCCACGGCACGAAGCAAATTCGCTGGAGCTTCGCCCGCTAGAGCCCGAAGCGGTACACGTGGGCGTCGTGCGGCCCGAACCAGTCGCGGAAGGCGCCGCTTGCGACGCCGACCGACCTGAAGACCTGCTGGCCGGCGCCGATCGGCGGCGGGAGCGGGTCCTGCGTGTACTCGAAGAGGACCTGGCCGTTCGCGATCGGCGTCCCGTCGTGCTTCGGCGGCAGGCCCGAGAAGGTGACGCGGTTCGTCGCGGTGCCGCGCCGCACGGCGATGACGTAGAGGAAGCGATCGTCTTGACGCGCCACGAGCTCGACGTCCTGGGCGCCGGCGGTGACGGTCGCGCCCGCGTTCGGGGCCACGAGCGCCGGGCCGACCGCGGTCGAGGTCAGCTCGAGGAGCAGCGGCCGCAGCACGAGGTCCCAGAAGGTCCAGTTCCAGCCGGCCTTCGCGTCGCGTGGCCGTGTGATCTGGGTGAGATGGCCGCCGAAGAAGACGAGCCCGCGGGCGCCGTTCACGATCGCCTGGTATGCCATGAACCGCTCCTCGGGCAGCGAGGGGAAGCGCGGCACCGAGTTGGGGCGCGACGTCGACGTGGCCGTTCCGGACCAGGCGATCTGGAGCGTCATCCACACCGGCTTGCCGCCGGCCGCCTCGACCATCGTCCTCGTCACGTCGCCGACGACGCTGATGTCCTTGTTCGGACCGCCCGTCTGCTCGCCCGGCGGGTAGGCGACGGGGTAGATGTCCGCGCCGGTGATGTCGAACGCGCGGCGGTACGGCGTCAGGTCGGCGACCGTCCCCACCGGCGCCTGGATGATCACGACCGGGTGGTCGGGGTCGAGCGCACGCAGCTTCGTGTGAGCGCGGATCAGCCCCGCGGCGGCGATGTTCGAGTGCTGCGGCTCGTCGATCCCCTTGTACACGCCGAGGCCGGGATGGGCCTTGAACGCGTCGACGACCTTCGTGAGCAGCTGCTCCCTCGGCGATCCCGCGGTGGTCGGCAGGTTCGGCAGCGCGCCGAGCCAGAGCCAGCAGTGGAGGCCGTGCGCCGCGGCCGCGTCCTCGAGCTTCTGCTCGGCCGCGATCTGCGCGTCGATCTGCTGGGCGTCCCAGTCGGCGCGGCCGGTGCGGACGAAGCTCGCGCCGCCGGCCTTGAGCTCCTGCCAGGCGTCCTTGCCGTCGGGCGTCTTACCGCCGACCGGCGGTGGAAGCGACAGGCCGAGCGGGAAGACCTTCTGCCCGCCGACGACGAGCACGCCGGTCGCGTCGATGGTGACGCTTGTCATTCGTTTCGAGCTTACGCCCGTGCCGCTAGACTCGCCAGTGCCCGACCCTGTTCGTGGCCTCGCGTCTTACGTTTGAACCAACACTCACGTAGAGGGAGCCTGGGTTCGGCTAGGTGCTCACCCCACCGAGGCCGGCACGGCACCCACCTGGTTCGCCAGGTTCACCGCGGCGCGAGGACAACGGCAGGGTCGGGGCGTCCTCTAGCCGCACCGTGAAGGTCGCTCGTGGACCGGTCGGCTCAGACGGACGCGAGCCCCCTCCTTCGGCTTTTCGCTCGGTAGCCTGAGTGGACATGTTGGAGGTCTTCGGAGATTCCTCGCGGGACGGCGAGCTGGCGCTCGTCCGCCTCGCGATCGACGGCGAGCGGATCGTCGACGCCGACGCGCCCGGGCTCGACCGGCCGCTGCCGGGGCTCACGCTCCTCGAAGCCGCGGCGGTCGGCGGCGAGACGCTCGCCGCGGACGCGCTGGCGAACGCGCTCGGGCCGGTCTTCCGGGCCGCCCCGGCATCGGGTCGCGTCGCCGTCGCGATGAGCGGCGGCGTCGACAGCGCCGTCGCGCTCCTGCGGTCCGGACCGGGAGCGATCGCCGTGACGCTCCGGCTCTGGCTCGACCCCGACGGCCCCGACGCCGAGCGCGCCTGTTGCTCGCCCGAGGCGGTGATCGCGGCGCGCGCGACCTGCCACGCGCTCGGCCTGCCGCACGTGACGCTCGATCTGCGGGAGGAGTTCCGCCGCGCCGTCGTCGCGCCGTTCGTCCGCTCGTTCGCCCGCGGCGAGACACCGAATCCATGCGTCCGCTGCAACGGGTCGTTCCGGTTCGCCGAGCTGCTCGCGTTCGCGCGCCGTGCCGGCGCGCGAACGCTGGCCACCGGCCATTACGCACGCATCGTGGACCACCGCGGAAGGCTTCTGCTGGCGCGCGGCGCCGACGCGCGCAAGGACCAGTCGTACATGCTCGCCCGGCTCGAGCCGGGGCTCCTCGACCGGATCGAGTTTCCGCTCGGCCAGAGCTCGAAGGACGACGTGCGCGCCGAGGCGCGCGCCGCCGGGCTCGCCGTCGCCTCCCGCGCCGAGAGCCAGGAGGCGTGCTTCCTCGCCGGCGGGGACTACCGCGACTTCCTCGTGCGCCACGGCCTCGACGCGGCCCCGGGGCCGGTCGTCGGCGAGGACGGTGCCCAGCTGGGACGGCACGAGGGCGTCTGGCGCTTCACGCCCGGGCAGCGGCGCGGGCTCGGCGTCGCCGCGTCGGAGCCGCTCTACGCGCTCCGCACCGAGCCGGACACGAACACGGTCGTGGTCGGTCCGCGTGAGTCGCTCGCGAAGCGGGAGGTCTCCGTCCGCGGCCGCCTCTTCGTCGCGGTCGAGCGGGCCGACGCGAAGCTCCGCTACCGCTCTCCCGCGATCCCGGCGGCGGTCGAGGAGACCGCGTCCGGGTTCCGCCTGCAACTCGACGAGCCGGCCTACGGCGTCGCGCCTGGCCAGGCGGCCGTTCTCTACGACGACGACGTCGTCGTGGGGGCAGGACTGATCGTGCCGGGCGCGTAAGATCGCGCCGTGTTCCCACTCGCCATCGCTTGGAGCGACGTCGCGTACGCCGCGCTGAGCGTCTTCCTCGTCGTCGTCGGGCTTGCGCTCGCGTATGCCTTCGTCCAGCTGGGCGGAACGCTCGGCCGGGTTTCCGCGTTCATCAAGGGAGCGGAGAACGAGATTCTCCCTGTTATCTCCAAGGTCGGAGGGACCGTCGATCGCGTGAACGGCCAACTGGACAAGGTCGACCAGATCACGGACAGCGCCGTGGACGCGGTCGAGAGCGTCGACTCGGCGGTGCGTGCCGTGAGCTTCGCGATCACGCGGCCGGTGCGAAAGATCTCCGGCCTCGCCGCGGGACTCTCACACGGCGCGTCTGAGCTGCGCGTGAGCCACGACTGGCGCTCGGCGGTCGCGGCCGGAAAGGACGCGGCCACCCGGCGCCAGCACGAGCTCGACGAGGAGCTACGCGAAGTGGGAAGCGAAGGGTCGTGACGCCCGACACGATCACGCTCACGCTGCCTCCCGAGCGCGAGTTCCAGCGCGTCGCGCACCTCGTCCTCGGCGGCCTCGCAGTGCGGCTCAACCTGACGCTCGAAGCGCTCGAAGACCTCCAGCTCGCGCTCGACGGCCTGCTCGACAGCGGCTCGGCGGAGCAGGAGGTGACGCTCGAGCTGAGCGTCCTCCACGACGCGATCGAGGCCTCGGTCGGCCCGTTCCGCGCGCGTTCGGTGCAGCGCGCCCTGGACGCCGGGGCCGACGGCGTGGGCCTGCGGCGCGTCCTCGACACCGTCGTCGACCGCGTCGAGGTCTCCGAGCGGGACGGCGGCGACTGGGTGCAGCTCACGAAGCGGATCGACGGGCAGAAGGACGGCGGGCTGTGAGCACGGTCGAGAAGAACGACAAGGTGCTCCTCCGCCGCTATCACGAGGAGGGCGACCTCGCCGCGCGCGAGCAGCTGATCGAGCAGTACATGTCGCTCGTCCGCTCGCTCGCCCGCCGCTACTCGTACCGCGGCGAGCAGCTCGAGGACCTCGTCCAGATCGGCGCGATCGGGCTCATCAAGGCGATCGACCGCTTCGACCTCGACCGCGGCGTCGAGCTGACGACGTACGCGACCCCGAACATCATCGGCGAGATCAAGCGGCACTTCCGCGACAAGGGCTGGTCGGTGCGCGTGCCGCGCGGGTTGCAGGAGCTCAACGTCCAGCTCTCGCGCCTCATCGAGCAGCTCACGGTGCAGCTCGGCCGCTCGCCGACGATCGCCGAGCTGGCGAAGGCGGCGAACGTCGAGGAGGAGGAGGTGCTCGAGGCGCTCGAGTCCGGGCGCGCCTACAGCTCGCTGTCGCTGTCGACGGGCGGCGGTGGCGACGACGACGCCGACCTCGACCCGCTCGAGTCGATCGGCACCGAGGAGCACGCGTACGAGGTCTCGGAGGACCGCGCGGTCCTGGCGCCGGGCTTCAGAGTGTTGGACGACCGGGAGCGGAAGATCCTCCACCTGCGCTTCTTCAAGGGGCTCACGCAGTCGCAGATCGCCCAGCAGGTCGGGATCTCGCAGATGCACGTCTCGCGGCTGATCCGGCGCTCGCTGGAGAAGATCCGCGACGAGATCGCGGCCGAGGAGGACGACACCGGCCGTCACGCCGCGAGCGGCTAGCACCGCTGTCGGAGCCGCTCCGGCAGACACGACCGCCGCGGCCATGGTCGATTTCGCCGAGCGGTGCCAGGCACGTGCCTGGCACCGAAGGTCGAAGAGACAGCGCAGCTCGGGCCGAGGCCGACGGTCGGCCCCGGGGCCGCGCCTACAATCGGCCCCGTGCGCACGACCGCCGAGCTCCGCGAGGGCTACCTCTCCTTCTTCGAGTCGAAGGGCCACCTGCGGCGCCAGTCGGCCTCGCTGATCCCCCGCGCCGACGACCGCTCGACGCTGCTCACGAGCGCCGGGATGCAGCCGCAGATGCCGTACTTCCTCGGCCGCGAGCCGCCGCCGGCGCCCACGACCACGACCGTGCAGAAGTGCTTCCGCACCCCGGACATCGACGAGGTCGGTCTCGACACCTACCACCTGACCTTCTTCGAGATGCTCGGCAACTTCTCGTTCGGCCAGTACTTCAAGGAGGGCGCGATCGAGCTCGCGACCGAGTTCGTCCGCGACCGGATGGGGCTCGCCTGGGAACGGGTCTGGGCGAGCGTCTTCGCGGGCGATCCGGAGCTCGGGCTCGGCGCCGACGAGACCGCGATCGAGCTCTGGGAGCGGATCGGCATGCCGCCCGAGCGGATCGTCCGCCTTCCCGCCTCGGAGAACTTCTGGTCGGTCGGCGGCCCCGGGCCGTGCGGCCCCGACTCGGAGATCTACTACGACCGCGGCGCCGAGGTCGGCTGCGGCCGGCCCGAGTGCGCGCCCGGCTGCGCCTGCGAGCGCTTCCTCGAGATCTGGAACCTCGTCTTCATGGAGTTCGAGCTCCACGCCGACGGCAAGCTCACGCCGCTGCCGCAGCAGAACATCGACACGGGAATGGGCCTGGAGCGCGCGGTCACGACCCTTCAGGACGTGATCTCGGTGTACGACACCGACGGCTACCGGACGATCATGGGGTGGATCGCCTCCGAGTCGGGGGTCGCGTACGAGGACAGCCCCGAGGCCACGAAAGCGCACCGCATCCTCGCCGATCACGGCCGTGGGATGACCTTCCTCGCCGCCGACGGCGTCTCGCCCGCGAACGAGGGGCGCGGCTACGTCATGCGCCGCGTCGTGCGCCGGGCCGTGCAGCAGGCGAGCCGGATCGGGCTCGAGCCGCCGTTCCTCGCCGGCCTCGCCGACGTCGTGATCGAGCAGATGGGCGACGCGTACCCCGAGCTCCCCGAGCACCGCGGCGACATCCACCGGATCCTCTCGGCCGAGGAGGAGCGCTTCTCGCAGACGCTAGCGCGCGGCCTGCGCCTCTTCGAGGAGGTCGCGACCGGCCCGGAGATCGCCGGCGAGGACGCCTTCCTGCTCCACGACACGTACGGCTTCCCGATCGAGCTGACGCAGGAGCTCGCGCGAGAGCGCGGCCTCGGCGTCAACGAGGAGGAGTTCACGCGGCTGATGGCCGCGCAGCGCGAACGCTCTCGCGCCGCCGCCCCGACGGCGCTCGAGATCCGCGTGGAGAGCGGCGTCAAGACGCGCTTCGTCGGCTACGAGAAGGTCGAGGTGCTGACCGCGCTCGCCTCGGTCGCGCCGTTCGAGGACGGCCTCTTCCAGGCGAAGCTCCACGAGTCGCC
>Ga0209577_10006300_pt1 | contig 10983 bp, 11 predicted proteins | sample GraSoiAngelo_109_FD_185874 | JGI IMG/M metagenome (GOLD analysis project Ga0209577, IMG submission 185874) | Grasslands soil microbial communities from the Angelo Coastal Reserve, California, USA - 14_0903_12_20cm (SPAdes) (version 2) | ecosystem: Environmental > Terrestrial > Soil > Grasslands... | reverse complement strand
GCGACGCAAGCGATACTCGACCTCGAACGGGCGGCGCGCGGCGAAGGCCGCCGAATACGATTCCTGCCAACGCGCTCGATCCTCGGGATGAACGCCTTCCAACCATCCGTCGCCGACTTCGGCATCACGCGCGCGCCCCGTATAGTCGAGCCATGCCTTGTTGAGGTAGTCGCACGCACCGGCACTGTCGGAGCGCCAGACTAGGTTCGGAAAATCGGAGAACAAGGCGAAATAGAAATCACGTGAGCGTTCCGTCTGTTCGCGTAGCTCCAAGCGCTGCGTTGCGTCGCGCGCGACCACCGAAAAGCCTTGCAAGCGGCCATTCTCGTCGCGCATGGCGGAGATCATATCGTCCGCGCAGTAGCGGCAGCCATCCTTGCGCAGATGCCAGCATTCCTCCTCGAACCATCCGCGACGTGCCGCGGTGGCGAGCATCTCCTCCACCGGCCTCATCCGGTCAGACGGGTAGAGCAGGGAAAAAGGCTTGCCGATCGCCTCTTCGGCAGTGTAGCCATTCAGCGCCCGTGCGCCGGGATTCCAGCTTGCGATGCGACCGTCGCCGTCGAGCATGAAAATGGCGCAGTCCTTGACCGCGTTGATGATCAGCTGGGTGCGGCTTTCGCTTTGCCGCAGCTCCTGTTCGATCGCATATCGGCGCTCGATGTCATTTTGCAGGCGCAGGTTCGCGAGCTTCAGGTCCCGTGCGCGGCGGCGGGCGGTCTGGAAAAAATAGGTTAGCAGCGCCAGCAGCGTGGCGAGCACGATCCCCAGCGCGAGCGCGGTTTCGGGCAGACCTGATGCGGCGCGGCGCAACGACTCCTGCGTTGGGGTGACGCGCAGTATCCAATGGGTATTATGAACGTCGAGCGGCAATTCTTGCGACCACGGACCTTCTGCGCGGGGCCCGTCGACCTCTACCGACTGTACGACGCGGCCATTCTCAACCAGCTCGACATGGTGATCCGCAAAACGGCCGTCGATTAGCGATCGCAGCCAGTTGCCGTTTCCCAAGGCACCTGCGGCAATTCCCCGCAGGGTGTCGCCGTCGAATACCGGCGCGTAGATGACCACGCCCTTGCCGCCGACCACCAAGTCAGTGAATGGTGTCACCGCGACCTTGCGGGTCTGAATGGCGAGTTCCACGGCAGCGCCGCGTGTGGGATCGGAAAGCATGTTGTAACCGATGATCTTGCTCTCGTTGGAGCGCGGCGCGACCCAGCGCACGATGGAGTCGGGCGTCGCCCATGAAAGCGACTGGAACTCGTTGACGTCGTGAATCAGGCTTCCCGCGTCGCGCGCCCACATTTCGGCATCGAAAGGATAGTGCAGGGTCCGCTCGGCCAGTCGCTGAAGCATGTCGATCCGTGCTTCGAGATCGCGCGCGACCTGGCTGCGAGCGTCGGCCGCGACCAAGGACGTGCTGTGCTGGATGACACGAGTCTCCTCGATGGTGAGAGCACGCCAGAGGACGAGCACGGAGACAAAAACCGCAAGCCACACGATGACCGGAGCCGAGCGGCGCAGCATCTGCTGCTCGTTTTTGCTGGCCAAAAGCCGGTCAATAAGCAGCGCGCCAGTAACCGCGATGAATAACAGCGCGTTGAACCGTTCACCGCCGGCCATCAACAGCCATTCCGAGCCGATCGCCGCTGCGGTGAATGCTCCAAACAACATCAACAAGGCAAGCGCAAGCGCCATCGACGCGAGTTGGGCAACCAGAACCGAGCGCCACGGACTTTTGGCCGGCGGCTGGACCAATGTAAGCGCAGAGCCTAAAACAGCGAATACCAGCGCAGTGAGCACTCCCATGTCATTGTAATTTCCGGCACCGAAGGGCAGCCATGCGTGGCCGAGGATGGGATGAATGTTGATGGTTCCCGGAGCGAGATACGCGATCAGCCGGATTGCGCCCAGCGCAATCGGGGCCGCGGCGAACAGCTGGCCGACGCGGCGCAGCCGGAGCGCATACGCGATGAGCGCGGCGCCGCAAAAGGCAAAGGCCCAGGCGGTGTCGTACTGCAGATGCGGCACGCCGACGGAGGGTGTCGGCAAAACCAGTTGGTGCCAGGCGGCAATAACCCATCCCGAGACCGCGAGGACCACCGCGCCTACCGTAGCGAAAAGGATCGCTGACCAGGCCGCGACGCGCGGCACGCGATCGAACATCATCCGAGTGAAACCTGAGGAAGAAAAGTAAAGCTCGATTTTACCTCGGCGCGGTTAGCGCCCGCCGACCCGTGCCATTTCATTGTCCTAGCTCGAATCGGCGAACGAGCGCCACGATCGAGGTTGATCAATACATCTGGATGGCGCTCGCGATGGCTAGTGCTGGACGCTAAAGCGATCCACCATCTTTCCTGGCCTCTTGTCTGGGTCTGACCCGGGTTCGTCCTCCGGTGACGGCGGCGGATCAGGGTCCGGTCGGGGCGGCATCGGTGTTGGATCATCGGGACGCGGATGCGGTGGATGCTGGGGCATAGCTCCCTCCACGGGTGCCTCGGTCATAACGGTGCAGCAAAGCGCGTGCCCGACGGATATTCATCTACCCTGCGCCGGGACTTCCGCAATCACCGATATGCGTCGCGTATTGACCGGGCGGCTCCCCTTTCTTACAACCAAGCTCGCACAATTCTACAAACGAAAGCCCATTGCCCCAGAAGCGCTTGAAACAGCCGCTGGGCCGGCGCGCAGGTGTTCACGTTGGCACGCGGCTTGCGATGGGAAAACCGGAGGCGCCGATGATATCGGGTAGAGGCGGCGACCTTCCCCCGGCAGGCTCACAAGCCACTGACGATGCGGCAGCGGCTACGCTCCGCAAACCGTAGGACTCGCGCCTACGGCGGCGCGCTCTGCGCCTACGACAAGAACAGACGGCACCCGATACCAGCCATTTTCACCCTAGGTCAGTATTGCGCCGTCAACGTAGCGGAGCCCGGACATGTACGCAAATAGCGAAGAGTTTGCGAACGCTTGCGGTGTCATCGCCGCTGTCGCATCCGCTGCCTCCGCGGAACCGCCAACGCGTCACGATGCACGGCCCGGGCGACTGCAACGTCTTGGTGCGCTCTATGGCGGGTGCGCTGCGATGCAACGGCTGTTCCAGACTATCGAACGCCTCGGACCATCGGACGTAACGGTGATGGTCCTCGGTGAAAGTGGCTCGGGCAAGGAACTGGTCGCGCAGGCGATCCATCAGCTATCGGCGCGCAGCCGCAAGGCATTCGTCGCCGTGAACTGCGGCGCACTGCCCGAGAATCTGATCGAAAGCGAATTGTTCGGTCACGAGCGCGGCAGCTTCACCGGCGCCGCGCGCACCCATCGCGGATGCTTCGAGCGTGCGGACGGGGGAACGCTGTTCCTGGATGAAGTGACCGAGATGCCGGTGGACATGCAGGTGCGGCTGTTGCGTGTGCTCGAGACAGGTCGCTTCTGCCGGGTCGGCGGCGATCAGGAAATTGCGGCATCCGTGCGTGTCATCGCCGCCAGCAATCGCGATCTTGGACAGGCTGTGGCCGAAGGCCGTCTGCGGGAGGATTTGATGTACCGTTTGTGTGTCATCCCATTGCCGATACCGCCCCTGCGCGATCGCGACGCCGATGCAATAATGCTCGCGGAAATGTTTCTGGCTGACCTCAATGATGCGCACGGCACGGACAAAACCTTCACGCACCAGGCTCGCGGGCGGATCGCGTCATTTTCCTGGCCCGGCAACGTTCGAGAGCTCAAGAATGTGATCCATCGCGGCTACGTGCTTTCAGACGACCAAGTCGATGTAGACGTCCCGGACTCCAGCCAGGAACTGATTGTGACGCGGCAGGCCTCACCGATGGCCACCGTCCCCAGCATGCCATCCATCAACTCGGCGATCACAGTCCGGGCATCGGCGCCGAGCGGGGGAGTCAAGGATGTGACCATCCGGGTGGGAACTTCACTCGACGACGCCGAGCGCGCGTTGATCATGGCAACGCTTGACTCGGTTGCGGGAAGCAAAGCCAAGGCGGCGCAGGTCCTCGGTATAAGTTTGAAAACGCTTTACAACCGCTTGCACGCGTATCGCAGTAATGGATTTGATGCGGTGCAAGAAATGCGCGCTCCTGTTCCTCCGCCGGATGTGGCAATGGCCGCGTGAAGTTTCTTGGAGTTGCAAATGAGCCTGCCCTACAATGCTGACGTTGCGGCCGTTGCTCCGCGTGAATCCTCCGGGGAACGCATGACTGAGGTAATGGAAAAACGCAAGGTTCGCATCGTCCTGGTTGACGACCACGCCGTCGTCCGCGCTGGCTTCAAGCAACTGATTGAGACCACCGACGACCTCGAGGTAGCAGGCGAGGCCGGGACAGCTGCCGACGCACTGGCCTTCGTAGCCTCTCAGCCGTGCGACGTCATGTTGCTCGATATCTCACTGCCCGACGCGTCGGTTCTCGATACGGTGGCGGCACTCCGGCGCCGACAATCGGAGCTGCCGATCCTGATCGTCAGCATGCATCCGGAAGAGCAATATGCCGTCAACCTGTTGCGGGCTGGCGCAAGCGGCTTTTTCTCGAAAGCAGGGAGCGCCGCCGAGCTACTGGAGGCCATCCGTACCGTAGCCGCGGGCCGCAAATACGTGAGCACGTCGCTGGCCGAGGCGCTGGCGCTCGCAGCGACCGGTGATGCGCCCGCTCCGCCGCACCGACAGTTGTCGAATCGCGAATTTCAGATTTTTGTTCAGCTCGCTGCCGGGAAAACCGTTACCGACATCGCCGATGAAATGTGTCTGTCGGTCAAGACGATCAGCACTTACAGAAGCCGCATTTTCGAAAAGATGGACTTCTCCCGCAACGCCGATCTCACGGCATACGCGCTGCGCCACAATTTGATGAATTGACGCTGGAGCAACGGTTGACCCGCGTCCATGGGAGCTCTAGAGTGCGCGTTTTCGTCGTCGAAGATTCGTCGCTGATTCGAAAACGGATTATCGACAACGTCAAGGCGTTGGGTAATTTTGACGTCGTCGGTTTTGCGGAGAGCGAACAGGAGGCGATTGACGCGATCGTGCGGACGCAGCCGGATGTCGTTGTCACCGACATTCGTTTGAAGGAAGGCAGTGGAATCGAGGTCGTGCGAAAGCTCCGCCAGCAGCTTACACATTCGACGCCGAAAATCTACGTTCTGACCAATTACGCATACCCTGAATATAAGCGGCAATGCTCGCTTGTCGGCGCTGACGGTTTTTTCGACAAGTCGGCCGAATACGATAATTTCCTCGTTGCGCTCCAGGCAGTCGCCTGAATTCCATCGCGCGTTGCGGCATCGATTTCCGATGCCGCTCATCTAGTATTTAATCCGCTACTTCGACGCCGTACGCACATACACGGAACCTGGCACGACGATTGCGTAATTGTGGGTGGGTGCTTCGGGCAGTGGGATATTCCGGCAATTTTTTCCACTTCCGAACTTTGATTCACATGCGCTCGGCTTCGAGCAGAAAGGATTACAAATGCTCCACTATGCGCTGGTATTTTTTGTCGTTGCGCTGATCGCCGCGGTGTTCGGATTCGGTGGCATCGCCGCCGGCGCCGCGGAGATCGCGAAAGTACTGTTTTTCATATTCCTGGTGCTGTTCGTCATATCCCTTGTCGCGGGCTTGTTCCGAAGAGGGCCATAGGCGCGTCGCATTGGGCCGGCGAATTGTGGCACGGCGATCGCGCTGAGTGCGACCACATTCGCACGATCGCAACAGGTGTTCGTTCCACGTAATGCCATTATCTTTGGACTGCAAACACCGCGGCCGGTCTGTAAAGGCCGGCCGCGGTGGATGCAGCCGCGGGCGGGGCTCCCTCCTACCTCCCCCTTTGCTTCGCCCGCTTTTCTTTTTCTCACCTTCCCGCTTTGCGGCGCGGTAATTTCTACCGCGGGCGGCAAGAGCTACCGGACGCTCGATCGTCGCCCCGTGAAATAGAGCGACATAACAAGGCTTGGGCAATAATTGAGGGATGGCATGCGGATTGCTCAGCTTGCTCAGCGTTGCCGGGAGCACACGTCAGGGGTGTTCATCCGACATCCACATCGTAAAAGGAGACCGCTATGGAACTCAGCAGCGACAGCGTTGAACGCAAGGCCAGTCAGGCGCATTTCGCGGTGGATAGCGCAGCCGCCAAGGCGACCGAAAGAGCAGCGCCGGCAATAGACCGCGCCGCTCAAGCGGCGCATCAGACCGTCGACAAGGTTGCGCAAGCGGCTGCTCCAGCCGCGGATTGGATCAATCAGAACGCGGAGCAATTGAAACAACAGCAGGAAGCGCTGCTCGAGAGCTGCCGCAGCTATGTCCGCGACCGTCCTCTGGCCGCCGTCGGGGTGGCGCTTGCCGCCGGCTATCTGGTCGGGCGCTTGGCCCGGTAGAGCTGAGGCAGTGGATCGGCAAGAGGCCGAGGGTGCGTTGTCCCCCGGTCAAAGCGTATTCGAGATCTTAGGCAGCGTGCGCGCGCTCGTCGCCGACGAGGCGGACCTTCTCGCCGCCGAGGCAAATGTAGCGGTACGCACCCTTGTCGCGTGCGTCATCGTCGCCGTCGCAGCGGCCGTCCTTGGCGTGCTCGGTATCGCGGCCTTGTTGGCGATGGTCGCGATGCAAATCGTCGAAAACGGTTACTCGTGGCCGGTCGCGCTGGGGTGCGTTTTTCTGACCTGTGCCTTGGGCAGCGCGGCGTTAGTCTTCACCTTGCGTGGGCTTACTTTGAATGAGCTGTTCGCGGCGTCGCGCGGCGAACTGCGTGGCAAAGCTTAATGGCGAGATCACGTCGATGATCGACCGGCGAACCGTGCAGGCTTCACAACAATCGGTCGCCGCGCGAAAAGCCACGCTCGCAGCGCAATGGTTGGCGCTACAGGCGCGGATCCGCGATGTGGCGACTCAGCCTGCGACGCTCGGCGCGGTGGCGCTTGCCGGCGGGATCGTCGGCTGGCGCTCGGCCGCGCCGGAGAAGGTCGTCGAGGTGGAATGCAAATGTCCGGAGAAGACGCGCCCGTCGCTATTGGGCGCCGGGATGCGCACGCTCGCGATCGCTACCTTGCAGGCGGTGGCTTCCATCGCGTCAGAGGAATTCCTGCGCAGCACGCTGGCGCAAGCGGCCCGCGACGACGGTGCCGATAATACGCAGCACGAGCCGTAGCGCGCACGCTTGCAGACAGTACTGGCATGCGGCTTGCTCCGATTTCGTGAGGGTGAATCGAATCACCCAATTCGACAAATTGAGGGAACTGCCATGTTCAAGAAACTCATATTTTGCTTTGCGGCACTTGCCGCGATTTCGCTGACCGCGTGCAACACGATCCAGGGCGCAGGCAAGGACGTAGAGCGAGGCGGCCAGAAGGTTCAGGAAGAAGCCAAGGAAGTGAAGCAGAAACTTTAGGTAGCGGGTCTGGCATGTCGCCGCCTTCACTCTCCCGGAAGGCGGTGACATGCCAGACTGAGTCATACCCGCGGATCGCTCTCATGGTGATCCGAAAATGCTTTTCGGAATCATCCTCGTAGACTTCAAGCGGAACGATTTACAGCGTTGCCCCACGCCGCGGAAGGATTTACCACACACCTGCCTCGGTATCCGCGCGCTTATACAGTAAGTCCCTGAAGCAATAAAACAATTTGCGTTTGGCATGACCGTTGCTCAAATTATGATGCACCGGCCTCAAACGCGGTGAATCCGGTTCGGGCCGGAAACTTTTTTTAACCAGCCTAGGAGTGCACATGAATTGGGATCGTGTCGAAGGCAACTGGAAGCAGGTGAGCGGGAAGGTCAAGCAGCAGTGGGGCAAGCTTACCGACGATACGCTGGCGCAGATCAACGGCAAGCGCGATCAACTCGTCGGCAAGATTCAGGAGGCGTATGGCATCAACCGTGACGAGGCCGATCGGCAAGTCAGGGATTGGGAATCATTGAATCAATGAGCACACTTCAGTGACAGCGGATGTTGCCGTCACCCCAATTTTTCCATAACGAGAAGAGGTAGGACTATGAAATTTTCGATCAGAGAATTGCTCTTGGCATCGACGCTGTGCGCGTTTGCCAGCGGCGTTCAAGCCGCCGATCCCGATAAAGCGCAACGCGAAGCCGCGTACAAGGAGACCGTCGCGCATGCTGACGCCGACTACAAGGCTGCCAAGGAGGCCTGCAAGACCCGCCAGGGCAACGACAAGGATGTCTGCATGAAGGAAGCCAAGGCAGCGCATGTCAAGGCAACCGCAGACGCCAAGGCGAAACGCAAGTCCGCGGCAGCGATGGCCGATGCACGCGAAGACAAGATGGACGCCAACTACAAGGTCGCCAAGGAGAAGTGCGATACGATGTCCGGGGATGCGAAAGACAGCTGCATCCGAGACGCGAAAATGAAGTATCACCAATAAAAGACATGGCGCCGTCACTTTGCGTGACGGCGCTGGAGCTTGCCATGGAGCAATGCATCTATACCGTCCAGCAACGCGACGACACGCGATGGCATGTCTACGAGACGGGGATCGGGCGGTCGCTGGCGAGTTTTGGATTGAAAGAGGACGCCGTGGAGTATGCGCGCGACCTGGCACGTTCGAGGTCACCGGCGGAAGCTGATCTCGAGGTCGTCGAAATGAAGAGGCGTCGCGAACGCGCCAGCGCGTAGCGAGTTACAATCCGGGGCAGGTCGTGCATCGCGTGGCCCCGGACCGCGCATCAACAAGGGCTGGGCTCATCTGCGTGCAGCGATCGCTCTAACGCAGCGTGAGCTCATGTCCGCACGCAATACCGACGCGCGTCTAACCTTTTTCAAACTGCCGCGACGCGTCGCCGCCGCTCGGACGCGGTCCTACAAGCGAATCCGACGCGCGCTGATAAACAGGCGCTACGGGCTTCGCTACATTCTCAACGTTAACCGTCAGCCAAGGGACGCGATGCTCTTGACGAAAGTCGAGCGAGCAGCGGATCCCTCAAGCAGAGCGTCCATTGCGATATCGACGGTAATCAGGGCGAGGGAACTGCGATGTTGCTCCACTCGGAATACAAGTGCGCGATGTCCGCCGGAGCGAACGAATTGTCCGCGAAGTAGGAAGCGATGCAAATTCAGCGACAATCGCCGGGTGTGGGTTCCGCAACGATCACGGGGTTTCGATTGGCGGGACGACCTGGCCTTCGCCGATTTCAGCTCGGATTTCGACCCGCCGCGGCCGGCGGCGCCACGGCGACGTGGATGTCTGCGCCCGGGCGGCGCGCGCCGCGACCTTCGGTAGCGTCCATGGGGCGCTTGCGCTCGATCCGGCTTTCCTTGCGCTTTATCGCGCCTCTGGCGATTACCCTGGCGTTGCTCGCTTATGGCCTGGTCCCGCTGGTCGACCGCCTGACCCTGCGTTGGTGGGTCAACGACCTTGATACGCGTTCGCAGCTGATTGCCAACACGATGCACGATCAACTCGCCGATCTTGTGGCGCAAGGGGCGGGATCGAAGATCAATAGCCTTTTCATGCGCGCGATACAGGACGAGCGTCTGTACGCGCTTGCCTACTGTGACGAAACCGGCAAGGTGCGCTACGAGACACCGACCTATCCTTCCTCGCTCGGGTGCCGCCCGCCCGATCCGACGGGCGAGGGCCATTCGGTCGTTCGCTTGCGGCAAGGGCCGCTGCACGTCGTTCAGCATCCGGTGTTTCAAGGCACGGAACGACTTGGATCGCTGATTCTCGTCCACGACATGAGCTTCGTCGAACGACGCAGCGCCGACACGCGCCGCTACCTGATCGGGATGTTCGTCGTACTCGGTATTGTGATTTCGCTGGTCACCGTTTTCATCGCGCATCTTTCATGGCGTGGCTGGGTCAGTGGGGTGAGGGCGTTGTTGCGCGGAGAAGGCATCGTCCAACCATTCGGCCCGGCATCGTCGTCAGAGGACGTCCATCCACTGGCGAGCGACCTCCGCGCTTTGTTGCGGGATCTGGACATGACTCGTCGCAGCCGCGATCAAACCGCTAACTGGAGCCCTGAGATGCTGCGCGGCGTCCTGCGCGAGCAGCTCCTCGGCGACGAGGTACTGGTTGTGTCGAACCGGGAGCCGTTCATCCATGTGCGCGCAGACAAGGAAATCGAGCTCCTCCGACCCGCGAGCGGACTGGTCACGGCATTGGAGCCGGTCATGCGCGCCTGTTCCGGAACCTGGATTGCGCATGGCAGCGGCAGCGCGGACCACTCGACCGTCGACCGTCATGACCGCCTTCGCGTGCCGCCTGAGAAGCCGACCTACACGCTGCGGCGGGTCTGGCTCTCGCCGGAGGAAGAGAAGGGCTACTACGCAGGTTTTGCCAACGAGGGGCTGTGGCCGCTGTGCCACATCGCGCACGTTCGTCCGATATTTCGCACCGCGGACTGGGAACAATACGTGCGCGTCAATCGGCGATTCGCCGACGTCGTATGCGAAGAAGCGCGAACCGAGGACCCGGTGGTTCTGGTCCAGGATTATCACTTCGCGCTGTTGCCGCGGATGATACGCGAGCGCTTGCCGGGGGCGACGATCATCACCTTCTGGCACATTCCATGGCCGAATCCGGAATCGTTCGGCATCTGCCCGTGGCGAGAAGAGCTCATCGCAGGACTGCTGGGGAGCACGATCCTGGGCTTTCATACGCGATTTCATTGCCAGAATTTTGTCGAGACGGTCGATCGATTCCTGGAGGCGAGGATCGAACGTGAATCATCCACAATTTCCTACGGCGGCGATTTGACCCGCGTCGAGCCATATCCCATTTCGATCCAGTGGCCGTCGGAATGGGCGAATGATCAGTTGCCGGTTGCGCTTTGCCGCGCCAAGGTGCTGCGCGTCGAGCAGTTGGAAGACGACGTGCTCCTGGGGGTAGGTGTCGACCGCCTGGATTACACCAAGGGCATTGTCGAGCGTTTCCTTGCCGTTGAGCGTTTGCTCGAACTGCATCCGGAGTACGTCGGCCGCTTCGTCTTCGTGCAGATTGCGGCGCCATCACGTTCGGTGCTC
>Ga0209577_10006298_pt1 | contig 10985 bp, 13 predicted proteins | sample GraSoiAngelo_109_FD_185874 | JGI IMG/M metagenome (GOLD analysis project Ga0209577, IMG submission 185874) | Grasslands soil microbial communities from the Angelo Coastal Reserve, California, USA - 14_0903_12_20cm (SPAdes) (version 2) | ecosystem: Environmental > Terrestrial > Soil > Grasslands... | reverse complement strand
GGTACAACCTCCCCGGTTGTATCAGCGCCAGGAACTGCGGACCTTTACCGACTTCACGCCGCTCAACCGCCTCGACGATGCGGTGCCACCTGAAAGCGATACAGCCCGCGAATTTAACGACATCGCCGAGCGAATCGCTTCGGGAAAGGCAACGCGCGAGGAGTGGCAGCAGGCCCGAGAATGGCTTCAGTTGTGGCGGGATAACGATGCCAAGCTACAACCCATGCTGAAACGATCGTTCTTGACGCAAGATTTGGCGCCGGTGTCGCGTAACTTGGCCCAGGTGGCAGAGATTGGCCTACAGGCTTTGGACGATTTGCAGGGAAACCGTCTCGTCAACGCAGATACGCGGCAACGAAATATCGAATTTCTGAAACTCGCCGCAAAACCGCAGGCCGTGCTGCTGCTTATGGTCGCGCCTTCGGTGGAGTTGCTCGTGCAAGCAACCAGGGCCCAGTAGGCACAGCAGCCACAGGATCGCACCTGGCGGCCAAACTTCTTGTGTGGACAGACTCAACTTGGTCCAGCCCGTGTGGTTCCTCAAAACCCTCCAGGCTAGGGCAAACGTTTCCGCTTAGCCCGTCTTTCGCAATAACAGAAATTTTTCGCAAGAAACGCATCCCGAATTTCAAGTAAATCCTTTACCGTCAACGGAGCTTGGCGGGAAAAGGGCGTGTGGTGCCGACCTACCCCTTTTCAAGAGTTGGGCGGAACCTTACGGACGATGGTTGGAAAAGAATGAAAAGGAATTTCGAGAACTCATGGTGCGACTTGCGCAGCGAGTTTGCGATAGAGAAGATGGATACCGCAAAATGGTACGACCTTTTGAACGGTCCACTCGATGGGTATCTTGCAAGTTGGAACAGACCCAAAGCGCCGAGGAGTGAGCAACTAGAGACGATCGCGGAGGCGGGAAATTGAATGTGGAGGATCCAGTCAGTAAGTATTACCAGGAGGCGCCTGCAAGCTGGAAAGGAATGACGATTCATCATCTGCTGACGCATACTTCGGGACTACCGGAGAATGAGTGGGAGAACTTCTATAAGGGGAAGGGCACGACATATTCGACAGAAGAGCTGGTGAAGACGTTTCGCGATCGTCCGCTGGGATTTCCGCCGGGGAGCGTCGAAATATCGGAACACGGAATACAACCTGCTGGCTTACATTATCGAGAAGCTTTCTGGGGGGTCGTATGCGACGTATTTGGCTCATCATATTTTTGAGCAATTGAAGATGACGCATTCGGGGTTTGCGACGATGGCGGCGGTAGTGCCGCAGATGTCGGAGGGATATTCGCGCGAGGGGTGGCTCTCTGGTGCGGCGGGCATATTTTGACCGGAGTATGGAGACGGGTGCGGGGGGGGAATTTATGCGACCTCGGAGGATATGCTGCGCTGGAATAAAGGGCTGGATTCGCCGGGGATATTGAGCGCTCATGCGTTGGAGTTGATGTTCACGGCTCATCCGCCGAGGAATTATGGGTATGGGTGGTTTGTGGAAGGTTCACCGCGGAAGAAGATTTATCACGAAGGCGGGGATCCGGGATTCGCGGCATTTGAAGTGCGCTATCCTGACCAGCACGTCGCCATAATTGTCTTGGCAAACGAGGACGATTCCCCCGTCAGAGACATTGCCGATGCGCTGGCCAAGCATCTGTTTGGTGATTAAATGCTGCAGCTCTTGATCTCAACTCCTGGTATACAGCGTAATCGACCATGTGGATTTCAAGTTTCCGATTACCCTACACGTCCAATTGGTATCGATTTCTGGACGCGGCGATAATCATTAGGTTACTCGTGCCGTAATGCGACCATCGGATCGACGCGAGTGGCGCGGCGCGCTGGGATGTAGGAGGCGGCGAGCGCAACAAACGTGAGTAACACCGCGATCGCTGCGAATGTCGCGGGATCGGTTGGCTTCACGCCGAAGAGCAGGCTAGATAGGAAATGCGACAGACCAAGCGCCGCAGCGATACCGGTCGCTACACCAATTAAAGCGAGCTTCGTTCCCTGCCCCAGGATTAATCGAAGAATGTATTTCCTCTGCGCGCCGAGGGCCATGCGAATCCCGATTTCGTGGGTGCGCTGTGACACCGAATAGCCAATGACGCCATACAGCCCGATGGCTCCAAGCAACAGAGCCATGCCGCCTGCGAGAGATAGCATGACCAGCATGAACGAAACACGCGCCATCGAATTCCTATAGTAATAGTCGAGCGTGTGGACTGCCGAGAGCGGAAGATCGGGGTCCACCGACCACACAGCTTGCCGGACCTCGTTCATCAAGCTCTGCGTCCCTGCGCGCGCGCTGCGAATTGCGAAGGCCGGGCCGCCCAGAAAAACATCGGAGTCCGTTATCGGCCAGTAAACCGTCGCCGGAGCTTTCTGGCTGGTCCCGTCATCGTAGACGTTCCCCACGACGCCCACAATCTGCCGCCAGGCCTGGGGGCTTCCGCCAATTTGTTTCCCAAGTGCATCCGACGGATTATGCCAATACTCACGCGCGAGGTTCTCCGACACGATAGCCACGGGGCGCTTGTTCAATACGTCGTCCCAGGTTAAATCGCGGCCGGCTACGATGGGAATGCCCATGGTCCTGAAAAAGTTTGGCGAAACCCAAAAGGACTTGCGTGCAGGCGGGACCTGAAGGATGTGATCCTTTACGAGCACGAGATTGCTCTCGGCGCCGGCATCCATGGGCACGGCCCCACTAAAATCGGCAGAAGAGACGCCAGGAATCGCTTCGATATTGTCGAGAATCGCCTGATCCATACGGACCAGCCGCTCGGGAGCCTTGATCATTTCGGGAGGAAAATGGACATGGAACGTTTCGACTTCGGCTGGCGCCGTGAATCCGGGCTGAACGTGTATCAAGGCTTGAAAGGTACGGATCATGAGGCCCGAGCTCACGAGCAAAACAAGAGCCAGACCTACCTGGATGACCACAAGCGCGTTACGCGCCCGATGCCGCTCCCGGCTGGCGCTGACAGAGCGGCCCGTCTCGCGCAATCCAGTCCCCACGCGAACACCAGCATATCTGAGAGGCAGCATCGAGCCGAACAAGAGACCTGCCACCATCGTGACGCCTAGGGTAAAGAGCAAGACGAGCCTGTCGATGCCGATGTCATTGAGCCGGGGCAAATCGCTCGGTGCCAAAGCGATCAGGGCCCGTAAGCCACCATAAGCAAACAGCAAGCCGAGCGCACCGCCAATCACCGCCAGCACGAGGCTTTCAAGCAACAAACCGCCAGCGATACGCCCGGGGCTGCCGCCCAAAGCCGCTCGAATAGCCAACTCCAGTTGTCGCCCTTCAACTTTGACCAAAAGAAGGTTGGCCACGTTTGCACACGCGATCAGCAGCACCAGGCCTACCCCACCCACCACAACCCACAGGACCTTGCCTACGTCGCCTATCATGTATTGCTTCAGCGGCTGCAGATTCGGCCTTATCCGCGAGTCTTTGAACCACTTGAGGTGGCGCAACTGCACCTCCGCTCGATCGCCTTGCAGTTCCATTGGTATCATCCGCGCCACGTCCGCACTGGCTTCCGCCAGCGTCACTCCCGGCTTGAGCCGGGCAACCGCAAAGTAGTTATAGCCTCGCTGCGTTCGAGGCCTGAGAGGCAGCAGTACGCCCAGATCGGTCATCTCCAGGAAGCGAAAGCTTTGCGGTAACACGCCAATGATCGTGCTGGGCTTGCCATCCAGGTCGATCGTTTTCCCGATCACTGAAGGGTCGCCGCCGAACTTGCTGCGCCAGTAGCCATAGGTGATCATCACTGTGTCCGAGCTGCCCGGCTCATCATCCGCCCGCGTGAAGGAGCGCCCGAACAGAGGAGTGACTCCCAGAATTGGGAGCACCCCGTCGGTCACGCCGAGAGCCGGCACGTGCTCGGGTCGCCCGCGGCCGGTCACGTTGGCCGAGTAGAGCGCAGCACCGAACCCCGTATAGTAGAGACCGATGTCCTGGAAAGTGCGGCTCTGCCCTCGAAAGGTAAAGTAATCCGCTGGACTTAAGGGCCAATTGAACTGGTTGATGCCAGGAAGATCGAGCCCTACTTCGACGAGTCTGCCCGGTTGCGGATAGGGCAGAGGCCTGAGCAGCACGCCGTCCACGATACTGAACATGGCAGTCGTCGCGCCGATTCCGAGGGCGAGAGTGAGGACAGCTACGGTCGTGAACCCGGGAGATTTGCGCAAAATGCGGAGGGTGTAGCGTAGGTCTTGGGCGAAGGTCTCGAGGAATATACCGGAACGAATGGCGCGCATCTCTTCTTTAACTTGCTCGACACCGCCAAGTTCGATGAGCGCTTGCCTGCGGGCTTCTGGATGTGAAAGCCCCTGATTCATCTTCTCCTGGGTCAGCAGTTCCACCGCAGATTTCAGCTCATCGTCCAGTGCTTGCTCGATCGCGCGTTTGCGCAGAAGGTTTCGGAAGAAACTGGGAATTCGGCCTGGCATGACGCCTCCTATCCGAACTCAGGCGGATTCGACAGCCGCTGTCATGATCTTGACCACCTGACTCCAATCCCGTTCCTCGGCCCTGAGCTGTGCGCGGCCGGAGGAAGTCAGGCGGTAGTACTTGGCCCGGCGATTGTTTTCCGAGGCGCGCCATTCGGCTTCGACCCAACCCTTCTCTTCCATGCGGTGCAAAGCCGGAAAGAGCGAGCCAAAACTCACTCGAAAGGCACCGGCACTAATCTGCGTGATCCGTCGGGACACACCGACTCCATGCATTGATTCCAGTGCCAGCGCTTTCAAGATCAGCAGGTCTAACGTGCCACGCAAAAGATCGGTTCGTTCCTTACCCATTTAGCCTCTCTTATCGCAATGCGATATGAGCACGTCACCTGCCATACCGGTCTAACTCGAATATGCATGTCAGGCCGGAACTTACGGCGGCAGTCTTGCCGTTTCCAAAGTGTCTGTGAACGATTCCGAGACAATTCGTCCCGCAATCGACCACCTTCCATGGTTCGACTCCGGCGAGCAATCGGACGTCCCTATACGGACACCGAGGTCTGGACGAAAAGGACCAAGTGAGCGGTAAACAGCGTACACGCACATGTGGAATCCGCCGCAAAAGCTGAACTGCCACAAGTCCGGTTTCCCCACTTATCAGGCAAGTGGAAGTGAATCGGAAAACACAGCGGCGTTTTCGCGGATCTACATATTGGGTCGCTGTAGAATACCTGTCAGGGACGAACCAAAACCTTGGGATACACACAACGAGTCGTGGCCTGCTTTAAGGCGCTCGCATCAGGCGATGCTATAGGCAAACAGACCGAAATGCTGTCTGATTCTGATGTCCTGCGCTGGTACCCAAAAGGGATTAGTGGATTCCATGGCCGTCCAGGGGACGTTATACCGCGCTGCAGCGGCAATTCGAAGCATGAATGGCGGATTGGTGAGACTACAGATGACACGGAACAAACCATAGCAGTAGCGAAGGCGCTACTAAACACGCAAGAAGCGTCTCACACGGCAGTTGGCAGAGAGTTGCTTAAATGCAGGAAGTCTGTCCATCCCGGGGTGAAGTCGATGTGGACCTTTCAGGAGTTGGGCGATCCGAGTCGCACTGCGCTGGACGGTGATGGTTGTGGGGCAGCCATGCGGGTGGCACCTGTTGGAGTGGTCTATTCCCCAGACCGGTTGGACGAGTTGGTTCGTGCCGCTTACGAGTCATCCATCCCGACCCACGGCGGCCAACTGGCAACCTGTGCTGCAGCCGCAGCCGCCGTCGCCGGTGCGATCTCCGCAGCCTTGGAAGGGAAGCCAGTGGCAGAAGTGTTGAACTTGGCCATGCAGGCAGCCCGAAAAGCAGAAGCATTCACTGCGGCATCAAGGGACAAGGCAAAACCCACTATCGCCGTTTCGATCCGGGAAATGTACGAGGATCTTTCTACGCATGACACTCTGCTAGTGGGTGATCTTGCGGAGAAGTACTTCCCAAACAGGCCCGAAACCAAGGTCCCCTTAGCAATAAACCTGGCCCTACTCACTGAGTCCGCTGAGCAAACGATTCTCCTCGCAGCAAACGTGGGCGGCGATTCCGACTCGGTGGCTTCCATTGGTGGTGCAATCGCAGGCGCACTTCGTCCCGACTCTGTGAACGAGGCCTGGTTCGATGTGGTTCAGACGGGGAGCGGGGACGACCTCGTCGATATTGCCGAAGCGCTTGCCAAACTCCGCTGTTAAATGAGGAGAGGAGAGGAGAGGAGAGGAGAGGAGAGGAGCACCGCAACTAATGCCGGCTTGAAACCGTTGGATCGCACTTGTCCGCGATCGCCACTAAAATCGGGCACTGACACTAAACATGTTAATTCGGCTCCGCAATCCCCAGTCTCAACGACAAACGCCACGGCCTTTCGGCAGAGCACGAAGAGGGTTAGCGAAAGTGAAGGAAGCTTAGGGCTGGCCAACCGTGTCGCAAACTGCGGGAGAATTCAATCGCTACCATCAGAAGTCCCTTCACTACTTATTGTGGACCCGCACTCGTCCATCTGTCTTTGCTTCATATAGCGCTGCGTCTGCGCGAGCCAGTAGGTGACGGAATTCTGGCCGTTCGGGATGCTGAAATCCGCCCACCCCAAAGCTCGCCGTCATTTGAATGTTTTGTCCCCCAAACGTGAACGCCTCAAGCATAAATGTAGCTCTTAACCGCTCGGCAAGATTCGTGATATGTCCGACTGGAACGTGCGTGACCACGAGAATGAACTCGTCCCCGCCCAGCCGCCCACAGATGTCGGAAGTCCGCGTGTTTTCCTTCAGAATCGCTGCTAATCGCTTGAGCACTTCGTCGCCAGCGAGATGACCGTACTGATCGTTCACCATTTTGAACTTGTCTAGATCGATCAGAATCACCCACAGCGGAAACTGGTGCCGGACCGCTCCTCTCAATTGTTTGGCCGCATACTCCTCGACCGCCCGCCGATTCGGCAAAACCGTAAGGAAATCTGTCCGCGCGGCTGCCTCCAGAAGGTCGTTCTTTTCTTGAATCTCCCGGTGCATCTCGATGATTCTGCGGCCCACGCCGACTCGCGCTACCAATTCCTTCGCGTTGAATGGCTTTGTCAAATAGTCATCCGCGCCGGCCGCAAGGCCTTCCACAATGTTCTCTTCTTCTGCGTTGCTCGTAAGGAGAATCACGTACGTATATCGGCTTTTCGATTCACTACGGATCTTCCGGCACAGCTCCGGGCCTGACAAGTCCGGTAACATCCAATCGGTGATAACGATATTCGGAAGAAATTCTGAGATGGACGCGAGGGCTTCCTGGCCATCCTTCGCGAACGCAACGTCGTACGGTTGCCCTTGCAAAGCGCGCTCCAATAACTTGCGCGAGAACGGCGAATCGTCCACAACAAGAACACGTAGTCGGCTGCTGCGTGCGCCTTCCACGGTCACGACCGCCACTTTGACATCTAGGTTATCTGGAATTCCCAAAGAGAGGAGTTTCCAACTCCCGAACGGACTGTCTCTATGATCGTTTACGCAGATGGGTAAGTAAACTGGCCGTTAAAGGAAAGTTCCAAAACCGGTTAGCACATAAGGCGTGGCAAAGGCCCTTCCAGTCGCTCTCTGACTGCTTGGTTGTCCCCCGATTCGACCTCGAGATCATGCATGCTCCGCACCATTCAGGACTACCGCATTCAGATCGCCCCGCTCGTGCTGTCAAAGACTATTTTGGACCCTCGCTTTTTTGGCACGGAAGCAGCGCTGGTGGCGGTCGAGGCTATCGCGACGGTTAATTACTCCTGATATTCGCTGGTCGGAACCAGTGTCGGCGTTGCCCCCGGGTTTCGGCGCAGTGCCGAGGGAATGGTGTAAAACATGGGCCATTCCATTTTGCTCCGACAACCTTCCAGTTCCGAAGACGTATGTTCTCCTTACGGGTAAAATTAAAATCTCTCAAGTACGCAAGGTTCCAGCATTAGAGCGCATCGGGACCGACAGGCAACTGCTCGATCGATTTTATGGTTCGCGGCCACTGATCGCGCGGCGTCGGGACGGACCAGACCACGCGTGCGCCGGACCAATCCTTGCTGGCAAGGACCCGACCTGGCGGCTGTCGTCGACGTCGTCGAGTCGTCGACAACGCCTATTGAAGCCGTGCCGAGCGACAGGTAGGATTGGCAGCTGCAGACCTGGCTTGGCCAAACTGTTCAGTAGTTTCGGCGCAATTCAAGTGGCTACGGGGGAGTATTTGTGGACACTGCAGACGATACTCAAATCAAGGTTCCCCATAATCGCGATCTGAAGGCGTTGGAAGATGTCCTGGCGGCGGTGCAGCGGGCGGGCGATTTCTTCGTGCGCAGCGTGCAGGAAACTCCGATGCCTCGCGTCGAAGTCGAAGGCGTGGGCGTGCTTTCCTTTCCCTTACAGGATATACAGGTCCTGGAGATGATTAAGCACGCAGAGCGCGCTCCCTACGGTCGCGGCGGTGAAACGATCCTGGACACATCCGTTCGAAACACGTGGCAGTTTTCGCCCGCAAATGTCCGCATCGGGGGCAAGTCGTGGGAGCGCTCATTGCAACACATCCTCTCAGCTGTTACCGATGGACTCGGTTGTACCGGAATGAACGTGTCGGCCGAATTCTACAAGTTGCTCATTTACGAAAAGGGCGGGTTTTTTGGTCTGCATCGCGACGCGGAAAAGATGGATGGCATGTTTGGTACATTGACAATCGCGCTTCCGTCGTTTCATTGCGGCGGCGAAGTCGTCATCCGCCAGACGGGGCGCGAAGTCACAGTAGACCTCCGCAACACGGAGCCTTCCGACCTAACCTTTGCCGCTTTCTACGCAGACTGCGAGCATGCGGCGATAAGGAGTTCCGGCGATTATGGTGTCATTCCGCCGAATTCCTGCTGTCCCGCAGCGAGCAACCTCCCGCATCGCCCAAGGATTGGCGGCAAGACATGACAATTGCATGCCGATGTGACGATTGTTGCGAACTGCTGGCTTTCGCTCTTGATCCCGCCGCCCAAGCGCAGCGCTTCCGTGTAAGAAAGGAGCGCCGTAGGCACTTGCACCAACAGATCGACGGTCATCGTCTGGACATGACGCACGTGACTGAGCGCACCGGGTGGCCCCAAACACTGGTCTGCTCCAAGACTCGCGCCACCTATGAACACCAATGCGCTGCATACAACAGGGACCTCGCTTCCATGGCGGCACTCCGCCCACTCATCGGTGGAACGGATGGGGACGTGCACACGCTTCGAGCACGCATGGATGCCGCCATAAGACAACGGCGCGCCGCGGCATATCGGCAGCAACGGTAGCTCGAATTTTAGTGGAGATAACTAGCTCAACCATGAAAAGGAACGCTAACCTGGGGTCGCCTCCCTGGATCACAGCCGAGGGAACGCTAGATCTCACCAAGTTCCCGATCGAGGGTATTTTGAAGCAGGCAATAGATCCCGAATACGAACCGTTTCGCTCCGCGTGCGTGCTCCTCGGCAGCATGGCTAGCCGTGGACGGCTGGAGGCTGGGCTCTATCTGCTTGGCCTGCTCAGCTGGTACGGCTCGGATTTGAAGAGGCTTGAGGTCATAGCCGAGCAACTTGCGCACTTCCCCCACGAGTCCTCCGCAAACGTACTCTTGGCAGAGATCCGGCGCGTCAGAAGTTCGAATACCACTCGACGATACCTGGACCGGGTGCTCCGATCTCTTGCCGTTCTTCCGGTCGATCTCGTCAAATCCGGACTGGAAGTCCTCGCTGAGGACACTTCCTTCTCTCCAAAGATGCGTGCCAAGTTTCGTACCTGTTGCGAGAGGATGTGGATTTAACCGTACCCAGAAAAGTCCCCTTTAGCCCACATTATTCGCGAAGGCTAAGCTGGGCGATCTTTTTTTTTGCTTTTCGTCGACGACGAGACGGTGCGAGACAATGAGAGAATTTTCGTAAACGGGGGCACTGATTCTAAAGCCCTTGGCAAGACTGGAGGTCAGATTTTTGCGAAAAACGAGACACCTCGACGAGTAGGTGACGAGTAAAAAATTTCCAGGGGTGACCCCTAGCCAGTTTGAGCGCCCAAGCTCAAGGCCAGACGATGAAAGCTATCGCGATACGGGCGCCCAGACGCAATCATGGGTCGGATTGGATGGACAACTACTTTGCGGATAACACCGTTTTCCAACGCCCGGACGATTTCACGCTGGGCGATGCTCCGCGAGCGCTGGGCAGCGTCCGCAGCCCGTGGTCGTTCACCACGAATCTGTCTTTGGGGAGGCAGTTCTCGTTGCGCGAGGAGATGAAGCTCGAATTTCGCATTGAGGCCAAGAACGCGTTCAATCATCCGGTGTTCGGCACGTCGAATACCTCAGTGGACGATCAAAACTTCGGGAAGATCTTCTACACCTCGGTTGGGCCGCGTGAAGTGCAATTGGCCCTCAAATTCTCGTTCTAGCAAGAGGAAGACGACGCCGGAAAGTCGCTCTGCTCTTTACCGCCGTGTGGGAGTGGCGGCACCCCGATCCGGTGGGGGAGATACGGCTTCTCGGAGAACGCAACTTCGCCATCGCCAACTTCTTTTATTTTCTGTTCGGCTTCACACTTTTCGGCTCAACCGTGCTGATTCCGCAAATGCCCAGAGCCTGTATCTGGCGAATTGTTACGGTGGCCGATCTTACCGGTAACAGGGCTTCGAGAGTGAGCTGCGTCTCACAGTCGGAACCCATCCGGTTGCAGTGACTCAATCGGATCCGCGAAGCACGCTGCGAATACCCAATGATTTCCTGGGAGTTTTGCCGAGTCCGAAAACGTCTGATTCCTGCCCCGTTCATGTCTTCCTGTACACTCGCGTACAAACCGCAGGTACTCCGTGAGTTAGCGGCGAATTTGCTACACTCAGGTCTTGCATTGGTATCCCCGGAGTGATCGACACTGGCCCTGGATTTTTATGGCAAAAACCTACACCGCTCCAAGCATTGATGAATATCTGCGCAAGCGGCTGATGCCGGTGGAAGGAACGATTCCG
>Ga0209577_10006297_pt1 | contig 10985 bp, 9 predicted proteins | sample GraSoiAngelo_109_FD_185874 | JGI IMG/M metagenome (GOLD analysis project Ga0209577, IMG submission 185874) | Grasslands soil microbial communities from the Angelo Coastal Reserve, California, USA - 14_0903_12_20cm (SPAdes) (version 2) | ecosystem: Environmental > Terrestrial > Soil > Grasslands ... | reverse complement strand
GGAGCAGAAGGCATACGGCAGGTTCCGCGAGCTTCGCGGCTGGAAGCGAGCCCGGCCGGGGCGGGCGATCGCCATGACCGGCTGCATGGCGAACAAGGAGAAGGACCGCCTCTTCGCCCGGCTGCCGGACCTCGACTACCGCTTCGACATGCGCGAATACGAGGCCTTCATCCGCGACCTTCAGGGCGAGTACGAAACCGACCCCGCGGCGACCGGCGGGGCGGTCCTGCGCCAGGGGCTGACCGCCTTCGTGCCCGTCATCTTCGGCTGCAACGAGGTCTGCAGCTTCTGCATAGTCCCCTTCGTGCGTGGGATCGAGCGCAGCCGGCCTTTGAAGGACGTGGTCGAGGACGTGCGCCTCTTCGCCGGCCAGGGAGTGCGCGAGGTGACCCTGCTCGGCCAGACCGTCAACTCCTATCGGGACCCCGACGGCGGCGCCAGGCTGAGCGGGCTGCTGGAGGCGGTGGAGCGGGTGCCGGGCATCTGGCGCGTCCGCTTCCTGACCTCGCACCCCCGCCATGTCCACGACGACCTCCTGCTCGCCATTCGCGACCTGCCGCGGGTCTGCGAGCATCTGCACCTGCCGTTCCAGTCCGGCGACGACCGCATCCTGGCCCAGATGCGGCGGCGGCACACGCGCGCCGAGTACCTGGAGATCGTGGCCCGGGCACGGACCCTGATCCCGGACGTCTCGCTCTCGACCGACGTCATAGTCGGCTACCCGGGGGAGACCGAGGAGCAGTTCCAGGCCACCCTCTCGCTGCTGCAGGAGGTCGCCTTCGACGTGGTCCACGTCCAGGGCTTCAGCCCCAGGCCGCGCACCACGGCGGCCCGGCAGCCGGACGACGTGGCGCCGGCGGAGAAGAAGCGTCGGATCAACGTCCTGCTCGACGCCCAGCGCCGGATCGCGGAGCGGAACAACCAGCGCTGGCGCGGCCGGACGGTGGAGGTCCTGGTGGAGGAGGTGGCAGCCGGCAGGCTCATCGGCCGGACTCGCCAGAACAAGGTGGTGGTCGCCCAGGCGCCGGTGGGTGGCGAGGTAGCCACCGTGCGTCACGTGCTGGTCGAGGAGGCCAGCGCCTGGCAGCTGCGCGGAACCGTGGTGGCATAAGGCATCGGTCTGACGTAACCTAGCCCGGTGCCCGCCGTCCCCGTCCTGGAACAGTATCAGCGCGTCAAGCAGGCGCATCCCGACGCGATCGTCCTCTTCCGGCTGGGCGACTTCTACGAGACGTTCGGCGAGGACGCCGAACGGGCGGCGCCGATCCTGGGCGTGACCCTGACCGGGCGGGAGATGGGCAAGGGCCAGCGCTTTCCCATGGCGGGCGTGCCCTACCACGCCTGTGAGGCCTACGTGGGCAAGCTCCTCAAGGCGGGGCTGCGGGTCGCCGTCTGCGACCAGGTCGAGGAGCCGGTCTTAAAGGGACGGGGCCTGGTCCGCCGCGAGGTGGTGCGGGTCTTGACGCCGGGGATGGTGCTCGAGGATGCCTATCTGGAGGGAGCGCGCAGCAATTACGCGGTCGCGGTCTGCATCAAGGCGCATTACATCGGCGTGGCCGCCCTCGACTGCTCCACCGGAGAGCTGGGCCTTATCCGGGTCGACCCGGACCTCGGCGCTCTTCGGGACGAGCTGGCCCGGCTGCACCCGGCTGAGCTGATCGCCGCCGAGCTCGATGGCGAGCGGCTGAGCTCGCTGGCCGGCGGGGCACCGATCAGCGTTCTACCGGCCTCGGACTTCGATGCCCGTGCGGCCGGCGATCGCCTCCGCCAGCTGCTCGGCGTGGACACCCTCGCCGCCTTCGGGGTGGAGGAGTGGCCCGAGGCCCTGGCCGCGGCCGGGGCGCTCCTTCGTTACGCCGAGCGGGCGCACCTGACGCTGGAGCCGGCGCTGCTCCGGCTGCATGCCGAGCACCCTCAGGGTTTCATGCACCTGGACGCCGTCACCCGCCGCAGCCTCGGGCTGGCTGGCGTGCCTCCTCGATCCGACGAGGACCTCGTCGCCTTCCTGGACCTGACGGTGACCAGCATGGGAGCTCGCTGCTTGCGTCGCTGGCTCGATCGGCCGCTGCGCGTCCGCGAGCCGCTCGAGGCTCGTCTGGAGAGGGTGGCCCAGCTGGCCGGCGATCCGCTCACCCGCGGCCGGCTCCGGACCGCGCTGCGCCGGCTGCACGATGTCGAGCGCCTGGTCAGCCGGGCCGGCCAGGGGCTTGGCACGCCTCGCGACCTGGTCCAGCTGCGGGCCACGCTGGAGGCGGTGCCGGCGGTGAGGACCCTGGCCGCCTCGCCGCTGCTGGCCCTGCCCCCTGCCTCGGCCCAGGTCGAGCGACTCGTCGCCGAGCTGCGCCGGGCGCTGGTCGACGAGCCGCCGTCTTCGCTGCGTGATGGCGGGGCGTTTTCAGCAGGCTACGACCCCGACCTGGACGCGATCCGGGACGGCTCGCGCTCAGCTCGGGAGTGGATTGCCGCGCTGGAGGCCGCCGAGCGCCAGCGGACAGGGATCCGCTCGCTGCGGGTCGGATTCAACCAGGTCTTCGGCTACTACCTCGAAGTCAGCCACGCCAACCGGGCCCTGGTGCCCGAGGAATACGTGCGCAAGCAAACCCTGGTCAACGCGGAACGCTACATCACCGTCGAGCTCAAGGAGCGGGAGACGCTGGTGCTCAACGCCAGGAGCGCGATGGGAGCCCGCGAGCAGGAGCTCTTCCGCGGCCTGGCCCGGCAGGTGACACAGGCCGCCCGCGACCTGCTCGCCCTGGGGGCGGCTCTGGGCGAGCTCGACGCCCTGGCCGCGCTGGCGGAGGTCGCCTCGCGGGAGCGCTGGGTCCGGCCGCGCCTGCGCCAGGAGCCGGGGTTGCAGGTGCGCGCGGGTCGCCATCCGCTGGTCGAGCGGGCTCTGGGGCCGGGCAGGTTCGTGCCCAACGACCTCAGCCTGGACCCCGATCGGGCCCAGATCGCCCTCCTCAGCGGGCCGAACATGGCCGGCAAGTCGACCTACCTTCGCCAGTCGGCGCTGATCGTCCTGCTCGCCCAGGTGGGCAGCTTCGTACCCGCGGTGGAAGCCGAGGTCGGCCTCTGCGACCGCATCTTCACCCGTGTCGGAGCGCACGACGAGCTGGCGCGCGGGCTCAGCACCTTCATGGTGGAGATGGTGGAGACGGCGCACATCCTGGCCCACGCCGGCCCCCGCAGCCTGCTCGTCTTCGATGAGGTCGGACGAGGGACCAGCACCTACGATGGGGTCAGCATCGCCCAGGCGCTGCTGGAGTACGTCCACGAGGCGCCCCAGCTTCGCAGCCTGACCCTCTTCGCGACCCACTTTCACGAGCTGACCGCGCTCGCGGAGCGACTCCCCCGGCTGCGCAACTTCCGTATGGAGGTCCGGGAGGAGGGCGAGAAGGTCGTCTTCCTGCACCAGGTGGTGCAAGGAGGCGCGGACCGCAGCTACGGGATTCACGTCGCCGAGCTGGCCGGCCTGCCTCGCCAGGTGGTCGTGCGGGCGCGGCAGATCCTGCAGGAGCTGGAAGGGGCCCGTCCCCTGGAGAGGGCGGCGCCCAGCGACCAGCTGAGCCTCCCCCTGGAGCAGGCGCTGCTCGAGGAGCTGCGCCAGCTGGACCTGGAACGCCTGACGCCCAAGGAGGCGCTCGACAAGCTCTATTCCTGGCAGGGTCAGCATGCGGGCGCTTGACCAGCAGCCCGCGGTCGCCCGGATCGAGGCGCTCGCTCCCGACGTAGCCGACGCGATCGCGGCGGGTGAGGTGATCGACCGGCCCGCGGCGGTCGTCAAGGAGCTGATCGAGAACGCGGTCGACGCGGGCGCGACACGGATCGCGGTCCGGGTGGAGGGCGCCGGCCGCCAGCTGATCGAGGTGGTCGATGACGGCCGCGGGATTCTGCCCGAGGACCTGGCCATCGCCTTCCGCCGGCACGCCACCAGCAAGGTCCGTTCCCTCGCCGACCTGGGCGCCCTCTCGACGCTCGGCTTTCGGGGCGAGGCGCTGGCCAGCATCGCCGCCGTGGCGGAGGTCGAGGCGGTATCGCGGGCGCGGGGGAGGGATGAAGGCCGGCGGCTCTGGCTCGCGGCGGGCGCGATCCGCGAGGAGGGGGCTGCTCCCAGCCCTGGTGGAACCCGGATCAGCGTGCGGCGGCTCTTCTTCAACACCCCAGCCCGGCTGCAGTTCCTCAAGCAGCCTTCGACCGAGAGCGCGGCCATGGTGCGCGCCACCTCCGATCTGGCGCTGGCCCACCCGGAGATCGCGATCCAGCTCCGGCTCGAGGGGCGGTCGGCGCTGGAAACGCCCGGGGTGAACGACCTTCGCGCCGTAGTGGCCGCGGTCTATGATGCGGCCCTCGCCGCCGCCATGCTCCAGGTGGACCACTCCGGCGTCAGCGGGCTGCTGGCGCCTCCATCGGTCCATCGCGCCACCCGGGACCACGTGGTCCTGATGGTGAACCGGCGGCGGATCCACCACCGCAACCTGGTCTACGCGGTGGAGCAGGCCTACCGCGGCCTGCGCCAGCAGGACCGCTTTCCGATCGCGGTCCTGGACCTGCGCCTGGACCCCAGCCTGGTCGACGTCAACGTCCATCCGACCAAGCGAGAAGTCCGATTCCGCAACGAGGGCGCCGTCTTCTCGGCCGTGGAACGGGCCTGCTTCCATGCCCTGCGGGCCAGCCCGCTCTACCAGCTCGAGACCGCTGGCGGCGGCCTCCAGCTGCGCGAGTCGAGCCCCTGGGCGCTGCCCCTGGCGCCGGGGAGCGATTCAGCCCGGGTCGACTCACCGGCCCAGCCGGTGGGCTTAGCGGGCGTGGTCCGCCCCGAGCTCCCGGCGCTCAGCTACCGAGCCCAGGTGCTCAACGCCTACCTGGTTGCCCAGGCGCCGGGCGCCCTGGTGCTGGTCGACCAGCACGCCGCTCACGAGCGGGTACTCTTCGACCGCATCCGGCGGCGGCTGGCGGAGGGCGGCCGCTCGACGCAGCTGGCGCTGGTACCGGAGGTGGTCGAGCTGAGCCCCGCTCAGCTGGCCGCCTTCGAAGCCCAGCCCGACTTCCTCCGGAGCATCGGCTTCGAGGCCGAGCCCTTCGGACCGCACTCGGTTCGCATCACCGCGGTCCCGCTGGAGCTGCCCGCGTCGGAGGTGGTGGGGGTCTTCGAGCGCGTGCTCGGCGACCTGGAGGGGGAGCGCACGCCGGATCGGCGCCTGCACGAGGTCGCCGCCCTGCTCGCCTGCCACAGCGCGGTGCGGTTCGGAGACGCTCTCACGCGGGAATCGGCGGAAGAACTGCTGAGCTTGCTGGCTGCCACCGAAGAGCCGATCAGCTGTCCCCACGGGCGCCCGACCACCCTGGTGCTGCGGGACGACCAGCTCCGGCGCCTCTTCAAACGTCCCTGAGCCGGCGGGCCCTGTCGGTGAGTCCGCCAAAGGCTTGCTCGAGCACCGGGACGGCGCTGGTGGGGGTGGTCGGCCCCACCGCCAGCGGGAAGACGGCGCTGGCCATCAGGCTGGCGTGGCGATTCGACGGTGAGCTGGTCTCGGCAGATTCGCGCCAGGTGTTCGTCGGCTGCGACGTCGGCACCAACAAGCCGCAGCCGGCGGAGCTGGGCGGGATCGCCTGCCACCTCATCGACGTGGTCGAGCCGGGCGCTTCGATCACGGTCGCGGACTACCGGCGGCTGGCGATTCCAGCGGTCGAAGGGATCGCTCGGGCCGGGCGCCTGCCCATCCTCCAGGGCGGCACCGGCCTCTACGTCCGGGCCCTGCTCGACGGCTGGAATCTCGCCGACGTGCCGGCGGACTGGCCGCTGCGCCGCCGGCTCGAGGCGCGCCTGGCAGGGGAGGGGAGGGAGTCCCTGGAAGCGGAGCTGCGCCGGATCGACCCGGTGGCTGCTGCCGCGGCCCAGCGCAATCCCCGGCGCCTGGTCCGCGCGCTCGAAATCCATGCGCTCACCGGAGCCGTCCCAAGCGCACGCCGCCGGGCCGCGCCGCCCCCCTGGCGGGTGCTGCTGCTGGGACTGGAGGTGCCGCTGCCGGTCCTGGACCAGCGGATCGAACGGAGGGTGGACCGGATGCTCGCCGATGGGCTGCTCGACGAGGTGCGCCGGCTCCGTGCCCGGCATCCCGGGCTCGACCTGTCCGGCCTGGGCCACGGCTACCGGGAGATGGGAGCCGTCCTGGACCGCGGCATGACCCTGGACCAGGCTCGGGCCAGCACCATCCGGCAGGTCCGGCAGTACGCGCGCCGGCAGCTGACCTGGTTCCGGCGCGACCCGCGCGTACACTGGATCGCCGCCGAGCCGCAGGCGCTGGCGCTGGTGGAACGCTTCCAGCGGTCCGGGGCAGACGGCGGCGGGGAAGGTTTGGAGGGGTCGGGATGAGGGAAGGAGAGGGACATTGGTCGGGAACGTGAACGGCGCGCGCGAACGCGCCTACCTGGTTGCGCTCGATTACGAGAACCAGGGAGTGGCTGCTCTCGAGGAGCAGATGCTGGAGCTGGGCGAGCTGGCTCGCACAGCTGGGGTCAGCGTGGTGGGTACGGACATCCAGCGCCGTCCGCGCCCGGATCCGGCGCTCTTCATCGGGTCGGGCAAGGCCGATGCGCTCCACTCCCTCAAGCACGAAGCGGGCTTCGACCTGCTGGTCTTCAACGAAGAGCTCTCGCCGCGGCAGCAGCGCAACCTCGAGCGCAAGCTCGAGGTCAAGGTCATCGACCGTACCGAGCTGATCCTGGACATCTTCGCCCAGCGCGCGCGCAGCAAGGAGGGCCGGCTGCAGGTCGAATCGGCACAGCTGCACTACCTGCTTCCGCGGCTTGTGGGCGGAGGTGATCTCTCCCGGCTGGGCGGCGGCATCGGGACCCGCGGTCCGGGCGAGCAGAAGCTCGAGTCAGACCGCCGCCGCATCCGGCATCGCATCCGCGAGCTGGACAAAGAGATCAAAGAGGTGCGGGCTCAGCGGGCGCGCCGCCGTGAAGGGCGTCGTCGCGTGCCCTATCCGGTGGTGGCCATCGTCGGCTACACCAACAGCGGCAAATCGACCCTGCTCAATGCTCTGACTCAGGCCACGGTGCCGGCGCAGGACGCTCTCTTCGTAACCCTCGATCCCACCACTCGCCTGGTTCGGCTTCCGAACCGGCACGAGGTCCTGATGACCGACACCGTCGGTTTCATCCAGAAGCTGCCCACCGGACTTGTGGCCGCCTTCAAGGCCACCCTGGAAGAGGTGCAGGAGGCCGACCTGCTGCTCCACGTCCTCGACGCCACCCGCTTCAACGGACGCGACCAGATGGAGGCGGTGCACGAGATCCTGTCCGACCTCGAGGCCCTGGACAAGCCCATGGTCCTGGCCCTCAACAAGGTGGACCGCCTCAGCCCCGACGCCCGCCGCGGGGTGCTGGCCCAGGACTGGTCGCCAGCCCGTGCGGTGATGCCCATCTCAGCCTTGAAGAAGGAAGGACTGCGCGAGCTGGGCCAGGCGATCGGGGAGGTGCTGCCCGGCGACTTCGTTCCGATCGAGGTGGTCCTGCCCTACAGCCAGAACGCCCGCCAGGCGGAATTCCACGCCCGGGGAAAGGTCGAGGCTGTCGACTACCGGGCCGACGGAGTGGCGATGCGGGGACGTTTGCCGCGCCGCCTCCTGCCGCGCTTCGAGCCCTTCCTGGTCAGCGCCCGTGACGACGCGCACGAAAGCGCGACTCGCCCTGCGGGCTCGTAGATCAGCGCAGGAGGCGGACCAGGGCCACGACGCGACCCTCGAGCTGGGCGCTCGTGGAGTAGACCGGGTCGTAAGCTTCGTTCTCCGGCTGGAGGCGGACCCGGCCGGCCTCGCGGTAGAGGCGCTTGACGGTCGCGGTCGCCTCGTTGGTCTGCTCGTCTTCCAGGCGCGCGACCACGATGGTCCCGTTGGGCGCGTCCTGGCCCGGGCGCACGATCACGAAGTCGCCGTCGAAGATACCGGCGTCTTTCATGCTGTCGCCGCGGACCTCGAGGGCGAAAGCGTTGTCGGTGCCGATCAGGTCCTGGCTGAGCATGAGGTGGTCTTCGATGTTCTCCTCGGCCAGCAGCGGTTGGCCGGCCGCGACCCGGCCGATCAGAGGCACCGCCACGACCTTGCTCAGCTTGGCCTGGATCTGATCGAAGTCGACGACCTCGATGGTGCGCGACTTGGTCGGATCGCGCCGGATGTAGCCCTTGCGTTCCAGCGTGTTGAGGTGGTTCTGCACGGTCGAGCTGGAGGAGAGTCCGACGGCCTCACCGATCTCCCGAACCGTAGGCGGGTAGCTGCGGATCTTCTGTCTGAACCTCAGGTACTCGAGGATCTCCCGCTGCCGCGCGGTCAACGGCTCCGGCATCTCGTCCCTCCCCTTTTTCGCCTGCGACGCGGGCCACGAACCGATCATCTTGACCCCACGGACGGTGTCCTGAGGACGCCGAGACAGGGGAGAGGTGGGATTCCGAGGCCGCGACGACAGCATGGTAGCACAGCCGTTCGAAAAATCCAGCGGCGCGAGCGGTCGCGCTCCTCACCGCGGATCGGCGGCCCGATGGACAATTCCGGCCGATGCTAGCACATATGTTCGCTAAACGCAAACGCCTGTTCGGCATCGAGCTTGACACGAACGGCTGTTCTTGCTATCGTGTTGGCGAACGCATGTTCGTGAAGGACGGCGCCTCGAAAGATTACCTCCGGCTCCCCGCCAGACGACGGGGGTGGGGGCGGATCCTGGGGCTGGCGGCGCTGCTGATGCTGGTCTCGGCCCGCCTCGCCTACGGCAGCGAGCCGGCGCCGACCCGATCGGTGGTCGTGGTCCCAGGGGACACCCTCTGGAGCATCGCCCAGACGCACTACGCGGGGGACCCCAGGCCCCGAGTCGAGCAGATCCTGCTGCTCAACCATCTGGCCTCGCCCCAGCTGCTGCCTGGCCAGTCTCTGCAGATCCCGCGCGCCTGAGGCTGCCCTCAGCACCGCCTCAGCCGCTCCACCGTGTCCGCGCCGCGGCCGGCCGAGTCCGGGGTCGGGAAGGGGGTCCCGCCCCGGCCGGCCACCCCTCCGGCGAAAACCCATGCAACGTCGCAAATTGTTGATTTTGCGACTAACCGGGCGCATTTGCGGCTCGCGGACGGCCCGTGCGCGGCCCGGCCGCAGAATTCCGGTGCGGCCGGATTGCCTGGCACGGGCCTGCTCGCCGCGCGCCCTGGCTCGCCACCGCTGACGCGGCGTCTCGCTCGTAAAGCTCGGCGCGTCGCGCCTCGCGTCAGAGTTGCTGCCTAAGGCTGGCCCTTGATCAGTCCGGAGAGGCGCTTCAGCTGCTGGCGCAGCGGGCTGGGAGACGGCTCGGGCTTGTAGGAGGTCCCGAACTCGCGGGCGTGTGCCACCAGGTAGCGGACGTCGACCGCGGGGACGGCGTAGGCCGCCGCCACCTGATCGACCTGCTCCGCGGCTCCGGCAGGAGCCACCGGGTCGACCAGGCAGAGCGCCAGGGGCCGGGCGTACTGGGCCCGAAAGCCCTCCGGATGGATCACCAGCCGGCCCCAGGAGAGGACGGCGCCGCCCACCAGGATGCGGCGATCGCCCAGCGGCCGGAAGTGGCCCAGACGCTGCACCTGGAGGATCATCGCCTCCAGCTCGTGGTAGGCGTGGGCCCCGCAGGAGCAGTCCAGGGCGGGCGCGGCGTGCCGGGGCACGCCCAGCTGGCGCAGCCGCCAGTGAGCCCGGGCCGCCAGCCGCCGCTCGCAGCTGGCCTCGAGCCGGTCTCGAAAGGGCCACAGGGTCTCGGCCAGCAGCGACTGCAGCCGGAGGCGGGTCAGCCCGTCGTAGAGGTCGGCGTACCAGAGGCGATAGCCGATCGCGGGGATCACGGCTGGCGGGCGGGGACTTGGTCGGGTTCCGGCTCGGAGCGTTCCGGGACCGTGATGGGCGCCGCGAAGGGCAGGCTCTCAGGCACCGGCTCGGGAATTTCGATGATGCGGACCGGCTTGCTCGTCCAGCCCATGTCCTCAGCTTACCGCAGGTGTGCCGAAGATTCGCGCAGCGATGCTGGAGTCTGGCTGCCAGGCGTCAGAGGCCGGCCGCCATCACCTGGTTGAGCCGCGGCATGAGGTCGGGCAGGGCCGAGGTCAAAAAGAGCACCGCGACCAGGAGCAGCATCAGGCCGGTGGTGATGCGCAGGCACGCCAACCGCTCGTCGGACTGGCTGGCGGGCCGGTGCGCCGCCTGCTCCGAGGCCCGGGCCAGCGAGCGCATCTCGTTGACCAGCTCCTGGCTCTCGGCGGACGTCCGCAGAGGCGGCCGGCTCATGCCGCGACCTCGCGCTCCGGCCGCGGCCCCGCCCCCGCGGCGGCGCCGAGACCCGCGGCCGCCAGCACCAGGCCCAGGCGCTCGGCCACCAGCTGCAGCAGTGAAAGCTCGCTGGCGGTGAAGGCGCGAGGCTCCCTGCGCCCGGCCTGGAGGGTGCAGAGGCGGCCGCCCGCGAACAGCGGCGCCACGGCGACGTGCCGGATGGCCGCCGTCGCCAGGACCACGTCCTCCGGCCGGCGCCCCGCGACCGGTTCCCGCAGGGCCCGGCCCTCGACCGCCTCCGACGAGCGCGTGCCCGCCAGGGGAAGGCGCGCCGGGGCGGTCGAAAAGAGCGGATCCCGGTGCGGAACCAGGAGCCGGAGCTGGTCGCCCTCGATCCACTCCAGGTGCAGGCTGTCGCATCGGAGCGCATCGCTGAGCGCGGGCCGGAGGGCGCTGAGCGCGCTCTCCGCGTCCCGGCCGGAGGCGGCGGCGATCCCCGCCAGCCGGTTGGCGATTTCCATGGCCTCGAGCCGGCGCCGTTCATCACCGAGCGCCTGGAGCCGGCTCAGGGCCAGGGCCGATTCCTCGGCCAGGGGGCGGAGCAGCCCCAGCACGGCGGGATCCTCGATCTCGACCCCTCCCGAGACCGTGATCAGGCCGATCGCCTCACCGTCTGAGACCATGGGCTGGATCAGGGTCCGGCTGCCGGAG
>Ga0209577_10006296_pt1 | contig 10985 bp, 10 predicted proteins | sample GraSoiAngelo_109_FD_185874 | JGI IMG/M metagenome (GOLD analysis project Ga0209577, IMG submission 185874) | Grasslands soil microbial communities from the Angelo Coastal Reserve, California, USA - 14_0903_12_20cm (SPAdes) (version 2) | ecosystem: Environmental > Terrestrial > Soil > Grasslands... | reverse complement strand
CTCATGTTCTCTTTTAGGCCAGGGTCGCCACGAAGACATCGGTCGGGTTGGTGTTGAGGGTCTGAGGCACTCGGCCCGTGTAGTTCGCATCGCCGCAAAACGTGCCCGTATAGGGCTCGTCACAGTTCGTCTTCACGAACATGGCCTCGAACCCGCTGCCGCTCGGCTGCAGGCCTTCGTAGTCGCCGAGGAAGAAGCCTCGCGCGACCGGCGCCGACCTTTGGTCAAAGGACTTGGCCGTGATGCGCTGCTCCACCCATGGGCCGCCATCAGTCGAGATGCTGGCCCAGTAATCGGTGGGCAGGACGTCCGTCTGACCCGGCTGGAGGAAACGGTTGTCGTAATAGGTGATTGCGACTCGGGTGCCGTTGACGGCCACTGTCGGCGTGTAGGTGGGCAAGCCAGAATCGAGGTGGCGCACGACGGTCGGGCCGCTCCAGGTCGTGCCGCCGTTGCTCGAGGTCGTCAGGAGAATCTCGTCATCCCAGGCTCCCCGGCTTTGCTTCAGCTGCTTCTGGTACCTGGTCGAGCTCTCCCAGACAACGTATAGCTTGCCGTCACCGCCGATTGCGACTTCCTCCAGGCCGTCGCCGACGCGCAGCAGCTCGCCGGTGTTCGGGTCGCGTACGCCAAGGCTGTTAAACGGGGCGATGATCTGCGGCTGGGTCCAGGTGCTGCCGCCGTCGGTCGACTTGACGAAGGCCAGCTGCGCGTTGCTGCGCGTGCCCTGGAACGGCGTGTTGGGCGAGACGATGAGGTCGGTGAAGTCGTACAGGTCGCCGTTTGTCGGATCGACCACGATGATGTTGCCGATCGTTTGCTGGCGGTTCGCCGTGTTGATGATGATCTTGGCCTGACCCCAGGTCTGCCCGCCGTCGGTCGTCTTGGAGAAGTAGGCCGGACCGGTGTAGGCCTGGGCGTGCGGATTGTCATCCGGCTGGTCGGTCGGGCCGAGGAGAGTGTCCCAAACGGTGTAGGCCCACGTGTTGTGGATTGGATCGGCTGTCGTGGCGTTCTTGTCGGTGCTCTGATTGGTCTGGGTGAACACCGATCCAGGAATCGCCGTCATCGTCCAGTTGGCGCCGCCGTCGGTGGAACTACCCGCGACCACCGCATTGAAGTTGTTTGTGTTGTTGAACGAGAGCGCCGAAGCGTAGGCGATGTCTCCATCTTTGCTGAACGACACCCACGGGTCGGAGCTGCGCTGGTAGATGTGTAAGGGCGATGTCGCTGGGGTGTCGCACATGTCGCTCCCGAGAGTCGTCTGCTGCCAGCCTTTCACTTGGTCGAGATGGACGACGCCGATGCCATGACCGCCGCCATTCGACCAGCGATCCTGGTGAAACATCCCGATCATCTGGGTTCCGCTAACGGCGAGCGACGGTTCCACCTCGGCGCTGACGTAGTTCCTCCCTGTCTGAGTCCCGTTTGAGCAGTCGGCCAGCGGTGACGGTTCCTGCGACACGGCAGAGTCGGCGGCCAACCCGCCAATCGAACTGAGCAACGCGAGCGCGCTGGCGAGCGCGGATATCCAGACAGCTTTCCTTAGCAATTCACAATCCCCCTTTCAGTGCCTGAAGCAATCCCCCGCCGACAGTAGTCCCCTGACCTTAACCCCAGCCCATCCGGTCCCGCAACCACGCAACTGCGGCGCGCCCCTGCGCTGCCTGGAACGCCCGCACCGTTGGGATGCCTGGCGGCGCTGGGTCGAGCGCATGGACAACGAAGTAGCCGGCGAGAGCGCAAACAATCGCGTCGATCGCGTCTTTGGAAACGTCTCTCAGATCGAGCCGCCGAAGAAATGTCTCCGGATCTGGCCCGCCCTGCATCGCGATGCTCGGGGCCATCCCAACGAGGTCGACCCACCATGCGCCGGTGCGCGCCCAGGGCCAGTCGAGGACATAGAGCTGGTCACCCGCGATCAGGAGGTTGTCGGCGCGAGCGTCGAAGTGGAGCAGCGTCTCGCCCGCGGACGCCTCGGGCGCCCGGGCCTCCAGCTCGGCGAGACGCGGGAGATGTCTAATGCACCACGCGTCGAGCCGCGTTTCACTCTGCAGCAGCGCCACTTGCCAGCCGTTGATTTCCTGCTCGAAACCCTGAGCAGCGGTCTTGTCGACCGCGACCGGCGAGGGCGTGAGGTCGGCGGCCATCTTGGTGTACGTCGCGACGACAAGGGCCAGGTCGGCGTCGGTCCATGGCTCGAATGGATGCCGGCCCTCGATGTCCTGCAGCGCAAGCGCCACCCAGCCCCGCTGGTCGTAAGACCACAACAATCGGGGTACGGGAGCGACGGCTGGAAGCGCGGCGAGAATGCGTGCCTCCCGGCGGTGGATGCCTGGAGTGTCCGGATTCGCCTGCTCACTGACGGCCTTCATGAACACGCGCCGCCCGTCACTGAGGCGCAGTCGCGCCGCCAGGCCCGGTGAGAAACCCTGTGGTTGCGTCACCGCCTCGACGACGCGGGCGCCGAGGCGCTCTTCGAGCTCCGCACGAACCGGTCGGGGGACGTCTTCCCAATGGATCCGAACGCCTCTTGCGGGGACCGGGCTAGAGAAAGACGCCCCTCCGCAGCTTCAGGTTGTCGTAGATGCCGCGCTGGATCGTGTCTCGCACGTCGTCCGCCAGCGCCATCACCAGGTGCTGGTCGTCAGCAGCTGTCAACGGCAGACGCGCAACCTCGACCGCGGGATGGAACTGGATGCGCCACTTGCTCGGCAGCGGGATCATGCCGAGCGGGCCGAGCCATGGCCAGAAAGGAGTGATCGGGAAGTAGGGCAGGCCGAAAAGCCGTGCGACGGGAGCCAGGTCGCCGACCATGGGGTAAATCTCTTCCGAGCCGACGACCGAGATCGGGATGATCGGAGCCTGGGCGCGAATCGCGGTGGCGACGAATCCGCCCCGGCCGAAGCGGCGCAATCGGTATCGGTCCCTGAAGCTTTTGCCCGTGCCGCGAGTGCCTTCGGGAAACACCAGCACGAGCTCGTTGCGCTCGAGCAACCTGCGTGTGTCATCGGGATGACCGACCGCCTGCCCTGTGCGGCGGAGGAACCAGCTCATGACGGGCATGCCCATGAACTGGCTCGCAACCAACGCCCTGACATGCCGCGGATGGGAGTGCTCGGAGAAAACCGCGGTCTTGATCATGGTCCCGTCCCACGGCAGCACCCCCGCATGGTTTGCCACGAGCAGTGCACGGCCGGTCGCCGGGACGTTCTCGACTCCGGTCGTCTCGACCCGCCAGTAGTCGCGATAGAGAGTCTTGAAAAGGCCAAGAAACGATTCCGTCCACTGTGGGTCGAAGCCGAAATCGTCAACCGCGTAATTCGGACCGCGCCGCGCAAGCTCGCGCTGCTGGTAGAGGAACTGGACCGCCTCCATGATTCGACCGACGTCGATCACCTCGCGGCCTGTCAGCTCTCGCAGCCGCGTCGAGAGCGAGCTGACCGCCTGCAGCGCGTACATCGGAGCCTGGCGCTGGAGGCGGCGGATGGGCTTCGGCAGGCGCAAGGCCTGGCGGGGCGCCACGACCTCCGCCTTCTGGCTGTTGCGCTTTCTTTCTCGGCTGGTGCTCTCGGCGATCAATTGCTCAGCTGCCGTTCGCGGCGCCGCCGCTGCTGGAGATAGACCTGCAGCTCGTATTCCTGTCGCGGGGAGGGGGCTTCGATCACCTCCACCTGCTTGCCACGTGCCAGCGCGTCCATGGCCTGACGCGTGCTGTATCCCGGGTGCCAATCAAATTCCGCCGGGAGTCGTGAGCAGTCCATCACCGAGCCGTAGGCTAAGACGTCCGCCAGGTGCGACGGCAGGTCCACGCCGGCCAACAACCTGAGTCCAAGCCTCGAAAACCAGCGAGCGTAGGGCGGCAGCACGGGGGCCGCGGTCCCACCCATGATGTCGATCGCCTGACTCAAAAGGACAACGCCATCGCCCGCCACGTTGAATGCGCCCGGGTGGTCGCCAACCGTCGCCCGCACGATCGCATCCGCCGCGTCGTCCTCGTGCAGCAGCTGCAATCTCGGGTCGAAACCCGCGAACGTCGGCACGACTGGAAGTGAAAGGTATCGGGCCAGGCTCGTCTCCTCGCTGACGCGCAGGCCGAGCCGCAGAACCGTCACTCCGCAGAGCTCATTACGCAGCGCAAACTCGCTGACCAGCTGTTCCATCTCGAGGACATCGCGCGTCACGCCCGAGGCGACCTTGTCCCAATTGATCATCTCCTCGGAGAAGAAAGAGGGATCGTTGGGGCCGGCGCCGTAAATCGCCTGGCTAGATTTCACGACGAGCTTGCGGACGGGGCTCGATGGCGGAGCGCAGCCGACCAGGACGTTCATCGTCCCGATCACATCGGTCTCGTGCACGGAACGGTCATCGTGCGCCGCGTCGACCATCACCGCGAGATGCACGACTGTATCGATGCGAAGCCGGCGGATCAGCTTTCCGATCACCGAGAGGCGCGTATCAGCGTGGACGAAGTCCATCTCCTCGAGCGCGCTGACGGGATCCGCCACATCGCAGCCGAAGAGCAAAGGCACTTGAGGCGCGAGCCGCCGCGCCACCTCGGCGCCGAGCGGGTTCGAGACACCGGTGACGAGGACGCGCTGAGGCCGAAAGGGGGTGGCCATCAACTCCTCAATCTAAGCCAGATCCGGGCGTCCCCAGGCGATTCAGTCGCGACTCCAGGCAGAACTCAATGTCAACAGGGGGGTCCCGCGGGGGGATCCTGATCCCCCCGCGCTCTCATGCCAGTGGAGCTGAAGCCCGGATTTACTCCGGGCGTCCCCAGGCGATTCAGCAGCGACTCCGGGCAAAACTCAATGTCAATGGGGGGTTCCGCGGGGGGATCCTGATCCCCCCGCGCTCCTATCCTGATCCCCCCGCGCTCTTATGGATAGATGCCCCGCACTGTGGTGGCGTTGGCCACGCGCTGCACGGCCAGGGCATACGCGGCGTTGCGCATGTCGACTCGCTTGTTCACCGACGTGTGCAGGATCTCGTAGAAAGCGCGCGTGATCACGTGATGCAGCTTGGTGTTGATCTCTTCCTCCTCCCAGAAGAAGGCTTGCAGGTCCTGCACCCATTCGAAGTACGAGACGATGACGCCGCCCGAGTTGGCGAGTATGTCCGGGACGACGAACACGCCGCGCTCATGCAGGATCGGGTCGGCCTCGGGCGTGACGGCCGCGTTTGCTCCTTCGGTGATCAGGCGAGCCCGAATCCGGCCGGCGTTGTCCCCGGTGATCTGGTCCTGCACCGCCGCCGGCACGAGCACGGTCACCGGCAGCTCGAGCAGCTCCGCATTTGTGACCGCATCAGCTTTCTTGAATCCGCTCACGCCGCCGCGCACCTGGCGGTGCTCGTCAAGCGCGGCGAGGTCCAGCCCCTTCGGGTTGTAGACACCGCCCTTCGAGTCGCTGACTGCCACCACCCGTAGACCTGCCTCGGTCAACAGGCGCGTCGTGGATCGTCCCACCTGTCCGTAGCCCTGAACTGCCACGGTCGGTGTCTCCTCGTCGATGTGCAGGTACTTGAGCGCTTCGAGGGTCAGGTAGGTGGCACCCCGTCCCGGCGCCTCGACACGACCCTCCGAGCCGCCGACATCAACCGGCTTACCCGTGACTGAGGCCGTGACCGAGTGGCCCTGGTGCATCGACACCGTGTCCATGATCCAGGCCATGATCTGGGGGCTCGTGCCCATGTCCGGCGCGGGAATGTCCTTTTCCGGGCCGATGAGGATCGAGATCTCGGTCGCGTAACGCCGGGTCAGATGCTCCAGCTCGTTCTGCGACAACCGGTGCGGGTCAACGGCGACCGCACCCTTCGAGCCGCCATAGGGGATGCCCACCGCGGCGCACTTCCACGTCATGAGCATCGCGAGCGCCTTGACGAGGTCGAGGTTGATGTCCGGGTGATAGCGGATGCCGCCCTTGGCGGGGCCGCGGCTGATGTTGTGCTGGACACGCCAACCGGTGAAGACGTGAACCGAGCCGTCGTCCATTCGGACAGGGAAGTGGACGGTCAGCTCCCGCTTGACTTCGCGTAGGCCGGCGCGGGCGTCATCGGAAAGACCGATCACGTCCGCCGCGGCATCGAAACGCCGCTGCGCGGTCTGGAAGGCGGAGGCGCGAATTTCGACCGCCATAAGGCGACTTCCGATAGTAACTCCCGGCCTTCACGGGTGGTCAAGGCAGAATTGCCTCGATGACTCGTCCCGACCGCGCCAGCATCGCGCTCATCGCCCTGGCCACGGGTTTCGTGCTCGCCGGCCAGGTCCGGGCGCAGCTCCTCACGCCCTCCAACCAGCTCGCCGTTACCAGGCCCTGGTGAGGAGCGTCCAGGAGCTCGGGGAGATCAACGCGAACGACCGGCTCCAGATCGCAAGCAGATGGGGCCGACAGGCGCGTGCGCGACGCGACCTATCGAGTCGACCGCGACGTCGTGATTCGTTCCGTGATCAACGAGAGGTCTTTCGTTTACGCGATCGCGTTGTAGCTCCATCGGCAAGGCCGGCCTTCTTCAGCTGCGACGTGATCCGGTCGAGCCTGTCGTTGATGCGATCGAGGTCGTGGCGCGTCGGGATGCGGAGCCTCCGCAGCGCGCGCTCGATCGCCTCGTCAGCCATGATCTCGAGGCCTTCGCGACGGCGTTCGACCTGGCTGCGCAGATCAGCGGGCACGTTGAGCGTCTTCTTCACGTAATCGAGCAGCGCCTGCCCGCGATCATGAAGCATCTCACCGCCTGCGTCGATCATGCGGACGGGTCCGCGCTTCTCTTCCGAAAGGACGATCTGCGAAAGCGTGACCTGGGTCAGATCCTTGCCATTGTCGCGATCGACGACTTCAATCTCATGTCCCTCCCGCACCAGCTGCGCGATTCCTTCCAGGGTGATGTATCGGCTGGTGCGAGTGTCGTAGAGCTTGCGGTTTGCATACTTCTTGATAAGGTGTCTTGGCGGGGCTGTAGTCACAAGTCGGGGCCCATTCTAACGCGGTGCGTTATGCGCTCCGCGCTGCATCGTGATGGAGGTCATGTATGGCGAAGAGAAAGCGCACATCAAGACGATCCGGTCTGGTTGGACGAGCAGTGAGCGCAGGTCGCCGCGCGCTGCGCGAGGCGGAGAATCGGGTTCCTCCTGACCTGCGACGCCAGGTTGAGCGACGCATGAAAGACGCCGATAAGACGGCGCGAGCGGCGATCAAGCAGCTGCAGGCGCAGGTCAAGAAGGCAAGCACGCGGACCGACGTGAACAGCGTGCTCAAGCGCATCGACGTCCTGACCAAACAGGCGCGTCAGATTGCAAAGGGCGCCGGAACGCGTGCCGCGTCGACGCGACGGCGCGCGACAAAGACGACCAAGCGGGCCGCCGGCAGGACCAAGAAGGCCGCCGGCACCGCCCGGCGCAAGGTTGCCACCCGCGCCGCCTCGACCCGTCGCACCGCGGCGACCGCGACCCGGCGCGCGGCCACGACGCGCACGACCACGACGCGGCGCGCCCCGGCTAGACGGACGCGAGCCGCGGAAGAAAGCTCGCCGGCGATGCCCGAGATGGCGTCCTACAGTCCCGAGCCCGGCGGCGGCATGGGATCGGACGAAGGCCTGCCCGGCTAAGGGCCCGACTCTAAAGAGAACCGAAGACCCTCGTTCCGCCCAGGAGAACCGCTCTTGGGCGGAGCTCCTCCCAGTTGACGTCGGCGCCTTCGAGCGGATCTCCGCGATATACCTGCAGGTCCGCCAACAACCCAGGTTCCAGGGTGCCCTTGATCGTCTCCTCGAAGCTGGCGTAGGCGCCGCCCGACGTGTAGGCCCGCAAGGCGGCGAGGAGGCTGATCCCGTTGACCTGGTCTTCCACGGCAACCCGAATGCCGGGCCACGGACTGGGATCTGGCGTCACTGGAAGATCCGAGCTGAAGGCCACGGGAACGCCCGCCCGCATCAGCCCGCGGTGTGGTGCGAGGTCCTTACGATCGCGCACAGGAAAGAAGATCGTGGACGCGACGCGCCCGAAGCGCGCAGCCATTGGCTGCATCACCGCGACCATCCCAAGTCGAGCCAGCCTCGCCTGGAGGTCTGGCGGACAGATCGTGCAGTGCTCGACGCGGTGACGCAGATCAATCGCCCCAGCAGCTTCCACTGCGTCGCACATCGCTTCGATCGCCGCGTCTCCGATCGCGTGGGCGGCAACCTGCAAGCCCGCCGCGGAAGCTCGCGCCACCAGCTCGCGCAGATCCTCTCTTGTGATGCGCCACACCCCGCCGCCAGAGCGCATCGCCACGCGCTCGGCGCCTCCGTCGACGAACACCTTGATGGGGCCGGCCCGCACCATCGAGCCGCCGAAGCCGGCCCGAACGCCAATGCTTGTGGCCGCCTCGAGCAGCTCCCAGGAGAGGAACTCGTTGACCCGCACCTTGAGCCGGCCTTCGCACGCAAGTCGCTCGTAGGCGCGTAGGTCGTCGGCGAACCCGCGATTCACGGCGGCAGCCACAGACGTGATCCCGCGTGAGACCAGCAGGTCCTGCGCTTTCAGGACCCCTTCGATGCGCCGCTCCAGAGCCGGTGCGGGCTGCACGTCAGCGACGAGCCGCATCGCAGACTCGAGCAGCAGCCCGTTGGGCGCGCGGTTCAGATCGCGGCCGATGCGGCCTCCGGGCGGATTCGGCGTGTCGGTCTTGATGCCCGCGGCGGCGAGGGCCGCCGAATTGGCGACGCGGGCGTGGCCGCCACGCTCGTCGATGAAAGCAGGCCGCTCGCCGGTTACCCGATCGAGCTCCGTCCGGTGCGGCTGCCTGCGCTCGGTCAGCTCGTCGGTCCGGTACCCCATGCCTTGCTGCCAGTCACCGGCTTTGAGGCCTGTCGAGTGCTCCCTGAGGCGGTCGAGGATCTCGTCGATGCCGCGAACGCCGGTCAGGTCGGCGGCAAACCGGGTCAGCCCGTAATAGACGACGTGCGCGTGCGCGTCGTTGAATCCAGGCAGGACGGCCGAGCCGTTGAGGTCCACGACCCGGGTGCGGGGCCCTCGTAGGCTCATCACCTCGCGGCCGCCGCAGGCGATGACCTTGCCGCCGGCGATCGCCAGGTGGCTCTGGGGGTTGAGACCTGCGCGCCCCAGCGTGCGGATGCGTCCGCCCGCCAGGATCATTTCGGCCTTCACTCGGCCGTTAGATTAAGCGCGTGGCCGTCATCGATCTGCGCTCCGACACCGTCGCCATGCCCAGCCCGGAGATGCGCCAGGCCATGGTCACGGCTCCTCTGGGCGACGACGTGTTCGGCGATGACCCGACCACGAACAAGCTGCTGGAGGTCGCCGCCGAGCGAATGGGCAAGGCGGCGGCCATGTTCGTGCCAAGCGGCACGATGGGGAACCTGATCGGCATCGCGGTCAACGCGCGAAGCGGCGAGGAGCTCATCGCGGACGCCGATTCGCATGCCTTCTACTACGAGACCGGAGGCGCCGCCGCGGTTTGCGGGGTGCAGATCCGGCCGGTCGCGACCGAGCGCGGCGTCATGTCACCCCGGCAGGTCGAGGAGGCGGTGCGGCCGCGCGACGACCCGCATCAGCCGATCACAGCGGCGATCACATTCGAGAACACGCACAACCGACATGGCGGCATCGTATGGCCGCTGGAAGATTTGCGCGCGGCAAGCGACACGGCCCACTCGCAAGGTCTGCGCGTCCACCTGGACGGGGCTCGGATCTTCAACGCGGCCGTCGCCTTGGGCGTGAGCGCGGCGAAAATCGCGGCAGCCGCAGACACGGTGACCTTCTGTCTGTCCAAGGGCCTCGCCTGTCCAGTGGGCAGCATCTTCTGCGGCTCAGAGGACGACGTCGACCAGGCTCGCCGCTGGCGGAAGCGACTGGGTGGAGGCATGCGCCAGGTCGGCGTACTCGCGGCCGCAGGCCTGATCGCGCTCGACCACATGGTCGACCGCCTGGCCGAGGACCACTCCAACGCCCACACGCTGGCCGAGGGGCTGGCGGAGCTGCCAGGCGTGAGGTGCGATTTGAGCCGGGTTCAAACCAACCTCGTCTTCTTCGATCTGGACACGGTTCCCGCGCCTGCGTTCACCGACGAGTGCGCGAGGCGAGGCCTCCTCGGCGACTGGGTCGATCAGCACCGCATGCGCTTCGTCACTCACTACGGTGTCGACGCCGAGGACGTGCAATCGGCCCTGAAGATCTGCGAGGAAATCCTCAGCGCCTGATTCGCGTCACCTGAGAAGCGACGCCAGCAGGGTCGGGTCGATGTTGCCGCCGCTGACCACGGCCACCGTGATCGGACCGGGTTCCAGCTGCTCCAGCGCGGCATAGGGAAGCGCGCCGGCACCCTCGGCCACGACCTTCGCCGTCGCGGCGATCTCTGGGATGGCCGCCTTGAGCCGCGGCTCGGGCACGATCAGCCACCGGTCGACGCACTCTTTCATGAGCTCGAACATTCGCGGGTCGAACGGTGCGGTTGTTCCGTCGGCGATCGTCTCGGGTTTGATCGGCGCGTTTCGTTCGCCGGCCAAAACGCGCGGCCATAGGGCGTAACCGTCCGACTGGACGCCGATGACCTCGATGTCCGGACGTGAGCCTTTGAGCGCCGAGGCGACACCGCTGATCAGCGCGCCGCCGCCGACCGCGACCAAAACACGCGCCACTTCCGGCAGGTCCTCGAGGAGCTCGAGCCCAAGGCCGCCGTGCCCGGCTATCACCTCCTGGTCCGCGAACGGGTGGATGAATGTCTCGGGTTCGCCCCTCCATGCCTCGGTTGCAAGCCAGCTGAGAAGCTCTTCGCGCGGCATTTGAATCGGCCTCGCGCCCCAGCGCTTCATGCCGTCGATCTTGATCGGGGCGGTCGTGTCGTACGTCACCACCCTGCACGGGACCCCGAGATGATGGGCGACATATGCGCAGGCCTGAGCGGCGTTGCCCGCGCTGACCGTGATGAGGCCCGAACGCAGGCGCTCCTGAGGCAGTGCCAGCGCGGCGGCGAAGAAACCGCGGACCT
>Ga0209577_10006294_pt1 | contig 10986 bp, 5 predicted proteins | sample GraSoiAngelo_109_FD_185874 | JGI IMG/M metagenome (GOLD analysis project Ga0209577, IMG submission 185874) | Grasslands soil microbial communities from the Angelo Coastal Reserve, California, USA - 14_0903_12_20cm (SPAdes) (version 2) | ecosystem: Environmental > Terrestrial > Soil > Grasslands ... | reverse complement strand
CCACTGCGAGGAGCGGTCGTCGTCGTCGATGGAAACGATGTCCGCGGGCGCCAACTGGTCATAGGCGATCCGGGTGGGCGTGATCAGGATGGTGGGGCCGTCGCGCACCGAGAGGTTTCCGTCCGCCCCCACCACGTAGCCGCCGGCGGCCAGCCGGCGGGCGTGGTCAACGAGGCTTTGGCGTGCGGACGGCATCGGCTGGCGCGTGGCGGCCGGGGCGGCGGGACGGCTTGGGCGCGGTGCCGTAGGTGCGGGCCATCGAGGCGACGGCGGAGCGGATGGAGTTGCGGAGCTCGGCCGGTTTGACCACCTCCACGGTCTCGCCCCAACCCAGGACCCAGTGCCGGAGCTCCAGCCAGGAGCTGACCCGGAGTGTCAGCTTCACCCGGCCGTCGAGGAGCTGCTCGAGGACCTGGCTCGGGTGCCAGGTCGTTTCCTGGACACGTCTCGCAACCGACGGCGCGAAGAGGAGCTCAACCTCGACTGGGTCGCCAGGGCTCCAGATCCCCCACGCCTGGCCCAGGTGGCGGCCGGCGTCGAAGCCGGGCGGCGGCTCGAAGGTCTCGTTCAGCAGCTTGGCGTCGGACATCCGCTCGACCCGGTAGGAGCGGACCGCCGCGGGCTTGGGGTCCCAGGCCAGCAGGTAGATTCCGTGGCCGAGCGGGGAAGGCTCGAGGAAGAGCGGCCAGACGGTGCGCTCGAAGGTGCGCTCCATGGTGTAGGTGATCCGGACCTGGCGGCGCTCGGCCCAGCCGGTCACGAGGTCGCGGAGGATCCGGGTGTAGGCGCCGTCGGCGGGCTTGCGGGCCAGGCCGGCGGCGGCCTCGGTCAGCGAGTCGCGGATGGGCTCGGGCAGGACCGCGGCCAGCTTCTCGTAGGCCGAGGCGGTGAACTCGTCGGCGTGGTCGGCGTGGCGGAGCATCAGGCGGGCGCTGAGGAGCAGGCCCATCGCCTCAGGCAGGGAGAAGCGGAGCGGCTGCAGCCAGAACTCGCGGGCAACCAGCCAGCGGCCGGCCTCCTGGTAGAAGGGGACGCCGAGGTAGTCCTCGAGCGCCCGGAGGTCCCGCTGGGCCTGGCGCTGGCTGATGCCCATGCGCTCGCCGAGCTCCTTGGTGCTCAGGCCGTGCGGGACGGCCTGGAGCAGGCGCAGCTCGGCCAGCAGGCGGACAATGCGATCGCCTTTCTCGAACTCCATCTCGGTTGCGGGCAGATTATCCCGCCGCCGTTTCGGGGTCAGGTCGCCTTAACCGGGCCCGGAGCGGCGTCCCGGCATTTATCCTGCGCAGCCGTGTCACCGCGCAGGCAAGACGACTCCCTGATCATCGAGCTTGCCAAGGACTTCGAGCACCTTCCCTGGTGGGCGGGGTTGGTGACGGCGGCACTGGTCCTGGGCGTCAGCTTCGTGCTTCCGCACCTGCCCGTGCGCGGCGCGTTGGGTCCGCTGATCGTCGTGTTCGGACAGGTCTTCCTGTGGCTGCTGGCGTTCGCCATCGTCCTGGCCACCTTGACCGGTGTCATTCGCCGTGCCTTCGATCGCCGCCGGTTCGACCGCACCGCCGACCTGGGCGAGCTCAACCCCCTTCAGTTCGAGGGCTACCTGCGCGAGTACTACCGGCGAGCCGGATACGTCGTGACTCCTCGTGGTGGTCCGGGCGCCGACGGTGGCGTGGACCTGATCATCGAGAAGCCCGGCCAGCGGGTGATCGTCCAGTGCAAGCACTGGAAGACCTGGAAGGTCGGGGTTCCGAAGGTTCGGGAGCTGTGGGGCCTGGTCGACCATGAGAAGGCATCCGGTGCGGTGCTGGTTGCCAGCGGCACCTTCACCCCCGAGGCCAGGGCGTTCGCGGTTGGTAAGCGACTCGAGTTGGTGGACGGCGAGGCTCTAGCTCGGATGGTCGCTCAGGTCAGGGGCGTATCGGTCACCAGGGCTTGCCCGAGCTGCGGTTCAGAGATGGTCCTGCGGACGGCTGGGCGTGGTGTCCACCAGGGCGAGCAGTTCTGGGGCTGCTCGCGGTTCCCGGCCTGCCGAGGCAGAGCTCCCGCCTGAGGTCGGGCGTCTCGCCCCTGCGCGAGGCTCTGTAAACGGCGACAATACCGGGGCCCGCGACAAATAGCTGTCGTCTACGTCATCCAAGGTTTGTCATCGTGAGGTTTCTCCACAGCGCGGACATCCACCTCGCGCCTGCCCTCGGCTACCTCGAGGACCGGGCGAAGAGGGCGCAGCGACGCGAGGATTTCGCGCGCCAGGTCGATCGGCTGCCCTCGCTGGTTCGGACGCACGCGGCCGAAGCCGTGGTGCTGGCCGGCGACGTGTTCGACCGCGACCTCCCCGGCCAGCCGGAGGCGGCGCGCCTGGCCGCGGCGCTGGCTGAGTGCGCGGTGCCGGTGCTGGTGGCACCGGGCACGCACGATGCCTGGCGGGCCGGCGGGGTCTGGGACCGGCCCTGGCCGGCCAACGTCACCGTCTTCAGCGAGGATCGCTGGACGCCGGTGGCCGTCGGCGAGGCCGCCTTTTATGGACTCGCGTCGCGTGGGCGGGCGCGCGAGGGCGGCCTCTTCGGCGGTCTGCCGGCTCGGGTCGAGGGCGCTCGCTTCCACGTCGGGATCGCACATGCCTCGCTGCTCTGGGCCGACATCGCCGGAAAGGTCGATCCCAAGAACCTGCCCTTCGAGGAGGCCGACCTCGATCGGCTCTTCTTCGACTATCTCGCCCTGGGCGACCACCACGCTCTGCGCGTGGTGCGGCGGCCGGGCGGGCTGGTCGCGGCCTACCCGGGCTCGCCCGAAGGGCTGAGCCTCGATCCCGCCGAGGCCGGAACGCGGCACATGCTGCTGGTCGACCTCCGCGAAGGACTGCCGCCGGAGGTGACTCCGCTGCCGGTCAACCTCCGTGAGGTTTTCTTCGATTCGATCCCTCTCGACGATCTCCAGCACGAGTCGGCGGGCGACCTGGTGGAGGCGGTGCGGCGGCGGCTTTCGGCGGCCGCGGGCGCCGATCGGCTGGCGCGGATCGACCTGACCGGAGTCATCCACCACCCGCTGGGCGTCGATCCCTCCACGCTCGGCGAGACGACCGCCGACCAGTTCTTCTGGCTGCAGGTGCGCGACCGCACCCGCACCCTGCCCGAGGCGCCGCCGGCCTCGAACACGATCCGGGGCGCCTTCGAGCGCCGGCTCCGGTCCCGTCTGGAGGCGGCGGCCTCCGACGAGGAGCGGGTGGTCGCCGAGCGGGCGCTGGCGATCGGGCTCCAGGCGCTGGAGGGCCAGCTGTGAAGCTGCAGCGGCTGACCATGATCGGGTTCCGCTCCTACTCGGAGCCGGCCGAGGTCGTCTTCGAGCCGGGCGTGAACGTCTTCCTGGGCCGCAACGAGGCGGGCAAGAGCGGCATCCTGCTCGCCATCCAGGCGGCGCTCTACCCGCCCCGGCTGGCGACCGAGCGCGAGCCGCTGGTCAGCGAGGGCTCCGACCGCTGCCAGGTCGCCCTCGAGTACTCGCTGCCGGGCGGAAGGATGTTCCGGGTCGAGCGCGACCTGGTGGCCGGGAAGGGCTCGATCGCCGAGTGCCGGGAGGGCACCTGGCACCTGCTGGCCACCGCGCCGGGCGACGTCGCCAAGCTGGTTCGCGAGCACACCGGCTGCGACGAGCCGCTCTTCCGGGCCAGCCTGCTGGTTCGGCATGAGGGCGTCGAGGTCGGGGATGGGTCCGACCTGGTCAACTCCCTGAACGAGCGGCTGGAGGTGCTGGTCTCCGGCTCGCCGGGCGGGGTCAGCGCGGCCAAGGCGGTCAACAAGCTGGAGACGCGCGTGAAGGAGCTGAGCGGCCCGCGGGCCGGGCTGGTCGTGGCCGCCGAGGCGAAGCTGCGCGAGGCACGGGAGACGCTGGAGCGGGCGCGCGCAGGCGGGCGGCGTCTCGAGGCGGCGCGGCCGCTGCTGGCCGCGGCGGCCGAGCGCGCGGGGGCGCTGGAGGGCGAGCTGGCCGAGGCGCAGGCGGTCCTCGAGCGGGCTCGCCGGGTGGCCGCGCTGGAGCGGCGGCTCGCGGATGCCACGGCTGCCCGGGCCGCGATCGACCGGGTGCTCGACGCGGGCGCCCAGATGTCCGGTTCGGTGGGCCGGCCCCTGGCGCCGGTGGCTCTGGGCGCAGGGGCGGTCGTCGCCGGGATCGTGGTTGCCTGGCTCTGGTCCGTGCCGGCCGGCGCTGTCCTCGCCGTCCTGGGAGCTGTCTTGGTTGCCTTCAGCTGGTTCCGGCGGGCGCAGCCGGCGGCGCCTGGACCCGACCTGGCCGAGCTCACCGCGGAACGCGCTGCCCGGGGCCGCGACCTCGCCGAGCTCGAGGCTGAGCTCGAGCAGGCCGCGCCACACCGGCTGGACCCGGCCGACCTGGCCCGGCTGGACGCACGCGCAGCCAGGCTTCCTGCCGAGCTGAAGGAGGCGCAGCGGACCCAGATGCGGATGGAGGTCGAGCTGCAGGCCCTGGAGTCGAGCGACCTCTCGCTCTCCGAGCTCGAGGACGAGGTCGAGGTCGCCAGCAGCGAGCTGGCGCGCCTGAAGCGGAAGCTGGAGGCGATGCGGTTGGCCCAGGAAGAGCTGCGGGCGGCGATCGAGGACATCCGCTCCGGCGTCGGTCCACAGCTGGCGGCTGAGGCCACCCGTGCCCTGCGGGGCGTGGCGCCCGGCTACGCGGTGGCACTCGCAGACGCGCCGGGCCTGGCCTTCCGGCCCGCCTGGGCCGATGGTGAGCCGCTGGGCCGGCGCGAGCTCTCCGACGGCACCCTCGACCAGTTCTACTTCGCCGTCCGGGTGGCGCTGGCCGACGTCCTGCTCGGCGATCTCCGGCCGCCCCTTCTGCTCGACGATCCCTTCCGCTACGCCGACGAGGAGCGACGGCGGTCGCTACACCTGATGCTGGCCGAGATCGCGGAGGCCAGGCAGGTGATCTATTTCACGATCGAGGAGCCGACCGGCCTGCAGGTGACCCACCGGCTGCCCGCGCACGCCAGCGGGGTGGTCGCCGAATGAGCCTCAGCGCGGTCCGCCTCCGGCCGGGCCCGGCGGCCGAGAGGTGGCTGGTCGAGCGGCTGCAGGCGCTGAAGGGCGGGGACCCGCTGGCCCCGGTCACGGTGCTGGTGCCCAACAACTACGCGGGCCTGGCGCTGCGGCGGCGATTGGCTGCCGGCTCCTACGCCAACACCCGGTTCAGCATCCTGCCGCGCCTGGCAGAGCTGGCCGGCGCGCCCGAGCTGGCGGCGCAGGGCCGGGTGCCGCTGACCTCGGTCACCGAGGAGGCCGCCATCCGGGCCGCTATCCGTGCGGCCGGCGGGCTGGGGGCCCAGACCGAGCACCGGGCCGTGGTCAGCACCATGCACGCCCTCTTCCGCGACCTGGCCGACGGCGGGGTCGGTGGCGAGACGGCCCAGCGGCTGGCAGCCGGAGGCGCCCTCGCCAAGGTGGCCATTGCGGCCCACGACGAGTACCGCCGGCTGCTCGGCGAGGGCGGCTTCTACGACCGAGCCGACCTCTGCCGGGCGGCGGTCGCCGCGATCGAGCGCGACGGCGCGCGGCTGCTCCAGGACTGGGGCCCGCTCCTGCTCTTCCTACCGGCCCGGCTCTCGGCGCCCGAGCTGCAGCTGCTCGCGGCGCTGGCCAAGGCGGGGACGGTCGAAGCCGGCCTGCCCTGGCTGGAGGACGAGACGGCCGACGCCGAGCCGCGGCGCTGGGCGACGACGCTGGGCGTCGACTGGGAAGCCGCGCCCGCGGTCAACGGTCACGCGCCCCGGCCCTCGGAGGTGCTGATGGCACCCGACGCCGGCGAGGAGGTCCGGGCCGCGGTCCGCCGGATCCTCGCCGAGCTCGACTCCGAGGGCGTCCCACTCCACCGCACCGCCCTGGTCTACCGCCACCAGGAGCCCTACCGGCAGCTGGTCCGCGAGACGCTCAACGCAGCCTCGCTGCCGTGGGTCGGGCTGGAGCGGAAGCCGATCTCGGAGAGCTTCGCCGGGCGAGGGCTGCTGGGCCTGCTGCACCTCCAGGGCCAACGCTTCTCGCGCGCGGCCGTCCTCAACTGGCTGAGCTCGCTGCCGCACGGCGGCGACGGGCCCTCCCTGGCGCAGTGGGACCGGATCAGCCGCCGGGCGGGTGTGGTCCGGGGCGTCGACCAGTGGTCCGACCGGCTGCAGCGGAAGCTCGAGGAGGACCGCGCCACCATCGAGAAGCTGGAGAGGGAGGACGACGAGTCCACCGAGCCGCTGCGCAGCTACCGGCGCTCCGAGGTCAACGCCACCGAGGAGATGCTGCGGCGCATCGAGGAGATGAACCGGCGCACGGTCCCGCCCCGTGATCGGGGTTGGCCGGCGCTGGTGAAGTGGGCTCTCGAGCTTCGCGAACGCTACCTCCGGGTCGGCAGGGATTGGCCCGCCGAGCAGGTCGAGGCCGCCCAGCTGGTGGACGAGACGATCGCCGCGCTGGCGGATGCGGCCGCCCTGGACCGGGAGGTCGAGGTCGACCGTTTCGTGGAGACGCTGGAGGAGTCGCTCTCAGCCCGGCGCCGGCCCGAGGGCAGGCTGGGCAGCGGGCTCGTGACCGGGCCGATCTCGAGCATCGCCGGGATGACCTTCGACCGCGTCTACGTCCTGGGCATGACCGAGCGCGCCTACCCCGCGCCGTCCCCGGTCGACCCGATCTTCCCCTGGGAGGTCGGCCAGGACCCGCTCGGCCGCGCAGCGCGCCGGCTGGCCGGCGAGCGCGGCAGCTTCCTGGGCGCGCTCGCCGCCGGCGGGAAGGCCGTCCTCTGCTTCCCCACCCACGACACCGAGCAGCGTCCCGCCTATCCCGCCCGCTGGCTGCTCGACGCGGTCTCGGAACTGGCCGGCCGGCGGATCGGCCCGGCCGAGTTGCGGGAGCTGCGGAACGCGGAGGGCTGGCCCTGGCTCACCAGCCTGGTCTCGACCGAGGCGGCGCTGACGCACGGGCCGGTGATGCTCAACCTGGCCGAGCGGCGCGTCAACGAGGCGAGGGAGATCGCACAGCACGAGGGCGACCTGCTCGGCTCGGCGCTGGCGGCCCGGGACGACCTGCCCATGGGGCGCGGGCTGGAGTCGACCGCGGCTCGCGCGTCCCGGGAGTTCACCGAGTTCGACGGCAACCTCGCGGCGGTCGCGCCCGGGCTCGACAAGCTGGCAGGGGGCTTGAGCCGGCTGCACCCGATCAGCCCCTCCGGCGTCGAGACCTGGGCCTCCTGTCCCTTCCGCTACTTCCTGGGCCGGGTGCTCGAGGTCGAGCCCACGGAGCGGCCCGAGGACGACGAGTCCTGGGCGATCAGCGCGATCGACCGCGGCTCGCTGATCCACGCCATCCTCGAGGAGTTCTTCCGCGAGCTGCAGGCGGCCGGCCGGCCGGCGCCCGGCGAGACCTACACGCAGGCCGACCGCGACCGGCTCGAGCAGCTGGCCAGGGAGCACTTCCAGCGGGTGGAGTCGCTCGGGCAGACCGGCTACCGGCTGGCCTGGCTCAACGAGCAGACGGCGATCCAGCTCGACCTCCGGACGGTGCTGACCAAGGACGAGGAGTTCCGGTCCAAGTTCCCGGTCCAGCCCGAGTTCTTCGAGCAGGGCTTCGGCTGGGCAGAGGGGTGGCCGGCCGCCGAGGTCGAGCTGGCGGACGGCACCGTCGTGCGGCTGCGCGGCTACATCGACCGGGTCGACCTGGGCGCCGGCGAGGCGTACGTCACGGACTACAAGACCGGCTCCGCCTACACCAAGAAGGACTTCGAGGCCGACCCGGTGGTGGCCGGGACCAAGGTCCAGCTGGCCGTCTACTCGAACGCGGTCCGCCGCTTCCTGGAGGCGCGCGGCAAGGCCGAGGGCGAGGTCACCGCCTCCTACTGGTTCATCTCCGCCAAGGGCCAGTTCCAGCGCATCGAGGTCACCGGCGGCGAGGCGGCCGACCAGCGGCTGGGCCAGATCATGGAGGTCGTCAACCAGGGCCTGACGGTGGGCGCCTTCCCCCAGGTCCCGGGCGAGGACCAGGGCGGGATCCCCAAGCGGCCGGCCTTTGCCAACTGTGTGTTCTGCGACTACCACCGGATCTGCCCGACCGGCCGCGACCAGATCCGCGAGCGCAAGAAGGAGGAGGCCGGCGCCGACCTCCACCAGCGGCTGGCGCTGCCGTGATCGCTCAGCTCCCGGCCGACGCCGACGTCCGCAAGCGCCTCCGCGAGGACTTCGAGACGACCTTCTTCGTCGAGGCGGGCGCCGGCACCGGGAAGACGACCACCCTGGTCGACCGGATCGTGGCCCTGGTCGCCGCCGGGAAGCTCACCACCGCCGAGCTGGTCGCCATCACCTTCACCGAGGCGGCCGCGGCCGAGCTCCGGGCCCGGGTCCGCGAGGGCCTGGAGAAGTGGGGCACGGCCGAGACCGCGACGGCCGCGGCCTCGCTCGAGGAGGCGTCGATCGACACCATCCACTCCTTCGCCGGCGCGCTGCTCCGCACCTACCCGCTGGAGGCCGGGCTGCCCCCCAACTTCGACACCCTGGACCAGATCGAGCAGGACCTCGAGTTCCGGGAGCGGTTCCGATCCTGGTTCGAGGCGGCGGCGCTGCTCGACCTGCCCAGCATCTCGATCAAGAACGCCCTCCTGCTGGGGCTCAGCCCGGACCGGATCGAGGGCGTCGCGCGGGCGCTGCACGAGCACTACGACCTGCTCGACAGCGGCGCTTCCTGGCCCGCGCCGCCCGCCCGCGAGGCGCTGCCGCGGGCGGCCGAGCTGGCCGAGAAGCTGCGCGGCCTCGAGCGCTGGCGCGAGGACTGCCTCGACCCGACCGACCGGATGTACGACCGGATGGGCGAGCTGGCGATGTCGGCCGAGCGGCTGGCGGAGGCGGACAGCGAGGGCAAGGCGCTCAACGCGCTGCTGCTGCTGGACGGATTTCCGATCCGGATCGGCAAGAAGGCCAACTGGCGCCACGACAGCCTCTACCGGCTGCGCGGTGAGCTGGAAGGGTGCCTCGAGGAGGCGCGGGAGATCCTCTCCAGCCGCCGGGCGGAGATCCTCAACGGCCTGCTGAAGGCGCTGCGCGACTTCGTCCTCGAGTACGCGGCCGAGCGCCGCAAGCGCGGCGTCGCCACCTTCCACGACCTGCTGACCTGGGCCCGCGACCTGCTCCGCGACAACTCGGGCGTGCGGGCTCGGGCGCAGGCCCGCTGGAGCCGGATCTTCATCGACGAGTTCCAGGACACCGACCCGCTGCAGGCGGAGATCGCCTTCTACCTGGCCGCGCGTGCCGGCGTCGCCTTTCCGGCCCACTGGCTGGACGCGGAGCTGGTGCCCGGCAAATTGTTCTTGGTCGGCGACCCCAAGCAGTCCATCTACCGCTTCCGGCGGGCGGACATCGCGCTCTACCAGAAGATCCAGGAGCGGGTGGGCGAGGACGTGGCGCTGGTCCAGAACTTCCGCTCGGTGCCTGCCGTCATCGAGTTCGTCAACTACCACTTCGGCTCGGCCATGCACTACGAGCCTGACGTCCAGCCCGAGTACCGCGCGCTGGTGGCCGAGCCGAGCAAGGAGGGCGGGCTCTGGTCCTTCGGTGCCGAGCTGGCGCAGGTCCGGCAGCCCGAGGTCTGGCGTCGCGAGGCCGAGGACGTCGCCCGCAGCTGCCGGGTGGTCAAGGACCAGGGCTGGATGGTCTCCCGCAAGAGCGACGGGGAGAGGCGGATGGAGCCGGCCCGCTGGCAGGACATCTGCGTCCTCATCCCGACCCGCACCAACCTCCGCCGGCTGGAGCGCGCGTTCGAGAGCTGGGGCGTCCCCTACCGGCTGGAGAGCGGCGAGCTGATCGTCATGACGCAGGAGGTCCGCGAGCTGGTCTCCTGCCTGCGCGCCATCGACGATCCCTCCGACCAGGTCGCGCTGGTGGCGGCCCTGCGCTCGCCGGCCTTCGGCTGCAGCGACGCCGAGCTGGCGAGGTGGCGCGACACCGGCGGCCGCTTCACCTACGAGGCGCCCGGCGATGGCGAGGCGCCGCGGGTGCGTGAAGCGCTCGGCGACCTGGCCGAGCTGCACCGGTTGCGGCACGAGCTCTCGGTGCCGGCTCTGGTCGAGACCTTCATCGACCGCCGGCTGCTGGTCGCGCAGGGCTTCGGGCAGCCGCGGCCGCGGGAGACCTGGCGCCGCTACCGCTACGTCGCCAAGCGAGCCCGGGACTTCGCGGCGACCGGGCGGGCGACGCTGCGCTCCTTCGTGGAATGGATGGAGGGCCTCGAGCGCGAGCAGTACCACGACTCGGGCGTCTCCGCGGCCGAGGAGGACGACGAGGCCGTCCGGGTGTTAACCATCCACGGCGCCAAGGGCCTCGAGTTCCCGGTTGTGATCATGACCGGCTGGGGCTCGGCCCGGCGGCCGGAGCGGACGCAGGTCATCCCCGACCGCATCCAGGGCCGGCTCGAGGTCGGCATCGGCGAGAGCTGGCGGACTCCCGGCTACAAGCTCGCTTCCGAGCGCGAGAAGCGCGCCGACCTGGCCGAGGCGGTGCGCCTCACCTACGTCGCCTCCACGCGTGCGCGCGATCATCTGATCCTGAGCCTCTGGCGCAAGGAGGCCTGGTCGGAGGACCCGCCGGCCCAGGCGGCCGGGTTCGAGGAGAGCCTCGACAGCGGCGGGATCGGGCTGCGTGTCGACCTCGAGGCTGCGGTGCGCCCGCTCGGCCTCGTGGCGCGGCCGCTGCCGCAGCCGAGCGCGGAGCAGCACCGGGAGGCGGAGGCGGCCTGGCTGGTGAGGCGCTCCGAGCTGGTCCAGGCCCTGGGCGGGCTGAAGCTGACGACGGCCACCGGTCTCGCCCGGGAGGCGGACCCGGACCTGGAGTCGGACGACGTGGCGATCCTGCGCCGGGGGCGGGGCGGCACCAGCTTCGGGCGGGCGGTCCACGCCGTGCTCCAGGTGGTCCCGCTGGACACGCTGGCGGGCCTCGACGAGCTGGCCCGCGGCCAGGCGGCG
>Ga0209577_10006292_pt1 | contig 10987 bp, 10 predicted proteins | sample GraSoiAngelo_109_FD_185874 | JGI IMG/M metagenome (GOLD analysis project Ga0209577, IMG submission 185874) | Grasslands soil microbial communities from the Angelo Coastal Reserve, California, USA - 14_0903_12_20cm (SPAdes) (version 2) | ecosystem: Environmental > Terrestrial > Soil > Grasslands... | reverse complement strand
CATCAGGGATTGCCCTTCCTCGACGCTTGAATCCACGGACGTTTTCAATGAGGCTATCTTGCCAGCCATCGGCGAACCTACGAGAGCCGGTCCATCGATGATCGCTGAATCGCCGGTCCTGCTAGACGATGCATCTTCTTCAAGCGTGACGGTCAGCGGCCTCCCATTCACCTCGACGGAATAGGATGGTCGATCCTGATGCCCTTGAACTGATACGCTGATTACTCGACCCCCGGCACGGATGAAGATGGTTCGTTCACCTGAAGGTTGACCTAATACCTCGAGAGCCACACTCTTCTCGTCGACGCGGATTGTCCAGACAGGATCCTGGCCCGTCAAGTCTCCTACTCGATACTTCCTCCCTGCGACAAACAGGAGTGGCATCAGAGTCCTTCTACAAACAGAGCTTGTTTGCCTAGTTGCGGTTCTTCAAGACCGGATCGCCACTGGCTTCGTCGCTCGATCTTCTGAGGAATCAGAGTTGAGCCCGAGCCTATTGTTCGCTTAATTGCTAGGAAGACGGCTGCAATCTCTTCGGGTGTTGTCTCGAACTGCGGCTTCCAAACAGAGAGCATCTTGTCCAAGAACTGAACATGATATTTTCCTTGCAGGAATTTTCTGTCTTCTAGGATGGCTTGATGAACTGGGACCGTCGTGTTCACTCCTTCGACAACCATCTCTCCCAGCGCGACCTTCATTCTCTCGATGACCTCAACTCTGTCGAGGCCCTGCGCCGCGATCTTGGCAACGAGTGAATCGTAGTATTCTGGCACAAACGCTCCATCGTATAATGCGCTGTCGACTCTAATGCCAGGTCCTCCAGGGGGAACAAATTTTTCGACTCTCCCGGGGGACGGTATGAATCCTCGACCGGGGTCTTCAGCGTTTATTCTGCAGTTCATTGCTGCGCCTACAAGCTCGATTTCGTCTTGCGAGAGATCCAGTCGATGCTCGCTTGCCATCATGAGCTGTTTTTCGACGATGTCAATTCCGGTTACCATTTCGCTGATGAGATGCTCAACTTGGATTCGCTTGTTAGTTTCGAGATAGTAAAATTCTCCCTCCTTTGACATGACAAATTCAACGGTGCCGGCGTTCTCATAATGAGTGGCACGGATGACTCGTAGCGCTAGAGAGATGAGTCGTCTTCGTTGTTTGGGGTCTAGCGCGGGGGAGGGGGTCTCCTCTAGAATCTTCTGATATCTGCGCTGGAGAGAGCATTCGCGCTCGCCAAGGTGAACCACTCTACCTCGGGGTCCCGCTAGAATCTGGACTTCGATGTGTCGTGGCTCCTGAAGGAATTTTTCCACGTAGAGTTCCGGGTGTCCGAATCCCGTGTTTGCTTCCGAACGAGCCGTCTCGAAACCTTTCTCGAGCTCCGTTGCGGTTCGAGCGATCCGCATCCCTCTCCCGCCTCCACCAAAAGCGGCCTTCAGGAGAACGGGGAATCCAATCCTTCGCGCCTCAGCCCCTGCCTCCTGGACAGATTGAACTTCCCTATTAGCGCCCGGGACGACAGGGACTCCTGCAGCCTTCGCGAACCTTTTGGAATCGAACTTGTTCGCTACGTTGCCGAGGACCTTGCTGCTTGGACCTATGAACACAAAGCCAGATTCTTCGCATGCCCGAGCGAACTCGGCGTTCTCTGCGAGAAATCCATACCCAGGATGAACGGCTTCGACTCTGGATTTTTTCGCTGCTCTTATGATCTTCTCTATGTTCAGATAGCTTTCAGCAGGCGGACCAGAACCTATCCGATAAGCCTCGTCCGAGCTCGTGACGTGTTTGGACTCTAAATCCGGGTCTGAGTAGATGGCGACGGTCCTTATTCCGAGTCGCTTGCATGTCCGGATTATTCTGAGGGCGATCTCGCCGCGGTTCGCGATCAGGATTTTCCTGAACATTGTCCCGGCCGTCTACAGGGGAATGTTTCCATGCTTCCGAGGCGGCCGTGCTTCTCTTTTGGTCTTGAGGGCTTCTAGATAATTGATGAGGATCTCTCGGGTCTTGCTGGGTTCTATCACGTCGTCAATGTAGCCTCGTTCTGCTGCGATGTAGGGGTTCGCGAATTTTTCTCTGTACGAGTTTACGAGTTCTTTTGTTTTAGCCTCGGCGTTACGCGCTTTTTCTAGTTCCTCGCGGAAGATGATGTTGATCGCTCCTTCAGGTCCCATCACAGCGATCTCGGCTGAAGGCCAGGCTATGTTTAGGTCCGCCCGGATATGCTTGCTGCCTAAGACATCGTATGCACCTCCGTACGCCTTTCGAATGATGATTGTGAGTTTCGGCACCGTGGCCTCGCAGTATGCGTAGAGGAGTTTGGACCCGTGTCGAATAATGCCCTCGTGTTCTTGGTCGATTCCCGGAAGAAATCCTGGAACATCGACGAGGGTCAGGATGGGGATGTTGAAAGCGTCACAGAATCGGACGAAGCGGGCCCCTTTGACTGAGGAGTTGATGTCGATGACTCCAGCGTTGAACTTGGGCTGGTTTGCAACTATTCCAATTGAGCGGCCGTTTATTCTTGCAAACGCTGTGATCATGTTAGCTGCCCAGAGAGGTTGAACCTCAAGCAGCTCTCCTCCATCTACGATTCTGATGATGATGTCCTTCATGTCGTATGGTTTGTTGTAGTCGTCAGGAAGGATTGCGTTGAGCTCCTCCTTCCTTCCCGTAGGCATCCTGGCTGGTGCCTCCGGCGGGTCTTCCCGGTTGTTTGATGGAATGTAGCTCAGAAGTTTTCGCATCTGCTGAAGGCACTCCTTCTCGTCCCGGGCGAAGAAGTGAGCGACACCGCTGGTTGTGTTGTGGACTTTGGCTCCTCCAAGCTCTTCGAAGCTGACAGTCTGGTTGAGAACTGCCTTGATCACATCGGGGCCTGTGATGAACATGTAGCTGGTCTTGTCCACCATGAACGTGAAGTCTGTCATTGCCGGCGAGTACACGGCTCCGCCAGCACAGGGACCCATTATCGCCGAGATCTGAGGAATCACGCCCGAGGCGAGAACGTTCCGAAAGAATATTTCTGCGTAGCCTCCGAGGCTCACAACCCCCTCCTGTATCCTAGCGCCTCCCGAGTCGTTCAGTCCGATGACTGGGACCCCGGTCTTAAGTGCCATGTCCATGATCTTGGTAACCTTTCGAGCGAACATCTCGCCCAACGAGCCGCCGAATGCCGTGAAGTCGTGGGAGAACAGGTAGACTAGTCGCCCGTCTATTCGTCCGTGCCCGGTGACGACTCCATCTCCCAGAATCTTCTTCTCGGCCATTCCAAAGTCTGTTGTCTGATGGACGACAAAGCGGTCGATTTCCACGAAAGAGCCGGGGTCTATAAGAGCGTCGATTCTCTCTCGGGCCGTCATCTTTCCCCGAGAATGTTGAGACGCTATCTTCTCGGGTCCGCCGCCGAGCTTGGCCAGTTCTCCTTTCTTCTTGAGCTCATCGAGCCGTTGAGTCATGCTCATTGGTTCGACGAGTGCGAGGTCGATTCCTTGTATAAAAGCAGGGGACGGTTCTAGTCGTCGAGAAGGGTCAGCGAGCCTTCGTTCACTTTCCGGATTCTGTGATCATCGGTCTGGATCAAAAGACTACCCTCTTCGTCTATCCCTCGAGTGATGCCTGTTACAGTTTCCTTTGGGAGGTTGACTTGGACCCTCAGCGGTCGGTGAATGCAGTTGCGCCACCAGGTTTCAATGATCTTGGAAGGACGATCCAAGTCGTGGTATGATGAGCTCAGTTGGTCTAGAATGACATTCAGAATCGCGCGGAGATCGTATTGTTTGCCAGTTACGAGTCGTACAGATGTCGCTGCAGCAGGAAGTTGCGCTTTGCATTGGTTGATGTTCAATCCGATTCCGAGGATTGCAAAGGAGACCCTAGCGCCTTGGGTCTTCGATTCAATGAGAATTCCGCCAAGCTTGAAGTTCCCAAGGACAAGGTCGTTGGGCCACTTCAGTTTGACCTCTAGCCCTGTCGCGTCTTCCAGAGCAGTTCTCGTTACAACCGCAGCCAGGAATTGCAACAAAGGTAGTCTGGGACCCGATACCTTGGGTCTCAGGATTATGGAGAACCATAGTCCGCCCTTGAGAGACTTCCATTTGTTTCGTCCCCTTCCTCTTCCTTTCGTCTGCACATCAGCCACCACTGTGGTCCATTCAGGAGCACCTTGTTGAGCGACCTGGTAGGCTGTCGTGTTGGTTGATTGTAGTCTTTTGTAGTGAAGTATCTTCAGGGAAGCAACCGTGATTCTCTTTCTAAGAATCGCAGTTTAAGCGTTAGCTGGTCATTGATAGCGGCTGTAGCCAGTCGGAGAACGGTCTCCAAGCCGTGTAAATGTTGTCTGCAAAATTCAAGGTCCGCATTTCAACTTTCAAAGCCCCATTGCTGTCCTGGTCCCGAAATTCAAGGACCAAGTCTGCAAATCTCTTGACCGTTTCAACAACTGAACGATCGTGAATGTCCTCTTTTATCACGAGGATAGCAGTTCGCTTCTTCAGCTTGACTCTCGAGGCCAGCTGGCAGAAGAAAGAGTAGAAGCTCTCCGGAGAATTGATGCTCCGGATAACATTGTCCAGGAAGTCGCCAACGATGACCTTGCTCTCGCTCTCCTGAACGCATTTCTCAATGAAGAGATTAACCTCCAAAAGGTTGTCAGGGGAGATTATTTCAACTCGACCGGATGGGTGGGCCATCGAGCTTCCGCCGACAAACGTAACCCAGCCTATTCTGTTCGAGTTATCGTTGGAGATCTCCTCCGGTGCTGTTGGTCCCAGCACAAGTAAGGGGGCTGGGGCGTCAGAAGGTAGAGCGTCCTGAAGGATTGTGCGGATAGTTTCTCTGACGCTTACGTTTCCGCGGACACAGGCTATGACTAGCCTGTGCCTGTCGAGTTGGCTGTCGTGCCAGCCTGAATCGTTCTCGTTGGTTGGCTGTTTCTCTTTTTGCGGGTGAGTTTCTCTTCGTGTAGCCATTCAAGTCTTCCCGTAGGAAGCTACCTTTTTTAGGTAAATGGATATAAGCTTTCCCGTTTTTCTACGGAAAAAGGTAGATTATGCCAAAAGGGCTAATCCGGGGAAGAGGGCCTGCCCATCATGCTGGGACTCTGCGGTCCCTGAGTTGTAGGTCGGGCGTCCAGCTGGCTCATTATCAAGAGCAAGCTCCTGACTTCGTCTATGCTTCGCAGATTCTTGGTCAGCTGGTTTCGATACTCTTCGCGAGTGGCCTTGTACTCCTGTTCAGGCATGTCTCCAGACATGAAGCGACTCTCGAGAGCTAGAAGATTCTGAGGTGCTGTGGTGACCTGATCCCTAAGGTCTCGGACTCTCTGAGTGAGCGTTTCTCCTAGCTGCGACATCTTATCTGCCATAGACCGATTTGCTCTGCCTAGCTCTTCTCTCAACATTGCTAGTCTCTGACGGAAGCTGCTGATGTCCGCCATCACTTTGTCTATACTTACCTCGCTCATCTCATCTGCCCCTAAAGTTGAGCCTTAGGGGTCCCGAGGCCCCATTATGGGTGATGTAACTCTACGGAATAGAAGACAGTTACCGGACGAGAAAGAAATCGTCTAGTGCTTCTCGTCAGTCTTCGAAGACGAAGAGCCGCTCGATGAACTTGTACTCGATGTCCCACTTGGGGTAGAGCCCATATCGGCTTCGAGCGGTGCCGGAGGTGGGGTTGTGAGCATGGTCCATCCTATCCAGCCTGTTATGCCCAAGACGCCTAGAACTGCAATGACTACTGGCGCTCCGAGGACCCATGGTCTCCAAGCGGAGTTTGTTAGTGCTACAATATACCCGATGAAAACTAGGACTGAGATCACGAAGATGAGTCCGCCGTAGGACTGGTCCTTGTTCACTTTCAGATCATCCTTTGCGTTTCTGCGCATAATGTCTGTATATAAATACGATACCTTGGAGGATTCTATCTAGTTCTTCTTGTAGCCTGGCCGCTGAGACAACAGCTTGGGATAGGTAAGATCTCTGGACGGATATCCTTGGGTCTCCGATCTTATTCTCGAAACGAGTTCCGACAAAGAGGTCTTGATTTCCTTTCCATCCTCCCTGGTTCGGACTGACAATTTTTCCGATCTGAGTTCTCTCTCGCCAAAGACGACGATGTAGGGGACCCAGCTCAGTTCTGCATCTCTGATTCTGCTCTGAAGAGTGTCGTCTCGATCATCCAGGTCGGCCCTGATCCCGGCCTCCTCAAGCTTCTCGAGTATAGTCATTCCATCCTTCACCAATTGTTTCGAGAGAGGGATTACTCTAGCATGGACTGGCGATACCCAGACTGGGAGCATTGGTTTCTTGCCCTGTCTCTCCATCCGGACGGCGGAATCCAGAAGCGCGAACAGGTATCTCTCCAATCCACCGATGACGGCGGTGTGGATGATTACAGGGTACTCTCTTTCACCTTTTTCGTTGGCGTAGTGTATGTCGAATCGCTGCGCGTTTCCTACGTCAATCTGGAATGTGCCGATCTCTCTCGGCCTATCGAGATCGTCGATTATGTTGTACTCGACGTTCAGGACCCAGTAGTAGTGGCCCTCCGGGACAAAGTTGAGGAGGAGCGGCTTCTTCTCTACCCGCGCCATTTCGATGAAGAAGTCCTTGTTCTTCTCGAAGAAGGACCGTGTAGTATTGTAGATCGAGACGTACTCTCGGTGAATCTTACGAATCTCCTCGTAGATTCTCTCATGGACCTTTCTCCCGACTTGGATTGCTTCGTTCAAGTTCTTGAGATAGATGTGAAGGTCCGGCATCAGGAATTTCCGGAGTCGGAAGGAGAGGAGTAGCTCTCCGCTCTGTTCCATGCGGTAGCTGTCTGCGACTTCGAATGTGCCAAAGGGTAGGGTCCGGTAGCTGAGGGTCCAGTCTTTCACCATGGAGAATTGTTGGAAGCAAGCCGCGTATCTGAGTACGAAGGTTCGCTCGTCCACGTCGAGTTCGTAGGCTCGTGAGCCGAATAGCTGGAGATGTTCCCTGATTGGCTTGACATCGACGTCGAACATGTTGGTCCCTCGAACGTTGAGGATTGGGATGCCTATTCGTCTAATGACCAGGTTCGCGTAGTCGGACAGTAGCTGGATTATCATGTCGGATTCGGGTCCGAAACGCATCTGGCCGAGATCAGCATAGGACTCCCATTCCAATCCGAACCGTCGGGCATACTCGAGAAAGCGCGGCTCTCCCCCAGTAAGTCCCTTTTTCAATGCCTCTTTTTCGACGAGAGACTCGAACTCCTTCATTCCGGGTCCGTAACGGAATGTCTCGGGGGAGAGTAGATCCCCCTTCTCGTCCATGATCATGTACTCACTCGGGAGGGCTGGGGCTTTGCGAGCTTGTTGCTGTGGAGTGACAGTTCTCGAGAGTTCGGAGAGGGGATGGCCCTTGGCTGATATCGTGAAGCTCTTGTACCATCCGAAGGGTGCTCTGCTCACTTCGTAGCCTTTCTCGGCTAATTTTTGTTCAAGAATCTTCAGAGTCGAGATCGCAGGTTCCCGACCTGCTAAATCGGTCGATAAGTGGGCATAGGGATAGATCATGACTCTGTTTGTCTTGAGCCAACCCAGAACTTCTTCGATCGAAGCGGCAGCATTGGTCGCGGTGTTCTCGGGAGAGGCCTCGTCTCCCTTCTCTACAGTAGTGAATACGACAAGACCGTCTTGCAACACGCCCTTCTTGGCATGATCTGGGATCGATTCCGGTTCTTTGACCGCTTTCTCCTTGGATTCATATTCGAACTTGTCAGCGTGAATTAGGAGGAGTCTCAGGGTTTCATCCTCCATCTCTCAACCTGTTTGTCCTTCTTCGTCTTCTTCTTCATCTCCTTGTAGTGATTCTTGCAGAGATAGCCTCTGCCTGATGTAGATACTCGAAGGCCGGCTCGCGAGATATCGTCGGGAGAGACAGATCTAATTGCATCTCCTCCACAGCCGACGACCGAGCACTTGATTCCCTTGCCGACCTTACCCAAGACGTATCCCAGCCATGGAGCGTTTTCAGCCCTAATAGAAAGTTTCGTGGAAGAGGACAATCCTCTAAAGAGGCAGATGGGGGACGTCGGACAGTAATGCTGTCCCGGATCCAATACTTGGTTGAGGGGATTTTCCAGTCCTCTTCCAGACTTTTTCACAGAGTGGGGCTTTCACCAAATTCTCTAACCATCTTGGGCTTCCTTCTGTGGATCGCCGCTTCGCTTCTTTACTGGGCAGGTTTGTCTGGGTGGGAATGGGGAGCTAGTATCCTGGTTCTCGTCGTTGCTGGATATTTCGACGCGGTTGACGGGGCAATGGCACGAAAATATGCGAAGGTGTCGAAGTTTGGGGGAGTCCTTGACAGTGTTCTTGATAGGCTTGGAGAAATCGCAGTCTATGCAGGGCTCGCGGCCGGGGCTCTAATATCGTTCTGGCTTGCGGTCTGGGCTATGTCTGCTTCATTGATGGTCAGCTATGTGAGAGCACGCGTCGCGGCTGAAGGCGTGACGCTGAAGGGGATAGGTATCGCTGAACGGCCCGAGCGACTTCTGATACTTGCTTTCGCGACCTTGCTCTGGCCGGTTTCGCATGGTTTTCTCTTCTGGGGAGTTCTGTTGATCGCAGTACTCTCTTCGATTACCGTGCTGGATAGGGTCTACAGAGCCTCTAGGGCTCTATCTCGATAGAGGGCTAAGGATCTAGAATCCGCGTCTTTCATCCGCGGATCGGACTTTGGAGACTCCAAAGTGGACCGCACAGGATACGCACAGGTTCTTCATGACTCGCTGACGTGCAATATACGCTCCCTTCGCTCGTAATTCCTTGGCTAACGTAGGTTCGACTAGAGATACCCAAGACGTCACCCGCTTCATCTTGTCCCGCGGGGTCAACATACCACAGTTTGAGCACTGGACTAGTTCGCTTCGGCCTTTTCCGCCCTTGCTACGTCCTCGAGATCGTCTTTTCTTCGGCATCTCTCTATGTTTCCAAGATTAAGAGTAGGGTCTTTACTATTAACCTCTTGCTGCAGCGTCAGGCTCAGGCGCCATAGCACCTTGGACATCGCAGTATGCGGTAACCCGACTATCGATGAACTGGTCCATAACGGTCGGGTCCGCGTGTCGCCCGGAGGAAGCGCACTGTTTGCATCATGTGCGGCAGGGTACTTGGGGGCAAGAGTTGGTATTCTAGGGAATATTGGCGAAGACTATCCTCCAAATATTCTGAGACGTCTCATGACCCTGCATATCGACATCCGATTTCTGAGAAAGACTGCAGGACATTCCACAAGATTCCAGATAACTGGAAATAATGGATCTCGAAAGCTCCGCCTGCTTGAGCCGGGATACAAAATAGAGGCACCGGGGGGTTCCAGCCTTTTTCGGGCTGTCCACTTGGGACCTGTCTTCAACGAAATACCGAGTTCTCTCATGACCGCGCTTCGAAAAAAGTGTGAGTTTCTATCCGCAGACCTTCAAGGATTCATACGTACCGTATCCGCTAACGGAGCAGTCCGAACCGTTCCGCGAACGCTAGATCGATTAATTGGTCAATGCGATATGGTCCAAGCCTCAATTGAGGAAGCAAGCTCTCAAACACGATCCCGTGACCCGAGAGTCATCTTGAACCGATTTCTCACAATGCAAGCCGAGTATGCAATTGTCACTATGGGCGAAAAGGGATCCTGGCTAGGCTCGCAACGTGACGGCTTTTGTTTCGTCCCTCCTTTTTCGGACCGCAGCATTCGAGATTCAACCGGTGCTGGAGATGTTTTTGCCGGGTCCTGGCTGAGTACCTATCTGAAGACGAAGGACCCAGTCTGGGCGTCCGCTGTGGGCTCAGCATTCGCTTCGCTGGCCTCTCGAAAAACCGGACTCGCTAAGTTCCGCATGTCACGAGCTGAGCTATTCCGGCGTGCTGTTTGGGTCTACAATCATATCGAGGCGTTGCCTGTCTCCTAGTATCTGCGGGCGTTTTCAGCAAATTACCGACCTGCGATTTGTACTAATCATTTAAGTCACTAATGTCTCCTGGAATCCAATTACCGAAATCGATTACTCCTGAGGGAAAGAAGACGAATCAACGATGTCCTCAATGCGGTGAAGAACTGATCATTGACGTGCGCAACTTCTGGCTCTTGCCCAAAATTTGGACGGACTATGTATGTCCAAGGTGTGGCAAACGATATAGCGTATCGGAGCTAGTGAAAGCCATTCGCGCAAAACAACCCACCTAAGCGGGCAAGCTCACGATAGGCGATGAAAATGCGCCAAGAACGGCGCAATCTGTAATCGGTAGGGTGATGAACTCAGGCGCGGCCTCGACTGGTAATAGGCCCAACGCGTGGGCTCCCGCTCCTTCGTCGTTCTAATATGATCGTGCGAAGATTACTTCTCTAGAATTCGGATGGCCGCAGAACACACACTGTCCTCTGGCGGATTCCTTGAAGGGGACGATTCTGACGGTTGCTCCTGTCTCCAGTTTGACTCTCTCTTCGCAGTCATTGTCTTCGGATAGGAAGGCTTTGACAAACCCGCCAGTGGTTTCTATGATATGCGCGAATTCCTTCATGTTATTGGCGGTGGTTGTAAGCTTAGCCTGGCTTTCCTTGGCATTGTGGAGTAGCGATTGTTGAATCTCGTCCAGCATACTGACAATGTGAGTGACGGAATCCGCTTGAGGCACTGCCGTCTTCTTTCCAGTATCTCGTCTTACAAGTGTGATCTGTTTCGATTCCATGTCTCGCGGTCCAATCTCAACCCTCAAGGGTACTCCTTTCATCTCCCACTCGTGATACTTCCATCCGGGAGTATACTGTTCCCGATCATCTACGTTGGTTCGGATAGAGTGCTTCCCGAGACTCTCAGCGATATGGTGAGCCGTCTGTAGGATGACTGTCTTGTCGGATTCCTTGTAGTGAATCGGGACGAATACGACCTGAGTAGGCGCCACTCGGGGCGGGAGGACTAGTCCCTTGTCATCGCCGTGGGCCATGATCATAGCTCCGAT
>Ga0209577_10006291_pt1 | contig 10988 bp, 15 predicted proteins | sample GraSoiAngelo_109_FD_185874 | JGI IMG/M metagenome (GOLD analysis project Ga0209577, IMG submission 185874) | Grasslands soil microbial communities from the Angelo Coastal Reserve, California, USA - 14_0903_12_20cm (SPAdes) (version 2) | ecosystem: Environmental > Terrestrial > Soil > Grasslands... | reverse complement strand
AAAGTCGAGTACCGCCCCCTACCCTTCAGCCGCCGCGCGGTCGAGGCCGCCGCCGAGGAGACGATCACCCTCGTCCCCGACCGGCCCTCCTGACCGCTGGGCTCCACGGGCGCCTACCTGTAGATTGAGATCATGCCGCGCCAGGTCTTCTCCGCCCGCGAGGTAGACGAGCTGATGGCCGCGGGCGCCCAGCTGGTCGACGTCCTGGGCCCCAAGGAGTTCGCCCGCGATCACCTCCCAGGAGCCGTCAACCTCCCGCTCAAGGCCCTCGACGAGGAGTCGGCCGCGGTCCTCGACCGGGGGCGGCCGGTGATCGTCTACTGCAACGATTTCAGTTGAGACCTCTCGCCCAGGGCCGCGTGGCGGCTCGAGTCGATGGGGTTCGAAGAGGTCATCGACTACGTGCCCGGCAAGCAGGCCTGGTTCGACGAAAGCCGGCCGCGTGAAGGTCAGAGCTCACGGGAGCTGTGGATAGGCGACGTCGCCGGCGATCAGGTGCCCACCTGCAGCCTGACGGATAGGATCGGCGCCGTCCGGGATCGAGTACGTGCGTCAGGCCAGGAGGCATGCATCGTGGTCAACCCGCAGGGGATCGTGCTTGGCATGCTCCGGGAAAAGGCGCTGGCCGGCGACCCGCAGAAGACCGCCGAGGAGTTGATGGACCCCGGTCCCAAGACCTTCCGCCCCTCGGTGGAACTGGAGCAGGTGCTGGAATGGATGCGAAAGCACGACGTCCGGACCTTCGCCCCTGTCACCACGCTCGAGGGCCGGCTGGTGGGCGCCATCTCACGAGCCGATGCCGAGGCCACCCTCTCGCATGACCACGACCACCAGCACGAGCAGGGCGATGTCGAGAACGCGCGCTAGCCGTTCGTCGTAGAGACGTCGGGCCGGGATCGCCGGCCCGCTCGTTGAATCTGGATGGGAGGTCAGCAGATGGCGAAATACGTACTCCTCTATTCGGGCGGTCAGATGGGCGCCAACCAGGCGGAACAGCAGAAGCAGCTCCAGGCGTGGGGCGTCTGGTTCGGGAAGCTGGGGAAGGCGATAGTGGACAACGGCAACCCGTTCTCGGACAAGGTCAAGAGCGTCTCCTCGGACGCCAGGGTCAAGGACGGCCCGATCGGCCAGAGGGCGACCGGCTACAGCATCGTGGAGGCCGGCTCGATCGACGCCGCCACGGACATGGCCAAGGGATGCCCGGTGCTGCAGAGCGGCGGCCAGATCACCGTCTACGAAACCTTCAACGCGATGTAGTAGTGAGGGGCGCCAGGACCTTGCGCATGTCGGAGCGAAGGATCCTGGCGCCGAACGCCCCGATCACCAACCCGAGCAGCATTCCCTTCACTCCCTTTCCGTGCCGAACGACCTCGACGCGGATCGACGTCCCACCGGATGACGCGGCCTGGAGGCGATAGTCCCATCCGCTCCCAGACTTCCATACGTTGGAGTCGATGGTCGTGATCGTCACCCGCCCCGGCTCTTTGCCCCACTCATAGCGATTTCGTTCCCAGATTCCGCCGGCGCGCGAGTTCCCTTCAGTGACGTCGGCCCATCCCGGCCCCTGGGCGTGGATCTGGAGGTGATCGGCGTCGATATTGGGCCAGGCCTGCGCCCGCTGCGGCCCGAAGTCGGTCAGGACGCGCTCAACGGCCTGTGGGCTGAGGCTCGTCTCCAGCTCGAATCGGACCCGCGCCATCGCCCCTCAGCCTATCCTGCGCGCGCCCGCGGGTGAGATCGCCAGCCCTAGCGCCAGCCCCGGGCCTCGACCGGATGCCAGGTGGCTTCGCGATCCGTAACGTAGAGCAGGGCGGGGTGGAGGTTGACCGTGGTGCAGGCGTGGGCCGGGACGATCACCAGCCGATCGCCGATCCGCAAGCCTCCGGCTCCAGCGCCGCCGATCACGGCATGCTCCTCGTGGAGCCGGTCGACCGTCAGGTCCTCGCGCCCCAGGACGATGCCGAACGAATCGAGGCCGGGCACGCGGAGGTCGGCCGACAGGGCCTTGGAGCCGGCGTCCATGACAGCCCGATCGCGCGCCGGTGTCGATATCACCGAGCCCACCACGGCCAGGGCGCAGTCCTCCAGGGTCTGGCTGCCCAACGTCACCTGGTTGGCGTCCCCGAAGACGTAGGTGCCCGGCCGCATCTCGGTAATGCCGTCAAAGCGCCCCGCATACGGCGCGGTCGGCGTGGAGCCGACGCTCAGCTCCAGGACCGGGATTCCCCGCGCGCGCAGCATGGCGCCGGTCTCGATCAGGCCCACCGCCTCCTGCGCCGCCACCGCCTCCCGATCCTCCGGGCGCGCCGCCGCGTAGGCGTGGCCCGCGTGGGTGATCAGCCCGCGAAACCGGGCCGGCCCGATCCCCTCGACCAGGCGCAGGACCGCTTCGACGGTCGCCTCGCCCGGGGGCGTGCCGATCCGGCGCAGGCCGGTGTCGACCTCCCAGAGGATCTCCACCGATTCCGGGACCGTGCCCGCCAGCTCCAGGCTGTCGAGGGAAACGGCCAGGCGCCGCACCGATTCGCCAATACGCGCCAGGCGGTCGAGCTTGGCCCGGCCGGCGGGCGGATGGGCGAGCAGCAGGTCGTCGATCCCCGACTCGGCGAAGACCTCGGCCTCGCGCAGGGTGGCGACGGTCAGGCCGGCCGCGCCGTGCTCCAGCTGGCGCCTGGCCACCAGGGGAGTCTTGTGGGTCTTGGCGTGCGGCCTCAGGCGGACGCCGGCGCTCGCCGCCAGCCGCGCCATCGCCGCCAGGTTGCGTTCCATGACGGCCACGTCGACCACCGCCAGGGGGGTCTCCAGGTCCTGCGTCGCCTTCAGCGCGCGCGCCGCGTCGATGCCTCATAATGGCGCATCCGGAATCCGAGCCCGCGCGCCAGCCTGGCCGCCCGCCTCGACCCGCTCGCCTGGGCGGTGGTGGCGGCAGTGGCGCTGCTGACCGTCGTCGCCCTGGTCAGCCTGCTCGTGACCCGGCCCGCACGCCCTGCCGGCCAGCTGAAAACGCCGGACGGCGTCGTGACGGCCTTCGTCCTCGCGGTCCAGGCGGGCAACGCGGCCGAGGCCTGGTCCTACGTCTCCCCACAGGCCGCCCCGCCGGGGCCGTCCCTGCCGGCGCCGCCGGACAAGGCGGGAAGGCCCAGCCTCACCAGGGACGAGTTCCAGAGCGAGGTGGACGGCGCGCGGGGACAGCAGCGGAGCCGGATCAGGATCGTCAGCGTTTCCCCGACCGGTGACACGGCCACGGTCGTGCTGGAGGTCACGAGCTTCTCCAGCAGCCCGTTCGGCGGCGCGAACTCACACACGGTGGCCGTGACCCTGGCTCGCCAGGGCGGCTCCTGGCTGATCACCTCCGATCCGTCGCCCTGGCAGTTCACGTGATCCAGCGCCGCCTCTACCTCTATATCGTCGCCGGCGCCAGCCTGGCGATGCTGCTGGTCGGCCTCTCCAATCTGGGTACGACTGCCATCGACCAGGTGCTCGGAACCGGCGGGCCGGCCCCCAGTCCGCGCGACGCCTACGCCGGCTTCGGGGCGATGACCCTGGTCGGGCTGCCCGTCTTCGTCCTGCACTGGGGGATCGCGCAGCGGCTGAGCGCCCGTCACGCCGAGGAGCGGGCATCCTCCCTGCGCCGCCTCTACCTCTATCTCGCGATGGCGGCGATCGCGATCGCGCTGACGGTCTTCCTGCGCCGCCTCCTCGAAGCCGGCTTCGCCGCGGTCGGTGGATCGGCGCCGGTCACGGACGCGATCGCCGGCTCGGCCTGGATCTCGATCGTGCTCCTGGCCTTCTGGCTCTATCACCTTCGGGTCGCGGCCCAGGACCGGCTGGCGGTGGGGGAGGAGGGCGCCGGCGCGACGTTGCGCCGCTGGTACTCCTACGGCCTGCTCCTGCTCGGCCTGGCCCTCCTGCTCTTCGGGGCCCAGGGCCTGCTCCAGCAGCTGTGGGTGCTGCTCGTGGACCGGCAGCACACGCTGAGCGCGGGCGGGGGGATCGCCTCGGCGCTGGCCACGACTCTAATCGGGCTTGCGGTCTGGACCTTCCACAGCCTGCTGACGGGCAGCTCCTCGATCGCCGAGGACGACCGGCCCTCGACCCTGCGCGCCGTCGCCGGCTTCCTGGCCCTGGCTGTCAGCGTGCTCCTGGCCCTGGTCGGCGCCAGCCGTCTCCTCTATTACGCGCTGGCCCGGGCGCTGGGCGTGGCCCACCCCGGCGGCGTCGGCGACGACCTGCTGGTGGCCGTGGCCGCACCCGGCTCCGCGGTGATCGTCTTCGGCTTCGCCTGGGTCTGGCTGCGCGCCCAGCTGGCGCGCGATGCGGGCGAGGTTGAAGGGCCGCGCCGGTCGGGCGTCCGTCGCGTCTACACCCACCTGGTCGCGTTCCTGGCCCTGGCCACGCTGGCGGTCGGGGCCGCCGGCCTCCTGTGGACCCTTTCCGACCAGCTGCTCACACCACTGACCGGCCTCACCGCGGGCGAGTGGCGCGATCGGACCAGCCTCTTCATCACCCTGGCGGTGGTCGGCACGCCGATGTGGATGCTGTACTGGCGGCCGTCGCCGCCGGCGGTCGAGCGGCAGGCCCTGAGCCGACGCCTCTACCTCTACGCCTCGCTGCTGGGGAGCGTCCTGGCGCTGCTGGCCAGCGGCGCCACGCTCGTCTACCGCCTGCTCGGAATCCTCCTCAACGCCTCGACCGCCGCCTCCGGCGCGGCAGTGGTCGACATCGGGCGGGCCACCTCGGTGATCGCCGTCGCGGCGGCCCTGGGCCTCTACCACTGGCGGGTCCTCGGCCGGGACGGGGCGGCCCGGCCGGCCGAGGCGCCGGACCTGCCTTCCCAGCCCGCCGCCATCTCGATCGAGGTCCGGGGCGCCGCCGAAGAACAGGTGCGGCGGCTCCTCCAGGGCCTTCCTGACGGCGCCACGTATTCGATCCGGCGCCTGCCCGGGTAGGCCAGGCAGGCGTCGCCAGCCGCATACTCGGCCTCCTCTCGGGCGTTGTGGACTCAGGGTTCACTTTCGTGCTCGGGTTCAGCCGACTCCCTCGTCGGCCGGTGGTCGCCCTCTTCGTGCTGGTCGGCCTCTTTCCGCTGGCCGCCCTGGCCTACCTCGCCATCTCCATCGCGACCGACGCCGTCACCCGCCAGACCAACCAGCACCTCAGCCTTTCGGCCTCGGTCAGCGCCGTCTACGTCGGCGAGCAGCTTCAATCACTGGAAGGCGTGGTCACCTCCTTCGCCCAGCGGCGCGACCTGCTGGCCGCGGCCGGCGACGGAACCGCGGACCGCATGGACCTGCCCCCGATCCAGTCCAGCCTGAACCAGCTGTGGACCATCAGCCCTGGAGTCGCCGGCGCCTTCATGGTCGATACCGCCGGCCGTGTGGTCGCCGCCGCCCCTGCCCGCGTTCCCGACCTGGTGGGGCAGGAGGACTACTTCACCGAGTGGTACCACGCCGTCAAACAGTCCCGGGCGCCCTACGTCTCCTCCGTCTACACCTCGAGCGCAACCGGGGCGCCTGAGGTGATCGCGATCGCGGTTCCGGTCCAGCGCACCGCTACCGGCGGTGCGACCGAGCCCATCGTCGGCATCCTGGTGCTCGAGTACGCGAGCGCCAGCATCGAGCACTACACCGAGTCGCTGGCCGGAGCCCAGAACGTGGTGGTGACGGTCATCGACCAGTACGGAACGATCGTTGCCCGCCACGCTTCGGAGGGACCTCCCGATCCCGCCATCGTCAGGGCGGCCCTTCGCGGGAAGCCGGGATTGACCCGGGCCGGAGTGACCGAACCGGAGCTCGTCGCCTACGCGCCTATTCCGGCTACCGGATGGGCGGTCACAGCTGAGATCGACGTCGCCGCCGCCTTCGCCGACGTCGACCGGCTGTGGACCACCGTGCCGTTACTGGCCGGGGCGCTGGCCCTGATCCTGCTTGCGGGCGGCTGGCTCCTGAACGTAGTCCTCAGAAGCTGGCAGCGGGCCGAGGCCGAGATCAGGCGCCTGGCGATGGTCGATTCGCTGACCGGACTCTGGAACCGGCGCAGCTGGGACACGCTGCTCGACCGGGAGCTGGTCCGCGCCGCCCGCGATCGCCGGCCGCTCTCGGTGGTGATGCTGGACCTGGACCACTTCAAAGCCTACAACGACCAGCATGGCCATCCCGCGGGGGACCGCCTGCTCGCGAGCGCCGCCGAGGCCTGGCGCGGGGCCATCAGGGCCACTGACGTGCTGGCACGGTACGGCGGGGAGGAGTTCGCGCTCGCCCTGCCCGACTGCTCCTCCGCGAACGCGGCCGTGATCGTGGAGAGGCTGCGCTCGTCCATCCCCTCGGACCAGACCTGTTCGGCCGGCGTGGCCGCCTGGAATGGAACGGAATCGGCCGGCGACCTGTTGGCCCGCGCCGATCGCGCGCTCTATGGGGCCAAGCGCGCCGGCCGCAACCAGGTCATCCTGGCGAAGGACGATGGCGCTCCCCCCGACCGCCTGGCGGCCACGGCCTGACCGCTACCATGGGGACGGCGTGAGCCCCATGTCGATGCCCAGGCCGAGCGAAAAGGCGAAGGCTGCCTTCAGCCGGCTGGTGCCGGAGGATCCGTCCGTGGTCCTGCGGCCGATGTTCGGCAATCTGGCCGCCTTCGTCAACGGCAACATGTTCGCCGGACTCTTCGGTGAGGACCTCTTCGTCCGTCTTCCCGAGGCCGAGAGTGCGGAGGTCAAGCGCAAGGGCGGCAGGGACTTCGAGCCCATGCCTGGGCGGGCGATGACCGGCTACGTGGTCGTGCCCGGCGGCTGGCAGCGCGCTTCGGGCCCGGCCCAGCACCTGATCGAGCGCGCGCTCGGCCTGACCCGCGCCATGCCGGCCAAGACCAAGGCAAAGGCCAAGGCTGGTACAGGGGAGAAGCCGAAACCGGCGGCAAAACCGAAACCGGCGGCGAGCAAGCGGCGGCTCTGAGCGGCGTGGACGCCCGCCCGGCTAGTCACCGGCGTCCTCCCCACGTCCTGATCGAGTCGGACCGACCTGTGCCTCCAGCCATGCCGTCAGGGCTCTGGCGTCCCGCCAGGCGCCGCGGACCCGGTCCAGCGCCTCGCTCGTATGGAGCCAGGGGCCGGGTTTCCAGGTGCGGCTCGCCATCAGTCCGGTCCGGCGCAGCAGGTCGCCGCGCGGATGGTCGGCCGGATAGCCGGAAGGCACGCGCTTGAGGCGGGGCTCGGTCGTGGCGTAACCATCGCGCTCCAGTGAGGCCACGATCCGGGCCAGCTTCTCGCCTTCCCTGCCGGCGACCGCGTCCCGGTACCGCTTCAGCTGGTCGGCGGCCATCTCGTGCGCACCAGCCGCCAGATAGAGTCCCTCGTCCGAGACCTGGACGTAAAGTCCGCTCGCCCGGCTCGCCGCCGCCAGGTAGCCGGAGGTGTGCTCCTGATAGGGCCGCTTGTCCTTGGTGAACCGCAGGTCGCGGTTGATGCGGAAGACCTTGGTCTCCCATCCCGGACCCAGCTCCCGCTGGAGCGCGGCGAAGAACTCCTCGGTGGGCTCACGGACCTCCGACAGGTAGAGCTCGCGGTTGCGCTCGAAGTAGGCCTTCGAGTTGTCCTTGCGCAGGCCGCGGAAGAAGGCGAGCGCCGGCTTCGGCCACCCCTCGAAGCGCTGCTGCGCCGGCATCAGACGAACTCGAGGGCTGTGGTCATGCTGACGCAGCCCCCGATGCTCTGGTGCACCGGGCAGCGCCGGGCGTGGTGCTCATGGGCCCGCTCCGCGGCCGCCCGTTTTTCCACAGGACAACCCCGCAGCCGGTAGCGCACCCGGATCCGCTTCACCACCAGCACGCCATCCTCCACCTCGACGTCGCCTTCCGCCTCGGCCAGTAGATGACCCGCGCCCGCCTCGATCCCGCGCGCCTCCAGCGCACCACCCAGGGTCCCGGTCAGTCAACCGGCTGCCGCCGCGACCAGGTAGTCGAGCGTGGTGGCGCGCGGCTCGTACTCCCCAGGCTTGCGTCCGTAGTGCTCGGCGACCTCGTCGTGGACGCTGAAGGTGACGGGCTCCCGCTCCGCGGGCAGGAAGGCGTGCCGCAGCGAGCCCTCGAGGCGCTCGATCCTGACTCTCGAGACGTAGGCTGGCTGCGCCATCACTGGACTCGGGCCGGCTCGGCGAAATGGTCCAGCAGGGCCCTGGCATAGAACGACTGCCACGGCTCCGAGGGGGAGCTGGCGCTGAAGTCCTTGTCGAGCTTGACCAGCGCGTAGATCAGCTCACTGCGAACCGGCGTGGTGCCGAGCTGCGCCGGCAGCTCGGAGAGATGGATCAGCCAGTCCGCGTACCAGGAAGCCCAGTCAGGATCCTCGCCTTCGACGATGCGATAGACGCGATGGTGCGTCTCACCCGCCTCTTTGAGCAGGGCGCTGATCGCCGCGATCCGGTCGTTCATTGGCCTCTCCTCCGACAGGGTATGGTGATAAGCATGCCCCACCGCCCCCTGACTCCGCTGGGGGCGCTGCTGGCCGGGGTCCTGGCGGCGGCCGTGGGCACGCTCGCCATGGACTCGCTCTGGTACGCGCGCTACCGGCGCGATGGTGGTGAGAAGGCCTTCCCCGCCTGGGAAACCGCGCAAGGACTGACCGAATGGGAGAAGGCGCCGGTGCCGGCCCAGGTCGGGCGCCGTCTGGTCGAAGGATTCCTGCAGCGTCCGCTGCCTTCGAGCTCGGTACGGCTCACGACCAACGTGATGCACTGGGCCTACGGACTCACCTGGGGCGCGCTCTACGGGGTCGTGGCCGGCTCCAGCCGCTCCCGCAATCCACTCCTCGGACCGCCCTTCGGCGCCCTTGTCTTCAGCGGCGACTACGTCATCCTCCCGCTGGGCGGGTTCTACAAGCCGATCTGGGAGTACGACGCCAAGACCCTCTGGAAGGACCTGAGCGCCCACCTGGTCTTCGGCTCCGCGACCGGCCTGACCTTCTGGATCCTGTCTTAGACAAACGTCCGCCCGCTACCATGACAGGGCCATGATCTTCCTCCGCCGCATGTACGCGATCACCGCGGGCAATCGCGGAACGCTGGCGGTGGCGATCGCGGGCAGCGTGCTCTACACCGCGCTGACGGTGGTACCGGCGCTGATCCTGCGCCAGATCCTGACCGCCCTGGTCAGGGGCACGGCGACCACCTCCCTCGTCGTCGCGCTGGGCGCGCTGACCCTGGTCGTGACCGCGCTCATGGGGGCCATGCGCTACCTCGAGGGCGCCTTCGGCCACCTGGGCGCCTTCCAGGTGCTGCATCGCGTGCGCCTCACGGCTTACGAGCACCTGCAGCGGCTCTCGATGGGCTATCACACGCGCCAGCAATCGGGGATCCAGGCCGCTCGCTTGATCGGCGACGTCGAGGCCATCGAGGGCTTCACCGCCCACGCCATGATCGGCCTGATCGTCGCCATCATCGTGCCCATCCTGCTCGGCATCGTGATGCTGGCCATCAACTGGAGGCTGGCCCTGGTCGCGCTTCTCCCGCTTCCGGTCATCGTGCTCCTGGTCTTCGGCTTCCGGGGCGCGGTGGCGCGCGGCTTCGCCGTCTACCGCGACCTGATCGGCCGCCTCAACGGGAAGATGGTCGACCACATCCAGGGGGTCGGCGTGCTCACCGCCTTCGGAGCCCAGCGGGCCGCGCAGCGGGAGGCCGAGGCGATGAGTGAGGAGCTGAAGAGGGCCGCGGTCCGGGTCAATCTCCTGCACACCGGTTTCTTCGCTTCCGTGGAGGGGCTGGCGGCGATCCCGACGGCGCTGGTCATCGCCGTCGGCGGGCTGCTGGCGGTCGACCACGTGGTCTCAGTTCCCGACCTGGTGCTCTTCCTCTTTCTCACCACCCAGCTCTACCGCCCGATCACCGACCTCAACCGGCAGATCGAACAGTTCCGCAACGCTCAGGCGGCCGCCGACCGGGTCTTTGCCGTGCTCGAGGCGCCGATCGAGGTCGAGGAGCGTGAGGGAGCGGTGCGGCCGGCGCGCCCCGCCTACGACCTCGCCCTGGACCACGTCACCTTCGCCTACGAGCGTGGGCGTCCGGTGCTGCACGATGTCACCATGCGCGTGTCAAGCGGGGAGGTGCTGGCGCTGGTCGGGCCGAGCGGGGCCGGCAAGACCACCATCGCCAACCTGATCGCCCGCTTCTGGGATCCGCAGCAGGGCACCGTCCGCCTCGGCGGCCAGGATCTCCGGGACCTGCCGCTCGACTTCGTCCACCAGAGCATCGCCCTGGTCCTGCAGGACGTCTTCCTCTTCAACGACACGGTGGCGGCGAACATCCGGATCGCGAACCCGCAGGCCGGCGAGGCCGAGGTCGAGCGCGCGGCCCGCGCCGCCTACGCACACGACTTCGTCATGGACCTGCCGCACGGCTACGACACGATCCTGGGCGAGCGGGGCGTCCGTCTCTCGGGCGGGCAGAAACAGCGGATCTCGATCGCCCGAGCCCTGCTGCGCGACGCACCCATCCTGATCCTCGACGAGGCCACCTCCTCGGTGGACCCGGAGGCGGAGCACCTGATCCAGGCCGCTCTGGCCCGCCTGGTGTCCGATCGCACCGTGCTCGTCATAGCCCACCGGCTGTCCACCATCCGGCAGGCGCGGGAGATCGTTGTCCTCGATCGGGGCCGGGTCGTCCAGCGCGGGCGTCACGAGGACCTGGTCGAGCAGCCCGGCCTCTACGCCAACCTCTATCGGGCCCAGCAGATGGCGCGCCGCTGGGACGTCACCAGCGGCGCCGAGGCGGTCCAGGCCGACGTCCCCGCCTCGTAACTCGAGCGCGCGTTCGGTCAGGTCGGTAGGACCGCCGGCGCGCTCCCCTGGATGTCCAGCTGGGCCAGGAAGGACTGCTCGGGCCGGGCCCGCACGTCGGACAGGACACGACCGTCCTTGAGCCGGATCACCCGGTCGGTCTGCGCCGCGATGTCCATGTCGTGGGTCACGATCACGAAGGCCGTCCCGTGCTCGCGGTTGATCCGGC
>Ga0209577_10006290_pt1 | contig 10989 bp, 7 predicted proteins | sample GraSoiAngelo_109_FD_185874 | JGI IMG/M metagenome (GOLD analysis project Ga0209577, IMG submission 185874) | Grasslands soil microbial communities from the Angelo Coastal Reserve, California, USA - 14_0903_12_20cm (SPAdes) (version 2) | ecosystem: Environmental > Terrestrial > Soil > Grasslands ... | reverse complement strand
AGCCTCGCTTGCAGTACCCGGGCGGTCGCTGGTGGGCGTCGCCGGCCCTCGGGGTGGGCGGAACGCGCAGCGAGGCAGGGCGCCTCGCTCCTTGGCCGAGCCTCGCATACCATGCCTGTGGTGGGAAGCAAGCAGGTCGGGCGGCGCGGCTCTAGGCGATCTGGCGAGGCGCAGACGGGACCACGGCTCCGGTCACGCGAGCCTCCCGAGAAAGGCCAGAAGATCGGGCGGGCTCTCGCACCGCTCCCGGCGGTGAGCCTCACGGCCGCATTTCCTGAGATCGCCGAGGCGATCCCGCCCGCGGACCGCGCGCACGCCGAACACACGCTGATCGCTCCCGTGCTCGCCGGTCGCGACGAAGACCTCGCTGACCTCTTCGCCGCGATGGGCCCAGACGTATTTGACCTCCTGATCATCGACGGCGTCGTGATCAAGGAGACGGCCCTCGCCGGCCGATCGGCCTTGCAGCTGCTCGGGCCGGGCGATTTTCTCGCCCCACCACTCACCACCCTTCGCCAAACCGAGTCCCGGGCCCTCAGCCGCTATCTGGCCCACGGGCCGGTATCACTCGCGGCAATCGACGGTCGCTACAGACAGGCCGCCAGACACTGGCCCGGGCTCGTCGACATCCTGCATGACCGCCTCGGCCAGCAGACACATCGCGCATCCATGCACCTCGCGATGCTGCACCTGGCTCGCACCGAGGACCGCGTCCGACTGCTATTCGCCGACCTGGCCGAACGCTTCGGCCGCGTCACCGCCGACGGCATCCTGATCGACCTGAGCCTGACCCACGAGACCATCGGCGGCTTGGTCGGCAGCCGCCGCCCGAGCGTGACGCTCGCGCTCCAAACCCTTTCCTCCGAGGCCCTGCTCATGCGAGTCGGCCACGACCGCTGGAAGCTCGCCGCGCCAGGCGTGAGCTGGTGAACACGGTCGGGCGCTCGCATGGGAGGACCCGCGAGCGCGAACGCGTGCGCCAGCGGTGTGGCGGTCCGTGCTCCGCGTGACTCCCCCTCGAGCTGCACCACCACGGGAAGCCCGGACCGTCAGCCGTCCTCGGCCGGCTCCACCGCCGGCGTAGGCAGCAACTCGCCCTCCCAGAAGCCAGCGGCCAGCGATGGCTCGACTTCTCGGGGCGCGGCAGCGAGGACGAGCGTGAGCGGCTCAAGGCGCTTGTCCAGGGCGACGTTTGGGCAGCGAATGGGCAGCGAGAGCGTGCTGCGGACCGCCGAGCCAACCGCGCGACCGATTCCTGAACGGCAGAAAGCCCTACCGAAGCAGGGCTCTCCTAAATCGGGGCGCCCGGATTTGAACCGGGGACCTCACCGACCCGAACGGTGCGCGCTACCAGGCTGCGCCACGCCCCGATCGGCTCAGTAAACCACAGCTCAGACGCCGGGCGGCGGGCTGATCGAACTGTTCGCCGGCGGCGATGTCGGTACCGACTGCTGGACCTGGCTGACCGCCTGGGTGGCGCTCGCCGGAGCGCCCTGGACCGTTGACTGGGCCGACGGGGCGGGCGCCTGGACCCCTTGCTCCGTGCCGGCCGTAGCGCTTGGAACCTGAGGGCCTCCCGCGGACGGGGGCCCGCTTGGCGGTTCCGGCACTCCCGGGCTGGAGGGCCCGGACGAGCCGGCCGAACCGGAGACGTCGGGGACCGAGACCCCTCCGCCAGATGAGCCATTCGGAGCGCCGGGAGCCGATCCGGTCCCGGGGGCCCCGGGCCCTTCGGCGATGTGGCCACTGCTGCCGCCGGGTTGACCCGTCCCCGCCGCGCCGATGCCGGCGTCTCCGGGATGCGCAGAATCCGGGCCCGGGACCTGCCCGGGCTCGGCGGAGGCCGGCGCAGCGCCTGACGACTTCACCGGAGCCACTCCCGGGGGCGCCGCCTGCGGCGGGAACTGGAAGCCCGTGGCCTGAGGCGTTGGCGACCGCTCGAGCGGGACGAAAATCTTCGAGATCGAGAGCACGGGAAGCCGTGGGGCGGCCAGAGACGGCGCGCTCATCGCTCCCGGAGCCTGGGTCGTGCCCAGGTTGGCGACGATCCCGCCGCCCGCACTTGCGAGCGCGATCGCGGCGGCGGCCGCCGCGGCGCGCCCGAGAGCGGCCGAGGGCCCGCTCGGATCCACCAGCTGGGCCGCGTTCTGCAGCGTTTGGGCAACCGCGATCGAGTGCGAACCGGACCGCGCGACCGAGTCGTCGCTCGACGCTCCCCGGCGCCAGCGCAGCAACGGGAGCGGAAGCACCGCCGCGATCCCTGCGATTCGCCGGCGCGGCTGAAGCAGGCTCTCGTCGACACCGTCGACCCGCGCTCGCCGGCGGCATGGCCGGCAGTGGGCGAGGTGACGGACGAGCTGCCGGCGTTCGCGGATCCCGAGCGAGGTCAGCGGTCGTTCGTCGCGCGCGTCGATCAGAGACTGGACCCGAGCACAGCGGCGGCCGCTCGCGAGCTCCTCGTACTCCTCGCTCAAACGGCGACGGGCGCGAAACAGGGTGCTCTCGACCATCGCCCGGCTCATCCCGAGCCGCCGGCCGATCTCGCCGTAGGAGAGTCCCTCGAGCTCGCGGAGGACGAGCACGCGGTGGTGGCTCTCCACCAGCCCGCCGAAGGCTCCACACAGGTCGTCGAGCCGCTGCTTGGACTCGACCGCCACGTCCGGCGCGGGCGCATGGACGAACACGTTGCGCGCCGCCGGTGAGGAACCGTGCTCCTCTTCGAACGAGACCTCGGCGGCGCGGCGCGTGCGTCGGAACTCGTCGATGCACGCGTTCTTGGCGATCTCGTAGATCCACGGCTTGAACGCGATCGGTCTCCGGGTCTCGCGCATCCGCCGCAGCGCCGAGATGAACACGTCCTGGGTGATGTCCTCGGCACGGGCGTGATCGCCGACCATGCCGGCGACGTACGCCGTTATCCGCCGTTCGTAGCTGGAAAACAGGAGCTCGAACGCCCGGTCATCGCCGCGCCGAACCGCAGCGACCAGCTCGTGCTCGGTGCACGCTGTCGGTGGACTCCCCTGCAGCGCAATCGTCATTACCTGGATGCACGATCCGGATTGAGCCTGGCCCCAATTCGGCGCGAGCGCACTTTAGCGGTTTTAGGGCACAAACGGGCCGATTCGCTTGAGGGCATCCGCGCCAAGCGGCATACTCCCGGCCATGTAAAGCGGCAAAGGAGGAAGAGGATTCATGGCAAATCACCTGACGCCCACCGAGTTGGCACGTGAGTCCGGACTGGAGCGGCGAGACGTGATCACCAAGTGCCTCGAACTGGGCGTCCCGATCTTCAACGGTCGGATCGACAAGACCCTCTTCCTCTCGAGCCTCCGAGAGCTCCGGGGCTCCCCGCCGCCCCAGCAGCGCCCGCAACCCGCGAGCGCCTAGCCGCTTCCCTCTCCTTCCGCAGACCGACATCCGGCCGAGAGCCGGGCGGTCAGTCCTGAGCCGACTGCCGGAGCAGCGTCGACGTCGTCTGCTCGAGGATCTTCCGCCAGGCGCGAGTCTTCTCGCGCTCGGCCTCGAAGTGCTTGACGACCTTCCGGACGCGCGTGGCCGAGATCTCGATCCCATGGCGCGCGCAGATCTCCTTGAACCGCGCGTAGTCGTGCGCCAGCTTGAGCGTCACCGACTGGAACCCGTGACGCGCGATATCCACGCGCGAGGTGTAGTTCATGATGCTCGTCTGGAACATCAGCTCGTCGTTGGGCTCGGGCTCTATGAGGATGATGTCGACGCCCGGGTAGCGCTCGCCCCACCGTTGTGCCAGCTCGTGCAGGCGCTGATACGCCAGCAGCTTGAACGACTGGTAGCCGATCTGCGGAAAGCCCATGTCGGACACGTGCCTCACACGGGAGCCGGTGATCGTCTGCATCCGTTTCTCGAAGTCGTTGACGAACGGCACCAGCGGGTTCACCACGACGATGAACTTGGCCCCCGCCTCGACGGCGATGTCGAGGTTGGTGGTGGAGACGATTCCGCCGTCGACGAGCTCGCGGTCCTTGACCTTGACCGGCTTGTAGATCATCGGAAGCGCCCCTGAGGCGCTCACCGCCTTGGAGATCGATACGTCGTCCCAGTCCTCGGCCCCGAGCACGATCCGCTCGCAGGTGTCGAGATCGGTGGCCGCGAGGTAGAGCTCGGGCTCGAGCAGGCGGAAGTCGTCTGTGCGGTCCGGATCGGACAGGACCCGCTTCACGTAGCGCTCGATCCCCTCGCCCGAGTACAGGCCCGAGGGAAGCGCCTCCGCCAGGCCGACGACGAGGTCCACGGCCGAGATCTGTCCCACATCGCGGATCAGCCGGCGGGCGACCTGGGCCAGGCGGTAGGGCAGCAGGATCCCCTTGGTGACGAACTCCGCGTAGTTGGGCTTGAGCAGCGAGCTGACGCGTGCGTCCGGGAACGGCGTCGGCACCTGCTGGACGATCACCCGCATCATCTCCTCGGGGGTGACGCCGTTCGCCACCGCCGCGGCCACGAACGCTCCCGCGCTGGTGCCGACGTACACATCGAACTGGTTTACGGTGCGATTGACCGAGAGCAGATCGAGCGCGCGAAGAGCGCCGATCTCGTAAACCCCCCCGGTAAAGCCTCCGCCGCCGAGCACGAGCGCCGTCTTGGACCGCCGGCGGCGGCCCCGCGCCGACCCAGAACCCCCGGACCGCTCGCTACCAGCGGTCTCGAGCTTGACCACCTTGCCCATGCTCGTCTCGATTGTACGCCCGGGAGGTGGCCCGGCCGGACCCGGCCGGCGCGCTTTTCTCCGATCCAGCGTGTTTGATACGGGCGGATGCGCAGATTCCTGGTGACGCTGGGGGCGGCGATCGCGCTGGCTGCGGGCGGTCCAGCCGCGGCAGCAGCCTCGCCGCAGACGACGCTCAGCGACGCCCTCGCCAGAGAGATGCACACCGCGGGCGGAGCGGGGAGCGCTTACGTCCTCGACCTCAGCACCGGGAAGCCGCTGTTCTCACGGGTCCCCGGCGCCGGGCGCCTGCCGGCGTCGGTAGAGAAGCTGTACACGACGTCGACCGCGCTGCTCCGGTTCGGGGCCGACGCGACGCTCAGCACCCGCGTGCTCGCGACGGGTTTCATCGACAGCCACCACGGGTTCCACGGGATCCTGTGGCTGAAGGGAGGGGGGGATCCCACGTTCGGTTCCGCCGCGTTCGACAGATCTGCCTACGGAACCGGGGCCACGGTCGGCCGGCTGGCCGGCAACCTGATCCACTCGACCGGGATCCGGTCGATCCACGGCCGCATCGTGGGCGACGACTCCTACTTCGATACGGCGCGCGGCACTCCCGCGACGGGGTACGGGCCGGACCTGGCTGACGTCGAGGGGCTGCTCAGCGCGCTTGCCTACGACCGCGGGTTCGCGACGTTCCAAGGGACGATCGGCCAGCGCCGTCCGACGCTGTATGCGACCCAGCAATTCGTGGGGGCGCTACGGGCTCGTGGAGTCAAGGTCCCGGCGAACACCCCTGTCTACACCGGCCACGCGACCGCGACCGCTGAGCAGGTGGCGGTCGTCCATTCGCCGCCGATCGCCAAGTTGATCCAGCTCACCAACACTCCCTCGGACAACTATCTGGCGGAGATGCTGCTCAAGGGAATCGGCGCCCGTTTCGGAGGGGCCGGCTCCACCGCCGCGGGCGCCGCCGTCGTTCGGGCCGAGCTCGCCGACCAATTCGGGATCCGACCTCGGCTCGATGACGGCTCCGGTCTCTCCCGCGATGACTCGACGAGCCCCATCCAAGTGGTGACTTTGCTCAGTCAGATGGCCGCCGACCCGGACTTCTTCGACTCGCTGGCCGTTGGCGGCGAGACGGGAACGCTCCAGGACTCGATGAAGGGGACGATTGCTCAGGGCAACTGCCACGGGAAGACGGGGACCCTGCATGACGTCGCGAACCTCGTCGGCTACTGCCACGCTCGCGACGGCCACATGCTCGCGTTCGCCTTCCTGATCAACGCCATCTCCGACCCCACCTTTGTCCACTCGGTCGAGGCCAACCAGATGGCGGTCGCGCTCGCCGGCTACAACGGCTGAGGCAGCAGCCCGCGCAGCCCATCCTCGTCGAGCACGGTGACGCCCAGCCGCTCGGCGTTGGCCAGCTTCGACCCCGGGGTCTCGCCCGCGACGACGTAGTCCGTCTTCTTCGACACCGAGCCCGTCACCCGGCCGCCGGCGGCGACGATCGCCTCAGTGGCTTGCTCGCGGGTCAGGTCTGGCAGCGTGCCGGTGAGCACGAACGTCTTGCCGGCGAGCGGGCCTTCGCCGGGCGGTGGCCCCTCCTCCTCGAACCGGAGACCCTGCCGGCGGAGATCCTCGATCAGCGCAGTCATCTGCTCGTCGTGGAGCTGATCGTGGATCGTGCGCGCCATCTTCGGGCCGATGCCCTGCGTCTCCTCGATCTGCTCCGGCGAGGCGTTCAGGAGGGCATCGATCGAGCGAAAGTGCTGCGCGAGGTTGCGTCCGGTCACGTAGCCGACTTCCTCGATCCCGAGCGCGAACAGGACCCTGGCGAAGGGCTGCTGCTTCGACGCCTCGATTGCGCCTAGGAGCTTCGCCGCCGATGCCTCGCCGAAACCTTCCTGCGAGGTGAGGTGCTCGGCGTCCAATCGGTAGAAGTCGGCCGCTGTCTTCACCCAACCGAGATCCACGAACAGCTTGACCCGCTTCTCTCCAAGGCCGTCGATGTCCATGGCTCCAACGAAATGGTCCAGCAGCTGAAGCCGCCGCCCGGGACACTCCAGATTGGGACATTTGGTGAACACGGAGTCCTCCGGCTTCACCGTTGGGGTGCCGCACACCGGGCAGCGCTCCGGTGGGTCTGGTGGCGCCGGGCGATCGCTTCGCTCGGCCACGTGCGGAGCCGGCGAGAGCACCTGGGGGATCACGTCGCCGGCCCGCAGCACGATCACGTCCTCGTCCTCGCGGATGTCCTTGCGCTGAAGGTCCTCCTCGTTGTGGAGCGTCGCCAGCTTGACCGTGACGCCGCCCACGTGAACCGGCTCGAGCATCGCGTACGGATGCAGGTCCCCGAACTTCCCCGGGTTCCAGCCGATCTGCTTTAGCTTTGTCACCGCGGTCGTCGGAGGGAACTTCCAGGCGATCGCCCACCGGGGCTCGCGGCCGACCGAACCCAGCCGGCGCTGGAGCTCCACCTGGTTGACCTTCACGACGGCGCCGTCGATCTCGAAGTCGAGCGATCCCCGCTCCTCCTCCCAGGCGCGGCAGCGCGCGACCACCTCGTCCTCGGTGCTGAGCTTCACGACCTCTTGATGCACCGGAAAGCGGTGCGCGCGCAGCCACTCGAGCGCGTCCCAGTGCGTATCGAATGAGATCCCTTGCGTCGCGCCGATCGCGTAGCACCACAGCCGCAGCGGCCGGTCGGCGGCGAGCTTGGGATCCAGCTGGCGGATCGTGCCGGCGGCCGAGTTGCGCGGATTCATGAACGTCGAGAGCCCGGCCTCGGCGCGGCGCTCGTTCAGCTTCGCGAAGTCCGACAGCGACATATACACCTCGCCCCGCACTTCGACCAGCGGTGGCGGGTCATCGATCTCGAGCCTCAGCGGCACCGACGGCATCGTCTTGAGGTTGTGGGTGACGTCCTCGCCGATCTCTCCGTTACCCCGCGTCGCCCCGCGCTCGAAGATCCCGTCGCGATAGACCAGCGAGATCGCCAGTCCGTCGATCTTCGGCTCGACTACGTACTCGAAGTGCGGATTGGTGATCCCCTCGCGCCCCAGGAAGTTCCGCATCCGCTGGGTCCACGCCCGCAGTTCATCCGCCGAGCGCACGTTGGCGAGCGACAGCATCTGCTGCGGGTGGCGCACCTTCTCGAGCTCGGACACGGGCTCGGTTCCAACGCGCTGGGTGGGCGAATCCGGCGTGACCAGCTCAGGGTGCTCCGCCTCGAGCGCCCGCAGCTCGTCCATCAGCGCGTCGTACTGGTCGTCCCCGATCTCGGGGTCGTCGAGCGCGTAGTAGCGATAGTTGTGGTAGTCGATCTGCTTTCGCAGCTCGGCCGCCCGCTGCTCGGCTGTCTTTGTCGTGGCGGCCGGCTCGATCAACCGCGCGAGGTCGTGGCGCTGCAGCGCCGTCAGCCCCTCCCGGTCGGTGAGGTCGAAGTGGATCGGCGTGACGGCGATCTTCCCCCGGGCCACGGCCGCGAGATCGGTACCAGTCTCATCGCGCTCGAAGCTCGCGTCCCCGTAGATCCGATACAGCCGGCGGCCGCCCGTCCCCTCGTCGACGAGCGCCAGCTCGTCGCGGTAGACGCGCTTGCCCAGGCGCGCCACCTCCACGCCGTCGGGCTCGGCGCCGGGGACGTTGATGTTGAGCAGGGTCCCGGCGGGAAGCGGGACGCTCTCGAGCTCGGCGACCAGCCGAGAAGTGAAAGACGCGGCGGCCCCGAAGTCGAAGCCGGCCCCGCCGCGGAAGTCGAGCTCGAGCGCGCTCGACTGCTGGGAGACCGCGATCCCCGGCAGCCCGAGAACGATCGCCTCGAGCGCAGCCGCGACGGTACCCGAATAGCTGATGTCGTCCCCCAGGTTCGAACCGTGGTTGATGCCCGAGACCACGAGCTCAGCGTCGAAGCCCTCGACGAGTCCCAGGCGGGCCAGCCTCACGCAGTCGACGGGAGTCCCGTCGGTCGCATACCCGACGGTCCCGTCGCCGAAGTCGACTTCTTGGACCCAGAGCGGACGGCGGGTCGTGATCGACCTTGCCATCGCGGAGCGGTTGCCGTCGGGTGCGATCACGGCGAGGTCAACGCCCGGCACCTCGAGCAGCGCCTTTCTCAGCGCCTGGAGCCCCGCCGCCTCGATTCCATCGTCGTTGGTAAGCAGGACGCGCATTCGAGACTGATGCTAGTCAGCGCCACAGTTGTCGCGCGCTTCGTGGTGGGCGGTCATCTTTCTGACACTCAGACCAATTCCTGGGGTACTTCCCTGGTGCCAACGACGAAGCATTCGCCGATCCTGTTGTCGACGAGTTCTCGATAAGGCAGGACGACGCTCGCGGGGCTGGTGACCGCCAGCGTCTCTATCGAGTCCGGAACGCATCTGCTTGATTGGCGGGAGGTCTGCAAGTGATTGGAAAGAATCTGCGGGTGGTCGGCTCTAGGCGGGCGACCCGCCTGCTCGGGGTGCTCACCGCCGTCGGCGCCGGGCTGGCGCTCGCGGCGGCAAGTCCCGCCGGAGCTGCCCAGCTCCGAGGCGTGGCGCTGCACCCGATGGGCATCGACAAGAGCACGACAACGATCCAGACCGAGTTCGGCATGCTTCAAGCAGCGCGCGCAGACACGGTTCGCTTCGACATCTTCTGGTCGTCGGTCGAGCAGCACAAGGGCCAGTACGACGCGCCGACGCTGTCGTGGATCGACTGGGTGATGGGGCAAGCACACCAACACGGCCTGAAGGTCATCCTCGACATCGATTCAACCCCCTGCTGGGCGTCTTCGGTGCCCGCGACCGTCGACCCGGTGGGCTGTCACAGCGGCTGGTGGTACTACCCCGTGACGGACTACGCGCCCACCAACCCGCAGGACTACGCCAACTTTGCGGCCTACGCGGCAACGCGCTGGGGCTCCAACCTGGCTGCGCTCGAGCTGTGGAACGAGCCTGACTACGGGGTGTCGTGGCTCTCTCCGTACCCCGCTCACGACTATGCGGCGCTGGTCAACGCCACGTATCCGACGGTGAAGGCGGTGGCGCCGGACCTGCCGGTGATCATGAGCCTTGGAGGAAACAGCCTCACCTTCCTGGACAAGCTGTATTCCTGGGGTGTGCAGGGCAACTACGACGGGATCGCCGTCCATCCGTATTACCAGCCGACGTTCTCGGGACTGAAGGGGTTCCGCGCCGAGCAGCTCAAGTACGGCGACCACGCCCCGCTTTGGGTGACCGAGGTGGGCTGGTCCTCGCTGCAGTACGGCCTCCAGGGGCAGGCTCAGAACATCACCTCGGCACTGAATCAGCTGGCTGCACTGCCCTACGTCGCGGATGTCGACATCTACGACATGCACGACGACGGCACGGACCCGGCGAACGCGGAGGACCACTTCGGTCTGGTGGATTTCAACCTGAACCCCAAACCGGCCTGGTACGCGTTCCAGAGCGGCGTGCAGTCGCTCGCCAAGCACTAGCCGTCTTCCGGCCCGACCAGCGTGGCCTTCGGGATCATTCCCCGAGGTCACGCTGGTGGTGCGCCAGGGGACCGGGCGGCCCGATCGAGCGCGCGGGCGATGTGCGCGATCACCAGCAGCGGCTCGTTCTTGAGCTGGCTGCCGGTGATCCGGATGACCTGATAGCCGGCGTCGCGGAGGGCCATGTCCTTGCGGCGGTCCCGCTCGAACGCCCTGCGGTCCCTGTGGAAGTCGTAGCTGTCGAGCTCCAGGACAACGCGTTCCGCCGGCCACAGAAAATCGGCCTCCCACACGCCGATCTTCCGGTTGGTCCTGGGCTGAGGAAGCTGCGCCGCGCGCAGGTACCTCCGGAGGATCCGCTCGCCCTCGGACCGCGTGATCCCCGGTTCTCCTTCGGCGCGTAGGACGGCGCGCAGGATCGCGGTTCCGCGCCGGGAGCCCGCACGCTCGAGCGCTTTCTCGAGCTCGCCGTCGCGGATGAGCCGCCTCGCCCGCGCCTCGGCGATCAGTCGCTCGAGCTCGTTCCACGTTGCCGCGGCCGAGAGGTCGATGATGGTCCGGGCCGGAGAGGTGACCGGGAGGCCGCGGCGGCGCCGGAGATCGCCGCGGTCGAGGGTCGTCACGCGGTGGAGGCAGATCCCCTGCTTCGGTCGGCACTGGCGTCCGACGATGGTCACATGCACCTCGCCCGGACTCTCGGCTACGAGGCCCCACAGGTACGCCGCCGACCAATGGCTGATCAGAGTCCGCTCGCCACATGCCATCAACCCGGCGGTCTCGTTCGCGTACGGCGCGAGCGCCAGATGGCCCACCACATACACCCCGGCGTGCCGGCGAT
>Ga0209577_10006289_pt1 | contig 10992 bp, 4 predicted proteins | sample GraSoiAngelo_109_FD_185874 | JGI IMG/M metagenome (GOLD analysis project Ga0209577, IMG submission 185874) | Grasslands soil microbial communities from the Angelo Coastal Reserve, California, USA - 14_0903_12_20cm (SPAdes) (version 2) | ecosystem: Environmental > Terrestrial > Soil > Grasslands ... | reverse complement strand
GACAGCAACTCGGCGTGGCGCATGTGGTCGAAGGCAGTGTGCAACGCGCGGCCAACAAAGTGCGGGTGATCGCGCAATTGATCGATGCCCGCACCGACGCGCATCTGTGGGCACAAACCTACGATCGCGATCTGGCCGATGTCTTCGCCATCCAAAGCGAGATTGCCAAGGCGATTGCGGATCAGCTACAGGCAAAGCTCTCTAGAGCGGAGCAACAAGCGATCTCAGATCGTCCGACTCAGAATGTGGAGGCATACGATGCCTATTTGCGCGGATTGGCGATCGAGCATGATCAATACGCCTATTCCAACTTCCATAAGGCCGCTCAAGCCTATTCAGAGGCAGTTCGATTGGACCCTGGATTTGCGCCCGCCTGGGCGCGGCTGGCCTCAATCCGAAGTTTTCTCTTTTTTAGCGGGCTCGATCTCGCGGCGAACTCCGCCGCTGCGGTAAAAGAAGCGGTTGATCAATCGGTTGCGCTTCGGCCGGACGCCGGTGAAACCTGGATCGCATTAGGGGCGTATCGTTATCGTGTTTTACGCGACTTCCCCTCTGCGCTTCAAGCTTACGACGAGGCACGAAAACGCCTGCCGAACAACGCGTCCGTGCTGCAGTATATGGCCTACGTAGAACGGAGACTTGGGCAATGGGAAAGGGCGACAGAGCATTATCGACGAGCGGCCGAACTCGATCCGCGCGACTTCCAGATTTTTGTTTCAATGGGATCTGAGTGCTTGAATTTGCTTCGCCGCTTCAAAGAAGCGCATGCTGCCCTGGATCACGCGTTGGAGATTTCACCTAACGAGCCAGGGGCTCTGGCCTACAAGGCGTTCCTGTTTCAATGTGAGGGTCGCCTCCGGGAGGCGGCGGAAATCCTCGCGCGCATCCCGCACGATTCCCGCGATGAAGTTGTGGACTACACTCGGGTGACGCAAGCAATCCGGGAACGCCAATTCGAAGAGGCGATAGCCATTATCAAGGCACATGTCGATGGACCGAAGAGCTCGCTCAGCAGCACGGCCAAGCTCTTCCTGGTCCAGCTCGGTTACTGCCAGGAGTGGAGCGGTCAATCGGATGAGGCAAGACTGACCTACGCGCGCGCCGTCCAGTCAATCAAGTCATCGCCCGATTTTGTCGTCGCTCCCGAGGGTATCGGTCTTCCTTATCAACTTGCACTGGCCTACGCCGGTTTGGGCGACAAGGAAAAGGCGTTGGAACAAGCGCGACGAGCCGTGGCCGACTACGAGACTGATGCTGTGTCCAAACCCCAGGCCGAAATCGCCCTCGCGCAGATTCAGACGCGCTTTGGCGATTTCGATTCAGCTATCGCAGCTCTTCCGCATCTGTTGGAGGTTCCGGCCGGAATAAATGTCGCGGACCTGCGCTTTGATCCGTTCTGGGACCCGCTTCGCAAAGATCCGCGCTTCGAAAAAATCGTAGAGTCGCTGGCGCCGAAAGATGCGACTTCAACCAAGTGAAGATCGAGAACTTCTTCTCTGAGCTGAAGCGGCGCAACGTCATCCGCATGGCTGGACTTTATCTCGTCGGTGCATGGCTGGTCGTGCAAGTGGCCGGGACAGTGCTGCCAATGTTCGGGGCGCCCGAGTGGCTTCCCCGCAGCATCGTCGTTTTGCTGGCGGTCGGGTTCGTTCCCGCGGTGATCTTTAGCTGGGTTTTCCAACTAACACCGGAAGGCTTGAAGCGCGAGGACGATGTGGCGCCCGAGCGCTCGATTACTCCGCAGACTGGGCGACGGATGGACCGCGTGATCATCGTGGTGTTGGTCCTGGCGCTTGGGTATTTTGCGTTCGACAAGTTCGCGCTCGCGCCCAGACGCAAGGCTGCACTTGTGTCCAGCGCCCTGCCTAACGAGTCAAAGTCGGTCATTAACGCAAAATCAATCGCGGTGCTTCCGTTCGAAAATCTGAGCGAAGAAAAAGCCAACGCCTTCTTCACCGAGGGCGTACAGGATGAAATTCTCACCGACCTAGCAAAGATCGCGGACCTGAAAGTGATAAGCCGCACGAGCGTGATGCAATACAAGAGCGGCGCGCCGCGCAATCTGCGCGAAATCGCGCAGCAACTGGGAGTCGCGAACGTGGTAGAAGGAAGCGTTCAGCGCTCGGGCAATCGCGTGCGTGTCAACGCGCAGTTAGTCGATGCCCGCACCGACGCGCATCTGTGGGCGCAAACCTACGATCGCGATCTGGCCGATGTATTCGCCATTCAAAGCGAGATCGCCAAAGCTATCGCCGACCAGTTGCAGGCGAAGCTTTCGCCTAACGAGAAGAAAGCCATCGAGCAGCCGCCCACCACCGATCTGGCGGCTTTCGATCTTTACAGCCATGCGAAGTCACTTCTCCTCACGGCAGGTTTCAGCGTGACAGGCGAGCCAGACCTGCGGAAGGGAATTGAACTTTTGGATGAAGCGGTCAAGCGCGATCCGTCATTTTTCGACGCCTACTGCCAGCTCGCCTATGCCCACGAATTCCTTTATGCGGTACGGGGGTCTGATCACACGTCCGCCAGGCTTGCGCTGGCTGCAGCTGCGGTGCAAGCCGCGACACGGCTGCGACCGGATGCTGCCGAAACGCATTTGGCGCGCGCGCAATATCTCTACTACGGGCTGCGCGACTATGCCGGCGCCCTCGCCGAATTGGAGATCGCGCGGCGAGGGTTACCCAACGATCCGCGTCTCTTCGAACTCACCGGCTATATTCTGCGTCGGCGCGGCCAACAGGAGGAAGGGCTGCAGAATCTGCAGCGCGCGGTGGAGCTGGATCCGCGCAACTTTTATACTCTGCAACAGATCGCGCTCAGTTACCAAGTCCTGGGGCGCTATGCCGAGGCAATCGCTGCGCTGGATCGGGCGTTAGCGATCGTGCCCGACAACGTCGAAACGCGGGCCAATCGTGAAGAATATTACGTCTTCTGGAAAGCGGATACCGGCCCGCTGCGGCAGACAATTGATGCAATCCTTGCGCAAGGAGCGGGAGCTATCGCCAGCACCGCGGACACCTGGTTCGACTGCGCTCTAGACGAGCGCGACCCGGCTGCGGCCGAACGAGCACTCGTCGCGATGGGTGACAATTCCTGGTGGGTCGAGGGCGCGCTTACTCTGAGCCGCAGCTTTGGTGAAGGGCTGCTGGCGCGCATGACCAAAGATGAAACAAGAGCGCGCACTGCGTTCGAAGCGGCTCGCGCCCAGCAGGAGAAGATCGTGCAGGCGCAGCCCGACTACGGCCCCGCCCTCTGCGTCCTGGGTTTAATCGACGCTGCGCTTGGGCGGAAAGAGCTGGCCTTGGAAGAAGGCCGTCGAGCGATCGCGCTCACGCCGGTAGAAAAAGATGTCTACAACGGTAGCCGCGTCCTTCAATATTTCGCCATCACGACAGCGTGGGCGGGCGACAAGGAGCTCGCCTTGCAGCAACTGGAAGCTGGGCTGCGTGCTCCCGTCGCATCGCTCATGCTGAGCTACGGCGCCTTAAAACTGTTCCCGGTCTGGGACCCGCTCCGCGGCGATCCGCACTTCGAAAAAATCGTAGAGTCGCTCGCGCCGAAAGACGCGACTTCAGCCAAGTGAAGATCGAAAACTTCTTCTCTGAGCTGAAGCGGCGCAACGTCATCCGCATGGCGGGACTCTATCTCGTCGGTGCATGGCTGGTCGTGCAAGTGGCAGGGACAGTGCTGCCAATGTTCGGGGTACCCGAGTGGTTTCCCCGCACCATAGTTGTTTTGGTAGCGATCGGGTTCGTTCCCGCGGTGATCCTTAGCTGGGTTTTCCAACTAACACCGGAAGGCCTGAAGCGCGAGGATGATGTGGCGCCCGAGCAATCGATTACTCCGCAGACCGGGCACTGGATGGACCGCATGATCATCGTGGTGCTGGTCTTGGCGGTTGGCTATTTTGCTTTCGACAAGTTCGTGCTCGCGCCCACGCGCGAGGCTGCCCTTGTCTCCAGCGCCGTGCCTAACGAGTTAAAGTCTGTCGTTAACGCAAAATCGATCGCGGTCCTTCCGTTTGAAAATCTGAGCGAAGAAAAAGCGAACGCCTATTTCACCGATGGAGTACAGGATGAGATTCTCACGGACCTGGCAAAGATCGCGGACCTGAAAGTGATCAGCCGCACCTCGGTGATGCAATATAAGAGCGGACTTGCGCGTAATCTGCGCGAGATCGGTCAGCAATTAGGCGTCGCGCATGTAGTGGAAGGCAGCGTGCAACGTGCTGCCAACAAAGTGCGGGTAAACGCGCAGTTGCTCGACGTGCGGAACGACGCGCATCTGTGGGCGCAAACCTACGATCGCGATCTGGCCGATGTGTTTGCCATCCAAAGCGAGATCGCCAAGGCGATTGCCGATCAGTTACAGGCGAAGCTTTCGCCTAAGGAAAAGAAAGCGATCGAGCAGCCGCCCACCACCGATCTGGCCGCCTTCGATCTTTACAGCCGGGCGAAGTCACTTCTCCTCACAACAAGATTCAGCGCGACGAACGAGCCAGACCTGCGGAAGGCAATTGAGCTTTTGGATGAAGCGGTGAAGCGCGATCCCTCATTTTTCGACGCTTACTGCCAGCTCGCCCGTGCGCACGAAGAGCTTTATGCAGTATTGGGGTTTGATCATACTCCTGCCCGGCTTGCGCTGGCTGAAGCTGCGTTGCAAGCCGCGACACGGCTGCGGCCGGATGCTGCCGAAACGCATTTGGCGCGCGCACAATATCTCTACTACGGGCTGCGCGATTATGCCGGCGCCCTCGCCGAATTGGAGATCGCGCGGCGAGGGTTACCCAATGATCCGCGTCTATTCGAACTCACCGGCTACATTCTGCGTCGGCGCGGCCAGCAGGAGGAAGGTCTGCAGAATCTGCAGCGCGCGGTGGACCTGGACCCGCGCAACTTTGATATTCTGCAACAGATCGCGGTCAGTTACGAAGGATTGGGGCGCTATGCCGAGGCGATCGCTGCCCTGGATCGGGCGTTAGCGATCGTGCCCGACAACGTCGAAACGCGGGCCAATCGTGAAGAAGATTACGTCTTCTGGAAAGCGGACACCCGGCCGCTGCACCAGACTATTGATGCAATCCTCGCGCAAGGGCCGAGCGCGGTTGCTAGAATCGCGGACATCTGGTTCTTTTGCGCTCTGGCCGAACGCGATCCAGCTGCGGCCGAACGAGCGCTCGTCGCGCTGAGCGACAGTCAATGCTGGGTCGAGGGCGCGATTGTTCTGAGCCGCAGCTTTGGTGAAGGGCTGTTGGCGCGCATTACCAAAGATGAGGCAAGAGCGCACACTGCGTTTGAAGCTGCTCGAGCACAGCAGGAGAAGATCGTCCAGGCGCAGCCGGACTATGGCCCGGCGGTCTGCGTCCTCGGCTTAATCGACGCTGCTCTTGGGCGGAAAGACCTGGCGTTGGAGGAAGGCCGTCAGGCGATCGCGCTCACGCCGATGGAAAAAGATGTTAACAACGGCAGCCGCGTCCTTCAATATTTCGCCATTACAGAAGCGTGGGCGGGCGAGAAGGAGCTTGCGTTGCAGCAACTGGAAACTGGACTGCGTGCTCCCAACGCGTCGGTCGCGCTGAGCTACGGCGCCTTAAAACTGTTCCCGGTCTGGGACCCGCTCCGCGGCGATCCGCGCTTCGAAAAAATCGTAGAGTCGCTCGCGCCGAAAGGGAATGCCGCGAGTTCAAAGAAGTGAACTTCAAGATTTTCTTCGCCGAGCTGAAGCGGCGCAATGTTTACAAAGTCGCAGTCGCATATGCGGTCGTAGCGTGGCTGCTGATTCAGGTCGCGACACAAGTCTTTCCGTTCTTCGAGTTGCCGAATTGGGCAGTCCAAATCGTCGTCCTTGCCGTGATCATCGGTTTTCCGATCGCCGTGGTTTTTTCGTGGGCGTTCGAGATGACACCGGAGGGAATCAAGCTCGAAAGGGACATCGATCGCAGAGTCACCCGCAAGACGGGGCGCAAACTCACGGCGCTGATTACTGTCGTCGCGGCTCTGGCGGCAGGAGTGACGACCTTTCGATTTTTGCATTCGGAGCGAGGCAACGCAGAAAGGCAACCTGCTCTTGCAGCAGAAATCGACAGCAAGTCGATCGCTGTGCTGCCCTTTGAAAATTTAAGTGAAGAAAAAGCGAATGCTTACTTTGCCGACGGTATCCAGGACGAGATTCTGACCCGCTTATCCAAGATTGCCGATCTGAAGGTCATCTCGCGCACGTCGACTCAGCGTTATAAGAGTGCGCCGGAAAATCTGCCGGAGATCGCCCGGCAACTTGGCGTCGCCAACATCCTGGAAGGAAGCGTGCAGAAGCAAGGTGATGCCGTGCACGTAACCGTGCAGCTGATTAAAGCGACCACTGATTCACATGTTTGGGCCGATAGCTTTGATCGCAAACTGACTGACATTTTTTCCGTCGAAAGTGAGGTCGCCAAAGCTATCGCCGACCAGTTGCAAGCACATCTTACCGGCCGGGAAAAAGAGGTCATCGCGGCGAAACCGACAGACAGTCCCGAAGCTTACGATGCTTACCTTCGTGGTCTCGCTTATACCCTGAAAACGCAAAACACGCCCGCCAACTATCTTGGCGCCCAGAAGTATTTCAGAGAAGCGGTCAGATTGGATCCGAAGTTCGCGCTTGCCTGGGCGCTTCTCTCATACGTGGATGCGCGCGGCTACCACACGACGAATCTTCAACCAACGGCCGCTCTCCGGGAGGAGGCGCGACAGGCCTTCGAGACCGCGCTCGCACTCGATCTCAACCTGGGTGAAGCCTGGGTGGCCAAGGGCTACTACCATTACGGGTGCGTGAATGATTTCGAAACCGCAGTGCGTTGTTACGAGCAAGCTCGAAAGTTCCTGCCCAATAGCAGTCTAATTCCTCAATCGCTCGCCTTTGTTGCCCGCGATCGCGGGCAATGGGAGCGCGCAGAATCGTACTTCAACGAAGCCGAGCGACTTGATCCGCGCAATGTGAGTCTGCTCACTCGGCACGCCCAATTCTATATTGCGATGCGGCGTTTCCCTGAAGCGGTGCGCAAGCTAGACCTGATTCTGGAGATTGCGCCTAACGACCCTGACGCCTTGGTGGAAAAGGCGGCGATTGCCCAAGCGCAAGGCGATCTGCCAACAGCCGCGACGTTTCTCGCTCAAGTCCAGCCGGCTGCCGGCGACCCGACCGCGTGGGAGACATTAGCTTATCAGGCTATCCTTGAGCGCCGTCCTGCCGAAGTTATTTCTCGATTGAACGAGCTACTAGCCAAACCCGATCGCGATGTCGGTTATCTCAATGGCGAACTGCGCTTCTGGTTAGGCTGGGCGCAAGAAGTTGCCGGCGATCACATCGCCGCTCAGGAAACCTGGCGAGAGGCCCGCGCCGAACTGGAAGCTTTTCTCAAAGAACAACCAGATAACTGGTCTCTTCTGAATGATCTCGCGCTGATCGCGGCGGGCCTTGGCGACAAAGCCGCTGCCTTCACGCTGGTTGACCGCGCCATCGCCTTGCATCCGATCGAGAACGACGCAGCGAATAGTCCGCAGTCGATTGACATCCTGGCCCGGATAGCAGCATGCCTGGGGGAACCCGACCGCGCCATCGCCGCTTTACAGAAAATACTTCCCATACCATGTAACGGCGGTCTCGCCACGGGCATGCCGCTCACTCCTGCACTCCTCCAGCTCGATCCGATGTTCGATTCGTTGCGGAACGATCCACGTTTCCAGAAGCTCGCCAACTCCTCCGGTCCGAAATAGTCTCCGGAATTGGCACAGCAGTGCCTGTCACCGAAGATGAATGCGCGCAGCTTTTTCAGTGAACTAAAGCGGCGCCGTGTTTACAACGTCGCAGTGGCCTACGTCGTCGTGGCCTGGTTGTTCATCCAGGTCGCGACACAGGTCTTTCCGTTTTTCAGCATTCCTAACTGGGTCGTTAGGCTGATCGTCTTGCTAAGCATCATCGGTTTTCCCATCGCTGTGGTTTGTGCGTGGGCCTTCGAGGTAACGTCGGAAGGGATCAAGCTCGAAGGAGACGTCGATCGTACAATCACCCGCAAGACCGGACGCAAGCTAACCGCTTTGATTGTAATCGTCGCGGCCGTGGCGGCCGGAGTGACGGTCTTTCGGTTCTTACATTCGCAGCAAGGCATCGAAGCCGCGAAACAACCGCCGCTCGCAGTTGCCATCGAAAGTAAATCAATTGCCGTGCTGCCGTTTGAAAACCGGAGCGAAGACAAAGCGAACGCCTACTTTGCCGACGGCATCCAGGATGAAATCCTGGTGCGGTTAGCCAAGATCGCCGATCTGAAGGTGATCTCGCGCACATCCACACGGCATTATAAGAGCGCCCCTGAAAACCTGCGCGAGATCGGACAGGAGCTCCGTGTGGCTCATCTCTTAGAAGGCAGCGTGCAACGCGCGGCCAATCGCGTGCGGGTGAATGCGCAGCTGATCGACGCGCGGACAGACGCGCATCTTTGGGCGCAGACTTATGATCGCGATCTGGCCGATGTCTTCGCCATCCAAGGCGAGATCGCCAAAGCCATTGCCGAGCAGTTGCAGGCGAAGCTCTCGCCTAACGAGAAGAAAGCCATTGAGCAACCGCCTACCACTGATCTGGCGGCTTTCGACCTTTACAGCCGGGCAAAATCACTTGTCCTCACGGCAACTTTCAGCCTGGCGGCCGAGCCAGACGTGCGGAAGGCAATTGAACTTCTGGATGAGGCGGTCAAGCGCGATCCGTCATTTTTCGACGCTTACTGCCAGCTCGCCTATGCCCACGAATACCTTTATGGACAAACGGGGTCTGATCACACTCCCGCCCGGCTTGCGCTGGCTGAAGCTGCGGTGCAAGCCGCGACACGGCTGCGACCGGATGCTGCCGAAACGCATTTGGCGCGCGCACAATATCTCTATTACGGGCTGCGCGACTATGCCGGTGCCCTCGCCGAATTGGAGATCGCGCGGCGAGCGTTACCGAATGACCCGCGTCTCTTCGAACTCACCGGCTACATTCTGCGGCGGCGCGGCCAGCAGGAGGAAGGGCTGCAGAACCTGGAGCGTGCGGCGGAGCTGGACCCGCGCAACTTTGATATTCTGCAACAGATCGCGCTCAGTTACCAATTCCTGGGGCGCTATGCCGAGTCCATCGCTGCGCTGGATCGCGCGTTAACGATCATCCCTGACCACCTCACGCGGGCCCTGCGTGGACTATTTCTTTTCTGCTGGAAAGCGGACACCCGGCCGGCGCTCCAGACGATTGATGCAACCCTCGCGCAAGAGCCGAGCGCCGTCGCCGGCTCCGCGGACATCTGGTTCCTTTGCGCTCTGGCCGACCGCGATCCGGCTGCGGCCGAACGAGCACTCGTCGCGGTAGGCGACAATGCATGCTGGAACGAAGGGGTGATTAGTCTGAGCCGCAGCTTTGGCGAAGGTCTACTGGCGCGTATGACCAAAGATGAGGCAAAAGCGCGCACTGCGTTTGAAGCGGCTCGCGCCCAGCAGGAGAAGATCGTGCAGGCGCAGCCGGATTACGGCCCGGCGCTCTGCGTTCTCGGCTTAATCGACGCTGCTCTTGGGCGGAAAGAGCTGGCGTTGGACGAAGGCCGGCGAGCGATCGCACTCACGCCACTGGAAAAAGATGTCGTCAACGGTAGCCGCGTCCTTCAGTATTTCGCCATTACAGCAACGTGGGCGGCCGACAAGGACTTTGCCTTGCGGCAATTGGAAGCTGGGCTGCGTGCTCCCGCCGCATCATATGCGCTGAGCTACGGTGTCTTAAGACTGCACCCGTTCTGGGACCCGCTTCGCGGCGATCCGCGCTTCGAAAAAATCGTAGAGTCGCTTGCGCCGAACGGGAATGCCGCGAGTTCAAAGAAGTGAACTTCAAGAGTTTCTTCGCTGAGCTGAAGCGGCGCAACGTTTACAAGGTTGCGGTCGCGTACGCGGTTGTCGCATGGCTCTTGCTTCAGGCGGCGTCGATTTTCTTTCCGGCTTTCGACGCGCCGCCCTGGGTGATGAAGATATTTATTATCGTCATCATCTTCGGCTTTCCCGTGGCGCTGATTTTTTCCTGGGCGTTTGAGATTACGCCGGAAGGAATCAAGCTCGAATCCGAGATCGAGCCTGACAAATCGATCAAGCGACGGACCGGGCGAAAGATTGTTGCAACGACGATTGCGCTGGCTGTCGTCGCCGCCGGTCTGTTCGTGTATCAGTTTGTCCGTTCGAGATCAACAATCACGCCTACTGCCAGCGCGGCTCGCACCGAGGCGGTTACGGCACCGCCTAACAAATCGATCGCGGTGCTGCCGTTCGACAACTTAAGTGATGATAAGTCGAACGCCTATTTCACCGAAGGTGTGCAGGATGAGATTTTGACGCGGCTTGCGAAAGTGGCGGACCTAAAAGTGATTGCCCGCACCTCGACCCAACGTTTCAAGAGTGCGCCTGAAAATTTGACCGACATCGCGAAGCAGCTTGGAGTGGCCAACATCCTCGAAGGCAGTGTGCAAAAGGTCGGGGATCAGGTACGGGTCAATGTGCAGTTGATCAACGCACTGACCAACGCACATCTCTGGGCCGAGATTTACGATCGCAAACTGACCGATATTTTTGCGGTCGAAAGCGACATTGCGAAAACTATTGCCGATACTTTGCAGGCGAAGTTGAGCAGCTCGGCGGAACACGTGCTTGCCTCCCGCCCAACTGAAAATCCCGAGGCGCATGAGCTTTACTTGAAAGGGCGCTACTTTTGGAACCGTCGGACTGGTGCCAATCTCCAGAAGGCGGCCGATTATTTCCAGCAGGCAATTGAGAAGGATCCCGCATACGCCTTGGCCTATTCGGGACTGGCGGACTGCCATGTGCTGTTACCAGCTTATGCGGAGCTCGGCAGTAATCCGCGCGACGAATTGCCGAAAGCGCTGGAGGCAGCCCGCAAAGCAGTCGAGCTCGATGACACTCTGGGCGAAGCGCACACTTCTCTGGCTCGAGCGCT
>Ga0209577_10006288_pt1 | contig 10993 bp, 9 predicted proteins | sample GraSoiAngelo_109_FD_185874 | JGI IMG/M metagenome (GOLD analysis project Ga0209577, IMG submission 185874) | Grasslands soil microbial communities from the Angelo Coastal Reserve, California, USA - 14_0903_12_20cm (SPAdes) (version 2) | ecosystem: Environmental > Terrestrial > Soil > Grasslands ... | reverse complement strand
GATGCTAAAGGCGCGTTCAGGTGCTCGTCCGGCATGGCATGCCGGCGAGTGAAACGGGAAGCCGGTGAGCCCCTCGGGGCAATTCCGGCACTGCCCCCGCAACGGTAGGTGAGCAAAGTCGAGTCAGTTTGCCACTGTGCACGAGCACGGGAAGGCGACTCGACGGGAAACCCCTCTCACGAGTCCGTAGACCGGCCTGCGACGTGGCGGCACGTGTTGCGGTGGGCAACGGCGATGCGGATCGGTCTCTCTTCCCTCTGACCCTTCCGTACCGGCTCCTACCCAACCGGGTCATTTCAGACGGCGCATGCACGGTGGGTGCATGGGGGTAGGTCCGTGGACTTTCACGTCTATCGCGCGCTCGGTTGGCAGCGCTCGGGTCTCGGTCTGCTGCTCGCCGGTTTCAACGTGACGGCGCTCGCGCAGGGCGCTTCGGACCTCGGGTCGGGCACGGTCGTCATCACGGCCACCCGCACGCCGGAGCTCGCCGAGGAGACCCTCGCCGCGGTCACCGTCATCGATTCCCGGGAAATCGCGAGACGCCAGGCGCTGTCGCTCGAGGAGCTCTTCCAGGGCGAGGCCGGGATTCAGATCAACAACAACGGGGGCCTCGGCAAAGTCTCATCCGTTTATATCCGCGGCACAGAGGCCGAGGAAGTGCTCGTGCTGGTGGACGGGATCCGAATGGGATCGGTGAGCCTGGGCACCACGGCCTTTCAGTACCTCCCCGTCGATCAGATCGATCATGTCGAGATCGTGCGCGGACCCCGTTCGAGCATGTACGGCTCCGAGGCCATCGGAGGCGTCATCCAGATCTTCACGCGCCATCCAGCGGATGGATTCCGGTCCGAAGCGAGCGCTGCGGCCGGAAGCCATTCGACGCAGAGCTACGCCGGCGCGCTTTCAGGCCAGGCAGAGCGGCTCGGCTACAGCCTTTCGGCGAGCTATCTCGGCAGCGATGGCTACCCGAACTGCCGCGGCGTCCCCTATCCACCCGGCGGCGGCTGCTATGTGCTCGACCCGACGCCCGACGGCTATCACAACGCATCGCAATCAGCGCGCCTCAAGTACGAGCTTTCCGATGAGGCGGACGTTGAGGCCTCGGCGCTCCGCGCGCAGGGCGAAACTCGTTACGCGGGACTTGCGAGCAATCACGAGGACTTCCTCCAGCAGGCCGCATCCGTCGGCGCGCACTGGTCGCCCACCGCCACGCTGAGACTCACGGCTCTGGTCGGCCAATCGCGGGATGAGGCGCAGGAAAGTCTCGATCTCGTGATCACTCCGGGCTCGCGCTTCGACACCACGCGCGACAGCGCGTCGGTGCAAGCCGACTGGCAACTCGCCGCCCGGCAGCTTCTCAGCCTGGGCTCCGATTATCTTCGCGACCAGCTCTCGAGTGATACCCCGTTTCCGGTCACTGCGCGCCGGATCGTCGGCGCTTTCGGCATCTATCAGGCAGCGCTCGGGCGGCAGCACTGGTCAGTCAGCGCGCGGCACGATCGAAATCAGCAGTTCGGAGAGCGCTCGACCGGCAGCCTCGCCTGGGGCTTGCGCTTCGACCGGGGGCTGAACCTCCTGGCCTCGTTCGGGAGCGCGTTTCGAGCGCCGAGCTTCGACGATCTCTACTTCCCGGGCTTCGGGAATCCGGCGCTGCGTCCGGAGACCTCGCGCACGGCCGAAGTCGGTCTCGAGCAGCGCTTTGCCGCCGGCGCCTGGTCGCTGCACGCGTTCGATACACGCGTGCACGATCTGATCGGCTTCGATTCGAGCTTCATTGCCGCCAACACCGACGAGGCGCGCATCCGCGGCGTCGAGGCTCAGGGCGCGAGGACGCTCGGCGCCTGGCATGCGGCCTACACCCTGGGCTGGCTCGATCCCCGCAACCGCACACGAGGCTCCCCCAACTACGGCAACCTCCTGCCGGGCCGCGCGCAGGCAACCGCACGCCTCGAGTTGGCGCACGAGAGCGCCCGGCTACGCGTTGCCGGGCGGGTGAACGTCGCGGGCCCGCGCTTCGATGATCTCGCCAACGCTGCGCCGCTCGGGGGCTACAGCACCGCCGACCTCCTCGTCGAGTGGCGTCCCACGCGCCGCTTGAGCGTGCAGGCCAAGGCCGCAAACCTCACCGACCGCCGGTACGAGCTCACCTTGTACTACCCGCAGGATCGTCGCAATTACCTGCTGACCGTCCGCTACCACGGTATCGCGCCCGGAGACACCCCATGAACACCGGAACTCACCTCAAAAACCTGATGCTCAGGCCGCTGAGCGCGGCCGCCGATAGCCGCTCTCTGAATCGCCGCGACGCCCTGGGCGCGCTCGGACTCGTCTGGGCGATGGTGCTCACGCGAGCCGGCCAGAGTGGCTCACACCCGCTCCCGGACGCCTCTATTGCCGTCTTCTTTCTCCTCGGCCTCTTCAACCGATCCGCTCTCTGGCTCCCGATTGCCTTAGGTTTCGCGGCCGCCGTCGATGCCTGGGTGGTCACGGGCGATATCAATGCCTACTGCACGACGCCCGCCTCCCTCTTTCTCATTCCGACCTACGCGACGGTGTGGCTCGCCGGGCGCTTCGCGCGCAAGCGCCGCCCAACCGCAGTCCTGACTACCGCCGGGATAGCCGCAGGGGTGGCGTTTCTCATATCGAGCGGGAGCTTCTATTTTCTCTCCGGTCAATTCCCCGATCTGCCTCTCGCCGAATACTCGCGCCAGGTGCTGATCCGCTATCTCCCGCCCTACGTCGCGCACTGCCTCCTGTACGTCGCGGCCGCCGTGGTGGTCTCACACGCTGCCAAGTGGCTGCGCCCCGCCGCAGTGACCCGCCGGCGCGAACCCGCGGCACACGCCTGACGCGCAGCACGAAGCCGATGACTCGCCGCACGCTCATACTCGGGGGCGTTCGCTCGGGAAAGAGCTTCTACGCGGAGAGTCTCGCCCGCGCGGACGGGCGAGAGGTCACGGTGGTCGCGACCGCGACGGCCGGCGATGCCGAGATGGCCGCGCGGATTGCGGCGCACCGCGCTCGTCGCCCCCCGGCCTGGTCGGTCATCGAAACGCCCGTCCGCCTGGCGGAGACACTGCGGCAGACCTGCCGCCCGGAGCGGGTCGTGATCGTCGACTGCCTGACCCTCTGGATCAGCAATCTCCTCTGTGCCGATGACGAGGCGCTCGCGGACCGCGAGACGCAGGCACTGTGCGCGAAGCTCCCGCAGCTGCCCGGCGGCCTGATTCTCGTGAGCAACGAGACCTCCCTCGGCATCGTGCCCGTCGGCGCGCTCACCCGGCGCTACCTCGACTGTGCCGGCGCGCTGCACCGTCGGGTCGCTGCCGAAATGGACCGGGTGGTTCTGCTCGTCGCGGGATTGCCCCTCACGCTCAAGGGATCGTCATGAGCGCAACCCACTCTGACTCCGATCGGGGCATCGTTCCCGCCGACGGCGCAAGCCGCGCACTCGCGCTCGAGCGGCTCGACTCCCTCACCAAGCCCCTCGGCTCCCTGGGGCGGCTCGAGGCGCTGGCTGCCCAGCTCTGCGCGATCCAGGGGACCGTCTCCCCACGCCTGTCGGCTCCGCACGCGCTGGTGTTCGCCGGCGATCACGGCATCGCGCGTCGTGGCGTGAGCGCTTACCCGCCGGAGGTGACCGCCCAGATGGTCGCGAATTTCGTGCGGGGCGGAGCCGCAATCAGCGTCCTGGCACGGCGCGAGGGGTTCTCGCTCACGGTAGTCGATGCCGGCGTCGATGCGCACATCGCGCCGGATCCGCGCCTGATCGATGCCAAGGTGCGCCGCGGGACGCGTGACTTCGGCTTCGAGTCGGCCATGACGCCCGCCGAATGCCGTGAGGCGCTGGCGCGCGCCGAGCTCATCGTGGATGGGATCGCCGCCCGAGGCAGCAACACGTTGGTCCTGGGCGAGATGGGTATCGGCAACACGGCGTCCGCTTCGGTGCTGATGCACGGACTGACGGGGCTGGCGCTCCCGGACTGCGTGGGTCGCGGCACGGGCCTGGACGATCGGGGCCTGGCGCGCAAGGTCGAGCTGCTCAGCGCGGCTTGCGCCCGATGCGCACCGCCCGGCGAGCCCCTTGAGCTGCTGACGGAATTCGGCGGCTACGAGATCGCGATGCTGGTCGGCGCGGCGCGCGCGGCGGCGCGGGCGCGGATGGTCGTTCTGGTGGACGGGTTCACCGTCACCGTGGCGGTGCTGCTCGCGTCCCGCATGGCGCCCGAGCTCCTCGGCTACTGCGTTTTCGGTCACTGCTCGGCGGAACGGGCGCATCGCGCCTTGCTCCAGATCATGCAGGTGCAGCCCGTCCTGGACCTCGACATGCGTCTCGGGGAAGGGAGCGGTGCGGCCCTGGCACTCTGCCTGCTGCGCGCGGCGCTCGCGCTCTACTCCGATATGGCGACGTTCGAGCAGGCGGGCGTGAGCGAGCGCAGCGCATGAGCGCCGCCAACCCCCCCGCGCTCTGTTCCTGGAGCGGAGGCAAGGACTCCTGTCTCGCCTTGCACCTGGCCCTCGAGTCGGGAATCCCCGTGACGCGTCTCCTCACGGTGTTCGAGCCGGACGCCGATCGCAGCCGCTCGCACGCCCTGCCACTCGAGCTGCTGGCCGATCAAGCCGCCGCGCTCGGACTCGAGCTGCGCTCGCCACGGGCCGATTGGGCGACCTACGAGCGCGTGTTCGTCGAGGAGCTCGAGCACGCCCGCGAGGCCGGGATCGGACAGGCAATCTTCGGCGACATCGACCTGTTGCCGCATCGCGAATGGGAGGAGAAGGTCTGCCGGCGGGCGGGCCTCGCGGCGCGACTGCCGCTCTGGAACTGGGCCCGCGAGCGTGTCGTCGCGGAGATTCTCGCCCGCGGAATGAAGGCGATCTGCGTGTGCATCAATACCCGCTTCCTTCCCGAGGAGTTTTGCGGCCGGGCCTACGATGAGACGTTCATTCGCGATCTGCCGGGCGGAGTGGACGCCTGCGGTGAGAACGGCGAGTTCCACACCTTCGTCACGCACGCCCCGAGGTTCACCCGACCGGTCGACGTTCGCGTGAGGGCACGCCGCCGCTACGTCGGCCCGCCCGAGTACGGAAGCGAGGTCTACTGGTTTGCAGACCTCGAGCGCGCCTGACATGGAGGCGGCATTCGAAGCGCTGCGCGGGGCTCTCGGCCGGGAGAGGCTGCGCCTGCTCGCAGCGGTTCAATACTTCACGCGCTTGCGCGTCCCCGGTCGCACCGGCCATGCGCAGGAGACTCTCGAAGGAGCCATCCGTTACCTGCCCGTGGTCGGCGCCTTCGTGGGAGCCGCCGGAGCGGCGATCTACCTGTTGGTACGCGCCGTGCTTCCCGCGGGCGTTGCAGTCGCGCTCAGCATGGCCGCCACGGTGATCATCACGGGGGCCTTGCACGAGGATGGCCTCGCGGATGCCGCCGACGGACTCGGAGGAGGATTGAGCCGCGAGCGCGTACTCGCGATCATGAAGGACCCGCACGTCGGAGCCTTCGGCGCAACGAGCCTGATGCTCGCGCTCCTCCTCAAGTTCAACCTCCTGCTCGCCGTGCCGACGAGCCGCCTTCCCGCGATGCTGATCGCCGCTCATGCGTTGAGCCGGCTCGCCGCCGTCGGGGTCCTGATGACGCTCCCGTACGTCCAGGACGAGGAGCGCTCACGCGCGAAGCCGCTGGTCACCGCCATCTCGGGCGCCTCGCTCGTCGTCGCGGTCGTCACAGGCCTTGCCCCTCTCGCTCTCGTGGGAAAGCCAGCCCTCACGGGCGCGGGCTGCGTGGTGGCAGTCGGCCTTCTCTGGCGCGCCTGGTTGCGTCATCGACTGGGTGGTTACACCGGAGACTGCCTCGGAGCCGCCCAGCAACTCAGCGAGATCGCGTTCTACGTGGGAGCCGACGCCTCGGCCTTTCCGCACTAGCGGTACCAGCAGGCAACATCGGGCGGACAGCGTCACTTCCGCCCGCGTCGGAAAACGACGTACGCGAGCAGCGTGACGCCGATCGAAACGGTGCTGGTCCAAACTTCCGCGCGGTGCGAGGGCGTCAGCGCCATCGCGATCAGCACCAGCACCATCGCCGCGATCGCGAGGTAGCTCAGCCATGGAAACAGCCACATCGGCAGCGTCGGCGCGGGGCCGCCGGCCCTTTCCCGCGCGCGTCGCGAGCGCACCTGCGACACGGCGATCGCGAGATAAATCACCGCAATGATCGCTCCGGAGGCATTCACGAGGAAGGCGAAGACCACGCTCGGCGAGAGGATCGCGGCGATCACGCCCGCGAATCCCACCGCGCCCGCGAGCAGCACCGCCCGCGCGGGCACCTGGCGGCGGTTGGTCCGCACCAGCCAGCGCGGCGCATCGCCACGACTGGCGAGGACGAACAACACGCGCGAAGCGACGTAGAAAGCCGAATTGAGGCACGACAGCACGGCAGTGAGGATCACCGCCGCCATGAACTCACTTGCGTACGGGAAGTGGATCTCGTCCAGCGCGAGGGTGAACGGCGACTGACCGGCCACCACACGGTTCCACGGAACCGTGGACACGATCACGAAGACCGAGCCGACGTAGAACATCAAAATGCGGCTGATGATGGTCGAGGTCATCCTCGCCACAGCGCGTGCGGGCTCGGGCGACTCCGCCGCGGCGATCGTGACCACCTCGGAGCCCATCATGGACCAGATGACCGTGACCACGGAGGCCAGCACCGCAAACGCCCCCTGCGGCGCAAACCCTCCGTGAGCGACGAGATTCGAGAACGTCGGCCCGCTCGGAGAGCGATAGCCGCAGGCGTAGGCGCCGACGAAGACGATGAAGGAGATGATGGCCGCTACCTTGATGGACGAAAACCAGAATTCGAACTCGCCGTAGGCGCGCACCGACATGAGATTCACCCACGTCATGAGCGCCATCAGCGCCAGTCCGACCTCCCACCGCGGCAACGGCAGCCAGTGCTCGATGATCCCGGCTCCGGCGATCGCCTCGACCGGGATCACGACCACCCAGAAGTACCAGTAGAGCCAGCCGACCGAGAATCCGGCCCAGTTGCCGAGCGCCGCCCGGGTGAACTCCGTGAACGAGCGCACCTGCGGCATGTCGACGGCCATCTCGCCGAGCATGCGCATGATCAGCAGCACGAGCGAGCCCGTGAGCGCGTAGGTGATGACGATTGCGGGCCCTGCGGCGGTGATGGCCACACTGCTGCCGACGAAGAGCCCGGCGCCGATGATGCCGCCGATGGTGATCATCGCGACGTGGCGCGGCCGCAGCGACCGGCTGAGCGCGTTCCCGTCAGTCTGAGCCGCTGCCACTGCTTCGTTCATCTGCCACCGCTTAGAACGTCAGATAGTCGAGCCGGGGTACCCGTTCGAAGGCTCCTTGCCGGCCGACCAAGGTTGCCTCATAAGATAGTGCGGTGGCGGCCAACGGAATGCCATAGCCATGGCGCGCTATTACCGACCGGAGCTGGATGTACTCCGATGCTTCGCCTTTTTAATGGTGTTCGCCAGCCATACCGTTCCAGTCAGCACAGCCGCCGGGGGCGCTTTCGGCGTCGATCTCTTCTTCACGCTGAGCTCTTTTCTCATCACAACCCTGCTGTTACGTGAATCGAGCGTCTGCGGCGCGCTCGATGTAACGGCGTTTTATCTGCGGCGAGTGCTGAGGATCCTGCCCCTATACTTCGGATTTCTGCTGGCCGCCACGACGCTCGCCCGGTCCCTGGTGCCCGATGAAAACCTGCCGCTGAAATATGTCGTGGCATTTGCTCTGTTATGCGGCAACTGGGCCTGTGTCCTGTGGGGTTATCCACACAGCGTGGCGAGCCCCCTGTGGTCCGTCTCGATTGAAGAGCAGTTCTACCTGTGTTGGCCGTTGATCATGCGTCGCTGGGCGCATCGCCTGACGATGGTTGCAGTGGGACTGCTCCTGGTGTCGTTCGTCACGAGGCTCTGGCTGGTGCTCCACGGGGCAATACATCCCCAAATCTGGTGCAACACTCTGGCTCGGCTTGACCCAATCGCGTGTGGCGCGCTCCTCGCCGTACGCCAAGACAAGAGGGAGATCAGCCTCTCTCCCGGGATCCGCGTCGCGCTGTTGCTCGGCGGTTGCGGCGTCTTGACAGCAGCCGGCCGCTTCGGAGATGTCGTTGGAATCAAGGCGCTGGTAACCTTCCCTGCTGTCACCGCCGCCTGTGCAGCTTTGCTCGTTGCCACATTGAGTCTGCAAATGGCGCCAGGTCGTGGACCAGTCGTTCGGGCGCTCGTGTATCTCGGCCGTATCAGCTACGGGCTCTATGTCTTTCATTCGTTGTTCATACTGGCATTCGGTGTGCCCTCCACTCATGCTCCGCTCGCCCGCCTGATGCGAGCCATGGCGGCCCTGCTCGTGACCATCGTCGTCGCGGCAAGCTCCTATCATTGGTTCGAGAGACCGTTCTTGCGGCTCAAGGAGAGTTTCACGCACGTCCGTTCGCGCCCGGCCTGAGTCGAGGACACGTGAGTCGCCCTGGGCGCCAGGTCGTATCCCACAAGCGTGCAGATTGTGGGATACCACCTGCCAGAAATTGCCGCACTGCCAGAGCCGCGTTGACGGCGCCGGTGAGATCGAGGTGTCCGTCTCCGGGGCCGCCAGGTGCTAGAGTGCAGCCGACTCTGGCTGCTGGGCGAGGCGCTGTCGAAACAGTTTCTGCAAGCTGGTTGTCGACTGGTGCTCGCGGCACAGAGTAAAGAGTTTCGTGTCGCGGCCTAGCCTGGCACGCAAAGTGGTCGGGGCACCGCAGATTTCACAGTCGCGCGGCGTGGCGCGGCGCTCGAGCCACAGATCCGTCTCGCGATCGAGTTGATACTGCAGGTGATGAGCCAGCGCTTCCGCCGATGACTCGTGGCCGGGGCACCCGAGCGCGCAGTAGCCGACACGTCGGGTACCCTGCCGCTCGATCACGACCGTGTACCATTTGCCAGCATCAGCACCGACTTCGCACTTGCGCGTGGTAAACATGTCTGCGCCTCTGTCTCCTGGAGCAATCTGCAGATGCCGGCTGCCGCTGCAGGTGTGCGGTTCACAAGCCGGTCTCAACGGTAACACGACGTACGGTGCGCTGCTCGCGTTTCGTAACCGCCGTGCTCACAACCTCTGCTTAGCCGCCCGTTTTCAGCTTCTCCTCCGCATAAAGCGACAGCTCGATCATGCGCTCGAGCAGCTGCTCCGGGGGAACGCCGGTGAAGTTCTTCAGCACCAGCTCCTTCACGTAGAGCCGTACCAGATAGCGGAGTTGCAGCGCGCGATTTTTTGTTGCGAATACGAAGTCACGATGTCCGTTGTTGACGATGATGAGATTACGCTCGGCATCGAACCGGGATCTCCAGAGCTCCCCCGCCGCCCGCTCGAAGGTGTAGCCCGGAAGCCCGCGCGCGTTAACGATCGCGGAGCTCATCGTGGCCTCGAGACTAGCGGTGACCGTGATCAAGGCTTCCGCGGTGCAAGTGAGGTCGCGCTGGGTGACCGACACCTTCAGTCGCGCGAGACCCGGTGTTGCGGGTGCCAGGTACTCGACTTCCTGGTCGATCGTGCCAGCGAGTGAGCCACCGCCTGCAGCGATCTCCCAGGAGAATTGCAGATCCTCTTCGACGTGCCGGCGGGAGCGATCCCGCGGTAGCGCGCGAAAGCGCCGCCGCTCGCTGACCGGAATAGTGCTGGAGGCCGGCGAGACCATGACGCTGAACAGTGGTCCCGCATAGTCGAAGAAGTGGCGCTGCACTCCGGGGTTGAACAGTGGCTGCGTCACGCCGAGGTCACCCGCCCCCGTTTCTCCCCCCTCAGATCCGACTTCCCCGCCGCCGGGCCGCGACGACCCGCTCTCGTTGCGCGCGCGTGCCTGGATGTCGAACCAGTCGTACTCCTCGGGCGGAAGCGCGAGCAGCGCCTCGCGAAACGCGCGCTGGATCGCACGCAGTGACTGTTGGCTCGCCTGTTCTTCCTCCGCCCGCTCCTGCGCCTCGATCAGGGCTTGCAGGTGCGCTTCGAGCGGCTGGATGGCCTGCAACAGGGCGGCGTAACGCTCGTCGTGAATGATGCCGCTGCGCGTTCCGGGCGTCAGGTTCAGGAATGGCACATCGACGAGCCCCTGCAGATACCGGGAGGACCAGGGTGCGTGCTCGAGCCCGGACAGTGTCGCCAGATCGTCGATGACTCGGGTCCCTGCGCGAGTGAGCGCGACCCGACAACTCTCGGCGGGCTCGGCGAGATAGAGTTCGGCGTAGGCGTCGCCGAAGGCCGTACGGACCGCGGGGAGCTGATGCAGGAGCCGTCCCTCGTAGGCGCGCGGCTCGACCTCGTACTGCTTGCGCGCAAGCTTGTCGATCACCGTCACGCGAACCTTGGCGTTGCGGATTCGGTCGCGCAGCTCCGAGGCCAGATACCACTGGATCTTCTCGCCGGAAAGGGTACGGATTCCCTCCAGCAGGGGGCTGATGCGAAGCTCCGTGCCGCGCTCGGCGAACAGGACCCGTCGCGGGCTCACCGTGTACCCCGGGTCGCCCTTGCTCATCGTCATCTGGTAGGAACGCTGGTCGCTTCCGGTAGAGATCATCGTAAGCTGGTCGCCGACCGTCCAGAACGACAGCAGTCCGATCCCGAACTCGCCCTGTATGCCGTTCGCCGACCCTTCTGCCTTCAGTCGCCGCTTGATCGAATCGCCGATATGCGTCGCAACGTACTTGAAGTTCGGCCGGCCCTCCTCATCGCGGGGAACGCCATCGCCGTCATCCTTAATCGATAGATAGTGCTCGCCGTGCTCCCGGCCGCGCGTCATCGTAATTGTCTTCGCGTGCGCGTCGATGCTGTTCTCGACGAACTCGGCGATCGCCTTCAATGGATTCCCCTGCGAGAGCGCGATGATACGGATTGCGTTCCAGTCATCGCCGATCTTGAGCTTGCCGCGGTCGGCGACCTTGGCCTGCCGAGGGGCCTTCGGCTTCGAGCGCCGCGCGGAGCT
>Ga0209577_10006287_pt1 | contig 10993 bp, 10 predicted proteins | sample GraSoiAngelo_109_FD_185874 | JGI IMG/M metagenome (GOLD analysis project Ga0209577, IMG submission 185874) | Grasslands soil microbial communities from the Angelo Coastal Reserve, California, USA - 14_0903_12_20cm (SPAdes) (version 2) | ecosystem: Environmental > Terrestrial > Soil > Grasslands... | reverse complement strand
TGTGGCGGCGCGCAACGAGCGTTTGGCAGGACGGGCGAAGGAATCGGTCATTCTGCTGTCCGCGCAAGGTCGACGCCTCGATCAGGCCCTGGCGCAGGAGTTGGCTGCGCTTGATCGACTCATGCTGATCTGCGGGCGGTACGAAGGCGTGGATGAGCGCGTGAGCGAGCACCTGGCGGATCGCGAAATTTCGATCGGCGACTACGTGCTGAGCGGCGGAGAGTTGGGCGCGGCGGTGATCGTGGATACGGTTGTTCGACTGGTGCCGGGAGCGGTCGGGAACGAAGCGTCCACACGGCAGGAGTCGTTCACGGCCAGCGTGGCGCCGGCGACCGGAGATGCTCCCAGTTCGACCTGTGATTCGGGCGGACTGCTGGATTATCCGCACTACACGCGGCCTGCAGAGTTTCGCGGGATGACGGTGCCGGAAGTGCTGGTCAATGGCAATCACGATCAGATCCGGCGATGGCGTCGGCGAACCGCGCTGGAGAAGACGCTGCGGAACCGGCCGGATTTGATTGATGCGGCGACCCTCAGCGACGAGGACCGGATGTTGTTGGCGGAGATGAAAAAGTAAGAGAAGGTTCTTCGCTTAAGGTCCTTCGCTTCGCTCAAGTGACAACGTTTATTGGGACAAAATCAAGAATATCGAGACATTCACGAAGGAAACGATCATGTCGAACCTCATTATTGAAAAGCTGCTGGCCAAACAGAAACGCACCGACTTGCCCGAATTTGCTCCGGGCGACACGATCCGAGTGCACGTGAGGATTCGTGAAGGCGACAAGGAGCGCGTACAGGCGTTTGAAGGCGTGGTGATTTCGCAGGCCAAGGGCCCACAGGCGAGTTTCACAGTGCGCAAGATCAGCTTCGGGCAAGGGGTGGAACGTATTTTCCCTGTGAATTCGAAGGTGATCGATCGGGTTGAGCTGTTGCGATCGTCCAAGGTGCGGCGCGCGAAGTTGTATTATCTGCGGGCGCTGAAGGGCAAGGCAGCGCGTTTGAAGGATGTGGACCGCGAGCGAGCCACCGCCGAGGTGGCGGCGACGAAGTAGTTTCCTCTCTGTTGCAGGCGCACAGTGCTCTGCGCCTGCGACCCCCTATTTCAGTAAAGCAGCGTGGCGGCAGGTTCGCCGTACGGCCTCGGGTTTCGTGTGCCTCCGAGGACGCGTTGGCCTAAGCAAGTACGGCGGCTGAGTTGGCTTCCTGCTTGTTGTTCTTTTCTTCCGCAGACTTTTCACGGTCGGCCAGCTTACGGAGCAGGTGTTGCAGAATGGCGCGATCGCCTTTCCGGATTTCGCGGAATTCGACGCCGAGGCCAATACCGACGACGGCGTGTCGGACCTGTCCTTTAATGCTCAGCTCGTAATTCGCGACTTTGAGGACGAGTTTGAGATCCGTGCCCGGCAGAATGGCACTGTGGGTGGTGAGCAGGCAACCCGTTTCGGATACATCCTTGATGGTGCCGTCCAGATAGTTTGCTCCCGCGCCACGACGAAGCAGCTCGGCGACGCCCTCGGCGGCGAAACGTTGGTGGCTACGACGGTTTCCGTTTCGGTTCCCAGCGGAGGAGTTCATGCGGTAGAGCGGCGTGTCGCGCACGATAGGATCGTAGGCCTCTTCCATTTCGCGCAGTTCGGCCAGCCAGAGAGTCTTCTCCGCCTCTACGCATTGGATGCCGACCTGGTCTCGCAAGGGCGTGGACGATTCCCCGATCCAGACTACGCGGCAAAAGGCCTTGGAGCGGCCGCGCTCGACTACGAGGATTTCGCCGGCTTCCTTGACGCAGCGTAAACCGGTGACGCGGGCGCCGTGAGAAGAAATGTCGTAGGTGCAGGCCATCTCCAGGCGAGGCTTGGCGTCGCCGTCAAAGTAGGTAATGCGCACCGGCAGCGCGACGTGAATCCTTTTCTCGGTGCGATCGGTGGCGCGCTTTCCAACTGCTTGAGTCACAATACGATCCTGATCTGGGCTAAGGTGGCGCGAGCGAGCAACCTGCGGGGAGCAATCTGGAGCATAGCAAGGCAGGGAGCATGGCTCAATTTACTCTGGTACCTAAGGCCAGGTTACGAAGCGACCATTACGTGGTGTGAGATTCTTCGGGGGCTGGACGCCCATCGAGCCCGTCCGATTTCGCGGTTCCTGCCATTTTCGCGAAGGCAGTTTTTCTTACAGTTCCACTTGCGCTTGCACAGCGATCTCGTAGAACATCTGCTTAGCTGTTACGCCGTGCCCGCCCAAACGAAACTCGCCAAGAAAAAGCTGTCGGCATCCGCTGCCAAGCTGCGTTTGCTGAAGCGCCTGCGGTGCACGCTGCGCTATGAGAAAAAAGCGTGGGATGGTGGCGCGCGGCTGGTGGCGGGCGTCGATGAGGTGGGGCGCGGATCGCTGTTTGGGGCCGTAGTGGCGGCGGCGGTGATTCTGGATCCCGCGTACCGGATACGCGGGCTGCGCGATTCGAAGCTGCTGTTGGCCGAGCGGCGGGAAGTTCTGGCGGAGCGGATTCGCGAGCACTCGCTCGCGTGGGCGACGGCGGCGGTGGACGCAGGGCGCATTGATCAGATCAACATCTACCAGGCTTCGCGGCTGGCGATGCGGATGGCGGTCGGGCAGCTGTCTCCTTCCGCCGATTACTTGCTGATAGACGCACTGCGCCTGGATTGCGAGTTGCCGCAGTGCCCGATCATTCATGGAGATGCGCTTTCGGCGTCGATTGCGGCGGCATCGATCCTGGCAAAAGTGGAGCGCGATCGGATGATTTGTGCCTGGGATCCGGTTTTCCCGGTGTACGGTCTGGGTTCCAACAAGGGGTACAGCACTCCTCATCATTTAGCAGCGTTGCGTGAGCATGGCCCGTCGCCGCTGCACCGCCAGTCGTTCGCGCCGGTGTGGAACGCGCCGGTTCCGCAGGAAGTGTTGAGCTTCATGCTGGAACAAGGGGAAGAAGAAGAAATTCTCGAAGAGGCAGAAGCCACGTAGGTCCAGACGCCAGATATTCCGGAAGCCGCGCTTCGCCCGGCTGGGCAGACGAGGCGTCTGCCCCTACGCGAACTTCGCTTACAATCTTCGGATGCCACGCATACTTTGCGTTACCGCGCATCCGGATGACGAAGCGGCTGCTTTTGGCGGGAGCTTGCGGCTTTATCACGAGCGCGGCGCCGAAATCTATGTGGTCTGCCTGACGGCCGGACAGGCCGGCTCTCATCGTGGGCTGGCGAAAACCGATCACGAACTCGCGGCCATTCGCCGAAAGGAGTTTGCGGCGTCGTGCGAAATTCTGGGCATTGATCGCGGTGTGGTGCTTGATTATGCGGACGGGCAATTGCATCGGGTTGATCTCTACAAAGTCGTGGGAGACCTTATCCAGCACATACGGGAGTTTCGGCCGGACGTCATGCTTACGTTTGGACCGGAAGGTGGGGTGACCGGACACACCGATCATTCCATGGCTTCGGTGTTTGCGACCATCGCTTATCAGTGGGCAGGACGGGAGAACCGTTACGCGGATCAACTGCTTGATGGAGTCACTGCCCATCGCACGCGGAAGTTGTATTACGCGACAGGGAACTTCGTTTTGGCGGGGCGTCCGCCAGTTTCACCGCCGCCCATCACCACGGTGATTGAGATTGGCGATTTTGTGAAGACGAAAATCGCGGCGTTTGAGACGCATACCACGCAGGCGCCGGTGTTCCCCCTGGTGCGCGATACGATCTTGTCAAGCGGGCCGGAGGAGTACTTTCACCTGGCAGCAACGACGGAGCCTGGTTCGGCTGCGCGAGAAACTGACTTGTTCGCCGGACTGAGCGCGAAAGATTAACTCAGAGTGGGCAGAGAAGATTGTGAGCCGCGCGGGTCACGGCGATCCGCCTGGCGGCCCGTGGTGGAAATGCATTTCTGCTTCTGATGAGACCCAAACAGCACCGGGGTCTTTCGACTGCGTTCGGCTGGCGCCTCACTCCGCTCAAGATGACAGAGAAACTCGGAACGGGTCGCTGAGAAGGCCTTAACAGCTTTGTCAGCTTTGTCAGCTTTAACAGCTTTGCCTTTGACAGCTTTGTCAGCTTTGTCAGCTGTGTGGATCCCATCCTGAACTCTCGGTTTCAAGGCGTTTACTTTGCCTTCAGGATATCGCTCATCAAATCGGGCTTGCTTTCTTCTCGGACCAGGCGCGGATATTTTTCGCCTTCGTGGTAGTCGAGCTTGAAGGTTTTGTAGTAGCCCGTGTTTTCGACCAGCAGTTCGATGGGATCGGTGGCGCCTTTCGCGGCCTTGATCGCATCGTGGAGAACTTCGGCGGAGAAGCGGCGGCCATTGACGGCGATGACGCGCATGCCGGGACCGATGCCGGCTTTGGCGGCGACCATGCCTTCGATCGTGTCGATGATCCCGCCGTCATCACGCAGACGTAGACCGATCGTATACATCTCGCGGATTTGGGCATCATCGCGCTCATCCGAACGGAAGTAGTCTGTGGCCGTATCGGTATAGACGAGTTTCCAGCCGGTCTCTTCGATTCCTCTCAGCGGTGCGCCGGGACCATGATTGATGAGACGCTCGGTCCAGAAGGCTCGCCAGTCGTAGGCAGCGATCTGATTCAGGGCATTTACGACATCGTCGAAGGTGTACGTCTTCACGGTTGGAGCGCCGCCGGGCGCGCCGTGAAACAGCTTGCAGAAGTCGTCGAGTGATTTCTTTCCTTTTGTCTGTTGGCGAATGATGGCATCCACCCACATCCAGTTCAGGGTGTCTTCATCGTAGAAATCCGTGGAGCGACGCCAGGAGTACCAGGGCTTGGGCGCGAAATAGAGCTGTGGAGCGGCGTCGGCAGTGTCCTGGAGGTTGCGCCAGGTTCGTCCGGGAAGGTGGTCGAGGTCGGCAGCCACCATGGCGAGGTATTCGCGGTACTGATCCGGGGTCCAGAGACCGCTGCGGGCGGTCAGGATGGAACCGATATATTCGGTCAGGCCCTCGTAAACCCACAACAAGTCTGTCTGCATGGGCTGCTGGTAGTCCGGCGTGGCCAGGCCGACGGGACGACGATATTTGCCATTCCAGGAGTGCGTGAATTCATGGGGCAGTAAGCTGGCGTCGAGCTTACGCTCGGTTTCGTCGATGAGGCCACGCTCGGAGGTGCGGCTGTCGTTGGATTCGTGGTGTTCGAGTCCGAAGTGGGCGACGTGGTCACTGAGGGTGTAGAGGAAATGATAGTGGAGGTAGTGCTGCGCTCCGAACAGAGCGCCTGCCTGCGTGACGAGATTCTTGTAGAGGTCCCAGACTTCTGCTGGTGGTTCGAGGGCAGCAGCGCTATCGGAAGCTACATCCAATTCGGCGGGAGGACTCTGCGCGAGCGGAACGACTTTCAGGTATTGACCGGTGAGAACTGGAGAATCGATGAGAACATTCAGAGGCTCGGGGCGGAAGTGGAGATCATTTCCGTTGGCGTTGCTGAGGGGCAGCGAGGTCGCATATTTCCAGCCGTCAGGAATTTTGAGGGCGGCACTGAAGGTGATGTCCTCGGCCTTCCAACCCTTGGGATAGAGCAGGACCTGGTTCCAGCTTAGGACGAGCAGCTTGTCGGTGGCTGAAGATCCCGAGGAGAATCCTTCTTCAAGGGTCGCGGGTTCGAGGTAGTCGAGGTCGGCGAGGACTTCGTTCTCGCCGGTGGGGACCTCGACGTTGATGGTCCAGCCATCGAGAAGATCGCGGCGCCATTTCAGGGGCTTGCCGCTGGCGGAGAACTTCAGACCGGCAAGATCGACTACTGGGCCAGTCGGAGCATGTTCCCCAGGAAGCCATTTCGGGTAATACAAGGTCAGCGTGCCGGGGGTGGCGGGAATGCGGAGCCTGGCATGGAGAATCTTGCGGGGCGCTTCGGTGGCGTCGACGGCGAGTGAAATGTTCGGGCCTGCGGCCCAGGCGTAGGATACGAAAATAAGAATCAGAGAAAGTGCAGACAAGATCCGGGTCCGGGAAAAAGCCATCGTTCAGCGCTCCTCATAATCCAGAAATCCGGCACGGCAAATTCCTGAATATATCAGAGGGGTGGCTGCGGTTGTCAGATGTGCGTGCAGGCGACTCTGCGAAGTCGTGGGCAATCTCTTCCGGCTGCACGTTCGCGGACCGTACAATCGACGGGTGATGCAAGCATTGTGTGTGTTCTGCGGTTCGAATGCGGGACGGCGTCCTGCCTACAGCGAGGCTGCGCGCGCGATGGGCGAACTGCTGGCTGGGCGTGGCATTACGCTGGTGTACGGCGGCGGGAGGGTCGGGTTAATGGGCGTGATCGCTGATGCCTGCCTCACGGCTGGCGGCAAAGTGATTGGCGTTATTCCGAGACTTCTTCAGGAGAAAGAATTAGCTCACCAGGGATTGACCGAAATGCACGTGGTGGGCACGATGCACGAGCGCAAGGCGATGATGGCGGATCTCGCCGATGGGTTTCTGGCACTGCCGGGTGGATTTGGAACCTGGGACGAGTTCTGCGAAGTGTTCACGTGGTCGCAACTGGGGATTCAGTCGAAGGCTTGCGCGCTGCTGAACGTCGAAGGGTACTACGATCCTATGTTGGCATTGGCCGATCGGGCTACTGAGGAGGGCTTTCTTCGTCCGGAACACCGTGAGTTGTTGCTTGTGGATGAGAATGGCGAACGGTTGTTGGACCGGATGCAGCGATTTCAATTTCCAGCCGTGCCGAAGTGGGTGGGACGGGGGGAGAGGTAGAGTAGGCTCTAGCAATCAGGCTCTAGGCTCTGGTTCACGGTTTTCTTTCGCTACTGATAGCGCAGAACCTGACACGTTGGCAACGCGTGCTTTATTATCCCCTCGTGTCCCTGGCTCATCGCGGTAAGTTCATTACGTTTGAAGGTCTGGACGGAACCGGCAAGAGCACTCAGATACAGAAGCTCGCGAAGGCATTGCGTGCGCTGGGGCAGTCGGTAGTGGTCACGCGGGAGCCGGGCGGGACGGGGACGGGGGAAAAGATCCGGCACGTCATTTTGGACTCGGCGACCACGGAGCTTTCTCCGATGGCGGAGATGGCTTTAATGTTTGCTTCCCGGGTACAACACATCCGCGAGGTCATCGAACCGGGTGTAGCGCAGGGGAAAATCGTCCTATGTGACCGGTTCACGGATTCCACGGAAGCCTACCAGGGCAGTGGGCGCAAGTTGGGGAATAAGGCGGTCCTGGAGCTGCATCGAATTCTGTGCGGTGATCTGCAGCCGGATCTGACGATCCTGCTGGACTCGGACCTGGCTACGAGCGTGGAACGGGCGCGCCGGCGCAATGTCGCGAAGACCGCGAAGGGCGGGCGCCTTCAGAAGGATGAAAACCGTTTCGAGCAGGAGAACCGGGCTTTTTTTGGGCGGGTGAGAAACGGGTATTTGGCGATTGCGCGGCGGGAGACTGGGCGGGTGGTAGTGGTGGATGCGCGCGGCACGCCATCGCAGACGCACGCGACGATTCTGGAAGTTGTGAAGCAGAAGTTTCGCTTGAATTCCAAAGGGTAGTACCTATCACACCAGTCGCGGCTTCGCCGCTTGACGGGCGGGGACCCTTCGACAAGCTCAGGGCAGGCTGCCCGTCGCTCCAACGGGCGTGGTAAGTTGAAGCAATGCCTTTCTCGGACTTTCACGGCAATGCGGAGATGGTGCACCGCTTGCGCGACATGCTGGCGCGCGCGCATTTTCCGCATGCCATGATTCTCGCCGGGGCCAATGGCTCGGGAAAATATACGCTCGCCTTGATGCTGGCGAAGGCGATGAACTGCCTGGAGCCGCCGGTGAGCGACGGCCTCCCTGATTTCTGCGGAAAGTGTTCCAACTGTACACGGATTTCGCTGTCTGAAGATTTAAATGCCCGGTTTGTGGAGGCGGTGGAGGTTCGGGAGAATCTGCGCGAGACAGACAAGAGAGAAACGCGAATTTTCGTGCAAACACACCCGGACGTGCTCGTGATTCCTCCGGATCCGCCGCAGATGATGATCAAGGTTGACCAGGTGCGGCGGGTCATTGAGGGCATCCACTACCGGCCGGGCGAGGCTAGAGAACGCGTGTACATCTTTACAGATTCGAACTTCATGAAAGAGGCGGCGAATTCGCTGTTGAAAGTGCTCGAGGAGCCGCCGGAGTTCACGACTATTTTTCTGCTGACCGAGAACGTCGGGGAGTTGCTGCCCACGATTCGCTCGCGGGCGATGACGTTCACTCTGGGCGCCCTGCCGTCGGAAGACATTGAGCAGGATCTGGCCGAGCAACATCCGGAGTGGACGGCAAAGCAACGTGCGCTGGTGGCGCGGCTGTCAGAAGGAGCGGTGGGCCGGGCTCGTGCATTCGATTTGGCGAAGTACACCGCGTCCCGCGCGCATGGGCTAACGATTTTGACCTCGGTGTTGCGGACAGGTGACCACAGCGAACTGTTCAAAGTCACCGAGACCTATCGTCCTGGCGCAGAGGGACGGGAGAAAACGGACCAACTTCTGCGCACCCTGTATTGCCTGCTGCAGGACATGATGCTGCTCAGTTCCGGGGCGCCCGAACTGCTGCGCAACACGGATATTCCGGGGGAATTGCAGAAGCTCGTATCCGCAATCGATTTCGAGTGGATCAGCAATGCGGCGAATGGCCTTGCGGAGGTGGAGCGCGGCATGCGACGGAACCTTCTGCGGTCGCTGTCGCTGGACGCGCTCGCGGTAGGGATGGAGAAAAGCTAGGTTTTAGCTGGTAGCTGCTGGCTTTTAGCTTGGGGATAGGACTTTGTCGTTCCTGAGCTAATCGCGTCTTTTCGGCCGCAGTCACGGAACTTCACCGTCGAGCGAGTGTGGTGTCCCGTAAATATGCGAACAAAATCGGGCGCCAAATCTAGCGCGAAGCTTCGCCCTCAGCGGCTAAAGCCGGCTTCTCATGCGCTCTACGCAGCGCGGCTGAAGCCGCGCCCTTTCAAAGCGCGATTCATTTATCAATGCGCGATTTACTCAGGCATGAACTAGCGGGACGACACAGCGATTCGAATGGCAAGTGCCCAAAGCAAGCCCCGCCAAAGTCATTGGCCCTGCATCACTTAAGGATTGTCTAGCGCAGCATTCCTGTGCTACGGTAACTGCAAAGTTCACACTCCATTCCCACATGCACAGCAGCGAGGTGTTGTGGCCGGCGCCCCGGATGCGGGTGAACAGGTGGTGTGCCATGAAGGAAGCAATCGATTCCATGCCAACGGAACGAGTAGTGGAACAGGAAGGATTCGCGAATCGCAAGCTGATCCGGCCTTCCCTTAACCGCAACGATCACAATTCCAACCACAATCAGGCCCCCATGGAACGACGCGAACGCTCTGGCAGCGGCAGCAAGAAGCTTCCACCCCCCGAAACTACCAACGCCGAGAACTTCTATTACCAGAAGCAGATGCAGGGCAAGACGCCGATGGTCATCGTGTTGCGCGACGGTGAGGAGATCCACGGTGTCATCGAGTGGTATGACAAGCACTGCCTGAAGGTAAACCGGACTTCCCTGCCGAATATTGTGGTCTACAAGCCTGCCATTAAGTACATGTTCAAGGAAGGCGAGAACTCGCGCTAAGTGTTGACGCTGCGTGGGGTTTGCGTCGGCAGCTGTTCTCTCGCCCGCTAGGGTGGATTAGCGCTTTGGCGTAGGCCATCTGTGTTCTAACAGTCTTGCTACCTTCGATACCTTCCCAGGCGGTTACCAGGTGTTCCACTCTGGGCTGGGAGCGTCTCATAGTGGTATACTCCGGCTCAACAACCCTCTTATATAGCCATATTCGTCGCATCTGGCCGAGATGCATGTGTCTGTCCGCCCATAGAGAAGGGGCTGGGATATGAGCACCGTCGCCGTCAGAAATCCGCAAAATCTGCACCATCCACGTCCGCCGGCTGGCCCCCGAGTAGCGCCACGACGGCGCCTGGCTGTGCCCGTGAACGTGACGGTACTGCGGTCAGGTGTACCGGATGCGGTTCCGGGACGAACGATCGAGGTGGGCCAAGGCGGAGTGGGCGCTGTTCTGGCGGCGGAGTTGTTTCCGGGAGAGTTAGTGGGCGTTGAATTCCGTTTGCCGGAATCGGGCTTTGTGCTTGCCAAGGCGCGGGTCTGCTATCAGGATAGGCTGCGCTGTGGGCTGCAGTTTCTGGCGATTCCCGCGGACCAGCGCGAAATGCTGGGAGCCTGGGCTCTGGAGAGACCGGAACGCAATTCGCAAGTTGTAGCGGCGGCTAGGAGCGAGTCCGCTGCTCGGGTGCAGAGGACTGAGGCTTCGTTGCCCAAGTGGCTTTCAGATCCGCCATCGGTCAAGACGCCGCCCAACAAGGCTTCTTCATCCAAGGCCAAGATCTCCGCGCGCTATTTGCGAAGAAAGATCGTGATGGTGCTGGCGGCCTCAATCATTGTGGTGGGCGCCGTAGGTTGGTGGCGGTGGGAGCAGGGCTGGCAGGAATTGGAGTCGCGTCTGCCCGGACGGAGCGTCGAGGTAACTCGAGCGACCGTGGCCGTGCCGCAGGAGGTCATGCTTCGGCTGCTGGTGCACAAGGTGGAACCGCGCGGTGGGATGAAGGCGACGGGGGTGGCCGTGCTTGCGGCCGTAATCGGTCGTGACGGCTCGGTGATAAGCCTTCGGCCAGTGAGTGGCTCGGACGTTCTGACGCGGGCTGCGATGGATGCACTGCAGTGGTGGAAGTTCGAACCGTATCGCCAGAATGGGCAGGCCGTGGACGTAGAAACAACGTTAGCAATCGAGTTCCGATAGACGGCTTCGCTTTCCCTTCAAAACTTCTCAGATAGCTCGACCTGCCACGAATCGCAGAAAAATTCATGCATGGTTGTCGACTTGGAAGCCGGCTGTGCTCCCCCGCCGGGCTGGCGCCCGGCTGCCCAGACGAGGGCGTCTGGGCCTACGTGGGCATCGTGAGCCCAGCAGACCGCGAGTCTATTTGGGTGCGACGCTGCTTTTGCGCATGCCGTCGAGCATAATCAAGCTGCTCACCCCG
>Ga0209577_10006286_pt1 | contig 10994 bp, 9 predicted proteins | sample GraSoiAngelo_109_FD_185874 | JGI IMG/M metagenome (GOLD analysis project Ga0209577, IMG submission 185874) | Grasslands soil microbial communities from the Angelo Coastal Reserve, California, USA - 14_0903_12_20cm (SPAdes) (version 2) | ecosystem: Environmental > Terrestrial > Soil > Grasslands ... | reverse complement strand
GGGACGGACGTGATGGCCAGCACCAGGAAAAGTGGCGAAAAACCCGAAAGCAAATACGTAAGCAAGAATGCTGCGGGAGGCACAATTGTTACACCGGCAAGCGCCAGCCAGGGAGCGGTTTTCCAAAGCTGCGCCAACTTTCTTTCGCGCGCCGTGAGCTTGCCGGGGCGCGCGCTTATCATGTCTGTTGAGATTTCGTCTTTCACTGATGCGGTCGTTTTAGATGATACCTTTGGCGGCTAAGACAGGCCAGTCTTGCGCTCGCGAAAAAAACGCGCGATTTTGCCGCGCTGTCTGGTTGTAATATCATCAGGCGCAGCCAGAATTGAGAACGATAATGAAAACCCGGAAGTTCAAGCTTCTCTTTGCCGCCGCCGCAGTCTCTTTTCTCCTGGCGGCGTTGGCTTTTGGCCAAGACGGCCGTTCGCGCGGCCCAGCCAAGCCGGTCACGGTTCCGGTCACGGTTCCAGCTGCGTCGACAACCCGCGCCTCGGTCACGCGCTCTCTCCCAGCGTTGCGGAGCGGTCGCTGTCGCGCACCAGCACCACTGTGTTGCGATGTCCCGGAACAGCGCCGCCGACGAGCAGAAGATTGCGTTCGGGATCGACACGCACCACCTCGAGGTTTCGCACGGTCACCTGCTGCGCGCCCAGCTGCCCGGCCATCCGTACACCGCGGAAGACGCGCGCCGCGTCGGTCGATCCGATCGAGCCCGGCTGCTTGATGTTGTGAGAGCCATGGGTGACGGGACCGCGGCCGAAGTTGTGCCGCTTGCGCGTCCCGCTGAAGCCCTTCCCCTGTGAGACGGCGGTGACGTCGATGCGCTGGCCGGCGTTGAAGATGTCCACACGCAGCTGCGAACCGACCTTGGCATCGCCGGCATCACGCAGCTCGGCGAGCGTCCTCTGCGGCGTCAGCCCCGCGCGTTTGAAATGACCGGCGAGCGCTTTCGGCGTGCGTCGGGGGCGGCGCTCGCCAAACCCGATCTGCACCGCCTCATACCCGTCGACACCTGTGGTCTTGCGCTGCACGACGCGACACGTCTCGGCCTCGAGCACCGTGACCGCGACCACCGTGCCGCGCTCTGTGAACACCTGGGTCATGCCCACCTTGCGGGCCAGGAGACCGCGGCTCACAGCTTGATCTCGATGTTGACGCCGCTGGGCAGGTTGAGACGCATGAGGGCGTCGACCACGCGCGGGTTTGCGTCGAGGATGTCGAGGATGCGCTTGTGCGTTCGCATCTCGAACTGCTCGCGAGAGTCCTTGTCGATGAATGGCGAGCGCACCACCGTGTACTTGTTGATGCTCGTAGGCAGCGGTACAGGACCGGCCACTCTGGTGCCCGTCCGTGTGGCGGTCTCCACGATCTTGGAGGCCGCCTGGTCGAGGACCCTGTGGTCGTACGCCTTCAGCCGTATGCGGATCTTCTGTGGCATGTGGCTAGCTCGGTCCTGCTGCTCGTACTCGACGAATCCGGTTGTTACTTCTCGACGCTCGTGACGGCGCCCGCACCGACGGTGCGCCCACCCTCGCGGATGGCGAACCGCATGCCGTCTTCGACGGCGATGGGCGTGATCAGCTCGATGCCCATCTCGACGTTGTCGCCAGGCATGCACATCTCCTGCCCCTCGGGCAGCGAGATGGTTCCGGTCACGTCGGTGGTGCGAATGTAGAACTGAGGACGGTAGCCGTTGAAGAACGGCGTATGCCGTCCGCCCTCGTCCTTGCTCAACACGTACACCTGCGCCTTGAACTTGGTGTGGGGTGTGATCGTTCCGGGCTTGGCCAGCACCTGGCCGCGCTCGACGTCTTCGCGCTTGACACCGCGCAGGAGACAGCCGACGTTCATGCCGGCCTCGCCGTTGTCGAGCAGCTTGTGGAACATCTCGACGCCGGTGACGACGGTCTTGGTGGTGTCCTTGATACCGACGATCTCCACCTGCTCGTTGACCTTGACCACGCCCCGCTCGATACGGCCGGTGACCACGGTGCCACGGCCTTCGATCGAGAACACGTCCTCGATCGGCATCATGAACGGCTTGTCGACCGGACGCTGCGGCACCGGGATGTATGTGTCGACCGCATCCATAAGCTTCTCGACACCGTCCATCGCCTCTTTGTCGCCCTCGAGCGCCTTGAGCGCCGACACACGCACCACGGGGATGTCGTCACCCGGAAACTCGTAGCGGCTGAGCAGCTCACGCACCTCGAGCTCGACCAGTTCGAGCAACTCCTCGTCGTCGACGGCATCCACCTTGTTCAGCGCCACGACGATGTAGGGCACACCCACCTGGCGGGCGAGCAGGATGTGCTCGCGCGTCTGCGGCATGGGCCCATCGGTGGCCGCCACCACCAGGATGGCGCCGTCCATCTGCGCCGCGCCGGTGATCATGTTCTTGATGTAGTCAGCGTGGCCGGGGCAGTCGACGTGCGCGTAATGGCGATTGGCCGTCTCGTACTCGACGTGCGCAGTGGCAATGGTGATGCCTCGAGCCTTCTCCTCTGGCGCGTTGTCGATCTGGTCGAAGGCGACAAAGTTGTTGTCGCCGCCGACGCGCTCGGCAAGCGTCTTCGTGATCGCCGCGGTGAGCGTCGTCTTGCCGTGGTCGATGTGCCCGATCGTGCCGACGTTCACGTGGGGTTTGGTGCTCGAGTACTTCTTCTTGGCCATTCTCCTGTCCTTTACACCTTTGCCTTTGCGGCGATTTCGTCCGCAAGACTTTGCGGAAGCTGCTGATAGTGATGGAACTCCATGCTGTGGTTCGCGCGTCCCTGGGTCATGCTGCGCAGATCGGTGGCGTAGCCGAACATGGTCGCCAGCGGCACCTCTGCGTGCACCATCTGTGACGTGCCCCGACCCTCCATGCCCAGGATGTGCCCACGACGGCCGGTCAGGTCACCCATGACATCACCAAGGAACTCTTCAGGCATGAAGACGTCGACACGCATGATGGGCTCCAACAACACAGGCTTGGCCTTGCGCATGCCGTCCTTGAAGCCGATGGAACCCGCGATGGAGAACGCCTGCTCGCTCGAGTCGACCTCGTGGTACGAGCCGTCGACCAGCGTGATCTTGACGTCGACCACCGGGTAGCCGGCGACGACGCCGTTCGCCAGTGCGTCCTGAATGCCGCGCTGCGTCGGGGCGATGTACTCGCGAGGAACCTTGCCGCCGACGATCTTGCTGATGAACTCGAAGCCCTTCTCCGGATTGGGCTCCAGCTCGAGCTCGACGTGTCCGTACTGGCCGTGTCCACCTGACTGACGCACGAAGCGCCCGGTGCCGCGAGCCGCGGTGGTGATCGTCTCGCGATACGAGACCTGCGGCCTGCCGACGTTTGCATCGACCTTGAACTCGCGCAGCATGCGGTCGACGATGATCTCGAGATGCAGCTCACCCATCCCTGAGATGACCGTCTGTCCGGTCTCGTCGTCGGTGCGCACGCGGAAGGTGGGGTCCTCTTCTGCCAGCTTCTGCAGCGCAATGCCCATCTTGTCCTGGTCCGCCTTGCTCTTCGGCTCGACAGCCACCGAGATCACGGGCTCCGGGAAGCTGATCGACTCGAGGATGATCGGGTGCTTCTCGTCGCAGAGCGTGTCGCCAGTGGTCGTCTTGCGCAGTCCGATTGCGGCAGCGATGTCACCGGCGCGCACCTCTTCGATCTCCTCGCGATGGTTCGCGTGCATCTGCAGGATGCGGCCCACACGCTCGCGCTCGGCCTTGCTCGCGTTGTAGACGTACGAGCCGCTCTTCAGCACGCCGCTGTAGACGCGGAAGAACGTCAGCTTGCCTACGAACGGATCGGTCGCGATCTTGAATGCCAGTGCCGCGAACGGCTCTTCGTCGCTAGCATGTCGCACCGCCGGGGTCCGGCCCGTCTGCGGCACGCCCTCGATGGCGGGCTTGTCGAGCGGCGACGGCAGGAAATCAACCACCGCGTCCAGCATCGGTTGCACGCCCTTGTTCTTCAGCGCGGCGCCACAGAGGACGGGAACGATATGCGTCGTGATGGTGCCGATGCGCAGACCGCGGACGATGTCGTCGTGGTTCAAGCCGTCCCCGTCGAGGTACTTGACCATGAGATCGTCGTGTGACTCGGCCACCGCCTCGAGCAGCTCGTGGCGGTACCGCGCGACGACCTCGCGCATGTTCTCTGGAATCTCCGCGCGCCGCAGCGTCGTGCCGAGGTCGTCGGTGTAGACGATCGCCTGCTCGTTGATCAGGTCGACCATGCCCTTGAACTCGGACTCCGACCCGATGGGGATCTGGATCGGCACGGCGCGCGCGCCGAGGCGATCGCGAATCGACTCCACCGCTGCGAAGTAGTCCGCGCCGATCCGGTCCATCTTGTTGATGAAGCAGATGCGGGGCACGTCGTACCGGTTCGCCTGGCGCCACACCGTCTCGGACTGGGGCTCCACGCCGGCGACGGCGTCGAAGACCGCCACCGCGCCATCGAGAACGCGGAGGCTCCGCTCGACCTCGACCGTGAAGTCCACATGCCCGGGCGTGTCGATGATGTTGATGCGATGGCTGCGCCACTCCGCGGCCGTCGCCGCCGAGGTGATCGTGATGCCGCGCTCCTGCTCCTGGACCATCCAGTCCATGGTCGCGGCCCCTTCGTGCACCTCCCCCATCTTGTGGATACGCCCGGTGTAGAAGAGGATCCGCTCGGTCGTCGTGGTCTTGCCCGCGTCGATGTGGGCCATGATGCCGATGTTCCGGGTCTTCTCCAGAGCAAATGCGCGCGTCTGCACTGCGACCGCCATCTCAGTACCGGAAGTGCGAAAAGGCCTTGTTGGACTCGGCCATCTTGTGGGTGTCTTCCTTGCGCTTGATGGATGCCCCCACCCCGTTGGCGGCGTCCATCAGCTCGGCGGCGAGCTTGTCCGCCATGCTCTTCCCTCCGCGGGCGCGCGCGTACCGGATGATCCAGCGCCGGGCCAGCGCTTGGCGCCGGTCGTGCCTGATCTCGACGGGGACCTGGTAGGTGGCGCCGCCCACGCGCTTCGGCTTGACCTCGATGACCGGCGTGACGTTACGGATCGCCTGATCGAAGACGTCGAGCGGCTCCTTTCGCGAGGAGCGGCGGATCTTCTCGAACGCGTCGTACACGATGCCTTCGGCAATGCTCTTCTTGCCCTTGAGCATCATGCAGTTGACGAACTTCGCCAGGCCGACGTTGGCGTAGATCGGGTCGGGCAAGATGACGCGGCGGGTGACGCGGGCTCGGCGTGGCATGGCTAGGCGCCCGTCCTCTCTCGCTTGGCGCCATATTTGCTGCGGCCTTGCTTGCGATTCCTGGTGCCGGCCGTGTCCAGGGTGCCCCTGATCACGTGGTACCGGACGCCGGGCAGGTCCTTGACGCGACCGCCGCGGATCAGCACCACGGAGTGCTCCTGAAGATTGTGGCCTATGCCGGGGATGTACGCGGTGACCTCCACCTTGGTGGTGAGGCGGACGCGCGCGACCTTGCGCAGCGCCGAGTTCGGCTTCTTCGGTGTCGTTGTGTAGACGCGCACGCACACACCGCGGCGCTGGGGAGAGCCGCGGAGGGCGGGGGCCTTGGTCTTGTGGGTCGGCGCCTGCCGTCCCTTGCGGACCAGTTGCTGGATGGTGGGCACGTCTGTATTGAATTAGAGGAATTGCGCACTGCCACGAAACAGCGCGCGCGAATACCAACGACCGCTCGTGGCGCGACTGCGAATCGTACCAGCGGGGCGTACCCGCGTCAAATTCGAGCCAACGGCGGCGACTCGGGCAGCCGGTCAGCTACAAGCACACATGCGTGCTAATCTGCGCGCCTGGTAGCAGACGACGTGCTGTCGTCCGCTCGCCGAAGACCGCAGGTGCGGGCAGTCCGCTCAATTTCCTGCGCAGGTGAGGAGACCACGCGATGACGACCACGGATGGCGAGCCTGCGGTGACCCGGGCGGGACCGCGCAAGAAGGAGTCCGTCGCCCATCTCGTCGAGCTCCTGAACCGTGCCACCTCCGCCGTCGTCACCGACTATCGCGGTTTGAAGGTGAAGCAGCTCGAGGATCTGCGGCACCGGCTCCGCGCCGAGGGTGTGGACTACGTCGTGGTGAAGAACACGCTGGCCCGCCGTGCGGCAGCCGACGCGGGGGTGGGCGCGTTCGCGGAGGCCCTGACCGGCCCGGTCGGCCTCGCGCTCGGGTATGGCGACCTCTCGACGCCCGCGCGCATCCTCAACGAGTACTTCCGTCTGAACCGGGTGTTGCCGATGATGGCCGGCCTGGTGGAGGGGCAGGTGCTGGACCAGGCCGGCGTGCGCACCCTGGCGCAGCTCCCGAGCCGCGACGTCCTGCTGACGCAGCTCGCCGGCTCCCTCCAATCGCCGCTGTCCGGCCTCGCCGGTGCGCTCAACTCGATCCTCTCGAATCTCGCCGCAACCCTGGACGCGTACCGCGCCCAACTGGCCGGTACCTGATCGGCCGGCCAACCACCCACCAGTTAATTAAGGAGAACCAGAGATGGCAGCCAAGACCGTGACCCCGGAGCAGTTCGTCGACGCCCTGAAGGAATGGACGGTCCTCGACGTGATGAACGCCGTCAAGCTCATGGAGGAGAAGCTCGGCGTGAAGGCCGCGGCTCCGGTGGCGGTCGCGGCAGCGCCGGCCGGGGGCGCCGACGGCGGCGCTGAAGCGGCTCCCGAGGAGCAGACCGAGTTCACCGTCATCCTCACGGGCCCAGGCGGCGCGAAGATCAACGTGATCAAGGCGGTACGCGAGATCACCGGCCTCGGTCTCAAGGAGGCGAAGGACCTGGTCGACAGTGCGCCCAAGCCGGTGCGCGAGGCGGTTCCCCGCGCCGAGGCCGACTCGGTCAAGGCCAAGCTCGAGGAGGCCGGCGCCAGCGTCGAGGTCAAATAGCCCGGCGCCGCTCTCAGGAGCCTGCCTGGACCCTGGCGGGCGCCGAAAGGCGCACAAAACCATCACGCCCGGGCCCGAATTTGCTACGATACGGGATTGTGCCGCTCGTCGCGCGTGCCCGCGCGCATTGTGTTATTCGGGGTCCCCGTGAAATCGCGAGATTTCATGGGGCCATTTCCGGGGGAACTCTAGCATATGGTTCTGTCTGCCACCACTCCTTCCGTTCGCAAGAGCTACGGCCAGATCGCCGATAAGCTCGAGGTCGGGAATCTGATCCAGACCCAACTGGATTCATTCGAGTGGTTCAAAAGGGAGGGGCTTCGGGAGCTCTTCAACGAGATCAACCCGATCACCGATTACACCGGCAAGAACTACGAGCTTCGCTTTCTCGATTACGAGTTCGGTCCCCCGAAGTACGACGAAGAGGAGTGCCGGCAGCGGGACATGACCTATTCGGCCCCGCTGCGCATCAACACCCGCCTCCACATCAAGACGGGCGAGAATGCAGGCGAGATCAAGGAGGCGGAGGTCTTCATGGGCGACTTCGCCATGATGACCCCGGAGGGGACCTTCATCGTCAACGGCACCGAACGCGTGGTCGTCTCCCAGCTGGTCCGCTCACCCGGTGTTTACTTCACCGCAACCGAGGACCGGGCCACCGGCCGGATGCTGTACGCCGCGAAGCTCATCCCGAACCGAGGCGCGTGGCTGGAGATCGAGACCTCCAGCAAGGACATCCTGACGGTCAAGATCGATCGCAAGCGCAAGGTCCCGGTGACCACGCTGGTGCGCGCGCTCGGCTACGCGAGCAACGACGACATCAAGGCGTTCTTCGCCGATGTCGACTCGGATCCAGAGCACCAGTACATCGCTGCGACGCTGGAGAAGGATCCCAGCGCCACTGTCGAGGAGGCGCTGATCGAGCTCTACCGCAAGATCCGCCCCGGCGATCCGCCCACGGTGGAGAACGCGCGCAACCTGCTGACATCGTTGTTCTTCAACGGCCGCCGCTTCGACCTGTCCAAGGTGGGTCGCTTCAAGCTCGACAAGAACCTCGGCGTCCTCGAGGACGAGGCACGGGAGCGCGCCCAGGACAAGGACCACCGCGTCCTCGACAACCAGGACTTCGTCTCGATCATCCGCAAGCTGATCGACCTCAACAACGGCAACGGCGAAGCCGACGACATCGACCACCTCGGCAACCGCCGCGTGCGGGCCGTCGGCGAGCTGCTGCAGAACCAATTCCGCATGGGCCTGATCCGCATGGAACGGATCATCAAAGAGCGCATGACCATCAGCGACTCACTGACCGTAAGCGCGGCGAGCCTGATCAACGCGCGACCGGTCGTCGCCGCGATCAAGGAGTTCTTCGGCAGCAGCCAGTTGTCGCAGTTCATGGACCAGACGAACCCATTGGCTGAGCTGACCCACAAGCGCCGTCTCTCTGCGCTCGGCCCGGGTGGCCTGTCCCGCGAGCGGGCCGGGTTCGACGTCCGTGACGTGCACCACAGCCACTACGGGCGCATCTGCCCGATCGAGACACCGGAGGGGCCGAACATCGGTCTCATGGGCTCGCTGGCGACGTTTGCCCGCGTCAACGAGTTCGGCTTCATCGAAACGCCCTTCCGTCGCGTCCACCGCGACAAGGACGGCAACCCGTGGGTGAGCGACGAGATCGTGTTCCTGTCTGCGGACGAAGAGGACAAGTACAACGTCGCGCAGGCGAACGCGCCGGTGGACGAGAACAGCCACTTCAGCGTCTCGCACGTGGCGTGCCGCAGCCGCCACACGTTCAAGGATCTCCCCATCATCGAGGTCGACTACATGGACGTCTCGCCGAAGCAGACGGTGAGCGTCGCTACGTCGTTGATCCCGTTCCTCGAGCACGACGACGCCAACCGCGCGCTGATGGGCTCGAACATGCAGCGCCAGGCGGTGCCGCTCCTCGTCACGGAGTCGCCCATCGTCGGCACCGGCATGGAGGAGCACGCTGCGCGCAATTCCGGCGAGATGGTGCTGGCGCGCAAGGCGGGAACCGTCGTCGGCATCTCGTATCCGGAGCCGGCGACCAATGACCGCAGCGTCGAGAAGATCCTGAGCGGCCAGGACTTCGGCATCGGCATCCTGGTCCGGCCGGACGATGGCGGTCCCGACCAGTGGTACGGCGTGCACAAGTTCGTCCGCAGCAACCAGGGCACCTGCCTTTCGCAGCGAATCATCGTCACCACCGGTGATCACATCAGCCCCGGAGACGTGCTCGCAGACGGGCCGTCCACCGAAGCCGGTGAGCTGGCGCTGGGACGCAACGTGCTGGTCGCCTTCATGCCGTGGGAGGGCTACAACTTCGAAGACGCGATCCTGATCAGCGAATCTGTCGTCCGTGAGGACAAGTACAGCTCCATCCACATCGAGGAGTTCGAGATCGAGGCGCGCGACACCAAGCTGGGTCCCGAAGAGATCACGCGCGACCTTCCCAACATTGCAGAGGAATCGCTCAAAAACCTCAACGAGCGGGGCATCATCTACATCGGCGCCGAGGTGAATCCCGGTGACATCCTGGTGGGCAAGATCACGCCCAAGGGTGAGTCAGAGCTCAGCGCAGAGGAACGCCTCCTGCGCGCCATCTTCGGGGAGAAGGCACGCGAAGTCCGCGACTCATCGCTGCGCGTGCCGCACGGAGAGCGCGGCACCGTGGTCGACGTCAAGATCTTCAGCCGCGAAAGCGGTCACGAGCTGCCACCCGGCGTCAACGAGCTCGTGCGTGTGCACGTGGCGCAGAAACGCAAGATCAGCCAGGGCGACAAGATGGCGGGGCGCCACGGCAACAAGGGCGTGATCGCGCGCATCCTGCCCATCGAGGACATGCCGTACCTGCCCGACGGCACGCCGGTGGAGATCGTGCTCAATCCACTCGGTGTGCCGAGTCGCATGAACCTCGGTCAGGTGCTGGAGACGCACCTCGGCTACGCGGCGCACGCCCTCGGCCTCAAGGTTGCATCGCCGGTGTTCGACGGTGCGCCCGAAGAGCTCATCGAGGACGAGCTCGAAGCGGCCGGACTGCCGCGCAGCGGCAAGCAGGTCCTTCGCGACGGGCGTACCGGCGTGGCCTTCGATCGGCCGATCACCGTCGGCTTCATCTACATGTTGAAGCTCGCCCACCTGGTCGAGGACAAGATCCACGCACGCAGCACCGGGCCGTACTCCCTGGTCACCCAGCAACCCCTGGGAGGCAAGGCGCAGTTCGGCGGCCAGCGCTTCGGCGAGATGGAGGTGTGGGCGCTCGAGGCGTACGGAGCGAGCCACATCCTGCAGGAGATCCTCACCGTGAAGAGCGACGACATCGTCGGACGCGTCAAGGCGTACGAGGCGATCGTGCGCGGCGAGAATACGCTCGAAGCCGGCATCCCCGAGTCGTTCCGGGTCCTCGTGAAGGAGCTGGAAGGGCTCGCGCTCGGCGTCGAGATCCAATCGGAGGACGAGCACCAGATCGTGCTCGGCGAAGAAGACATCCCCGACATTCCGCTTGATCTAGGAATCCACCTGGAGCGCGATGAGCGCGACGACGTAGATGAGACCGTGCGGTAGTTCAGGAAACACATGCTGAAACTCGAGAATTTCGACGCGCTGCGGCTGTCCATTGCCAGCCCGGAGATGATCCTTTCGTGGTCGCACGGTGAGGTGACGAAGCCGGAGACCATCAACTACCGCACGCTCAAGCCGGAGCGTGACGGTCTCTTCTGCGAGAAGATCTTCGGCCCCACGAAGGATTGGGAGTGCCATTGCGGCAAGTACAAGCGGTACCGCTACAAGGGCATCATCTGCGACAAGTGCGGCGTCGAGGTGACTCGGGCCAAGGTGCGCCGCGAGCGCATGGGCCACGTCAAGCTGGCGTCGCCGGTATCGCACGTCTGGTACTTCAAGGGCATCCCGTCGCGCATGGGACTGCTGCTCGACATGAGCCCGCGGAACTTGGAGAAGGTGCTCTACTTCGCCAACTACATCGTCACCTCGATCGACGAGAAGGCGCGAGCAGAGCTGCTCGGCAAACTGAATCCGGACACGGACGAGCGCGTGGTCGCGCTCAAGGAGCGTCTCGAT
>Ga0209577_10006283_pt1 | contig 10995 bp, 14 predicted proteins | sample GraSoiAngelo_109_FD_185874 | JGI IMG/M metagenome (GOLD analysis project Ga0209577, IMG submission 185874) | Grasslands soil microbial communities from the Angelo Coastal Reserve, California, USA - 14_0903_12_20cm (SPAdes) (version 2) | ecosystem: Environmental > Terrestrial > Soil > Grasslands... | reverse complement strand
ATCCGCAGCAAAAAATAGTCTACGCATGTCCCTCGAAAGCCAATCAGGCCCGCTAAAATCCATGAAATCTCTATTGCCCACTCAAATTTTCTTGCAAAAAAGGTGTTTCGCGCCAGAAACTAGCTAGCGCTTGCACGATGACACTAGGCCTGATCGCGGGACGCTGGTTGCGAGAGTCTAGACCCAAGATCCCCATGAAGAAGATGCCGATTGCCGGAGTGTCAGGCATTATGCTGGGACTGGCGCTGCATTACTCGCAACATTTGCCCGGTGGTAAAGCGGATTTGGACGCCTTCTTGGACCATCTTCAGCGGAGGCATCTGCTTCTTGTTCCTGGCCGCGTTCAGTTGTGTGATTGATGTGAAGGGTTTGATAAAATGGGGCGTTCCCGCTTGTTGTCATCGGCATGAACTCGACCGCTGCATACTGCATCGCGCACTTCATGGAAGGTTTTCTGGATAGCACCTTCCGGGTCCACCTGGGTCCGAATTTCTTTCAGTTCGCCGGCGCAGAGCTTGAACCATTTTTTCGGGGCGCCAATATCCAGCCAAACTAGTGCCGTTTCCCGACGTGATACAAGAAAGTGGGAATCTTCGATTGAGCAGATTTCTTAACGATTACCGCGTGGGACGTACTCCCTTGCTTGCCATTTGCTTCCTAAGTGGGTCCCGGAAGGACACGCTGAACCGCTCGAAAATTAGTGCATGCACTCACTTACTTGTTTGTGGCTGCAATTGCATCTCTGATCTTACTTTCGATTTCATCGGTCATGTAACCGCAATCCAGACGCATGAATACAGAGGTGTACGGGATTGTCGTGTTTGTCTTGATGAACAGGACACGAAAGGTTTTTCCCGCGTCGTCAATCTTGGAAAGAGCCTCGGTGTGCGGGATACTCGACAGGCTGCTCTTTCCGAAGGCGCGGTTGATTTCCTCGCGCAAATGCGTGACCCCAGGGTAGTCATCTTCCGGTACAAATTTAAGTTCCTGGTCGACGAAGGCGGCAGCCCGCACATGCTTTGACGAAGAAATGGCCTCGGCCACATAGTTCAGCACCGAGGGTAGATCCTGGTTCACAGCGATCGTCTCGATGCCGCTTTGCGAGTAAGCCGGGAAGGCCGCATCACTAACGACGATCCAATTCCGGTGCCCATAGAGCGGCAGCCGCTGTTGCAAGGTTGTCTGCCAATCAGCGGTGGTGCTCGGGTTGGATTCTGCTGGCCGAAGCATAGTGCCGGCTATAAACACAAGAGCCAAGACAACGCACAGTTGCATAAGATTGGATTTTTTCATGTTTTCCTTTCAGTTCAGCCGTGGGTTTCGCCAAAATTCTGGCCGACTTTGAAATCAATAACATGGTCTCCGCCCTCCCGCCACTCAGCTCTTGCGCGCGCGTCGGAGTCTCGTACTGGAGAATCTCTAAGACTTGAATCTATTAAGAATCTGGCCCTGAGTTGGAAAAATATTCCAAGACCCAGCTAGCTCGGAGGATTGGGCCCCGCCAGGAAGCCACCATCCAGAACCAGGGATTGGCCTGTCATAAAGGAGGCACGGTCCGAGCAAATCCACACGACGGCTTCCGCGATTTCCATCGGCGTTCCAAAACGGCCGATGGGATGGAGACCGAGAGCGAACTTCTTCATCTCCGGCGCGCCCCAAATACGCTCACCCATAGCCGTCTCGATTACTGCAGGACACACGACGTTTACGCGAATGCCGCTTCGCGCGGTTTCGAGCGCGGCGGATTTGGTTAGCGCCATGACTCCGTGCTTGCTCGCGCAATACGTGGCTGCACCAGCAGAACCGATCAGGCCCGCGATGGACGCCATGTTGACGATGGCTCCGCCACCGCCCTGCTTGAGCATCTGCTGAATTTCGCGCGCCAGACGCCTTTGAGATTGATGTTGATGGTGCGGTCCCAGTCTTCTTCGGATTGTTCGGCGATGGAGATCCAGCTCCGCTCGATCCCGGCATTATTGAACGCGACATCCAAGCGGCTAAACTTCTCCACTGTTTTCTGGACGAGCACCTGAACTTCGGCGGCTTGCGATACGTCGGTCTTCACAAACAGGCCCTCGCCGCCGACGGCACGGATCAGGTCGATGGTTTCCTTTCCTTTCACTTCGCGCCGGCCGGCCACCACGACTTTGGCGCCCGCCTTCGCAAAAAGTACCGCGCCATCTCGGCCAATACCCGACGTCCCGCCAGTCACCAGCCCAACCTTGCCGTCCAATTCCGTTGTCATAATTTCCTCTCACGAATCAGATCCTTCTAGACGGAAGGCAGAGTGTAGGCGTTGCGTGAAGCTCGCGTCAAACGGGTGCGCTCAAATGCCCGATTAACGCACAAGTGGCTTCCATGTTCGGTGCCGACTTACCCTGAGTTGGCCATTTCCAACTGGCAATAGCAATGGTCTTGAGCTACGCAGCGACCTTAAAGGGTTATGCAAGCATACCCCACGAACCCCGCCAATTTCCCGTCGGCCTCAGATTGCCACGCAATGCGAGACCCGAACCGCCAAAATCCGAGACTCGGCAGCCACGCGCAAAGGCTGGACCTCGACAAGATTGGACAAATCAGCTTAACTGATTCAGTGACTCAACACGGGGGAGCAAGATCCTATGCGCAAAATCACTCCACACTTATGGTTCGACAAAGAGGCAAGAGAGGCGACCGGGCTTTATACTTCTCTGATTCCAAACTCAAAGATCACGAATATAAAAACTCTTCATAACACGCCGTCAGGGGATTGCGACATCGTGTCGTTCGAGCTTTCGGGACAGCCGTTTATGGCCATAAGCGCCGGACCACTTTTCAAGTTTAATCCCTCCGTTTCATTTCACGTGAGATGTAAAACAAAAAACGAAGTTGACGCGATCTTCGAGAAGCTTTCTGTAGGTGGAAAAGTTCTCATGCCTCTCGGCAGTTACCCCTTCAGCGAACGGTACGCCTGGCTGGAAGACAAGTACGGACTCTCATGGCAGGTGATTTTGGCGGGCGAGCGCGAGATGAAGCAGAGGATCACCCCCGTGCTCATGTTTGTGGGCAAGGTCTGCGGCAAAACGGAAGAAGCGGTTAATTTTTACGCAGAGGTTTTCAAGAATTCACCTGCCGGCATCGACGGGACCACGAACGCGAATATACTTGCGCGTTATGGAAAGGGCGAGGAACCGGACAGAGAAGGTACGGTAAGATACTCTTCGTTTACGCTTCTCGGCCAGGAGTTTGGAGCCACGGACTCTGCGCGGGAGCACAAATTTGCTTTCAACGAGGCGATATCATTCGTCGTACCTTGCGAGACGCAGGGCGAAATCGATTATTTTTGGGAAAGGCTTTCCGCCGATCCGAAAGGCGGACAGTGCGGTTGGCTCAAGGACAGGTACGGCCTCTCTTGGCAGATCACTCCCACGATCATGAGCGAGATGCTTGGCGGCACGGATAAGAATCGAACGGCACGTGTAACCAAGGCATTCCTCAAAATGAAAAAGTTTGATATCGAGGCATTGAAGCGGGCATATGAAGAGAAATAGGAAGGAGTCAAGCCTTGAATATCGGTCTTGGTAAAAAACGCGGAAACGGGAGAAGTGGGGAAACAGGTCAGTGAGGAGTTAGGACTTCTGGTGGAGATTTAACGTCAAGATGTAAGGCGGCAGGACCTGCTGCACGGGGGTCTTTCGGACCAGATGGGTCTTGGTGTTGAGCATGCTGAGCGCGTCAAGGTCACAGGAAGACAGTTCATCTGTCCAGCAGTCAAGAGATGCCAGGTTCAAAACGACATCAATAGCATCCCACATGCTCATAAATTAAATTAGCATAAGGGCCGCCCATGAGCATTCCCGCTCAAGATTTCAGACAGCCCCCTCAGTGGAAGAGTGCCCCGTAAGGCTCAGGATCACGCAGGCGAAGCCGGCGATGGCGAGCCAGACGCCCAAGAACCGCGGCAGGAATCGCGACCTGTACACAAGCAGCCCGAGCGGAAAGAGCCACAGACCCCAAAATATTTCGTCGACAACAAATCCGTGATGATGCAGATTGATGAACAGCATAGCCAGAGCATCCAGAACGCCAAGGTCACGAGTCTCGCGACCCTCATCAAGAAGCGCCTAGACATTGACGCTGTCATTACACCTGGTAAGGCCGGTCAGTTCGACGTGATCGCGGACCGCGAGAGGATTGCGGAGCGCGGTGGGAACTGGTTCACACGGAGCTTTGGCGCCGGTTATCCCGATCTCGATAGCGTGGTCGAACAGCTTGAGAAACGCCATCGTCCCCAAGTATAAAGAACAGTTTTTTTATCATGATGGAAACAGTCGATGGGATATCGCAACCGATGCAGACCAACGTCGATATCATGCGGCGCAAGTCCTGACAAACACGCTGTCCGGTAACGCGACTTGAACACACCGCGCTCGTGCATGCCGTTGCCCCTTCGCGCTTCCGATACAAACCTAAGACTTACCGGGACTTGGCATCCCGTCAAGGCAGACTGCGACCACCTAATTTGAAAGGGAAAATATTATCTCGAACTTACTTTCGACTTCGTTAGGTTCGCCCAGAATCAGGAAAGGTCGAAACTCCCACTTACGAATACTATCGATTGCTGCCTTTCGCAGCGCATCCGGTCCGCTGACGGCCTGGGCATTTGTGACATGGCCGTCCTTTCCGACTGTGATCTGCATAACGACTGGACCCTCGATGTGGGATGTCCTCGCATTCTCTGGGTAATGTGGAGCAACTGTCCTGAGACAAAGACTCTTCATGGTCTCCTCGGAAATTGTGACCTTACCGCCCAAAACCGGGACGGCGTCAGGCGGAAGGGCAAAGTCGGATTCGTTAATTGTGGACAGAACCTCGATGTCTTCGATGTGAAGAGTAAGGTGTGGTTTGCCCATGGCCATCAGACGGATGTCCCGGGCAAGGAAATGCTCTTGAAACACTACAACATCGTTGTATAGGGTGTCATTCCGACCGCCCTTCGAAGAGGCGAAACGGAGCACCGGCTGATCCTGCTGGAAACAGTAACCGTCCTTCTTGGGAAAGATTGTTTTCGACTTTAGCGTGACGCATTGAAGCTTTACCTTGCCGAAAGAACGGTGGTTGTTTCCTAACTCAAGATCGCGGAGGCTCATAGCGACGGGTATCGGCTCGATGAGCTCGGTACGCACCATTATCTCGAAAAACCCTGGCCAATTCTGGTTTCCGCTGCGGTAGAGGCCACGATCCGTGGCGAAATCGGTTTGGGTAAAATTGCCGCTCGTGTAGCTACGCTTGTATTTCTTGTCGGAGATCCAGAATTCTTCGTAGGTTCCAAAGTCTTGAGAATGACCATTTGTGTCGAAGGTTTGGTAACTCACCCTAACATGCCAAGGTCGAAGGCCGGGGCCGCCAAGTCCGTTGACCTTGGCAGCTACGTTCAGAATCGCGGCCGGATCCTTTGGCATTGGGATCGTTTCATGTGCGATAGACATTGCAGTCGGCGGCGAATTCAGTGCTGGTTGCGTAAGCGGGGTATCCTGCGCGAATAGCTTAGGCGGTATCAGAAAACTGATCAGCAGGGCCGCGTTCGCGAAAGCCGATGCCATGGTTGGTACAGCTCCGTGCATTACGAAGGTGTAGCAACTTGTCGAGCGAGTCCATCTTACCTGAAAGCGGACTGAAGTACCGAAAATAGCTCTGTCTCTGCCCGTTGAGCCAGTGCCTGATAACGCACTAATCGGCCCGGGGCAAGAAGTTTTCGATTTGTGGGTAAAATCACGATCAACGTGAAGGGAGTCACGAGTCCTAACAGGATGCCGCCAATCAGCCACAAGCCTCCCGACCCCTGTATCCAAGCGCTCGCAGCGCTCGCAATCCTACTGCGGCTAGGCTTGCCTGCATCACGGTCGCCTTCTAGTAGCTGCCGCTGAACAGGCCAGCGGCCAAAGTTGCGAGCAGTAGCAAGCCGACCGCGCGACTTTTGGAAAGTGCGTGAAATACACGATGGCGGAATCTCGATGGTCGAGAAAAACGAGCGGCCACTAAGTGCCAATAAGGATTCCTTTGCATTCCCAATTGTCCGAAGCAATTGAGGGCGCGTGAACCAGAAGACAGCTCGTCGGCAAACTGAAGGCCACGCACCGAATGCACCGAACAATCGTAGTCGGCTAACGAAGAAGTTGCTGTAATCTCCTTAGCGATGAGTCAGATGCAGCGACGCGCATGTAGCTGAATCAGATAGAGCGTCTGGCCGCGGCGCTAGACGCTCGAACGTGAAGGCAGTTTTTGCTAAGCCATTTTGAATTAATGGGATGCGAAAGCGTAGACACGCGAGGTTGAAATCGCACAAGAAACTGCGCTAAGATGTTGAAAGTAAAGAGTGTATCCGCGCGCCCGTAGCTCAGTTGGATAGAGCGTCTGGCTACGAACCAGAAGGTCGGGAGTTCGAGTCCCCCCGGGCGCACCACATCTAGCAAATAAAACAAAGGCGATTTGAATAATAGAATAATACGGGGAATTAGTTTGTGTCTGGCCGTGCCTTCATGCAACGTTGTCGGAAGTGATTCACGTTCAGAAGTTGGGTCGCATGGCGCATCGGAGAATGCTAGCAGCGCGGCGAGAGACACGTCCACCAACCTAACCAATGCGAGGACGCTTCGGCGCAAGCACTACGGCGCTCGCTACTTGAACGGATTCAAGACGGCCACGTCGAAGTGCGCGAAATCACGTTCGTTCCGAGTGGCCACGGTGAGGCCATGAACGCGAGCCGTGGCGGCCATCATGGCGTCCTCACCTAGGGTATCGGACCGGCGGTGCATTAGGCGGGCATACTCGCGAAAACACGCTGCATCCATGGACAAGACTTGTGAAGTACGTTCCAACTGCGCGGCCCAAGCCTCGATTTCGTTCGCTTTTACAGGGTCCTGTCGACGCGTGAGTTCCACGCCCTTTTGAATCTCCCCGAACGTTACCGCCGAGAAGAAGCCTTGGCCCAATTCAAGACTTTGCAACCAAGCGACTGCCGCACCGTGGGGCTTGGGCTTGCGCAATTCGGACACCACGTTCGTGTCGATCAGGTAGCGGATCAATCGAACACCGGAGGCTTGCGCGATTTGACCGTGCCACGTTTGGGGAGTGGGATTTCGAATCGCGGACCTTCACCCAAAAGTACATCCTTCCAGGTCAAACGGTTTTCGTCTTTTAGCTTGTGCCATTCGTCAATGGAAACGACAACCGCCGTATCGATTCCCCGACGGGTCACGACTTGTGGTCCCTTCTCGAGCGTGTCATCGATCAGTTCACTGAACCGCGCCTTCGCTTCCTGTAATTGCCATTTGGTCATGGAATACTCCCGGGATGTCATTGTATGGCTAGTCAGATGGCTAGTCAAGTCCCAGATTATGGTTAACAGTGTATGCTGTGCCTCGCCAAAACGTCGTACACCTGCAAAATGAATGACTTGGCGAAGAGCTGAATTCGGAATTAAAAACAGCTTAACAAACCACGATCTTTACACAAACAGTCCGCGCAGCGTTACGTGGCATGAGAATAGATGCACGTAGTTATTCGTGCTGCAATATATCAGCAGGGTCCAGCGATGACGCCCGCATGGCGGGAAGGATGGCTGCCGAGGCAGCGATCAGAAAGAATAGCCCGGCGATGCTCACAAAGGTCAAAGGATCGGTTGGCTTAGTTCCGACCAAGATAGCACTCATCAACCGTGTGAGAACAAAACTACCGGCCAGACCAATGCTGAGCCCAATAAGCATCAACCGGAACCCCTTCGTTCAACACAAGTTCGAAAATTTGGCGCTTCTTAGCACCGAGAGCGATACGGATGCCGATTTCGGCTGTTCGCTGCCGAACAGCTGACGAAAGTACGCCATAAATGCCTATTCCGGCGAGCAATCCTGCGATCATCCCGAAGCTACCAATGAGGAGCAATGTGAAACGCGTGGTGGTCTGAGCTTCACCAATCAACGCATCGGCCGGCAGTATGCCGGTGACGAGCACGGTAGAGTCGATACGTTTGACTGCCGCCCGGACCTCATGTTCATACTGCACGGGTTGACCGGTGATCCGAGCCGCCCAGTAGTGCATGAAACCAGACTCTACGAATGCACCGGTTATATAGATCTGTTCTCTGCCGGGTTCCGCCAATGATGTGGCTCGCACATGTCGAACAACGCCAATTACTTGTACCCATTCAGGGTCGGGTGTGTTAATGTGCACCAGAATTCGTTTCCCGACTGCCGATTGTCCATGAAAGGCTTTCTTCGCAAGGAACTCATCGACAATCAGAAGTTTGCGCCCAGGGACATTGTCAGTGTCAGTAAAAGTACGTCCATCCAGCACTGGTATATGCATAGTTTAAAAGTAGCCTGGAAGGACAATTTCTTCATCGGCCGCTTGATACTTGCTCGCATCCGACAGCGCCTCGTCGGTTCCCCAACGGATTGGCCCGACACCCCCCGCAAGTGGAAAAGGGTTGCAAGCGGTTACGCTTTGGACTCCTGGAATAGCTTGCAGCTGCTGGCGAATCTCTTGGATGATGGCAGCACGTTTTCCCGGGCTGTTTTGGTCACGGTTGATACCGAGAACCTGAAACGTGAGTAGTCCATGCGAATCGAACCCGGGATCGATGCGCTGCAGCGCGAGAAAGCTGCGGAACATCAGTCCTGATCCAATGAGTAATACAAATGCCAAAGCAATCTCCAAGACGACTACGGATTTGCGCAGCGAGCTGCTCTTGGATAGACCGGCGTGTTGACTCGCGGCGTGCAATGAATCCATCAGTTCTGAGCGCGAGATACGCCAGGCCGGCGCCAAGACAACGAAAATGACTACGATGAAAGCTGCCAGTGCAGCGAAACCGAGTACGTGAAAATCAATTCGGGCGGTATCAAGACGCGGAATATCTGCGGGACCAAAGGTACGCAGCTCGCGGATTGCGATGGCAGCTAGCACTAGGCCCGCAACAACCCCAGTGGCGGCGGGGAGCACTGCCTCGACGATAAGTGAGCGAAGCAATCTCCAGCAAGTCGCGCCGAGCGCCGCACGAACTGCCAATTCGCGTTCCCTGACGGACAGCGATACCAAAGCAAGATTGGTGACATTCGCATAAGCAATGAGTAGCAGAAAGATACCTGAACCAAGGAGGGCCAAAATTGCGGGGCGAACCGCAGCCGCCAGTTGTTGTCGAATAAGCTGGATGCGAATGGAAAGCCCGCAGTTGCGCAAATGGGACAAACTTCCCTGATCCGAGCGGCGACCCCATCAGCGCTGGCTTGTGCTAATTCCAGTGGTACTCCGTGGTTGAGCCTACCGACCACATACATCGACCCTCCGGTGCGGTTGGCGGGGTCATAGCGCAATCGGTTTGGTTAATTCGCAACCCGGGATACACAAATCTCGACTTGTCACTCTTCAAGAATTTTCCGATCAGAGAGCGCCTAAACCTTCAACTGAGGCGCGCTTCGACCGACTGGATGGTCAAAGCCGGCTACGGGGTCATGTTCCACTGGACTTCTCGCTCCGCACCAAAGAAAGGCCCCATCCTGCCGTACCAGGAGGCGGTAGAGCGCTTCGATGTACAGCGGTTCGCAAAATATGGTTAGAGCGACGGGAGCTGGCTACGTTATCTTCACCGTCAATCATGCCGATCCGCATTGCCCAGCACCCATCCGTTCCTGGGAGAAATATCACTCAGGATGGACGACAAAGCGCGATCTCATTGGGGAGATTGCTGACGCTCTCCAAGCCCGCGGCATCCGGTTAATGCTCTACTTCGCCTAGCACGTTCTGGGGAAAATGGGGGAGACTGACTCGGGAACGTATCTACGCGCTCACCATGAGATTTTGACCGAGTTCGGCACGCGTTACGGCCGAAAAATATCTGGTTACTGGTTTGACGGTTGGTATCAGAGTCTTGAGCAATATCCTGACATAGATCCGAGAGAATTGTGGAGTGCGGTGAAGGCCGGCAATCCTGATCGGGTCGTCGCATACAATTCTTGGATCTATCCAGTGGAGACAGACTGGTAGGAATACTGGGCCGGTGAGGTTGGGGGACTGGTTCGGCCGGCCTCGTCTCGTTTTTCGGAGCAGGGGCCTGCGATAGGCCTTCAGCAACATGCCCTATGGTTCCTGGATGCACCTTGGCTTCATCAAAAGCTGGATAGCGAAATGGAACCCCTACGTTTCAAGAATGAAGAGCTGATCCGCTATGTTGAAGAATCGATGAGGCACCAGGGCGTGGTCACGCTTAATGTGGGCATCTTTCAGGATGGAGAAATTGGGACCGCCGCGTTTGAGCAACTTCAAGCATTGCACGCTGCTGTCTGGAGCCATTAGCTGTGTTTGCAATCATGGATTGGTCCGAATGGGCTTTTACCAGGCAGTTCCATGGCTCGCATGAAAATTATTCGCTACGAGGAATTTGTTCCTTGAGTAGCATAATGCGAAGGCGTGGGGATACTTTGTGGAGCACTTCTCCGATCTTGCCGCAAAGTTCGACATTTTGATTGGGGAAGTGCGTTCTGATGGGCTTTGAGCACCCTGTCTCTGGCGCATTGATACGGTGGCAAGTTTTCAACGCAATGCAACATTGTTACATCCTGATCGTCTGGTTTGTGCGCCCTCAGTTTCGGCTTCTTGAATGTCGCTGATTTCAAAGGCATTCGCCCCGGATAGCATTTTGGCGAGGGACAGGCAGACGGAATTTCCGGTAGGCGCAATCCCTCAGCACTGGCAGGTTTTTGGGATTCAGAGTTTCTGATACAGCCTCCTCAAAAAGCGGCTTGCGGCACTCTCACCGACGCACTCGCTTTGAAATCTGGACGTGAGGTAGAGCAAGGCGTAATCTCCCGCTTAAGCTCGAAACCTTAACCCAAGTTCGTCGTGCGCCGTGAAAGGCGCCGGTCCACAGCGGGGGTAAACCCGCCCGGGAACTGGTTCGCTCCACCCGGTAGCAATCAGAGCAGCAGTGGAGGCAACGAGACTGCTGAAGCCTCTGGTGCA
>Ga0209577_10006281_pt1 | contig 10999 bp, 12 predicted proteins | sample GraSoiAngelo_109_FD_185874 | JGI IMG/M metagenome (GOLD analysis project Ga0209577, IMG submission 185874) | Grasslands soil microbial communities from the Angelo Coastal Reserve, California, USA - 14_0903_12_20cm (SPAdes) (version 2) | ecosystem: Environmental > Terrestrial > Soil > Grasslands... | reverse complement strand
GCATTCCGTAGGCCACGTTCTGCCATAACCGCAGGTGGCCGAAGAGCGCGTAGTCCTGGAACACGTAGCCGCAACGCCTGTGCTCGGGGGCGAGTGCGACCCCCCGGTCGGTGTCGAGCCACGTCTCCTCGCCACAGGACACATGGCCGACATCGGGACGCAGCAGGCCGGCGGCGATTCGCAGGATCGTTGTCTTGCCCGCGCCCGATGGTCCTGCCAGGGCCACGCAGGCGTCGGGCGCCACCGACAAGGCGACCTCGAGCTCGAATGCCTGGAGCCGGGTCCGTGCCTCAACGCGCAGCATGGAACGTCGCGGGCCCCGCCAGGAGCTTCACCGACATCAGCAGTGCCGCCGAGACGGCGACGAGCACGGCCGACAGCCCAAGGGCACCGGGGAAGTCGGTGGCGAAGCGGTCGTAGATGGCCAGCGGGGCGGTCTGGGTCACCCCCCGAAACGATCCGGCGAACATCAGCGTCGCCCCGAACTCGCCGAGGGCGCGGCCCCACGCCAGCGCCAAGCCCGCCAGTAGTCCCGGCATGGCCAGCGGCACCATCACGCGGGCGAAGGTACGAGCCTCATCCGCCCCCAGGGTGCGCGAGGCTTCCACCAGCGCTGGATCGACGGCCGCGAACGCCGCCTGTCCCTGGCGCAGGTAGAAGGGTGCGGACACGAACGTGAGCGCGACCACCACGCCCGCGGTCTGGAGCACGAGCTGGATGCCCGAGTCCGCCAGCGCCGGGCCGAGGATCCCCCTGGGCCCGAGCGCGGCGAGCAGCCCGATCCCGGCCACCGCGGGCGGCAGGACGAGCGGCAGCTCGGCAAGCGTGACGAGCAACGCCCGCCCGCGAAACGAGCGCGTGGCGAGCAGGTATGCGGCTGGCGTGGCGACCACCACCACGATCGCCATGGCGATCGAGCTGGTCTCCAGGCTCAGGCGCAGGGCGTCCGTGGCCGCGGGGTCGCCGAGGCTCGACAGGACCCGGCCCGGTGCCACGTCGACGAAGATGGCGACGACGGGCAGCGCGAGGAAGGCCAGCGCCAGCGCGAGCGCCGCGGTCGCCAAAAGCGCGAACCAGCGCCCGCGCAGCACCGCCGTCACGATCCCGGCGGTCGGCGCGGCGGCGGTTGAAAGCCGGCGCGTTGCAGGGCCTCGCGCCCGGCGCCGGTGAGCAGACCCTGGATGAAGGCCCTGGCCTGGGCGGCGTGCCGGGTGCCGGGGATCGCGCCCGCCCCGTAGGCCACGGTCGGCCGGAGCGCGGCCGGCAGTTCGATTGCGGCCAGGGCGCCGCCGGCGCCCCGGACATCGGTTGCGTAGACGAACCCGGCATCGATGGCGCCCTGCGAGAGCTTTCCCACGATCCCCGCGACGTCCGGCTCCTCCGAGCGCACATTGGCCAGGACCGCCTTGCGCTCCGCCGGCGCCAGGCGGGCGAGGACCGTGCGCGTGTAGCTGCCGACCGGAACCGAGGGCGATCCCGCAGCGATCGTGACCCCCGGCTTGGCGAGATCCGCCAGCGACCGCACTCGATGTGAGCGGGCGGGTACCGCGATCACGAGCCGGTTGGCCGCGAACACGACCGGCGTCTCGAGGGCCCCGGCCGCGTGCAGCTGGTCCGGTAGCGCCTCGTTCGCCGACGCGAACACGTCGGGGCGGACGCCCTGCCGGATCTGGGCGGCGAGCTCGTCGGACCCGGCAAACGAGAAGCTGACACGCGCGGCGCGGAATTGGCGCCCGTAGTCCGCGAAGGCCAGGCGCAGGGAGGACGCCGCCGAAACGGTCAGGATCGGCCTGCCGTTGGCGCCACCGCATCCGGTGACCAGGGCGATGGGGATCGCGCCCGCCAGTGCCGCCAGCGCGGCGAGTGCCGAGCAGCGCGTCCGGCTCACGGCGCCTGCTCTCGCTGCACCATGACCGACGTGGCCTTGACCGTCGCCGTCACCTCCACTCCCGGGGCCAGCCCGAGCTCCTCGACGGCGTCGCGGGTCACCGCCGCCGTCACCTGGAACGGCCCGGCGGCGATCTCGACCAGTGCCATCACACCTCCGACCTCCACGGAGCGGACCACCCCGGGAAAGCGGTTGCGGGCCGAGAGCGAGTCGCGGGTTGGGCTCCGCCGGGGACGCGAACTCAGCCGGCGAATCTCAGACGCGGGCACGAGCCGACGGTTTCGCTCGTCGCGCGTGACGCGCAGCTTGCCGCCGCGGTCCCAGCGGCGAAGCGTGTCGGCGCTGACGCCGATTGCCCGGGCGGCCTCGCCCAGTGGCAGGCCCTTCGCCATGCGCCTAAGCATTGCATAGGCAACAGCCTCCAGGCCGGCCCGGGCCCCGCCCTCGGTGTCGGTCGCGGCCGCGGCCGCGGCTCGCCATCAGCGCTTGCCGGCCCGGCTCCAGTCGTGGCGGCCACCGCGCTTCTCGAGCAGTTCGATCCGCTCGATGATCACGCCGCGCTCGAGTCCCTTGACCATGTCATAGACGGTCAGCGCGGCAACCGCCGCGGCGGTCAGGGCCTCCATCTCGACGCCGGTCTGGGCCACCGTGCGGGCCTCGGCCTCCAGGGTGATCGTCCCTGCGCCGGAATCGATCTCGGCCGTGACGTCGACGAAGCTGAGAGGTAGCGGATGCGCGAGGGGCACGAGCTCGGCCGTGCGCTTGGCGGCCTGGATCCCGGCGATGCGCGCCGTGGCCAGGACGTCGCCCTTGGGGGCGTTCCCGCGGGCCACGGCGTCCGCGGTCTTCGGCGACATCCTGAGCCGGGCCTGCGCCCGCGCCCGGCGATCGCTGAGCGGCTTGGCCCCGACGTCCACCATCCGCGCCGTACCCTGCTCGTCGAGATGAGTCAGATGCGCGTCGTCGGTCGTCATCGCGCGGAGGGCCTGCTCACGTCACGCCCGTCGTAGGTCATGCCGCCGGCGGGGATGGCGGCGACCCGGCCACCCATCGCCGCTCGCCCTCGGAATCAACCTCTCGCTTCCAGATCGGCGCCTCGGCCTTGATCCGATCGATCGCCTCCCGCGCCCCGGCGAAGGCCTCGGCACGATGGGCGGCCGATACGGCGACGATCACGCTCGACTCCCCGAGGGGCACGGGGCCCAAGCGATGCTCGGCCGCCGCCGCCTCCAGCCCGTGGCGGGCCACGCAGTCGGCGAGGATGGCGGCGATACCGGGCTGCGCCATCTCGATGTAGGCCTCGTAGTCGAGACGCTCGACCTCCCGCGTCGTTCCCGAGAAGGTGACCACGGCGCCTGCTCCGGGCCTGCCCACGCGGCGGGCGAGCGCATCCAGGTTCAGGGGCTCCTCGGTCACGCGCGCATGCACGTCGCACATCCCGTCGCCGGCCCCGTCTCGCCCGTCGCCCGCGCCTCCCCCGCCGCTCACGGGCGGAATCAGGGCCACCTCGTCGCCCTCGCGCAGGCGATGTTCGCCCCGCACGTACTCGCGGTTGACGGCGGTGACCACCGGCAGCCGCGAGATCGCATCCTGCAGGCCCGGCCGCTCCCCGACCGCCAGGAGCAGGTCGGCCACCGTGGCGCCATCGGCCAGCTCGACCTCGAGTCGATCACGCCTGGCCGCCTCGCGAAGCATCGCGAACAGCCGCACGGAGACAACCACCCCGTCCATGCTATCCCGGCCCAACCAGCTCCACCGTCACCCGCTCACCCGCGGCCACGGGCCCCCGCTCGGCCGGGAGGAGCGCGAGGGCATCGGCGCCCAGCATCGAGGTGAGCACGTGCGATCCCTGCGGACCCGTCGGCCGGACGTGCCAGCCGTCGCCGCGCGCCTGGGCGTGGCATCGCACGACGTGTGCGCGTCCGGGCGCCTTCTCGTAGGCCTCGTCCATGATCGCCACCACTCTGCGCTCCGAGGCCTCAGTTCCCTGAAGGGCGTCGAGCGCGGGCCGCACGAACAGGTGAAACGTGATCATGGCCGACACCGGATTGCCCGGCAATCCGAAGACGAGCGCCCGTTCGCTGCCTCGCTCGTGTACGCCGAACCAGGTCGGCTTGCCCGGTCGCAGCGCGACGCCCCAGAAGACCTCGCCTACACCGAGCGTCCGCAGGGCGTCCTTGACGTGGTCGTGGGGACCCACGGACACACCGCCGCACACCACGGTCACGTCGGCGCCGACTCCCTTGCCGAGCGCGTCGCCGAGCACGTCGATCGTCGCCTGGCGGTCGTCGGGGAGCGTCGCGGCTTTGACCACGCTCGCTCCGGCGCGCATGGCCTGGGCGGCGACCGCGAGGCGGTTGGTGTCATAGATGGCTCCGGGCCGCAGCGGCTGGCCCGCCTGCACCAGCTCGTCGCCGCTCGTGAGCACCGCCAGGCGCGGCCGCGCCGCGCACGCCGCCTCTCCGACACCCACCGAGGCGAGCACTCCCAGCTCGGCTGGCCCCAGGCGTATCCCGCGGCCGAGCACCAGCTGTCCGGCCCGCACGTCGTCGCCCGCCCGGCGGACGTTGGCTCCGACCTCGACCGAGGCTCCGACCTCGACCAAGGCCCCGACCTCCACCGGGGCCCCGTCCTCGACCCGGGCCCCGACTTCCACCGGGGCCCCGACTTCCACACCTTCCCGGGAGCTCGGGTGCGTGTCCTCGACGCGTACGACGGCATCCGCCCCACCGGGCAGCGGGGCGCCGGTGGATATGCCGATGGCCTGGCCCGCCTCCACCGCTGCGCTCGCAGGATGACCGGCGCGCGACTCGTCCACCACCTCGAGCACGACCGGCGCGCCGGCCGTGTCGCCCGCGCGCACGGCGAAGCCATCCATGGCGGAGTTGTCGAAGCCGGGGACGTCGGCGGGAGCGGCGACGTCCGCCGCGAGCACGCGGTCGAGCGCGCCGGGCAGAGCCACCGGCTCCGCCGGCAGCGGGCGCACGCATTCCAGTACGCGGCGGCGCGCCTCCTCGATGCCGATCAGCTGCTGGGCCATCCTGCCCTGTATACCGGGACCATGAGCGACCCGGCCGCGGACAGCCGCGCCCTCACCTACGACCCGGCCGCGGACAGCCGCGCCCTCACCTACGACCCGACCGCGGACAGCCGCGCCCACAGCGACGAGCCAGCCGCGCACAGCCGCGCCCTCGTCGCCGTCCTGGCCGGAGGGGCCGGGCGCCGGATGGGGGCCGCGAAGGCGACGGTCGAGCTGGAGGGGCGTCCGCTCGTCTGCTTCCCGATCGAGGCGGCGCGCGGGGCCGGACTGGAGGCGGTCCTACTCGCCAAGCCAACCACTCCGCTTCCCGAGCTCGACACCGAGGTGTGGATCGAGCCCGCCGCGCCCCGCCACCCGCTCGTGGGCCTGGTCACCGCGCTGGAACGAGCCGGCGGCCGGGCCGTGCTCGCCCTGGGGTGCGACCTCCCGCTCGCGAGCCCCGAGCTGCTGCGCTGGCTGGCTGGCGTCGAGCCTCACGAGGCGGCGGTGGTTCCCGTGGTCGGCGGCCGGCCCCAGCCGCTGCTGGCTCGCTACTCGAGCCGGGCGCTCGACCCGCTGCGAGAGGCGCTCACCTCGGAGATGGCGCTCACGGCCGCAGTCGCCAGCCTGCACCCCCGGTGGGTGGGGGAGGCGGAGCTGCGTCGGTTCGGGGATCCCGCCCGGATGGCGCTCAACGTCAACAGTCCGGCGGATCTCGAGCGAGCCGCCGCCCTGCTCGCCCGCCGCGCCTGACGATCAGCCGCCGATGGCGCTCATCGTGCGCGGCGGCTGGCGAAAGCCGGGCTCGCCGACCCGGTGCTTGAGCTCCTTGCGCCACACCGCCTCGCGGATGATCTCGGCCAGCTCGTCCTCGCCGGCGCCGTCGCGCAGCGGCCCGCGCAGATCGGTCTCGTGCAGCGAGAACAGGCAGGTGCGCAACTTGCCCTCGGCGGTCAGCCGGATGCGGTTGCAGTCGGAGCAGAAGGGATCCGAGACCGGATTGATGAACCCGATTTCGCCCTCTCCATCGCGAAAGCGATACACGCGCGCGGTGGCCGACGGCTCGCGCGGGCGCTCCTCGAGCGGATAGGCGGCGTGGATCAGGGCTCGGAGCTCGTCACCCGGCAGCACCGAGTCCGCGCTCCAGCGGTGGTCGGCGTCCAGGGGCATGAACTCGATGAAGCGGACCTGAAAGTCCGTACGCCGGGCGAACTCGGCGAAGCGCAGCGCCTCGTCCTCCGTGAACCCGCGCATGGCCACCGCGTTGACCTTGATCGGGCACACCTCGGGATGGCGGGCGATGGCGCTCAGACCCCGCAGCACCTGGGGCAGGGCGTCTCGGCGCGTCATCGAGAAGAACCGGTCTCGCTGCAGCGAGTCGATCGACACGTTGACCCGCCGGAGGCCGGCCGCCACCAGCGCGTCGGCGTCGCGCTCCAGCAGGTAGCCGTTGGTGGTCAGCGACAGGTCGTCCAGACCCGGGGTCGCGGCCAGCATGGCGACGAGCCGCGGCAACTCGCGCCTGACCAGCGGCTCACCCCCGGTCAGGCGCAGGTCGCGTACGCCCATGGACGCCATCACCCGCACCACCTGCGCGATCTCCTCGTAGGTCAGGATCTCCGAGCGTTCGAGCCACGGCAGTCCGTCGGCGGGCATGCAGTACTGACAGCGGAAGTTGCACCGGTCGGTGACCGACACCCGCAGGTCGGCGATGCGCCGGCCGTGGCCGTCGATCAGCGGAGCGCGCTCGCTCACGATGGACTCCCCTCGCCAGACCCCCCGGCCGGAGACCCGGATACCTCGCGCGCCCGCGCGATCGACTCCTCCAGCGGCAGGCCTGCGCGCGCGCTAAGCCAGCAGGCGACCGGCGCCGCGACGCGCTCGGAGGAATGGGCCGCCTCGGCCGCCAGGTCGAGCACCTGCGCGAACTCAGCCGCCGTGGGGGGCGCCGTGTCGAGCCGCCGGGCATAGGCCTCGATCCATTCTCTGGCGTTCACCCCGATGACGTTACCCGAGCGCTGGCTCACTGAGCCGTTCCTACCCGAGTCCTCCCTCTCCCGAGCGCTGGCTCACTGAGCCCTTCCTACCCCAGGCCTCCCTCTCCCGAGCCCTCGCTCGAGCAGGGTGAGAGCCCGCCTGCCCTGGGTGCGCACCTCCCGGGCGAGTTGCGGATTCCGGGCTCCGGCCAGGACCCGGCCACGGACGAAGTCGACCAGCGCGCGGTGCAGCCCCATCAGGGCGTTGGCGGCCACCCAGGGCTCGACGTCGCTGGGGGCCCGGTTCGTCTCCTTGGCGAGGTGATCGGCCAGCGTGCGCGTGTAGCGGTCGAAGATCTGGCGCTCGCGCGCCAGCAGGGCGGGACTCTCGGTGATCACGCGCGTGATGGTGGTCAATCGCCGCGCGGCCTCCGGGTCGTCGGAGGCGAGGGCACCGCGCGGCTGGAGCACGAAGCGCCCGAAGGCTTCGAGGACCGACTGGCCGGGAGGGCGCCCCCGGATCGCCTCCAGCATCTCCTCCTCGAACGCCTCCATGCGGCCGTAGACGAGGTCCTCCTTGGTCGGGAAGTAGTTGAACACGGTTCCCTCGGAGACGTCGGCGCTCCGCGCCACCTCGGCCACCGTCACCCCCTCGAAGCCGCGCTCGGCAAACAGCCGCCAAGCCGCGTCGGCGATCAGCTGGCGCGTCTGCTCCTTCTTGCGTTCTCGCAGTCCCGGCTGGGCGCTCATCTCTTCCCTCGATCTTACCGCTCCTCCTATAGACACCCTAGAATTATAGTTGCTAGAATTTTCTAGTCACCACACACACCACACCACCACACACACACCAACACCCGACGACGAGGAGCAAAGCCATGACAACCAGGCCGCAACGCGCCCTCCCCCCACGCGAGCTCATGCTCGCCTTCAGCGGGCTCCTGCTCGCCATGTTCATCGCCGCCCTCGATCAGACGATCATGGCCACGGCGCTGCCCACTATCGCCGGCGACCTGGGCGGACTGAGCCAGCTCCCGTGGATCGTCACCGTCTACGTGCTCGCGGCGGCCGCGACCACGCCGATCTGGGGCAAGGTCTCCGACCTGTATGGGCGAAGGGGCCTGCTGCGGGTCACGATCCTCATCTTCATCGCCGGCTCGGCCCTGTCGGGCCTGGCCCCGAGCATCGGGGCGCTGATCGCTTTCCGCGCCCTCCAGGGGATTGGAGCCGGCGGCGTGATGACCCTGGCCATGGCCACGGTGGGGGACCTCGTGTCGCCCCGCGAGCGGGGTCGCTACCAGGGCTACATCCAGATCGTGTTCGTCCTCGCCAGCCTGGTCGGGCCGCTGCTGGGCGGGCTGTTCGTGGACCACGTCTCGTGGCGCTGGGTGCTCTACGTCAACGTCCCGATCGGCGCTCTGGCCCTCGTCCTGCTCAGCGCCTATCTGCACCTACCGGCCCAGCGCCGCCCGGGGAAGATCGACTTTTTCGGCGCCGGGCTGCTGGCGGCGGCCGTCAGCGCCACCCTGCTGGTGGCGGTCTGGGCTGGCGACCGCTATGCCTGGGATTCGCCCGAGATCATCGGCCTGGCCGCCGGTGCGCTGGGCGCGCTCGTCGCCTTCATCCGCCAGGAGCAGCGCGCGGCGGAGCCGATCCTGCCCCTGCGCCTGTTCGGCGATCGCGTGTTCGTGGTGGTCAGCGCGGCGCTCTTCATCGCCACCCTGTCGCTGTTCGCCGCGATCGTTTTCCTGCCCCTCTTCCTGCAGCTCGTCACCGGTGCGAGCGCAACCCAATCGGGGCTCCTCGTGCTCCCGCTGCTGGTGGCCAGCGCCCTGAGCACGGTCGTGTCCGGTCGCGTCATGACCGCAACCGGGCGCTACAAGGTGTTCCCGGCCGCCGGGCTCGCGCTGATGAGCCTCGGGCTGCTGCTCCTCTCGACCCTCGGCGCGGGGAGCTCACGGGCCACCGCATCGCTGTACTCGGTGGTGTTCGGGCTCGGCTTCGGCATGGTCTCGCAGGTTCTCGTGGTGGCGATTCAAAACGCCGTCGATCAGCGCGAGATCGGCACCGCCACCGCCTCGGCAAACCTCTTCCGTGCCCTCGGCGGCTCGGTGGGGGTAGGCCTCTACGGCGCGATCTTCGCCGCCAGTCTGCGGCACTGGCTGCCCCGGAGCCTGCCCGGCCGGCTGCCGGCTGGCGTCGATGCACACAGCATCCAGGCCAGCCCGGGACGCATTCACGCGTTCGCGGGCCCGGTCCAGCACGGCATCGCGCAGGCGGTCGCCGATTCGCTGCACGCGGTGTTCCTGGTCGGCGCCCCCATCGCCCTGGCCGGCTTCATCGTGGTCCTGTTCCTGCGCGAGCGCCCGCTGCGCGGCGGCGGGGCAGCCCGCTCCGCCCCGAGCCGCCGGGCGGCCCCCGGCCCAACCTCCGCCCCGAGCCGCCGGGCGGCCCCCGGCTCAGCCTCCGCCCCGAGCCGCCGGGCGGCCCCCGACCCCGCGTCCGGCCCCAGCCGCTCAGTCGGGCAACCCGGCCACGAAGCGCGCGAAGTCGCCCATGTCGGTGATGACGTCGCCGTGGCCGGGGAGGATCAGGCGCGGTTCGAGCCCCGCGAGCAACCGGATCGAGGCGCGGTTGAGCCTCGAGTCCCAGTTGAAGCCGTCGGGCGGCTCGCGGATGACGAAGCGCATGGTTGCGTAGCTCAGGTTGCGGACCACGTCGCCGCAGATGGCGACGCGATCCGCCTCGCGGAAGAAGATGACCTCGCCCGGTGAATGCCCCGGCGCGTGCACCACGCGGAAGCCCGCCACCTCGTCGCCGCCGGCCAGCACCCGGTCGACGCGGCGCGGCGGACCACCCCAGCCCCTGGCAACCAAGCGGCTGATGACACCGCTCCCCGAGGACAGCGGGCGCCGGCCCTCCATCGCCTCGACGTCGTCGCGGTGACAGGCGAGTGGGACGCCACGCGCGTCGCACACCGCCTTGGCCGAGCCCTGGTGATCGGGGTGCACGTGGGTCAGGGCCACCAGCGACAGGTCATGGCCCTCGACCTCCTTGAAGATGCGGCCTCGATCCTGCCGGCGCCCCGCGTCCACCAGGACGTCGTTGACCAGATACACGTTGATGAGCGGCCGCAGCGGCTCCGCCAGCCGCCACACCCCGTCTGCGATCTGCTTCACCGCCAGCCCTCCTCACTCGGTCGCCTGGCCTCCGGAGCATGGATTCTGCCGCCCAGCCGCCCGAACGCCATAGGCTGGAGCGACCCGAGACGAGGGAGGGCCCTGCGATGGAGGACCTGACTGCGAAGGTGGCCGAGCTCCTGCACGAGGCGGGGGAGACCCACCACCGGGTCTACCGGATCGTGGACGGGAGCGACGACGACTGGGCCTCCTGGTACTCGCAGTGGCTGACCACCCTGTCCGAGCTCCCGGAGCTGTTGGCGAAACGGCCCGTGCGCAGCGAGCTCACCTACATGCTCGTGCTGCTGGACAGGGAGTACGGCGAGCGCCAGCCCGGCGAGCCGTGGGAGCGCTACTACGCCGAGCGCCTCATCACCCACTTCTCATAGACAGGGGATCCGGAGGATCCCTGGTTGCCGGCGGGGACGGAGCCCGTCTACGCCCGCTGGAGGAGCTCGGGCGTGAGCTCGTCCAGTGAGGCGATGACGACGTCGGCCGCCTCCAGGGCCTCGTCATCGGGCCGGTAGCGCCGGTTGGGCACGGCAACCACGAGCATCCCGGCGCCCGCCGCCGACCGGATGCCATTGCCCGAGTCCTCGACCCCGGCGGCGGCCGCAGGATCGACATCGAGCGCCCTGGCCGCGGCCAGGTACACGTCCGGGTGGGGCTTGCCGCGCGCCACCTCCTCGGAGGACACCGTGGTCTCGAAGCACGCCGCCAGCCCGGCGCCCTCGAGCACCGCCTCGATCACCGGCCGGTTGGCCGAGCTGGCGACGCCGAGCGGCCACGCCTGGCGCATGCGGGCGACCGCCTCCACCGCGCCCTCCATCAGCGGCGGCCGTTCGCGCAGGCGCTCGAGCATGCGCGACACGACGCGCCGGTTGATCTCGTCAGGGGCCAGGGGCACCCCCAGGCGCTCGTGCATGTAGCGCGACCACTC
>Ga0209577_10006280_pt1 | contig 11000 bp, 5 predicted proteins | sample GraSoiAngelo_109_FD_185874 | JGI IMG/M metagenome (GOLD analysis project Ga0209577, IMG submission 185874) | Grasslands soil microbial communities from the Angelo Coastal Reserve, California, USA - 14_0903_12_20cm (SPAdes) (version 2) | ecosystem: Environmental > Terrestrial > Soil > Grasslands ... | reverse complement strand
CGTGATCGGGATCGTCACGAGCTACGACACGACGGAATACTTCCGCCGGCGCGGCGAAGACATGATGCTCGTCGAGGACATCGAGACGATGCTGAAGGAGTACATTCTCGCCGCCTTTCAAGATGAATCCGGCGACGTCGACAGGACCGCGCTGGATGCGGCGGTCGAAGAGGTGACCCAGACGAACTCCAAGCTGCGAGGGCCTTTCCGCCAAGCGCTGCACCAGTACCTCCAGTCGGACGGCGACACCGGCGCGCAGATCGATAGCCAGAGGGCCGAGGAGGCTTTCTCGCAGCACTTAAACCCTAAACAGTCGCCAAAGCCATTCGAGCGGCTGACTCTTAACGAATACATCGAACTGTTTCTCAGCAAGAATCGCTGGGACAGGTATAAATCTGTCTTCGACCTTGACCCGAACTCATGCCGCAAGCTGCTCGGGGCCGTAAGAGACATCCGTAACGAACTCGCCCACTTCCGTGCGGAGATAACTCCACACAAGCGGGAGCAGTTGAGGTTTTGCAAGGAGTGGCTCGCCAGGCACCAAGACGAAGTGGCGAAGGCCTTCGCCCGGCCCGCGGAAGAAGTCGCGCCGTCGGTCACCGGCGCGGCCGAGGGCGACGGCCTTCCGGGCACGAAGGGTGTGAATGTTATCGGGGAAGTGCTCACGGAAATATACAAGGCGATCCGCCTCGGGAAGTTCGACAGCGATGAGCTACCGGTCCAACTCGCGGAGCCGTCGGACTCGCGCGAGAGTCGCTACGCGCCACTGGCCCTCTACCTGCAGAGCCTGCCGATCGAGCAGGACAAGATCGAGATGACTTTCGAGGAGATCGAGCTACTGATCGGTGGACACCTGCCCAAGTATTCGCGAATACACCGTTCATGGTGGGCTAATAATTCCAGTAGCCACGTCCAGTCGCAGCAATGGCTCGGGGCCGGCTGGCGCGTCTCGGCCGTCAACATGCCGGGCGAGCGTGTCACCTTCACGCGGATCAGGGAGCGTGAGCAGGCTTACATCGAGTTTTACAGCTCACTACTCTCAGAGCTTCGTGACCTCGGCGGGATACCCGTGCGGACGAACTCCGCCGACGGGTCAAGCTGGGTAGTGGTCACACGCCTCGCCCCGGAGGGCGAAGCGCAACTCTCAATCGTCGGCTTTTCTTTCGCCAGGGGCGGACGTTTCCGCGTGGAGATCTACATTGACCAGGGCGACAAAGACGCTAATAAAAGGATATTCGACGATCTGTTCCGACAGCGCGAGGCGATTGAGTCGGAGATCGGCGAGGAGTTGAGCTGGGAGCGATTAGACCAGCGCCGCGCCTCCCGTGTAGCCGCGTACCGGCCAGGGTCGATAACCGACAGCGCCGAAGCGCTCGCGGAACTCCGCGCCTGGGGCACCGCGACCATTATTAAGTTCTACAAGGTGTTCCGACCTCTGATCTTACAGGTGGCGACCGTCGGCGAAGCGGCAGGGGACCGCGAAGAGCGCGAAAGGATTGTTGGGCATACAGGGTGAGCAAAAATAACCAGCCGAAAGAATCATTGTTCGGGCAGGCATCGGTTACGCGTATTAGCCAGGCGCAGCTTGAGAGTTACCTCTGGGGCGCCGCGACGCTGCTGCGTGGCCTCATCGACGCCGGTGACTACAAGCAGTTCATCTTCCCGCTCCTCTTCTTCAAGCGCGTGAGCGACGTTTATGATGAGGAGTTCGAGCAGGCCCTAGCCGAGTCCGGAGGCGATGTCGATTACGCGAAATTCGCCGACCAGCACCGCTTCCAGATTCCCGACGGCGCGCACTGGCGCGACGTGCGCAACACTGCGACCAACGTGGGGCAGGCGCTGCAGAATGCGATGCGCGCCATCGAGACGGCTAACCCGAAGCAGCTTTACGGCATCTTCGGCGACGCCCAGTGGACGAACAAGGAGCGGCTGTCGGACGCCACGCTGCGCGACCTCATCGAGCACTTCTCGACGCTCACGCTATCGGTGGCGAATGTGCCTGAGGACGAACTGGGAGTGGCTTACGAGTTCCTCATCAAGAAGTTCGCCGACGACAGCGGCCACACGGCAGCCGAGTTCTACACCAACCGCACACTGGTCCACCTAATGACGTTGATGCTCGAGCCGCAGCCGGGCGAGTCGATCTATGACCCGACGTGCGGCTCGGGCGGGATGCTCGTTTCGGCGCTCACACAGTTAAAGAGAGAAGGGAAGGAGTACCGCACGCTGAAGCTGTACGGACAGGAGCGCAACCTGATGACCTCGGCGATTGCGCGGATGAACCTGTTCCTGCACGGGATCGAGGATTTCCGTGTCGAGCGCGGAGACACGCTCGCCGACCCGAAGTTCCTTGAGGGCGACCGGCTGCGGCAGTTTGATGTGGTGCTCGCCAATCCGCCGTATTCGATAAAGCAGTGGAATCGCGGCGCATGGGAGAGTGACCCCTTCGGGCGCAACATCTACGGCGTGCCGCCGCAGGGGCGCGCCGACTACGCCTTCTTCCAGCACATCATCAAGAGCCTGAAGCCGGACACCGGGAGGTGCGCGATACTGTTCCCACACGGCGTGCTATTCCGCGATGAGGAGCGGCATATGCGCATGAAGCTGGTTGAGCACGATGTCATCGAGTGCGTGCTGGGACTGGGGCCGAACCTGTTCTACAACTCGCCGATGGAGGCGTGCGTGGTCGTCTGCCGGATGCGGAAGGAGAAGGGGCGGAGGGGGAAGGTTCTGTTCATCAACGCGGTGGATGAGGTGACGCGCGAGCGTGCGCAGAGCTTCCTGAAGGGTGAGCACATTAACAAGGTTCTGAGGGCGTACTGGAATTACGAAGACATTGAGGGCTTCGCCGGAGTCGCCGCGCTCGAAGAGATTCGCGACAAAGATTACAACCTGAACATCCCGCTCTACGTGCGGCGGCTGAAGGGCGCGGACGGGGCCGGGGTGGGCGAAGGCGGAAAAGATTTGGGCGCGGTGATTGCCGAGTGGGAGGAGAGTTCCGCCGCCCTGCGCGCGTCTATGGACGTGCTGTTTGAGACGCTGAAGGAGGCCGGCATTGGCGGTTAAGAAGGAGAAGATTGCGAGAGCCGCCGCGCCTGCCGAGTTGTTGGAAGGGTGGCGAGTTGTGCGCTTCGATGAGATAGCACACCTTATCAATGACCGCGTTGATAATCCATCAGAGGCAGGTGTCGAGCGTTACGTCGGGTTGGAACACCTTGACCCGGAGTCCTTGAAGATTCGGCGATGGGGGTCACCTGATGACGTGGAAGCGCAGAAGCTACGCTTCCAGCCGGGCGACATAATTTTCGGGAAGAGGCGCGCGTATCAACGCAAGATCGCGGTCGCTGACTTTGAAGGTATCTGCTCGGCACACGCGATGGTCTTGCGTGCGCGTGAGGAGGCAGTCGTTAAAGAATTTCTGCCGTTCTTCATGCAGAGCGACACGTTTTTTGACCGTGCTCTGTCCATCTCAGTCGGCTCTCTTTCTCCAACAATCAACTGGAAAACTCTTGCAAGCCAGCAGTTCGTAATTCCGCCAAAGGACGAGCAGCGCCGCGTTGCGGACATTCTTTGCTCTTGCAACGAGCCAATCCGGGTGTACCAAGAGGCTGTCGCTCAAGCGCGCAATTGCAAAACCTTAATCTTTGATGAATTGCTTTTCGGAGAAAACTTAATCGCTGATGACGAAAAGACAGGTCATCAATGGTTAGATGAAATCAAAGGCGAACGACGTAGGCTCACTGAAGACATAGGTGACCCACTCCCCATAAGTGAATCCGATTTGCGTAATCTTCCGACCGGGTGGTGTTGGGCTAGGGCTGAACAAATTTGCGCGTTCATCACAAAAGGTACGACGCCGGCTAAAGATAAGCTCTATGCAGACGCAGGTGAGGTGCCATACGTCAAGGTTTACAACTTGACCAATACCGGCGTGTTGGATTTTTCTACCGACCCGACATTCATTGACAGGCATACACACCTGAATGAACTGCTCCGGTCACGAGTACTCCCCAACGACGTGTTGATGAATATCGTCGGGCCCCCGCTCGGCAAAGTTTCCAAAGTTCCTGATAGCTACCCGGAGTGGAATATCAACCAGGCCATCGCTGTATTCCGCCCGTTAGGCGGCTACAGCTCAGACTTCCTTTCTCAATACTTGCTTAGAGGCGAAACTCAGGGCTGGCTCTATCAGCGCTCAAAGAAAACTTCCGGCCAGAGGAACTTAACATTAGAGCTTTGTCGTGATTTGCCAGTACCTGTACCGCCGCCGTCAATTCAGAAAAAAATAGACCTCATTCTTCGTCGAGTGGACAACTCTATCGGAGTGATTCGCTTTAACATCGAAAAATTAATTGTCTTAAAGAAAAGTTTGATGCGACGGCTGTTGCAGCAACACTGATGCGGAACTCTACCATGTTCAATGAAGCTAACACCGTCGAAGATTTCATCCGCGACCTGCTAAGCGGCAGAGCGAAAGCGCGGGCCGGCTTAGGTTGGGAGTATGTTCCGCGTGAAGAACTACCGCGCTCTGCGACCGACGTGCTGGTTGACTTACATCTCCGCAACGCGCTCATCCGCCTCAACCCCGAAATCGCCCAAAGACCGGAACGCGCCGACGAAGTCTTCTACAAGCTGCGCGCCATCCTCGTCTCGGTCGGCTCCGACGGTCTGGTGCGCGCCAACGAGGAGTTCGCCACATGGCTGCGAGGCGAGCGCACCATGCCCTTCGGCGAGAACAACCAGCACACGACCGTCCGCCTCATAGACTTCGAGACCCTGTCGAACAACCGCTTCGTCGTCACCACGCAGTTCACCTACAAGGCCGGGCAGGAACGCCGCCTTGACCTGCTCCTCCTCGTCAACGGCCTGCCACTCGTTGTAGGCGAAGCCAAGTCGCCTACGCGCCCGGCTGTGACTTGGGTAGACGGCGCGGCGCAGATCCACGACGATTATGAGGCCAACATCGCTGGCGTCTTCGTCCCGAACGTCTTCTCCTTCGCTACCGAGGGCAAGACCTTCCGTTTCGGCTCCATCCGCATGCCGCTGGAGATTTGGGCGCCGTGGCGGGAATCGGAAGACGAGAGCCTGAGCGGCTTAGCCGAAGTGGAGATGGCCGTGCGCGGGCTGCTCCGCCCTTCAGTAGTCCTCGACATCCTTCAGAACTTTACGATCTTCGCCACCGACAAGAAGCATCGAAAGATCAAGATCATCTGCCGCTTCCAGCAGTACCAGACTACTAACCAGATCGTTGAGCGCGTCGTCGAGGGGCACATCAAGAAGGGACTTATCTGGCACTTCCAAGGCTCAGGCAAATCGCTCCTGATGGTCTTCGCTGCACAGAAGCTGCGTCTGAACTCGGAGCTGAAGAACCCTACAGTCCTTATTGTCGTTGATCGTATTGACCTCGACACGCAGATCACCGCCACCTTCAACGCGGCGGACGTGCCGAACACCGTGCCGGCGAGGACGCGCGAGGAGTTGCAGACGATGCTCGCGCAGGACGTGCGGAAGGTCATCATCACGACCATCCATAAGTTCGGCGAGGCCGGCGGTGTCCTCAACTCGCGCCCGAACATCATCGTCATGGTGGACGAGGCGCACCGCACGCAGGAGGGTGACCTCGGGCGCAAGATGCGCGAGGCGCTGCCCGCAGCCTTCCTCTTCGGCCTCACGGGCACGCCCATCAACAAGCGCGACCGCAACACCTTCTGGGCCTTCGGCGCGGACGAGGACGAGCACGGCTACATGAGCCGCTACTCATTCGAGGAGTCCATCCGCGACCACGCCACACTCCCACTGCACTTCGAGGCCCGTCTTATCGAGTTGCGCATTGACCAGGCCGCGATTGACGAAGCCTTCGCCAACATCACCGGCCACCTCTCGGAAGAGGATCAGGCGGAGCTGGCCAAGCAGGCCGCGAAGATGGCCGTGCTCGTCAAAGCGCCGGAGCGCGTGCGTGCCATCGTTGCCGACATCGTCCAGCACTACCGGGAGAAGATCGAGCCGAACGGCTTCAAGGGGCAGATCGTCACCTTCGACCGCGAGGCATGCGTGCTCTACAAAAATGAGCTGGATAAGCTGTTGCCGCCCCAGGCGAGCGACATCGTGATGACCGTGGGGCAGGGTGATCCCGTAGAGTGGCACGAGAAGTACAAGCGCCGGAAAGAGGATGAGGAGAAGCTGCTCGACAGATTCCGAGACCCTTCCGATCCGCTGAAGCTCCTGATCGTCACCTCGAAACTGCTCACGGGCTTCGATGCGCCCATCCTTCAGGCGCAGTATCTCGACAAGCCGATGAAGGAGCACAACCTACTTCAGGCCATCTGCCGCACCAACCGCCCCTATCCGGAAAAGACGCACGGTCTGATCGTGGACTACCTCGGCATCTTCGACGACGTCTCCAAATCTCTCGACTTCGACGAGCGCTCGGTGCAGCAGGTCATCACCAATCTGGACGAGTTGAAGAAGCAGTTCCCGATGGCTCTGACCGCCTGCCTCGCTTACTTCCGGGGCGTGGACCGCAGCGTCGGCGGCTACGAGGGGCTGATCGCCGCGCAGGAATGTCTGCCGGACAACGAACGCCGTGATGCTTTCGCCTCGGACTATTCGATGCTCTCACAACTCTGGGAGGCGCTCTCGCCGGACAGATTCCTCCGGGAGTATAAGACCGACTATCGCTGGCTGAGCGAGGTCTATGAGTCGGTACGGCCTCCAAGTGGGCACGGCAAGCTCCTCTGGCACGGACTCGGCGCGAAGACGGTCGAGTTGATTCACGAGAACGTCCATGTCGAGGCCGTGCACGACGATCTAGAGACGCTGGTGATGGATGAGAACGTGCTCTCGGAGATAAAAGCGCTGAACGAGCCGAAGAAGGTCATGGAGATCGAGATCAAGATCGTCGCGCGCCTGCGCCGGCATCAAAACAACCCTGTCTTCATCGCCCTCGGTCGCCAGCTCGAAGATCTCAAAGAGCGGCATCAGCGCGGGCTGCTGACGAGCCTCGAGTTTCTGAAGCACCTGCTGGAGTTGGCGCGCAGCGTGGTCGAGGCGGAGAAGAAGGTCGACCCGCAGGAGGAGCAGGACAACGCCAAGGCCGCGCTGACCGAACTCTTCAACGAGGTGCGCAACAATAACACGCCCGTGATGGTTGAGCGCATCGTCAACGACATCGACAGCATCGTCCGTGCCGTGCGCTATCCGGGCTGGCAGCAGACCACCGGCGGCGAACGTGAGGTGCAGAAGGCGCTGCGCCGCACGCTCCTCAAATACAAGCTGCACCACGAGCAGGAACTCTTCGACCGCGCTTACGGGTATATCAAACAGTATTACTAAGGCTGAAAACAGTAAGCAGGTTGGCTAGAAGTCACTATATCGCTTAGGCCTCTCGGAGCAAGCTATCTGCGCAAGAATCACTTTATAGGCGATCAAAATCTTAGCTAAAAGACCCTTACCGAAAATCACCAGCAAAGAGATCCGACTGATACAAGCTGGTAATCTGGCAATCTGGTTTTCTGGCAAATCGCGTGAGGTTTAATCTCAGCACATTGCACCCGGCGGTGCCTGAAATGGAGAGGTATGAGCACCGAAACTAAGGCAAGGCAGCAAATTACAAGTTACCTAATGAGACTTGGTTTTCCCGAGGGGGTGATCACACCAGATGTCATGACCCGCCGGGGGCAGAGGGCTGATTTTGTAATTTACCGTAGGGACAAGAAGCCTTTAGCAGTTATTGAGGTGAAATCCCACGACAGGGACTATCCTGACCGCAGAGAGCCAAAGTTAAGGTTCCACCCTTATGTCCGCCAAGTCCAACTAATAGCTGATCAACTCAAGGCGCCATATTACCTGCTTACAAATGGGGATTCGTTCTTATGGTTCGCTACCGACAGAGCCGGATGGCCAAGACTGTTGGATGAACCAATAACGCCAGAACTGGTCTTTGAAGCTGGACGATACCGGCTGGCAAAGGAGGATCTAGTTCGTGCCCTTCAGGAGCTTCAAAGATTTCTCTTTTGGAAGGCCGGGATGGCAAGGTCAGAAGAGACTGCCATTCTGATTCTCGCGAAGCTAATGAGCGAGGCGGGAGACGACAATCTAAAACAGATTTTGCTCAACTCTAGCGACGACCGAACCCAACTTTCACTCTTTTACGCTCCGCTGGCTCTGCCCACTCTACTGTCTCAATTAATCCGGCGTGAAAAGGATACAAGCCATTGGGCAGAAGCTTTTGATTTGCTCCGGGACATTAACTTTCATGACGCAGATCCCAAAGACGTCCTTAGAGCAATCGACGAAACGCTCTTAAACCCTCGAATGACCCAAGACAGACTGAGGGTGAGTAGGTGGCTGGCTGACTTGTTAGTGCGGCTGGCGCGTATAGAAGAAGGCGATGTTGTTCTGGATCCCTGCAATAGCTACGGGGATGTATTAGCCGCCGCCAAACTGCACACAGACGATGCGTCGCTATGGGGCATTACAGACCTGCAGCGCCCTGCGGTATGGGCTCAGATCCAACAACTAGTGTTGGGTAATCATAAGCAATCTATTTTGCTGGGCGGCAGGCTGCCTTATGACATCCGGAAGTCTGACAAGGTTCCGCAGCCTAATCGCATTGTTACTGCACCCTCATTCGGAGGAAAAATTGATGAGGGAGAGGGCAGAACTTTTTTGTATCGGTCAGGCATTCGGCATGTAGATGATCTTTATGTTGAACTCGCGCTCGATTGGGTTGCTCCAGAGGGCCGTGTCGTCATTCTCGTCCCGGAGACGCTCCTGTCGGCAGGGGGTAAAAGAGCGCTTACGCGAGAGATGCTCATCTACGGGGCGAGACTCAGGGCCATAATCAGTTTGGCACCCGGCCTTCTCTCACCCTTTTCAGTCCTTAAAAGCAGCATATTGGTTTTAGACAAAGGTTCTTTCGCTGAACCATACGAAGTGTTCATGGCACGCGTCGATGAGTTCGAGGAAGAAGAAACTTTTGATAGCCGTGAGATCCCAGAAGTAAGAGGGGTGTTGGAACAATTTTCGCGGTGGGAGGAGGAATCTGTTGCGGAAGACCTTAAGACTGCCCGCATAGTTAAGACATCGGATATTGACTTCGGTAACCTCACCGTTACGAATTACCTGCACGAAGCATTGGACCAGAAACAAAGATCCCCATTCCCCTTCTTCGGGCTACAAAACGTATCTGAACAGATCAGACGCGGCGTGACGATCAAGTTGCGGGAATATGGGGATGTTCCCATAATTGGGCCAGCCGCAATCCGTCAGCTAGAATTAACCCCATCCGCCATTAATAAGACTACCAGCGTTGATTTACCTTCGAACGCTCCAACAGTTGAAGTGGGTGATGTTGTCATCAATCTTATAGGCAACCACCTCGGTGAGGCGGCGATGGTAGGCGCGGATTTGGCAGGGAGCTACATAAGCGTACATGTGGCTCTAGTGAGACCAGATAGATCAAAAGTTCACCCTGAGTATCTAGCCGTTGCCCTGAATGGTGAATACGTTCAGCGACAGATCAGTCAGTTATTCACCGGTGCGCTCATCAAAGGGCTCCCGTTGAATAAGGTAAAGAGAATAACAATCCCTCTACCCAGCCTTGACGTTCAGCGACAGATCATTGATGTCGTAAGCCGAGCGCACACTGCCTTAGAGAATGCCAAGAAGGAACTCTCCACACTGGAAGGTAGGTTCTCGGACCTCATCAGGACGATCACATCAGGGAGGGTGCGAGAATGAGACTCCTGTCACAAATTCCACCAGGCAGCGCTCTCCCGGTCTATCAGAATCTGCGTGATTTATTAAAAGGGAACGAGAAGATCATTTTCGAATCCATGGCCTCCGTCACTGCCGGGCAGAAAAAGCCATTTGCAGCACCTAACGACAGTTCCGAGTATGGGCAAAAACACGTCGAAATAGAAGCTATGTTGAAGACTGCGGACATCCGTAAAAAACGGGGAATGCCTCTGCGCCTGATGGGTGAGATATGGCGTCGTACTAAAGACGAAGCCGATAAATTGCCTAGCCACCTTGTTGAAGGTGTGAGAAAGGCCATCAGGTTCGACACGGCTGGGAAGGAGGCTTCGATTGAGATCTCACAAGACCTAAAGTGGGAGGCTTCATGGAGCGTTAGACACCGAAGCTTAGAATACAGCGAAACAATCTCACTGGAAATCTACCATTCGGATCTCAAAGAGATAGTCCCGGAATATGTAGTGGAATATGCCGGCAGCGCGATTCACGCATACAGTCAGAATATGAACGCCACAGCGGCGGCGCTCCTTTCAATCGCCGTCGAGGCAACCCTCAGAGACGTCCTGATTGAGCAGGGGTATTCGTTTACCCCCGGAGTACTTCCTGTAGACAGTTTCAAGTATACGGATGCGAGCGTCTCTGTTTCAGGGAACTCCTATGTTCTAACTTTTAATGAACCGCGCCTCAAACCACCTACAGACTTACGCGTCTCATCAGGAAGAGCACCCTCGGCTGAAATTCGAGTGCGGAGATATATCAACGCAAAGAATCAAGGTCGTGTGGATCTTTATGTCCTGGCACCTGATTTCCTCATCGACCACTGGTCAGTCAGCGACGTGGACAAACCTGCGAATCTCAAAAATGTCGGGGGACTAGGTCAGGCCCTTAACATTGCCCGAGACGTTGAGAAGTTCCTGCTGCCCACTAGGCTGCCGGTGGATCTGGACGATGTCATCCTTACGGTCAGGAACAACCTGATACACCTTTCTGGAGAGACGCTTACCAAGCGGCTCGATATAGAAGACGACGACGGCAATCAGGTAACGCTGCGTCAGTTTCTTGAGGACCCTTGGACCATGTTCTCTTTTGTCACCAATGTATTGAGATTCATCAATGATAAGCACCTGAGCAAAAGTTTTTCGGTAGAATAATAGGGTCATGAAAACGCCTACTCGTTTTATTAAGCCGCTCAGTGCCGAGCAGCGAACCACGCTCAAGCAACTAATGCAAGCGCATCCGAATCA
>Ga0209577_10006279_pt1 | contig 11000 bp, 8 predicted proteins | sample GraSoiAngelo_109_FD_185874 | JGI IMG/M metagenome (GOLD analysis project Ga0209577, IMG submission 185874) | Grasslands soil microbial communities from the Angelo Coastal Reserve, California, USA - 14_0903_12_20cm (SPAdes) (version 2) | ecosystem: Environmental > Terrestrial > Soil > Grasslands ... | reverse complement strand
AATGGTCGGGACGGGCAGATTTGAACTGCCGACCCCTCGCACCCCAAGCGAGTGCTCTACCAGGCTGAGCCACGTCCCGACACTAAGAAAACCGGACTGGGGTCCGGTGAGGTTGACCTAGAAATTTTACACCAGTGGGTCAGAAAAAGCAGACTGGCCAGGGGGTACACCGGGATCCCTCACTGCGCTTGATTCTTATAACAACAACGGCCCCCCGGCCACCGAGTATTCTTGGAAGAGTTGCACTACCAAGGCTCGGGCCGAACGTGCCGCTATATGAAACTTAGCACGGACGATGTGAGATTTGTCATAGGTTGTGATTTTCACACGAGCTTTCAAGCGATAGCCATGCTGGATCGAAAGACAGGAGAGATTACGAAGAAAAAGCTGCTGCATGCCGGTGGAGAGGGGCGACGCTTTTGCCAGAGTCTGCACGGTTGCAACGTGTGGGAATGGAAAGTTGCGGCAATGGCTTATGGTTCGAGCCGTTGCTAGCTTAGCCTTAGCCTAGACTCGGGCTGAAGCCCTCGCTCGGGATAACCAGGGTTTAGTCTCACCTCCGCTTGGAGCGCCTGTGCTTCCCTTCAGGCTCTGGTTGCAGCGCCGCGAACTGGATCTTCTTCTCCACCGGATCAATCCGGTCAACGATCACGCGCAGGCGCTGGCCCAGGCTGTAGGTTTTCCGACTGCGCTGGCCAATAATCTGCTTCGTGTTCTCGTGATAGATGTAGCGATCGTCGGTCAAGGTGCTCAGCGGAACTAGCCCTTCCACGAACAGGTCGGTCAATTCCACGAAGAAGCCAAACTTCGTGACGCTGACGATCAGTCCCTCGAAGTCCTCGCCCACGCGGTCCTGCATGAACTTAACTTTCTTCCACTCCATCAATTCGCGTTCTGCCTCGTCGGCGCGGCGCTCGGACTGGCTGGATTCTTCGGCAATATCATGCAGTTCCTGGGGCGATAGCGGCCCGCCCAACGGTTCGACCGCATCGCGATGGGCACTAGGGGAACCGGGTTTGGCCCAGGGCGACGCGCCGGCCCCTAGCTGGTTCTCTTGCGAGCGTTCTGTCCGCAGATCTCCGCGACCAACTGGTACGTTCCCGTCGCGTTCATCGGCCGAGTCGCGAAGAACGTCCTTCAGAATTCGGTGCACGATCAAATCGGGATAACGCCGAATGGGTGACGTGAAATGCGTGTAAGTGGGTGCCGCCAGGGCAAAGTGGCCATCGTTCTCCTCCGAATACCGCGCCTGCTTCAGCGAGCGCAGCATGAGGAAGCTCAGAATCCGTTCCTCCGGCTTGCCGGCGATTTTCTGAGTAAGCTTCTGATACATGCGCGGCGTGATGTGCACTTCCTTGGGGAGTTCGATCTCGTGCGCACGCTTCCCTGTTCCATAGCTGGCGCGCCGGTCCGCCTTGAGTTGTACCCGCTGAATTGGCAGAGCTCCTACTCCCAGCGAGTAACCGAGCGTCGCGGCGATGGTTTCGAAGTCATACACGCGCTTGGCGTCGGGCTTCTCGTGAACGCGGTAGAGCGAGCCGACCCGCTTATTCTCCAGATACTGGGCCACAGATTCATTCGCGGACAGCATGAACTCTTCGATAATGCGATGGGCAATGTTCCGTTCCGAGCGCGTGATGCTCTTCATTAACCCGTGCTCATCGAACTCGATGACCGGCTCGGGCAAGTCAAAATCGATGGACCCGCGCCGCTGCCGTTTGCGATTCAGGATCGACTCCAACTCCCGCATCAGCTCAAACTGATCTACCAGGTGGGCATAGCGTTTGCGGGCGCCGGGGTCGCCCTCCAGGCAGAGGTTCACATCGGTATAAGTCATGCGCTCGGCTGAGCAAATGACGCCTTCGCTGATCTCGTACTCAATAACTTCGCCTTGATGGTCAATCTCCATGATGCACGACATCACCAGCCGATCCAAGTGCGGCCGCAGGCTGCAAATATCCGTGGAGAGCTCAAGTGGAAGCATGGGAACCGCACGATCAGGAAAATAGACGGAGGTGCCGCGCCGGCGCGCTTCCTGGTCGAGTCCGGAGTCAGACGTCACATAATGCGTCACGTCGGCGATGTGTACCTGTAGTTCGTAGTTGCCATTCTTCAGCCGCCCTACCAGGACAGCATCGTCGAAGTCACGCGCAGTCTCGCCATCAATGGTGACGATGGGCAGACGGCGGTAATCGCGCCGCCTGTGCAGTTCGGGGGCAGAGATAACCGGCTCAATGGCTTCTGCCTCGTCAAGAACCTCGGGCGGGAACCGGTGCGGAATATGGAATTTCCGGATGACGATTTCGACATCAACGCCAAAATCGCCTTCATATCCCAGAATTTCAATCACCCTTCCTCGCGGGTTCTGAGTACTGGTCGGCCAATCGGTGATCTCCACATCCACGACGACCTTGTCCAGGTCGTCCCATTCGGTCCGCAGCGCGGCCTCATCTCCGAGCACCCGATGCACGCTTCGCTTGTTCTTTTTGCTCCTCTTCTTCTCGGCGCTTTCGGCGTTCTCGGCGGTGAGTTTTTCTGGAAATTCCATCCCCGGCGCAATGATCACATCCTGGGTGATCTTCTCGTCGATGGGCCGAACGTAGTTGTAGCGTTTGCCGTAGTGAAAGGTACCTACCACGGTGTTGTGCACCCGGCCCACTACGCGAACGATGCGGCCTTCCGCGCGGCCCTCAGCCCGAATCACGCCAAGCTCGACTAGGACCCGATCTCCGTGCATGGCCGAGCCGATGGCGGGCGGCGGAACGAAAATGTCCCCACCCAGCCGGGCCTTCAGCTTTTCATCGAGCGAGCTTGTCTCGGGAATGACGAAGCCATATCCGTCACGGTGCATGGTCAAGCGGCCGACCACCATGTTCTTGCCGATCTTGGCTTGCGGCAGGGCGTAGCGGTCTGAGTCAACCTGGATCAATTCGCCCTTCTTCACCATGCTGCGCAAGCGTTCGGATAATTCCCGGCGATCGTCTCCGTGCAAACCAAACTCGCGCACCAGTTGCTTGAAACCGGCCGCGTGCTTGGGCTGGCGCTCAATTTTGCGGAGAATCGTCGAATCGGAGACTTTCAAGACCTACCTGAGTGCGGACCTCATCCGGGAAGATAGCGGTTTCTTACTATCTGCATATGGTGCAGTTCATGACCGGCAATGATGTAAGCCACAGCGCGAACCGTCACCTGATTGTTATTGGCGACCCCACGGCGGCTCCAGGCAGCGGCATCAAGATTGCGAAAGAGCGTCAGAGTGGCGGCACGGACAGTCTCATATTCTTCCAGCAAGTCTGACAGGCTGCGACTCTCGAAATTCCCGCCGCGCACGTAGTCATCCTGCTCGAACCCCTCCATGGGAATCTGGTCCGCGCGGGCAATGCGGAGCGCGCGATAGGCAAAGATTCTTTCGCTATCGATCAAGTGCCCCAGAACCTGCTTGATGCTCCATTTATCTGGCGCGTAGCGAAGGTTCGCCTGCTGTTCGCTGAGGGACGACAATAGCACCTGGGTGGCTTGCACCTGCTTTTGCAAAGTGGCAAGAATGTCATGGCTCTCGACGAGCGAAATGTAGCGGCTGTAATAGGGCGCATATTCGGAAGTCTCGGGTGGAGCGATTGCAACGGTCGCGGTTTTCATCTCTAGTGTTCCTTGCCCTCTTCGCGCACAGCGTACAAAGGACACACCCAGCCGGGTCGCGAGGGAATTATTACACCCAACAGGCATTCTAATGCCTGGTTACTTTAGTTTGTCAGATATCGGGGAAAACCAAGCGCAACAACGATTTCCACAAGCTTCCCAAGGAGAGTACGGGGTAAAATGTATGTTGGTCAAGGAAGTGCGGACCAGATCGTACCCCCGCTACAAGGAAAGGATTTATTCGAATCATGTGGAAGCCCACGAATCAACCTGCATCTCCGGCGCGGCCGGGCACTCCGGAAGCTGAGCGTCCCACCCCGACCTCCTCGACGCCCCCCACTATCGGCGAAGCTCCGGCGGCCCCGCGTCCCGTATCCACCACCGCGGCCGATCAGGCGACTATTGGCAAGTCGCTGGTGATCAAGGGCGAGGTGACTGGGTCGGAGTCGCTCTACATTGATGGCCGGGTGGAAGGTTCGATCAATCTCGCGGGCAACCGCGTAACCGTCGGCCGGAATGGCGTGGTCGCGGCCAACATCAATGCCCGCGAAGTTGTGGTGCTAGGCAAGGTGCGCGGCAACCTGACCGCCAGCGATCGGGTGGACATCCGCAGCGACGGATCCCTGACTGGCGATGTCGTGGCAGCTCGCATCTCGATCGAAGATGGAGCGTTCTTTAAGGGCGGTATCGACATCCGCAAGGCTGGCCAGAAGGGCAACGGCGAGGAGATGAAGGCGACCTCCTCGACGAGCAGCGAGACAGCCGCCGCTGCGCGTGCCTAGTGTCGAGAGGAAATCACTGTGTGGCAGGTCTCCAACCCGCCTACCCGGTTCAAAACCCGCGCTCACACATTCCTACTTAGGGTTCGATGCCCGCACTGAGCTCTTCGGCCTGTCTCTCTGCTACGCGGGGACGGGCGGTTTCTTTTCGGCGCCGCAAATCGCGCGGCAAATCCGAGCGCAGGAGCCACAGCCCCGCGGCTACCGCTGCGGCCCAGGTTAACGTAAGCAGAGCGAGCGCCAGCATGTCAGACATCCGGCGGCCGTTGATCGGCACTACGCGCGAAACCCTATTGCTCAAATATCCGGCCACCGCTGCGGTGAGCGCCGCCTTGCCTAGTTCTCCCCAGTGCATTTCACTGACGGGGACCAGTTTTCGCCGATGCAGCAGGATCGCCAGCCCTAACGTGTTGGCAACAATGCCCAGATCAGAAGCGATAACCAGCCCTACCATCGAGAGCCGGTGGAATAACGCCGAGTACACCGGCAAAGATGCCACGGTGATGACAGTGGCGGCGATCATGGGCGTGAGCGTGTCACCGGCGGCGTAGAAAGCCCGCGAATACAAAGCCTGCGCCGCCCAGAACGCCAACGAGAGCGAGAACCAGAAGAAATAAAGCGCGGTAGATTGCGAATCGAGAAAGCTGAATCGACCGCGACGGTACACCAGGTCAATGACGGGCAAGGCCCCCGCCATCATCAGCCCCGCCACCAGGAACGACAGGGCCGAGATGCGGTAGACCGAGGCACTCACATTCGCCGAGAAGTCCTGCATCCGCTTTTCCCCGAACAGCCGGGCAAAAAACGGGAGGGAAGCCTGCCCGGTCGCCTGTCCCAGCACGGCAATGGGAACGGCAAACAACCGCTTGGCGTAATTGAGGCGGGCGATATCACCCACGCCATTCGACGCGAAGTAGCGCAGAATCCAGTCGTCGGCCGTCACCAGAGAGACTCCTAGCATCAATGGAACCGACAGCCGCACCCACTCGCGGAACGCCGCATTCTTGAGATCAAAGGAAGGTCGATAGCCTGTGCCGATCCGCACCGCGCCAATGGCATTGACCAGGAAAGGTCCAATGATGCTTCCCGCCAGAGCGCCGTACGCCAGGGAAGCAATCCCGAATTGTCGCCCCAGTACAACTCCGCCGAGGATGATGAAAACGTTGTAAATCAGCGGCCCGAACGCGGGGAAGAGAAACAAACGGTGCGACAGCAAGACGGCGGAAACGACACCGCCGACGTAGAAGAAAATCTGCGCCGGCAGCAGAATGCGCGTCAGGAATACGCAGAGCTGGAGTTGCCCCGCGTTGAAGCCGTGGAACATCCAGCTTTCAATCGGCGTCGTGAAAAGCTCGGCGCAACCGACCCCGATCAGCAAGACGGTTGTCATCACCGTGATGATGATCGAGAACGTCTTCTGCGCGTCGTGCTCGCGCTTCTCGGCCAGAAAACGGGTATAAATTGAAACGAAGGTGATGGAAGCGGTGCCGCCGGCCACGATGTAATTAAGCCAATCCGGCAAAGTGAACGCCGCGACATAGGCGTCGGTGTTAGCCCCGGCGCCGAAGGCATAAGCGATATAGGCCTCGCGCACGTACCCAATGACGCGCGAGAGCATCACTGCCGACATCAGCAGCACCGTGGCGGAAAACTCGCTGTGTTGATGCGACGGCCGGAAAAGGCGAAGAGCGCGAGTCACGGTACCGCCCGCGGGTGTTGTTTTTTGGGATTCTGCGGTCAATCAGCCGATTCTACACGGTCGCCACTAATTCGGTTGTGCACGGGCAACAAAATCCGGGACACTTGACGACTGCTCGCTAGATTCTTCGCCAGGCTGGCGCCTGGCTCAGAATGACAACATCTGAGGATCTCTCATCAGCTCAATGGCGCAAGTTGCGCCGGCTAACTAATCCGCCGCAGGATTGGTTTCCGCACCCTTTTCTTTGTACACCACGCCGCCCTTCATCACAAAACTGACATCCTCGAGTGCCCGGACATCGGCGAGCGGGTCGGCATCAACAGCAATGATGTCCGCATATTTGCCGGGGGTGATCGTGCCCACGTCGGTGGCGCTCCCAATCAGATCAGCGGCGTTAGAAGTCGCTGCGCGGATCGCCTGCGCCGGCGTCATAGCGTACTTCACCATGAAGTAGAACTGCCGGGCGTTCTCTCCATGCGGATACACGCCCGCATCCGTGCCGAAGGCCATCTTTACGCCCGCCTTCACGGCTTTGGCAAAGTTTTCGCGCTGCAGGCGGCCGACCATCTTTTCTTTTTCGAGGTTTTCCGCCGGCAGGCCAACTTTCGTTGCTTCGTTGAGCAGGTACTCGTCATTGTAGATGTCCATATCCAGGTAGGTCCCGTGTTCCTTCGCTAACCGAATGCCTTCGTCATCAATCAGGCTTGCGTGTTCGATCGAGTCGATGCCTGCGAGGATAGCGTTCTTGATACCCTGCGTGCCGTGGGCATGGGCTGCGATCTTCCTCCCCGCCATGTGGGCCTCATCAGCCGCAGCTTTCAATTCTTCCAGCGTGTATTGTGGCGCCCCCGGACTGTCCCCCTTGGAAAGCACGCCTCCGGTGGCCAGGATCTTGATGACGTCAACTCCATATTTCACCTGTGCACGCACCACATGGCGGATCTGATCAACTCCATCGGCAATCCGGTAATCGCGTTCCTCGGGAAACATCGTGACCCGGGTCTGCGGGGAGTAATTGTTGAGATCGCCATGCCCCCCGGTAATGGAGATTCCTGGTCCGCTAGCCACAATCCGCGGACCAACGGTGAAACCCTCATTAATAGAGTTGCGAAGATCGACAGCGAGAAACGCCGGCGAGCCCACATCACGCACGGTCGTGAAGCCCGCTTCCAGAGTTCTGCGAGCATTGCCCACGGCAAAGAAGGCATGAGTAAAGGGAGTGTCCTTGAAGTGGTAAATCTCGTTGTAGCGATCCGCGCGCGCCGACAAATGCGTGTGGCAGTCAATCAAGCCGGGCAGCACGGTGGAATGAGAGAGATCGATGACGCGAGGCCCGGATGGAATCTTCATCTCGGCCGCCGGCACTACCGACTTGATCCGCTCTCCCTCAATCTCAATGACCATCGTCTCACGTACATTGTCGCCGGTCGCGTCGAATAGACGCCCCGCCAGGATGTAAGTGATCTTGGGAGCGGGTCTGGTGCTTTTTGTCTGCTGCTGCTGCGCAAAGCAACTCGTGACCAAGACTGCGAGAACGACAGCGGCGAAACGGTTCATCGAACGGGGCTCCTGGAAGAAATTGGGGTTAGCAGTTTCCTAGCCAGCTCGCCTCGCTGTCAACCTATGATTTTTCCTATGATTTTTTCCTATGGTTTTTCCCTGAGAAGCAGATCCCTCGACTTCGTTTGATTGGATAACGACGTTGGCTCGGTCGAACGGGTAAATTGGTTTGCGAGAAACAGACCAAGGCTCGGGTAGGAGACACTGGCGTGCTGATACTAAGGGTGTGATTTTTCATTTCAGCTTTTAGCAGGTCGCGCGACCTTTAACAACCAGAGTGGGGGAGTACGAGGAAAAACGCCTCGGGGCTCGCGAAGAGGCGGAGCAGTTCTAGCGATTGCTGCAAGGGAAGGCGGTGCGAGTGGGAATGCAAGCCGGTGGGCACTATCCCTGATTCGAGCGGCTGGTGGCCGAATGCGGGCACGAGTTGCGGCTGGGGGGTGCGGAGAAAATCCGGGCGAAGTGTGCAAGCACAAGACGGACCTGTGAGATGCGCAGCAAATTCTGCGGTTGCTGACGGAAGATCGGTCTCCGCAGATCCGGGTGCCGAGCGTGGCGAAACGGGATCTACGGCAGTGGGTTGGTGCATCGGCACACGCAAGGGCAGCTGCGGACGCGGGTCAGGCCAGTTCGTTTCTACGTTTTCTGCTGGTGGAAGCAGGCCAGCCGGCGGCACGCTATGACGCCGAACTGGGAAAGTTCCATCGTCGCCTGGCAGGACAAACATCGCGCCCTGGCCAAAGTGGCGGTGGCGCGAAAGCTGGCGATAAGATTGTACCTAATCTTGCGCGAGGACTGGACCTACGCGGACTGTGCAGGGCGGTTGTGCAAGGTGAGCCCGAGTCATTCCGTGGTCGAAGCTTAGAATAACCGACCGCTTGTGTGGGCAGCCTGCCCCCCAAGGAAGGGGAGTTGGAAGCCCTCATCATGGTAGCACGGACCAAAGAGATGGATGGTGGGACCCTGCGTCTCCCCCAACGTCGGTAGAGACGGAATGACAAGAGAGGACAAGGTCAGAAAGCGGGGTCGCACCCGGCCCGGAGCGCGAGTAGAACGCCCGGGTGACCGCCGCCGGGGCGGCGCCACAAAAGTCAGCCGTACATTGTCCTGGCGAGTCTCCACGATAGCGGGCCTTTAGGCGATAATCAAGAGAGATGACCTTCGCAGCTAAATCGCGTACTTCGGACACGCCTGAGGCACGGCACTATAACCGTATGCGCCGCTGGCTAGGGATCGCAGACTTCCTCCTCGGCTTGGCGTTTTTGTTGGTTCTGCTCATCACCGGCTGGACCGGCACCCTGCGCGACCTCGCCTACTGGGCAGCACACCAGAATTACTCGATAGCAGTGTTCTTCTACATTTTCATGCTCCTACTCATCAGCAAGATCCTGGGCTTTGGCCTGGATTATTACGGGTTTCGCCTGGAGCACCGGTACCAGCTCTCCAACCAGAAACTGCACTCCTGGCTGTGGGACGAATTGAAAGGCTGGGTGGTGGGCCTGGTGTTGGCCACGGTCCTGGTCGAGATCCTTTATTTCACCATTCGGCAGTCGCCTCAGAACTGGTGGCTCATTGCTTGGCTGGTGTTCATCGCGCTTTTCATTTTTTTCGCGCAGATCGCGCCCATAATTTTTCTCCCGCTTTTCTACAAGTTTGAGCCGCTGGAGAACGAGGAACTGAAGGAGCGGCTGCTGCTCCTGAGTGAGCGCGCTGGAACCCGGGTCCGCGGAGTTTACGAATGGAAGCTGTCGGAGAAGAGTAAGAAGGCCAATGCGGCGCTTACCGGCCTAGGCGCGACCCGGCGAATCCTCCTGGCCGACACCTTGCTTCAGAATTACTCTAATGACGAGATCGAAGCCGTGCTCGCGCACGAACTCGGTCACCACGTACACAAGCACATCGTGAAGAGCCTTGCCGTGCAGGCACTGGTCACGTTTGTCGGGTTCTGGGTGGGCGACCTGGCGCTGAACTACGCGGTTGAGCAGCATGGGATGTTCGTGACGCTTTCCGACTTCGCCAACTTGCCGCTACTGGTGCTGGTTTCGACCCTGCTGTCTTTCCTGCTCATGCCAGTGCTCAATGCCTACTCTCGCCATAACGAGCGGCAGGCTGACCGCTACTGCTTCGAGTCGATTGCCAGCGTCACGCCGTTCATCTCCTCGATGAACAAGCTGGCAGACCAGAATCTGGCGGAACGCGCTCCGTCGGAGTGGGTGGAATGGTTCTTCCATTCGCATCCGGCAATCACCAAGCGAGTAGCGGCAGCGAAAGCCTGGGCAAAACTCAAACCGGCTACGCACTCGCGTTTCTATTGAGCCCGCTGAGCGCGCAAAAGCGCTTCCACACGCTGCAAATCCTCTTCAGTATCGATGCCAATGGTGTCGTACGGGGTCTCTCCTACTGAGACTGGGATTCCATTTTCCAGAAACCGCAATTGCTCCAGGCGTTCGCTGCGTTCCAGCCACGACTCGGGAAGGGAGGCAAACCGGTCGAGCGCGTCTTTGCGGTAGGCATAAAAACCTAGATGTTTATATCGGCGCGGTTCGCCCGTTCCATCCCGATCAAAGGGAATAGTCGCGCGAGAGAAATAAAGCGCCCGTCCCGCCGTATCGGTGACTACCTTCACAGCGTTGGGATCATTGATGCTTTCGGTCGCCGCTCGCGTTTTCAAGGTTCCGACCTGAACAGAAGGATCCTTCATGAGGTTCAATAAGGTCGCAATGTGCTCCGCGCGTGTCATTGGCTCATCGCCCTGGACATTTATGTAAACGTCGGCTGCAACCGACTGAGCGATCTCATGCACCCGTTCCGTGCCGCTGCGATGCGCCGCCGAGGTTATCTGAACTTTCCAACCATGATGGCGGCAGACCTGGAGAATCTCGTCGGAATCAGTGGCCACGATGACATCATGCAACAATGGGGACGAATGCACGCTGCGGTAAACGTGGCCGAGCAGAGGCTCGCCGGCAAGAGAGCGCAGCAGTTTCCGGGGCAATCGAGTAGAAGCTAGACGTGCGGGGATGACCGCAATGGCTTTCATCGCGTTGTCTTCCGGCCTCCATCATAAACACAGCAAGCCCAGCAGCGGACGTTTTTGGAATGAGGGGAATGAGGGGGTAAGGTTTGACACGTTCGGAGGTGGTCTCTAGAATCGAGTTGTCGGCTGCGTTTTGCTCCAGCGGCGGCGGATCCTGGTTGGCTAGAAGCAGCAGCTTCCTCCACTCCTGTCTTCCCTCGATTGTGCATGGCGGTGTAGCTCAGGTGGTTAGAGCGACGGTCTCATAATCCGTAGGTCGTTGGTTCGAGTCCAACCGCCGCCACCA
>Ga0209577_10006278_pt1 | contig 11002 bp, 9 predicted proteins | sample GraSoiAngelo_109_FD_185874 | JGI IMG/M metagenome (GOLD analysis project Ga0209577, IMG submission 185874) | Grasslands soil microbial communities from the Angelo Coastal Reserve, California, USA - 14_0903_12_20cm (SPAdes) (version 2) | ecosystem: Environmental > Terrestrial > Soil > Grasslands ... | reverse complement strand
TGGGAATTCCGCTGCTGCGGGGACGCGATTTTGAGGAACGTGACAATACCACGAATGCGCCGCAGGTTTGCATTTTTAACGAGACACTCGCGAAGACCGTTTTTCCGGACGAAGACCCTATCGGCAAGCGTATTCTTTTTTGGGGCAGCGCATGGGAGATTATCGGCGTGGCTGGCAGCATTCGCGCTGATGGACTGAATTACGAGCCATCGCCGCGCATCTATCTGCCGCAGGTATTCTCTCCTTGGAGCGGCAGCCTTGTCGTGCGTGCGAAACAGGCGCCGCTCGCACTTGCCGAAACCATCCGCAAGGAAATTCTGTCGCTCGATTCCGACCAACCTGTTTCCAACATTCGCACTCTTGAGCAAGACATGGCTCGCTCCGTGGTCGATCGACGGCTCACCCTGACGTTGCTTGGCGTGTTTGCGAGCTTGGCCGTGGGACTCGCAGCCATTGGCCTTTATGGTGTGATGGCTTATGTGGTAACGCAGCGAACACACGAAATCGGAATCCGAATGGCGCTCGGTGCTCGGCAAACGGATGTCTTAAAGCTGGTGGTCAAACAAGGAATGAGATTGACATTCCTTGGGGTGGCTTCTGGCCTGGTGTGCGCGCTCGGGTTGACAAGAGTCATCGCCAACCAGCTTTACGAAGTTGAGACGACTGATCCGACAACTTTCGGTGGCGTCTCTCTGCTGCTGGCGGTCGTTGCCTTGTTTGCGTGCTGGCTACCCGCGCGTAGAGCGGCGAAAGTCGATCCGATGGAGGCGTTGCGTTATGAATGATCTCAAATTCGCCTTCCGCCAACTGCTCAAGAACCCCGGCTTCACCGCCGTGGCGGTGCTGTCGCTTAGCCTAACCGAAATATCAGAATGAAGAGGAAGCCGAACCAAGCGATGGATCGAATGAGGAGAAGCGCCGGCAGTCGCGTGTTGCAATCGGAGCGTCAGTGGCTCGCTCCTCCTCACCGTGTTCATCTAGATCGTCTAGCCAAATAAAAATTATGCGCCATGAAATCGAGCTAAAACATTCGGAGCCGACTTGCACGGCCGTAGTCCGAAGCCGCGTGCGGCCAGAAGAACTACCGCGGTTTGTTCCCGCAGCTTGCGGCGAGGTTTGGTCTTTCATACGTTCTGCCAGCCTCCCGCGGCCTGGACGCCATTTGGCATTGTATTTGGATGCGCAGGGATCAGTCGAAGTGGGAGCCGAAGTATCGGAACCGTTTGCCGGCAATGATCGAGTTCATTGCTCCCAGTTGCCCGCAGGCCGTGTGGTGACTGCCACCCACTTTGGCCCCTACGCACGCCTTTCCGAGGCGCATGCAGCTATCCGCACGTGGTGCGCTGAACATGGACACCGATGTTCGGTTATTTCTTGGGAGATCTATGGGCACTGGGAGGAGAGTTGGAATACCGATCCGTCAAAGATACGCACGGATGTCTTCTACTTGCTTGACGATGCAAAGGGCTAATCATGCGCTTCATCCTGTGTCCTTGCGGCTCTGATTGCCGCCTGTTGGTTGCCGCACGCCGCGCGGCGCGAGTCGATCCAATGGAGGCATTGCGTTATGAATGATCTCAAGTTTGCCTTTCGCCAGTTGCTGAAGAACCCCGGCTTCACTGCGGTGGCCGTGCTTGCGCGAACAAGCTGATCGCAAACCTCTCGCATCTTGTCGCGGCAAGCTACCCAAGTTTCGTCTCCAACTCCTTGAGAGCGTCTTCGAATACTTTCATGAGGCGGTGTTTTATCAAATAGACTTGATCCACATTCACATTCAATGTCTCGGCGACCTTGGCGGGAGGGATTTGCTTGATCGCTTGGAGAAAGAATATCTGGTAGTGCTTCGCGCTGGATTGTTGTTTCACCTTTTCCAACGCCGCGTCCACGACGTGCTTTTCCCATTCGTCGTTCCAAATGGCTTCAAGCGCGTTGCCGACGGGTCGGGCACTTGATCCTCGACCGACGTTGAAGTCGTATCGCCGTTTGAACCAGAATTCGGCAGCTCCTGTTTCCAATCGACGCGCCTGTGGCCGCCGACGCTGAGCTTGATCTAAGCGTTGAAACGCTGGAGAAATGATTATGACCATTTCCTTGGTTGGTCTTACTTTGCACATGGCAGATGTGGAGCGGTCTCTGAGTTTCTACAAACGCCTGCCCCACACTTCGGTCCTCTTCCATATGCCGGGAAAGTTTGCACTGCTGCATGTGGGCAACGGACGATTGGGTCTGCTCCAAGACCAGAAGCGGCCCTTCCACGTTGAGATTGATTGTCAGGACTTGGACGCGACTTGTGCACTGCTCAAAGACTCAGGGTTTCAGACGGAAGGTCCGACCACGCGAGCGTGGGGAGGCCGGGATGTGCTGGTGGTTGACCCTGATGGCAATCTGGTAGAGTTTGGGCAGGCACGGACTTAAAACGACAACGAGCCGGATGGAGCTAACCGCCGCCAGCCTCTCAAAACAACAGCCGCAGTGGCAAAAAACGCCGGTCGCAAACCTCGTCTGCAACGGCATCGAACATGTATTTATGGCAGACTGCGCGTAGGCGGCAGGTGATTTGGAAATCCTTGAAAAGCGACCTCTTGTCTCCGGTGAAGCGAGTTGCGATCGTCAAGCTGATGAACTCAGGCAAGCTGTGGTTTCTCGCCAAAGCATTACTGACGAGCGCAGCTTTGCTCGCGGGGCCGCGGGCGTTTGCCCTTGAGCGATGGTTTTACGTTTCGCAGAACCTGTGGGTGGACCAAAACATCACCAACGTCCTGGGCTGGATGCAGCGAGCGTCCCAGGCGGGATACACTCACGTCTTGCTGAACGATTCGAAGTTCAGCCGCCTGGCGACCATGGACGCTCACTATTTCCGCAATCTGAATACCGTCAAGCAGGCGGCGAGCAACCTGAACTTGGAAATCGTCCCGGCCCTATTCCCCGTGGGCTACTCAAACGATCTCCTCTTCAACAACCCCAATCTCATCGAAGGTCTGCCTGTCACAAACACGCTCTTGGTCGTGTCCAACGGCCTGGCTTCGATTCAACCGGACCCGCCCGTGTCTTTTCCCGGCGGGAACTTTTCCAACCTGAATCTCTGGAGCTGGAAAGATCCCAATGTAGTCGAGGACAATGGCGCCGCGCGATTGACCGACCCCAACGGGGTCAATGCACGCATCGTTCAGCAACTCACGGTCAAGCCCTTCCGGCAGTACCATATCAGTGTTCAGGTCAAGACCACTAATTTTCTCACAGCTCCACGGGTGCTCATTCTGGGAAACGGCCTCGCGCTTAACTATAATAATCTCGGCGTACAACCGACGCAGGACTGGACCACGCATCACGTCGTGTTCAACTCTCTTTCCAACTCCACCGTGAGCGTTTACTTCGGGGTTTGGGGCGGCACAACGGGTTCGCTTTGGTGGGACAACGCCACGATCGAGGAAGTTGCCTTTTTGAATCTCATCCGCCGGCCCGGCGCCCCGCTTCGGCTTGAAACGGAAAGCGGCGCGCCATTGGTTGAAGGAACCGATTTTGCGCCCCTGAGCGATCCCCTGATGGGCAGCGTGCCGTACGCTGGAGTGTATGATATTTACCATACTCCGCCCCAACTCCACTTGCTCTCCGCCGAGTTGACGAACGGTATCCGTCTGCGTGCCTCATGGTATCACGCGGTGACGGTGTATGATGACCAGGCCACCATTTGCCTCTCGGAGCCCGCAACGCTGACTCTGCTGCGCGAACAGGCCCAGCGCATGCAGGCCGCCTGGAGCACTCGCGGATATTTCATGTCACATGACGAAATACGGGTCATGAACTGGTGCGCCGCCTGTCAGGATCGCCACCTGGATGCGGGCCCGCTGTTGGCCGACAACGTCCGCACGTGCGCCTCGATTTTGCGCCAGGTGAACCCGGGCGGGCGCATTTACGTTTGGAGCGACATGTTCGATCCCAATCACAACGCACATGCCAACTATTACCTGGTGCGGGGAGACTTGACCGGCTCCTGGCTGGGTCTGGACAACGACCTCATTATTGTCCCCTGGGATTACGACACCCGAGCCGCCTCTCTCCAATTCTTCGCTGGTCTGGGCAACCGCCAGGTCATCGCCGGCTACTACGATGCCGACCCGACGCTGGTCACAAATTGGCTAAACGCTGCCCGGCCTTACACCGGAATTTCGGGCGTGATATACACGACCTGGCAGAGCGGTTATGCGAATCTGGAAACATTCGCGCAAATCCTGGCGAATTATCCTGCGCCGAGCCTGTGGCGGACGCCGCGCCTCCTCGCCTCATTTACCACCGGACAGACGCAGCTCATCCTGGAAGGCGAGCGCGGACACCGATATTTCATCCAGCAGGCTTATGACCTCAACCAATGGACCACATGGACAAACGTGACTGCCAACGACGCCACGCTGACCTTCTCCACGCCCCCGCTCACCAACCGCTCCCAGTTTTTCCGCGCCGCCTGTGTGCAATAGATAGGACGGTCACAAAACCGACCCGAGTAATCGTTTGGCTTCTTCATGGGACTTTGCGGAGTTGGCCGGTAGCAAAAAGTCGGTCACCGAGTCGATTTGTTGTTCATAAAGGCGCCGTTGCCACATGATGAGGCGTTGGCGGTCCAGCAAACTGAAGTCGGCATGATGATTGGCCTGTGTGCTTGAATGGCCGTTTTCATGCCGGCCATTCAAGCACACAGGCCCGAACAAGATTGTGACTGTGGGTCACAATCTTTTGCTAAAGACGTGCTAGGCTTGCTTGCGTGGTATAAGAAATGTGTTATGCAGGCCGCGGTTCAAACAAGTAAGCGCACTGCGGCGAATTGAGAACGCACTTCAACGCCGCGAGCTATCCAGCGTAGCGGTAGTCTCGGAAGAATTGGCCAACAGAAGCCGGGACGATCAAGCGAGGATTTCCGCTGTCGAAGTGGCGTTGCCGGCTAAATCCAATCCAGCAGAACGCTGCCACAGTAAGGGCAAACTATGAGAATGGAGGTCCATCAAATGTGATAGACCGATCTACAAAGCACGTGATCATCACGGTCGGAAAGGCTGCGGGCATTTCACTTGACCGCATTCACGCCGGTCTCGCGTTGATGGAAGACAAGGATCCACCGAAGGCGCAACCTTTGCCATTGCTGGTCAATCAAGCAACGGCGGCAAGACTGTTGTCCGTTTCGCGCTTTACGATTCGTCGCCTGGTGGCCGAAGGAAAACTACATCCTGTCAAATTGAGAGAGGCGGTCAGGTACTCTTTTTGCGAGATAGAGAAATTGGCGGCATCACGACAGGATTAGTCTTCAGGGACTTTGCCTTTTTCAGAATTGTCCTTCCTCCCGGAATTTGTTTGTCCGAAGAGTCTTCAATCTTGATGTCTGGCAGAGCAGCAATCGCTTCCGTTTTTGCTCTGTGTCTGCATGTGCGTAGTGATCCGTCATCGCCGGACTACCATGACCGACAAGCTTCTGCACGACGTGAAGAGGCGTCCTGGCCTTGGTACAAAGACTGACGAAGGAATGCCGAAGACTGTGAAAACCCACCCGGACAATCGCACGGCGACGATGGCCATGTTGAGCTTTTTCAGTGGTTTGGATGCCACACTTCTCGAACAAGTCCTGAATTGAGTTTGTGAGGTTGGTCACATGAACCTTCCAAGCTGCTTGCTCCTTCGGAAACAAGTACTCGGTCGGACGGGCATTGCCGCGACGCGCTTGGAGCATTTTGATTAGAGTGGCGTGCATGGGAATCTCGATCTTCTTGTCACGCCGCTGCGTCTTTAGCGGCTTAACAACGATCAATCCCGGACGGGCCTCCCGGATCCATGGGTCAAACTCAATATTTTCCCAGCGTAGATTAACGACATCACCGAGGCGCAGTCCAGTAAACAGACCGATATACATCAACAGGCGCAGATTGCCCTGAGCATGACTGAGAACAGTCCTGAGTTCCTCCTCAGACAAGTTGCGGCGGCCTTCGCCCTTGAGCTTTTCCTTGTTTTTTACCTGCACCCACACGTTGGCGACCAAACCAGCCTCGGTCTCCATAAGGGTGAAAGCAGCGCGCAGGAAGGTGATATGCTGATTGAACGTACTGGGGGAAACGCCCGAATTCCACAAATCCGCAGCATAATCCAAGGCGTGTTCCTTCGTGAGTTCGTGGAGGAAAACGATTTGTTTCGAGGCGGCCCATTTGCGGAAGCGCGACCAAATCGCCTCGTAGCCGAGCAGGGTCGCTTTCTTGGGTTCGTATTCTCGATTCGAGTGAACGTGCCAGACCTTCCATCCGTCAGCGATGGCAAGTTTGTGTTTCTGTCCTGGGTGGAGTTCCCGGACGACTCGAACGCGCAATTCCTGCCGGGCCTCTTCACCCTCGCTTTCGATCAAGGCGTTGAGCAGCTTGACTGCGCTCGGAAGAAAGGCGGTACGTTCCTTTGGTGTTTTCAACCTCCGCAGCGAGCACGACAAACGCTCGAACTCATCCTCAAGGATGAGTTTGCCTTTGCATTCCGCAACCATCCGTTTGGCAACGTCCAAAGCTTCTGGTCGGGCTCGTTTGCGAGTGGAGCGCAAGTAATCCGTTCCATTGAACTGCCATCGGGCGTAGTAGAAAGGGCGCCCCGGTCGTTTGAGAACTTGCATGTTCTGATTCCTGCTCGTTGGTCGTTATTCCTACCTTCCGTCCGGCCTTGCAACGACGAGCTGCGCGTTGCTGGCTGTTGCTTAACGGAAAAAATACCCTTGCGCAAGTCGAAACCGTATCCAAAACCGTGTACATTTGACGATTCCGGGCCAGAAGACGAAAAAGCGGGAAGGTCGCAATTCTCGGATTTATGGGTTTTTCCTAGGAAATTGAGTGGTCGGGGCGGTGAGATTTGAACTCACGACCTTCTGAACCCCATTCAGACGCGCTACCAAGCTACGCTACGCCCCGAACCATCACGCTGCACTCCAAGCGCAGCGTGTGGTTGGATAGCTTATTGCGGCTGACATCATATTCAACAACTTTCCGGGAGTTCAAACGGTCTTGATCACAACCGCAGTCACGTCATCGAGTTGAGGGGTGTTCTGCGCAAATTGACGAACCGCGGCATAGAGCGCATCCACGATTTCTCGCGCGCTCTTCCCGCGATTCGCTCGCACAATTTCCAGGATGCGCTCGGTTCCAAAAATCGTTTCGTCCGGCGACATCGCTTCCTCAATGCCGTCCGTCAACAAAAGCAGAACGTCTCCCGGTGACAGGGGGGTGGCGGTCGCTTGCGGGTAGGCCACGTCCGGCTTGATTCCCAACGGCAGTCCGGTGCGTTTGAGTTGCGCTTTGATTTGGCCTGCGGCGCCAAGGACATAACCCGCTGGATGTCCGGCATTGGCGTAGGTAAAAGTCCGCTTTTGAGGATCAAGACTTACCAGCAGCATCGTAATGAAACGCTCGTAGCCGATGTCCTCAGCCAGAACCCGATTGGCGCGCGTAAGGATTTCGCCCACGTCTTCGCGGTTCCGCGCCAGGATACGCAAGTACGCGCGCGTTTCCGCCATCAACAGCGCCGGGCCGATGCCGTGCCCGGTCACGTCCCCCACCACCACGCCGAGCCGGTCACGCAGCATCGGCAGATAGTCAAAATAATCTCCGCCCGTCGCCTCGGCGGCATGGGAGAGGCCGGCGATATCAAAGCCGGAAACCTGCGGCGCCGCTTTCGGAAACAACCGCTGCTGTATCTCCCGGGCGACGTGAAATTGCTCTTCGTTTTCGCGCAACTCCTGCTCGGCCCGCTTTCGCTGGATCACGCCGCCGAGCTGGGCGGCAATGGCGGAAATGAGTTTCCTTTGTCGTTCATCCTCCTCACGCGTCTGGAGCAGGAAGAATTCGATCACCGCCACGACCTCGTCGTCCGCCAGCACGGGAATGCCCACGCCGGCTTTGACGCCCATTTGGCTGGCCGCGGCCATTCGAGGGAAATTCGTTTCGCGAGTGGCGTCGCGAACCCAGACCGGTTGCTTTGAAGTCCACACCCGTCCCGGCAAACCTTCGCCCGGTTTGAATTTCAATTCCTCGCTCACCGCGCGAAACTGGTCCGCGGCATTGAGGGTGGTGTACCAGGCCGGGCTGCACTCCAGATGCGTGGCGTCGCTGCTCGGCAGCCACGCCTGCCCCAGCGCCCAGCCGGTCGCCTCGCAGATTGTGCGCAACACCAGCGCCAGCGCCGAGTCGAGGTCCTGCGCCTCGTTGACCGCCAGCGAAATACTCTGCAACAGGCGACTCTCCTCCTCCGCCCGCTTGCGTTCAGTGATGTCCCGGATGAAGGCAACCAGGTATTTGCTTCCCTGCAAATCGATGTTGGCGAAGCCGATTTCAGCGAAAATCTCCCCGCCTTCCTTCCGGCGGCCCTTGGTCTCGGCCGGCTGCTGCCGCGTTCGTCCGCCGTCCGACTGCAAATACCGCTGCAACCACTCGCGATAGTCCCCCCGGACTCCTTCGGCCAACAACAAGGAAAAATTTTGCCCCACCAGTTCGCTGGATTTGTACCCGAAAATCTCCTCCACGGCAGGATTGGCGAACTGGATAACGCTCTCCGCGTCCACCAGGACAACCGCGTCGGTGGAGTTTTCCCAGAGCAAGCGGTAACGCTGCTCGCTCTCGCGCAAAGCCTCCTCGGCCCGGCGACGGGCGGCGCGAATTTCGGCTTCGCGCAGTTCGCGTTCCACCGCCGGAGCCAGGCGCGCGAGGTTGCCTTTCATCAGGTAATCGTTCGCGCCGGCCTTCATGGCCGCCACGGCCACATCTTCGCCAATGCCGCCCGAAATGATTATGAACGGCAAATCAAACCCGCTTTCCAGCGCAATTTTGAGCGCCGCCGGCGCGCTGAAGTTGGGCATGTTGTAATCGGAGAGAATGATATCCCATTGCGCGTTGTTCAACGCCGTGCGCAACGCCTCGGCCGTGTCCACGCGTTGGAAGGCCGGCTGATATCCGCCCTGCCGCAGTGTGTTGACCAGGATGCGCGCGTCAAACTCCGAGTCCTCAATGATCAACACCCGCAACGGCGTTTTCTGTTGGGTTGTGCCCACAAACGATGGTTGAACCGTAACCTTTGGCGCCGTTTCTTTGCCAGCTAATTTGCCGATAAATCAGGCAACGACACGAGAGCGATGAAAGCTGCGGGCGCAGTCAGACTACCTTCCACCGCTGCTCCGCAGCTATTTGCCACCGTTCAGATTCCTGATTGACTCATGAGGCATGTTGGGGCGTATACTGTTCACGCAATTCAACCTGCGATGAAATTATGAAAACAAAAATTTCCCGACGCTCCGCGCTTGGCAAAATGGCCGCCGGCGCGGCGGCTGCCTCGGTCGCCGCCAGTCTCGCAAAACGCATGACCGCCGCCGAAACGGCAGCCGGCGCCGCGCTCAAAGGCCGCATCAACCACTCCGTTTGCAAATGGTGCTACCCAAAAGTGAGCCTCCAAGACCTCTGCACTGCCGGCAAGGAAATGGGACTGCAGTCGGTCGAACTCCTCACGGTGGATGATTTCCCGACGCTGAGGAAGCACGGCTTGATTTGCGCCATGGTCAGCGGCGTCCCAGGTGGCATCACCGACGGCCTGAATCGTCCGGAAAATCAGGACCGGATCGTCTCCTACTTCGAGGAGGTCGCTCCTCGCGTCGCGGACGCAGGTTTCAAAAACATCATCTGCTTTTCCGGCAATCGGAAAGGCATGTCGGACGAAGAAGGTCTGGGAAACTGCGCGACCGCGCTCAAACGCATCGTCCCCATCTGCGAAAAACACCGTGTCGTGGCGGCGATGGAACTGCTCAACAGCAAGGTGGACCACAAGGACTACATGTGCGACCACACGAGGTGGGGCGTCGAATTGGTCAAACGCGTCGGTTCCGAGTATTTCAAACTGCTGTACGACATCTATCACATGCAGATCATGGAAGGCGACGTGATCCGCACCATCCGCGAGAACCGCGAATACATCGCGCACTATCACACCGGCGGCGTGCCCGGCCGGCACGAGATCGACGACACTCAGGAGCTGAATTATGCCACGGTGATGAGGGCCATTGTGGAAACCGGTTTCAAAGGGCATGTGGCGCAGGAGTTTGTCCCGGCGCGTTCGGACGTCCTCGCCTCGCTCAAACAAGGCGTGCAAATCTGCGACGTCTGAGCCGTGACGATGCAATTGAACGGACCGCGAACCACGCGAAAACACGGCTGAAAAGGGCCGATTTCCTTTCTCCTTGCTGCTCACTTTTTTGTGACCGCGATTCTGCGGTGCGGGATCACGCTTCGCCTCGCTCTTCTTTGGCGTATTTCGCGTGTTTCGCGGTTTGAACTGCTTCGTTGCTGCGTCTCGTCGGCGCGCGTGTTACGCGTTCAATCCCAACTTGAGAACATCCTTGCAATACCTGATGCTGCGTTCCAGTTCGCCTTTCTGAAACTCCTGCTCCGCGTCCTTTGCATTCTTTCCTGGCGTAACAGCAAACGGTTGGCAGGGCGAGCCACAGCGGGCGAGCGCGGCGAATTTCATGAATTCCCGAATCCGCGCTTTCGGGTAAGCCTCCCAGAAGCCGTCCTCCAAATACGGGATCGGTATTGGCCGGCCGGAAATGATTTCCAACTGGACGGGAGTGTTCGGGCACAGCTCCGCGAAGCGTTTGAAGTAGCGCTTCCAATCCACGACCCCCTCGCCCATCGCCGTCCATTGCAACATCGCGCCTTCGGGCGTGTCCCAGAGCGCGGAGTCGCGAATACCCGTGGTCAACGCATAGGGCCCGAGCACTTCAAGATCGTGCAGCGGATCCTCGAGTGCCCAGGCCGCGTTCCCGGAGTCCATCGTCGCGCCCACAAAATCGCGCCCGGCTTCCTCGATGAGCGTAACGAGTTCCCAGGATTGCATATCGCCCGCGTGGTTCTCGACGGCGATTTTCACTCCTGACTCCAGCGCGTGACTGCGGACCTGCTTCAGGACTTTCACGGTCTCGGCGATGCGCGCCTCGATGCCGCCTTTC
>Ga0209577_10006277_pt1 | contig 11002 bp, 9 predicted proteins | sample GraSoiAngelo_109_FD_185874 | JGI IMG/M metagenome (GOLD analysis project Ga0209577, IMG submission 185874) | Grasslands soil microbial communities from the Angelo Coastal Reserve, California, USA - 14_0903_12_20cm (SPAdes) (version 2) | ecosystem: Environmental > Terrestrial > Soil > Grasslands ... | reverse complement strand
CGCCGGTCCCCCAAGTGCACTCTTCATCGCATCGGGCACCTGCAGGGTGTCAGTGGTCCCGCGCCGCACCCCTACATACGTGATGACTGCCGCGAAGATCGATCGCTCCCCCACCGTTCCATTGCAGGTCACGTCAAAGGACGTCTTACCCCACCTTGAGACGAAGACCTCGATGTCGAGTTCTTCGGCATACTTCGCCGAGCCCTGCCACTCGACCACGGCCTTGACCACCATGCAGTCGAACTCGCGGTCGCCGACGCCCAAGCCCAGCGACCGCCACCAGAAGTCGATGGCCGTATCGCAGTACGTGAGGTAGTGGGCGTTGAAGACAACGCCCTGCTGATCGGCCTCCGCGTACCGGACGAGGAACCGGTGTCGATATGGATGCATGTCCCCTGGTGGCACCCTTCGACCCTACGACGCCATACCTGACGCCTCGTGTCGTGTATGTCACAGAACCCCGAAGGAGAGCGCCCATTCACGGAGGGCCTGCGAGCTCACGCCTGCCGGCTGAAGGACGCAGTATCACGAATGGAGACGTGCCTCGAAGAACGCGAGGATCTCATCGCGGGCTGCGACGGTCGGTTGACCTTCTTCGTCAATGAGATGGACCGTCACGACACTGTGCGGGCAGTCGACGTAACGCGCGAAGAATGGCGGAACGTCGGCGCTGGCAGCACTGTCCGGGAGCACGCGGCCGACGAAGCGGTCACCGAGCGCCTGCGCGTATGCGGCGAATCGCTGGGCGGTGCAGAACCGGTCACCATCAAAGCGATACGCCAGCACGGTCAGGTTGTCATCGTCGAGACGCTTCCGTACGGCGGCCAGCTCGTCGGGGGAGATCTCCAGCCCGGCGGCGTCGTCGAGCGGCAGTGATGGCTGGCAAAGGACAGGAGCCAGCATCGACGGCTCGAGCATCAGCGATAGCGCGAAGTTCCCGGTGAAGCACATCCCGACCGCGCCAACACCGGGACCGCCGCATTCACCGTGTGCCAGCCGGGCGAGAGCTCGAAGCCATTCGGTCACGGGGCTCGACGCGCCCGCGCCGAGTGCCCGGAACTCGGCGTTCACGCATGCCCTCTGGAACACTTGCGCTCCCTCGTCTGCCCCGACGAGTGCTCCGTCGCGGCCGAATAGCGATGGCATGTAAACCGTGAAGCCTGCATCTCGAACCCAGCGGCCGAACCTGACGACGTGCGGGCTGATGCCAGGCATTTCGGCCATGACGATGACGGCTGGGCCCGACCCCGCCGTGTATACGCGCTTCGTTCGTGCTTCAAGAGTTAGGTCGCGCGCGGTGAAGTCCGCTAGGTCGTCGTCGTCGATAAGGCCGGACATACAGCGCCCTCCGGGATTCGGTGCCGCCGCATGCATCTTGAATACCGCGGCGGTGGTGAGCTGATGATCTGACCATTTCGAAAGCGCGTCGAGAGGCGAGATCGCCACTGCTTGGGGCTAATCTCGCCACATCGCTCCTCCCGCCTCGCCGACGCACGTTGGCGTACTCGCCTACGACGGATGCCTCGGGACCGAGATTTTCGGCATCGCTGATCTGCTCCTGTTCGCGAATCGGATCTCCCGTGCCGTTGGCGGTCTGCACCATGACCCGTTCCGCGTCAGTGTCGTGGCTCGCAAGGCGTCGGACGTCGTCACCGCCGGCGGGCTAGTGCTGCGAGCCACACGATGGCACAAGCGCTTCGACACGGTCGTCGTGCCGGGCTTCGAGCTTCGATCACCGGGCCACGTCGATCGAGCGCTCGCCCGGTGGCACCCCGAGATTTCTTATATCGCGTCGCTTAGCACCGCCGATGTCCCGGTCGCCTCGGTGTGTGTTGGCGCGTTCCTGCTCGGTGAAGCCGGCATGCTCGATGGGCGACAGACCACGACCTCGTGGCTGTTCGCCGACGAGCTCCGGCACCGATACCCCCGAGCCGTGGTCGCCCCAGACCTAATGATCGCGTCCGACGGGCCCGTCACCACGACAGCGGCGTTCAGCGCTGTGCACGACCTTGCGCTCCGCCTCATCCGGACCCACGCCGGTGACGATGTCGCTCGACACGTCGCCCGCCTCGCGCTCGTCGCTGACAATCGGAATAGTCAGGCTCCCTACGTCGACGACACCCTCCTCGAACCTGGTGTCGATCGCTTCATCCGAGCCGTCAAGCGATGGCTGGTCGAACGCCTCGACCAGCCTTACGACCTCCGAGCGCTCGCCCAGGCGTTCCACGTGAGTACACGCACCATGCTCCGCCGGTTCAGGAGCGACACCGGACGGTCTCCGCTGGACTTTCTCCAACAGACACGGATCGACACTGCCAAACGATTCCTCGAGTCTCCCGACCACAACGTCATCACCGCGATGCACCAGGTCGGCTACACGGATCCCGCCTCGTTTCGGCGGCTGTTCATCAAGCGAGTGGGAATGACGCCGGCCGCCTACCGCCGGCAGTTCCGAAATCGCGGGATTGCGTCGTCACGCGTGTGACCTCTCGCAAGCGAGCCGGTAGTCCAACACTGAACGCGCGATCAGCAAGACATGGCGTCGGAGCAGACGCTCTGACACTAGAGACGAGCAAATCGCAGCGCTTGCGTCCGCCGTGATCCGTCATCAAGCTCGGAACGTGAGAGGAGTCGGCCGAAATCGTGGCCGACTCGGCGTTCGACCGTCCCGACTACAGCGAGCGTCGATCGACCCATTTCTCTGCCGTCGGGGGGCGGAACGCAGCAAGACGCGCGAGCAGCGCCATGACGTTGTCTTCGATGTGGACGAGAGCCCGATCGTCCTTTCGGATGAACCCTTCGTCGACGCCTCGGTCGAGGAATACCGCCAAGTCATCAAAAAAACCAAGGACATTGACCAATCCGGTGGGCTTCGCATGCACGCCGAGTTGTGTCCAGGTGAGGGTTTCGAAGGTTTCCTCGAACGTACCGAACCCACCGGGCAGCGCAACGAAGGCGTCAGCCAGGTCTGCCATGAGCGCCTTTCTCGCGTGCATCGAGTCAACAACTCTCAGGTCCGAGAGACCTCGATGTGCAGCCTCCTTCGTCACTAGATCGGCGGGTATTACGCCGGTGACCTCTCCGCCTGCTTCGAGGGCTGCATCGGCAACCAGGCCCATGAGGCCTGCACGGGAGCCGCCGTAGATCAGCCGCATACCTTGTTGCGCAAGCGCGGATCCGACTTCGTGCGCCGCCTTTCCGTACTCCGGGCGCGAACCTGCGCTCGAGCCCGCGAAGATGCAGATGGCGCGGAGCTGCATGACTGTCCATCGTCGCGTACCTCTACGGGGCACATCGGCCTCGACCCGACACCACGACTCGTCAGATTTCCTGAGGCACCGTCGCGTGTTGGGTCTCCTCAGGGTGTCGGAGGCGACCTCCGACTCCGGCGCGATCCGAGGAGCGAAAGCCGCTCAGAGGTGTGTAACGCACATGGAAGTTAGCTGTGACGCGTTGATAGAGATAGCCGATGCTGGGGATCGTGGCCAATGCGGCCTGCGCGCTGACATCGCGGCGAACGGGGCGGGCTCTCCCTTCTGACCACTGGAACAGAGCGCGACCTGTTTGGGTTGCCCCACGCGCAGACGCCGCACTGACGTGACAACATCCCGACCGGACCCGAGCGCTGGTTCGGTCGCGCCGCAGGCACCGCTGACGATGGTCGTCGAGGACAACGCCGACATGGCTGTTCTTCTCGAGACCACCCTTCGAGGGATTGGACACCGCGTGACCATCGTCCCGGACGGCGGCGACGCCGTTGCGCAGGCAACGGCGATGCGGCCCGACCTCGTCCTGCTCGACAGTGGTCTTCCCGGTATGACTGGTCGAGACGTATGCAGATCATTGCGAGCGGATTTCACAACGGCCTCGGCCGGCATCATCTTTGTAACGGCAAGCGCGGACAACGAGGACATCGTCTCAGGGTTCGAAGCCGGCGCCGACGACTACATCAGCAAGCCGTTCCAGCGCGACGAGTTGCTGGCCAGGGTGAGCGCTGTGCTCCGAAGGGCACGAGAGTTGCGCGGGCTGTCACCGCTCACGGGCCTGCCAGGAAACTTCGTGATCCTCCGTGAGATCAAAGACCTCGTTGAGTCCGCGACGACATTCGCCCTTATCTATGCCGACCTTGACAACTTCAAGGCGTACAACGATCGCTACGGCTTCCTTCGTGGCGACGATGCGATCTCAACGACCGCTCGCGTTCTTTGCGAGGCGCTAGAAACGTCGACAGGCCATCCGAGGTTCTTGGGCCATGTTGGGGGCGATGACTTCGTCATGCTCGTCGCGCCCTCAGACGCATCTGGCGTGGCAAGGACAGTCGTTGCGAAATTCGATGCCGCTGCCCCGAGCCTGTACGACCAGATCGACCGCGGTCGGGGCTACATCGAGTTAACCGACCGGCGTGGCTCGTTGTGTCAGCACAATCTGCTGCGCATTTCCCTCGGAATCGCGACTACCGAAACACGCGTCTACTCGTCCCCGCACGAGGTCGTCGCGGTTGCAACTGAGATGAAGGCGCTCGCGAAGCGAGAGCAAGCATCGTCCTGGCAGGTCGATCGCCGCTCCTCTACCTAGGACCGGGATCGTCGGGGGCAGCAAGTGTGTCGAAGGCAACGCTCCGACACATCTTTCGCGATGCGTCGCCTAGGCGGGGGCAACGCGGGACGACAACGCTGTTGCCGTTCGAATGACGCGGCCGGGGCACGGGTCTTCGGGCGCTTCAAACCATGGGACCGCTCGCTAGCGTCTCCAACGCAGATCGCGCGCTTAATGTCACTATGTGTGCGATATGTCCTAATGGAGATCCCTGAAGGTCTGCTACGCACATATAAGTAAGGAGAAGGCGCTGGGCAAAACAGATCGTGCGGCTATGGGGCGACCTTCCGAGACTCGTTCTGGATTGCGGACCGCGACCGGGAGGCGCCATTCTCGAGACGTCTCCCCAGGCGCGGACGGGATCGGCTTGTGCCTGCTACCCCCGAAGAGCGACGAGACAGAACTCGTTGCCTTCCGGATCCGCCAGGACGAGACCCACTCCTTCGGGGTCCTCCCCCATCGCACCGATCTTCCGGCCGCCGAGACGTTCGACGAGAGTTGCTGCTCCGCCCAGGTCATCGGTCCAAACATCGAGATGAATGCGCGTCTTGCCAATCTTCGGCTCCGGGACAGGCTGGAAGTTGATTACTGGTCCCCCAGCGAGCAGAGGGCCGACGCGAAACCAGCCCGGCTGGCCATGGTTCTGTGAGGGGGCATCCAGCAGTGCTCCCCAGAATGTCGCGACGCGCTCAGGCTCGACGCAGTCAATGGTCACCTCACCCCATGCGATGTTCGGACGTGTCACGCCGCCGGAAGGTACCCGGGCCGGGGCGTTGCAGCCACTCCAGCGAACGAAACAAACCCAGCTCGCTGCCATCCCGGAGACACGTGGCACGTCGCTGTGAGCGGCCTGGCATCACGGGCTGCCCGCATGCGAGAGCGCTGAAGAGTCACGTGCGTGCCTCTACGGGTTCGCCGACAAGGTGGTCGCTACCGTGGCGGCCATGGCTGCTCGCCTCGACGGCCGCGTTGTGCTGATCACTGGCGCCGGGAGCGGCATCGGTCGCGCGACGGCGCTTCTTGCAGCAGAGGAGGGGGCAGCAGTCGCCGGAGTCGACGTCGACGTCGAAGGCCTCACCTCCACGGTCGAGGCCATACGTGGACTCGGCGGACAGATGACTACACGGATCGTCGATGTAGGCGACCGCAGCGCTTTACCCGACGCCATCAATTCGATGGCACGCGAACTGGGGCCGCTTCATGGCGTGTTCGCGAACGCTGCGGTTCTTCCCCCGCCTCGCGCCGTGGAGACACTCGATTGGCAAGAGTGGGATCGGGTTCTAAGCGTAAATCTCACGGGCGCCGTGCTGACGCTCGTGTCCTCCCTGCAATATGTCGTCGACGGCGGCTCGCTGCTCATGAACGGATCCTCGATGGCGATTCGGCCGCGCGAGCGGAGACTCGCTTACGTTGCCGCAAAGGCCGGCCTTCACGGCGCGGCGCGAGCTCTCGCACTCGAACTCGCCGAGCGGCGTATCAGAGTGAACGTCCTAGCGCCGGGCCTCACTGATACGCCCATGGTCCGACGAATCCCCGGTCACGTCGAGAGCGGGCTTCCGAGCGTCCCCTTGGGCGAGCTGGTCGCGCCTGAGGAGGTCGCGACTTTGGCTGTCCATCTCTGGTCCGACGACGCCCGCCACGTAACGGGCGCTGTGTTCAGCATCGACGGAGGACGCACCGCGGGCTGAACGGCACCGGGGCCGACTTCGGCCATGAGCCTCCGCGCAAGAACCAAATCCGAAGGCTTCGGGTTGCAGTTCATCGGTGATAGCCGACAGAACATCCCTCGCGAACTGTCATCGATGGACGCGAGCATCGTTAGGCGCTCGCACACCTAGCGCGCAGAGCCGTCGGGTAGAGCAGGCCGTACCGGTGGCAAGGGCGCCCTCCGAGTCCTTGGTCGCGGACGTGCGCCGGTGTTGGTAGGTACGGCGCAGAGTGCCGGTCTGTCCACCGGCCGCGTGGCGCAACGTGGGCACTGTCGCCGTCCTGCGTTCCCCCACCCGGAGCCCTCGGTGCGGTGTCGAGATGTCGTCCCGCCGTCCGCTAAACGGCCAAACGCACGGGGAGCCTCTCGAGGCCTCGCAGGGTGAAGCGCTGGCGCCACTCGGGCTCGTCGACCGTAAGCTCAAGGCCCCCCAGGGCGGCCAGGGCGGTGAACACCACCTGTGCCTCGATGCGAGCGAGGGCCGCCCCCAGACAGAAATGGGGACCTCCTCCGAACGAAAGATGGTGGCCGGCGTCTGTCCGGCCTACGTCCAGCGTTTCGGGGTCGACGAAGGCCGCCGGGTCGCGGTTCGCGGCGCCCAACAGAGCGACGACCTGGTCTCCCTCGCGGATCCGGCGACTGTCGATTTCGGTGTCGCAGGTGGCGGTGCGCGCCGTGAGCTGGACCGGGCTGTCGTAGCGCAGGAGCTCTTCGACGGCACCGCGCACGAGTGCGGGACCTTCACACAGATGTTGCCATTGGTCCGGGTGTCGCAGCAGAGCCAGCAGACCGTTGCCGATCAGGTTCATCGTCGTCTCGTGCCCCGCGGTCAGCAGGAGGACACACGTCGTCAGAAGTTCCTCCGGTGACAGACGGTCGCCATCGTCCTCGGCGGCGACGAGCGCGCTCACCAGGTCGTCGCGCGGCTCGCAGCGTCGCTGCTCGAACAGGGGAAGGAAATACGTTGCGAAGGCGACCGCAGCCATGCCCGCGGCCATGAAGTCGTCCGGCCCCAGCTGCCACTCGAGGATCACGGCGAGCTCGCGAGTCTGCTGGCGAAAGAGGTCGCGATCCTCGACGGGCACGCCGAGCAGCTCGCAGATCACGGTGACCGGTAGCGGATACGCCAGATCACCGATGACGTCCATCTCACCCCGCTCGCGTAGCGGCGAGAGGATGTCCTCGAGGACGGCTTCGACGCGGGAACGAAGGGCTTCGACCCGCTTGGGCGTGAACGCCTTGCTCACAAGCGATCGGAGGCGGGTGTGGTTGGGCGGGTCCATGAACAAAAGCACCTTGGCGAGTAGCTCGTCGGCGGCGGGCGGGGCCCCCATCCCCTTAAGCCAGTCCTGGTGAGTGTGCGAGCGGCGGTGGTCGTTGCTCCACGTCGCCGGCGCCCGGAGCAACGCCTGGATATCGGCATGACGGGTCAGGATCCACATGCCGCTCTCGGCGTCATGGTGGACGGGGTCGTGCTCGCGGAGCCATCGGTAGCCGGTGTAGGGATCGGCTCGGTTAGCGAGGGGATCGAATGAGAACGACGTCTCGGTCGTGCTCACGAGGCAAGGCTCCTTTCTGCGAACCACGCCATGTCGCGTGCACCCAGTTCCGTGGCGGACACACCTGTCCGGCCCTCCTCGTACATCGCCCGCCAGTCCCCGGTGGCGCGGAGAGCCCCGAGGACGGAGTTCATGCCGATGTAGATGCGATTGACGAATACGAAGTCTTTCGGGACGTCGAATTTGCGGTTGACACCCGAGCCCGGGCCGAACGGGTCGAAGATGTGTTGCACGGTTCTCGCTGCGAATTCGGGCGTGAAGGTGAACGGCTGCTTCTCGAGCATGGGCTCGAAGGTCGGTCGGTAGAACTCCATGATCTCCTGCGCGGTCGGCGAGTCTCTGTCGTAAAGGAAGCCCAGGTCGACGAACAGGCGCCGCAGCCTCTCAGCGTCGTTGTCCATCACGGCGTCAGCGATGTCCCCGAAGGCCCGCTGCTGCGCAGGCGTGAACCGCTTCACGCACCCGAAGTCGAGGAATGTGACCGTGCCGTCGTCGTGAAATAGGTAGTTGCCCGGGTGAGGGTCAGCATTGAACAGGCCCCAGCGATGGATGGTGCCGTAGAAGAAACGGTCGATCGTCTCGCCCCATAGGTTGCGCAGCTCGCCTTCGGCCTCGATCGCCTCCTCCCAGCGGCGGCCGTGCACGAGTTCCATCGTCAGGACGCGGGAGCCGGAGAGGTCGGGGCACACCGCTGGGATGCGGATGAAGGGATGGCGGCGGTACAGCTCGCAGAAGTCCGCCTGGTTAGCCAGCTCCGTGGTGTAGTCGAGTTCTTCGCCGATGCGTTCGGCGACCTCGTCTGCCACCGCTCGCACGTCGATCTTGGTGAGCCCCGGCACCAGCCCTTTCGCCATCCGCAAAGCGGTGGCCAGCAGCTCGGTGTTGTCGAGGTCATCGCGGATGGCCTCAGCCACACCGGGGTACTGCACCTTGACAGCGACTTCGGTGCCGTCGGACAGGCGGGCGGCGTGCACCTGTCCGATGGACGCCGCCGCGAGCGGCACCGGTTCGAAGCTCGCGAACAACTCCTCGGGTGGGTGGCCCAGATCGGCCTCGATCACGGCGGCCGTTAGGTCGTAGTCCATCGGCTCGGCGTCGGCTTGCAGGGAGGCGAACGCCTGTTGGTAAATCGCCTGGTATTCGTCGGGCACGAGACCAGCCGTGTCGACGAAGGACAGGATCTGCCCTGCCTTCATCAATACGCCCTTGGATTGGGACAGAAAGGTGGCGTACCGCTCTGCGTTGCGGAGGTGGAACTCGACACTCGTTCCGCGCTGACCCTGGAGGCGACGCTTAAGGATGTCAGTGACGGCGCTGCCCGTCGTCTGGGCGGCCATCGCCGCGAGCGGAGCAGTGCGACGGACCCTGCCCGTCGGGATCTTTTGGCTCCCTCGCTGACGATCCGACATAGCGACCTCACTTGCTGCTGAGTTCTCCTCAGTGTTTACTGAGGCGATGCCTTCCCGGTCAAGTCCGCTGGCGCCGACGCGTGACCGCCTCCTCGACGAGGCAATGCGTCTCTTCGGTGAGCGGGGCTACGAGGCCACGAGCGTCGCCGACATTGAGCGCGCCGCTGGCCTGACACCGGGAGCCGGCGGCCTCTTCCACCACTTCCGTTCCAAAGAAGCGCTCCTCCGCGAGGGCATCGAGCGCCACGTCGCCCGCCTGGAAGCGCTCCGCCAGATACGGGGTGTCGTGCCGCCGCTGGGCGATGTGCGCGCCGAGCTCACATTGCTGGCGCGCTATGTCTTCGCCGAGATGGCGGAAGAGCGGGAACTGCTCCGCGTCCTCTTCACCGAGGCCCGGCAACGGCCGGAGATCGTCGCCGAGGCTGTCGACCGCATCGTGCGATCGAGCTTCCGCGAGTTCGCACAGTGGCTCGCACGCGTCGTCGGCGACCTACCAAACCGCGACGCAGTCGCGGCCGTGGCTCTGGGCGCCCTTGCGTATAACCGGGCAGCCGAGGCACTTATCGACGAGCCGCTTGTCGACGTAGATGAAGAGACGTTCATCGCCACGTGGGTCAACATGGTGGTCGCGTACCTCGGACCGCTGACATGAACGGCGCGCCATTGGACTGCTCCAGCTGGCGACGCCATGGTGTCGGAGGCGACACTCCGACACTCAAGCCCGGCATGACCCACTAGGGGTACGAGGCGGGCGCACCCTCTCGATCCAGTCGTGCCACGACGTCGTCCGGTCTACGCCTGCCGGCCTCGCGCTAATCATCGGTCCGAGCGCATGCCACCCCGGCGTAGTTGTTGACCGTCGATGAACGCGAAGAGGGGGCGCGCCACATTGCTATAGACCCACCCGACAGCCCATGGCGGGAGGTATCGATGACGCTCCTCAAGATCAACGCGCGCTCGCGGATGAGCCTTCACGAGTCTGAGGACGACATCCATCGCAACGTTGGGGTGTCCGCCTTCGGAGGGCTCTTCAGTATGAAGTTCGATCGTGGTGAGGTACTTGGTGCTCTTGTAGCCATACTGGCTTGGGCTGATGAGCCGTATCGGACCACCGTGGTACGCGCCCAGCGGCTCGCCGTCCAAGTGATCCGCGAGCAGCACGTCGTCTCGAAGGGCATCCTCTAGCAGCAGTACAGACCGCCAGCCATCCTTCCCGATGAATCGGAGATGGCTTATGCCCTCAGGGGCGACTGGTTGGACGAGTTCTTCGTAAAGGGCGCGGAAAGGCACTCCCCCCCAGCGGAGCCCTCGAGCCGTCCATCCGGCAACGCAATGGAAGTCTGCGACGATCTCCTGTCGCCGCATTCCCGCGAGCGAGTCCAGCGAGACGTCTAGCGGTCGAGTCACGGAGCCACGAACTGCGATCGCCCGGAACCTCGAAACATCATCGAGAATTGGCCCCGAGAAGTGCGGGAACACGTCGAGCTCGCGCTGACCAGGCGGAAGGTCTCTTGCCGCCGCGCCAGGCCACAGGTCTCGCACTCGTACATGCGGTCGTCGCTCAGCCATCGTTGCCACGCGCTGTCCCGCTGCCGCGAGCGGAGAGCAGCCGAATCGGTGCAATGAGTAGACGGTTAAGGGGACGCACAAGCCAGCCCGGCACGTGCGGCGTGCGTTCCTCTTCCCAAACCCGCGCCCGCGGATGTGGTGCGATCGGCGGGAGCTGCAGT
>Ga0209577_10006276_pt1 | contig 11002 bp, 9 predicted proteins | sample GraSoiAngelo_109_FD_185874 | JGI IMG/M metagenome (GOLD analysis project Ga0209577, IMG submission 185874) | Grasslands soil microbial communities from the Angelo Coastal Reserve, California, USA - 14_0903_12_20cm (SPAdes) (version 2) | ecosystem: Environmental > Terrestrial > Soil > Grasslands ... | reverse complement strand
TTCGTCGGTTTTATCGACCCGCGCCATTTTGCCGAGGTGCCGCTTGCGTTTGGCGTTCTTAGCGGAAAGCAAATGACGCCGTGACGATTGGCCGCGCAAAACTTTGCCGCGGGCAGTGATCTTGAATCTTTTCCTGACCGCCTTTTTGGTTTTGCTGCGCGAGATTGCTTTCGGCATAAGGCGCGAAAGATAAGGGCCGCCGCTCGAATCACAAATTCTTTTTGGTATTTGCTCGACGGCGGCAAAAGCAGCAAACCCCAAAAGCCAGGCTCCAAAAAATTTCAATCTTCAAATTCCAAGCGCGATAAGGCGCGACGACGCTTGAACATTGAATTTTGAACTTCTCTGGGATTTGGAGATCCGAATTTGGAACTTTCACTGCGCCGACTTGCTGGGAGATTGTCATATATGGAAGCCGCCTCCCCTAAAATTCCGCGCGTCGTGATTATCGGCGCCGGGTTCGGCGGCCTGGAGGCGGCCAAGAAACTCTCCGGTGGAGCCGTCCAAGTTACGGTGGTCGACCGGACGAATTACCATTTGTTTCAACCGCTGCTTTATCAAGTCGCGACCGCTGCGCTTTCGCCGGCGGATATTGCCGCTCCCGTGCGAGCGATTTTGAGCAAATGCGAGAACATGGAGGTGATCCTCGCTGAAGTTCAATCGATCGATGTGAATGCGAGGAAGGTAAAAATGGTCGATGGCGAACTCGATTACGATTATCTCATTCTGGCCACCGGAGCGCGGCATTCCTATTTCGGACATCCGGAGTGGGAAAAACTTGCGCCTGGCCTCAAGAGTCTGGAGGACGCGGTTGAAATTCGGCGCCGGATTTTAATGGCGTTTGAATATGCCGAAAAAATCAGCGATGAGGCGGCGCGCAAAGCGGCGATGACATTTGTCATCATTGGTGGCGGCCCAACCGGCGTCGAAATGGCGGGCGCCATTGCCGAAATTGCGCGTTACACGCTGGCAAAAGATTTTCGCCACATCGATCCCTCCCAAGCGCGCGTGGTTTTGGTGGAAAGCGAACCGCGAGTGCTCGCCGCTTTCCCGGAGGATCTGCAGATCAGCGCGATGCGACAGCTGGTCGATCTTGGCATCGAAGTGCGCACCGGCATTCATGCCACCAACCTTTCGGAACAAGGTTTGCAGGTCGGGGACGAATTCATTCCGTGCCGTGTAAAAATCTGGGCGGCCGGCAACAACGCCTCCTTTGTCGGCCATTCACTTGGCGCGCCCATCGACCGCGTCGGTCGCGTCATCGTGAACAAAGATCTGACCATTCCTGATCATCCAGAAGTTCAAGTGATCGGCGACCTGACGAATTTCTCATATCAAACCGGCCAGCCGTTGCCGGGAGTCTCGCCGGTTGCAATGCAACAAGGACGCCACGCGGCGCGCAACATTCTGGCTATGATCGATGGCCGGAAGCCGCAACGGTTCTGGTATTTCGACAAAGGCAGCATGGCGACGATCGGCCGGAACAAAGCGGTCGCAGACCTTAAACTGGTGCACCTGAGCGGAATCCCGGCATGGTTGGCTTGGTTGTTCGTCCACATTATCTTTCTGGTCGGCTTTAGAAATCGCCTCGCCGTCCTTTTTCAATGGGCTTGGGCTTATTTCAGCTTCAACAAAGGCGCGCGCCTGATCACCCGAAACTTTCAGTCGGAGCAGAGGCCACCAGCCTAACGAATGGGATTCCGCACGGCAGTTGTTGGCTCGGGCGCCATCGGCAGTTATTACGGCGCAAAGGTCGCACGGTGGTCGAGATGAAGCGCAGGGTTCAACCCGCGGTCCCGAAAATCACGGTGCGCAATCTCCAGCGCAAAGTCCCGGTGAAAGTTGCCGATCTTCAGAGGTTTGCGCAAAAGGCTGCCAAGCTTTGTCTTCGCCTGCCGCGCAAAAGCAAAACGGACCTGAGCGAGTTGCGGGAGATTTCGATGTTAGTCGTCTCGGATCGCCGGATGGCATCGTTGCATAGGCAGTTCATGAATGAATCGGGCCCTACCGACGTGATCACATTTCAGCACGGCGAAATCTTCATCAGCGCCGAGACTGCTCGTCGTAATGCCCAACGGTTTGGAAACGCCTTCGCGCCCGAGCTGCGCTTGTACGTCGTCCACGGTTTGCTCCACTTGCACGGGTTCGACGATCGAGATGAGAGTAACGCGCGGAAGATGGAAATCGTTCAGCGGAGAATTCTTAATCAAGGGAGTTGTTTGAAGTGAAGGCGCAGTGTGATAACATTTTTTTCATGAGCGCGGTGAATGCCGGGCAGCTCGAAAAGGGATCTGCTTCCACGGTGGAAGCGCCGATCAAAGAAAAAGAAACGCGCAGTGAAGAAGAACTCGATGTGCCGTGGCAGGTCGTCGTGCACAATGATCCGGTTAATTTGATGACCTACGTGACAATGGTTTTCCAGCGCGTCTTTGGTTATCCGCGCGAAAAAGCGGAGCGTCACATGTTGGAAGTTCATCAAAAAGGCCGTTCGATTTTATGGAGCGGTGTGCGTGAACCCGCCGAGTTCTACGTCCAGCAGCTTCATGGTTATCTCCTGCTCGCGACCCTGGAGAAAGTCGTTTGATATGGAAATCTGCCGCCAAGACGACGCCTTACAGATCTCCGATCTGGATCCGTTTCTGGCAGAGCTGCTGCGACAAATCCCAGAGAGCACTAATCCCGACGGCGCCCCGGCCGCTGAAGCACGTCTGTTCAGCCGGCCATCGGCAGAAAAGAAAATTTGTGCAGAGTGGAAAAGTTACGTCGAACCTGAATTGCGACGGCTTTTTCGCAGCGCGACCGAAACGGTAACGGACGATCTCACCCAACTTAATGGCAACGAGAAATCATTGAGCAATTGTATTCTCCACATTCCGATCGCCCACGCCGATGCCTGGCTGAATACGCTTAATCAGGCACGGCTTGTGATCGCCGCCAAATACAAGTTCTCGGACGAAGAATTAAACGATCACGATCGCTCTCCGATCGGTTCACGCCGGGACCTCGGATTGTTTCAGGTAAATTTTTACGGGTTTCTCCAGGAATTTATCCTGCGAGAAATATCCGGTTAAGCGGACCTCGGGCCCGATTGACCCTGACCGCGCTCGCGCACCATCGACATTAACTTGTCTTTGATCGCGTTGGAGGCCTTGGCTGGCTTGAGGCTGAGAGCAAAAGCTTCATGCAACCCGTAGCACTGATTGATAAAATCCTCGGCGGCAGAGCCGTATTGCTTGCGCGCAGCCTTAAAGTCCTGCAGCTCTTCGGGTTCTAACGCCCCGATCACGTAGAGCCGCGCGCAATTCTGGAATTCCTCAAAACTCATCTCTTAACTCCTTCAAGCTGTCGTAGATCTTTTTCAAGCCTAATTCGAGCCGGGTTTTTACCGTTCCCAAGGGTATATTCGTATGAGAAGCGATTTCGCGCTGGCTCATCCCCTGAAAAAATGCAAGTTCGATCACTTGCTGCTGGGCTTCGGGGAGAGAATTGATCACTTTGGCCATTAGAGCGCGGGTGTCCCCGGCTTCAATGTCCTTCTCGGTCGCATTCTGCACCCAGGCAAGGGGTTGCTGCTCCGGTTGTGCTTGGAGACGCTCTTCGGCGCGGGCATAAGCCTGTTTTTTTCGCAATGCGTCAATCGCCCGCCGGCGGGTCAACGTCACCATCCACCCCAGCGGCTTACCTTTCTTAGCGGAAAAATTCTTCGCCCGGTTCCAAATTTCCATGAACACTTCCTGAAGAAGGTCGTCCGCCTCGGTCTCGTTGTGAATGATCCGCAAAATCAGCGCTTTCATGACCCCGTTATAGCGATCATAAAGCTGAGAAAGCGCGTCCGCGTCACCCGATTGAATGCCCAGCATCAGATCGACATCGCTCGGCGCGCCCGGTTCAAGGTCAGCCGCGCTGGTCATCGATTTTTCCGAGGTCGCCACGTCAGGCTCAGACCCAGGAGCGGCTTGCAGATTTGGATCGACCACTGACGACATTCTCAAGTCTTAGTTCGGCCGGTCACCGGCGTCCAACGTTTTCGTTTTTTAGGCTCCCGATAAGCCTTGACCGGTGCGGGACTGGCCAAATACGATTCGCGCTCAACTCAGCTCGCGGTGATCCGCGTCAAAGCCAACCAAGAAAATCCCATGAAAATTATCATTTCATTTCTCGCAACCGTCTTCCTCGCGGCAATGACCTTTGCTCAGGAAGAATCAGCGTCGCCCGCAGAATCGACCGCGCCAGCAACCGAAGAAAAAGCATCGGCCACAGTCGAGGAAACGCCAGCCTCTAAGCCGGCTGAAGCCGCGTCTCCGGCTGCGGTAAAGAAAGCTGAGGCAGCAACGTCTCCAAAAGCTGCCGCAAGTGCCGCGGCAACAACCACGACCGCGAAACCGGCTGCGTCTACCGCTGCTTCGAGCGGAAAGAAAATGGGCGTCCGGGAGATGGAAGAAAAATGGGAAGCTTCGATTCCCAGTCACGACTTCACGACAGTCCAGGGATTCGTTGCCTCTGATTTCGTCGGCGTATCCTCACAAGGCAAGTTTGTCGACAAGTCCAGCATGCTGGCAGAATACAAGAAGGACAAGGACACCTACAAGTCGGCGAAAAACGAGAGACTCAACGTCAAGTCTTTCGGGCCGAATGTTACGGTTGTGACCGGCCGCGCCCGAGAAAAGGGAACGGGCAAAGACGCTAAAGCGTTCGACCGAACCTTCCTTTTCACCGACACCTGGATCTTACGCAACGGACAATGGCAGTGCGTCGCTTCGCAAATCAGCAAAGTTAAGGGATAATCCACACTTTAATTGCTCAAAAGGCGACCGCGGCAGCGCGGCCGCCTTTTTTCCGCCAGCGCTTCCAGGATAATCGCTCCTCGGCCCAAACTAACGGATCATTGCGCGGCGTGCTTTGTGCGGCAAAGGTTACTCGCATGCCGTCGAGCACGAAAGAATTAGTGGCCGATCCGCTTTGGTACAAGGACGCGGTCATCTACGAGCTGCACGTCAAAACCTTCCATGACAGCGACGGCGACGGCATTGGCGATTTTCGCGGTTTGATCCAAAAACTCGATTACCTCCAGGAGCTCGGCGTTACGGCGATCTGGCTCTTGCCCTTTTATCCGTCCCCGCTGCGTGATGACGGCTACGACATCGCCGATTATTTCGACGTCAATCCGAACTACGGAACGCTCGACGATTTTCGCGCGTTCCTCGACGCGGCGCACAAACGCGGCCTGCGCGTCATCACCGAGTTGGTCATCAATCACACCTCCGACCAAAATCCGTGGTTCCAAAAGTCCCGGCGCGCGCCGCCCGGTTCACCCGAACGCGAATTTTATGTCTGGAGCGATACGCCGGAAAAATATTCAGACGCACGGATCATCTTCAAAGATTTCGAAACGTCGAATTGGTCATGGGATCCGTTGGCCAAGGCTTACTATTGGCACCGCTTCTACGCGCACCAGCCCGATTTGAACTTCGACATTCCGGCCGTCCACAAAGCGCTCGAGAAGGTTTGCGACTTCTGGCTCGCCATGGGCGTCGACGGAGTGCGGCTCGACGCCGTGCCTTATCTCTACGAGCGCGAAGGGACGAGCTGCGAAAATCTACCCGAGACGCATGCCTACCTGAAAAAGTTGCGCGCCCACGTCGATCGAAAATTCCCCGGCCGCATGTTGCTCGCCGAGGCGAACCAGTGGCCGGAAGATGCGGTCGCCTATTTCGGCAGCGGCGACGAGTCGCACATGAGTTTTCATTTCCCGCTCATGCCGCGCATGTTCATGGCGTTGCAAATGGAAGATCGGTTTCCGATCATCGATATCCTCGATCAAACGCCGCCGATTCCGGACAACTGCCAGTGGGCGATGTTCCTGCGCAATCACGACGAGCTGACGCTCGAAATGGTGACCGACGAGGAGCGCGATTACATGTGGCGCGTTTACGCCAACGATCCGCACGCGCGGATTAATCTCGGGATTCGCCGACGGCTGGCGCCCCTGCTCGCCAATAGCCGGCGCAAAATGGAACTTCTCAACACCATGCTTCTCTCCATGCCCGGCACGCCAATCATTTATTACGGCGATGAAATCGGCATGGGCGACAATATTTACCTTGGCGATCGCAATGGCTGCCGCACGCCGATGCAATGGAGTCCCGATCGCAACGCCGGTTTTTCTTTGGCCAATCCGCAACAGCTGCATTTGCCTGTCATCATCGATCCCGAATACCACTTCGAAGCGATCAATGTCGAAAATCAGCAGAAAAATCTGTCCTCGCTTCTCTGGTGGATGCGCCGCGTGATCGCGACACGGAAGAATTTCAAAGCTTTTTCCCGCGGCACTCTCGAATTTCTTTTCCCCGACAACGCCAAGGTGCTGGCATTCCTCCGCCGCTACGAAGACGAAACCGTACTTGTGGTGGTAAATCTTTCCCGCTTCGCGCAAGTAGTGGAGCTCGATCTGGCCCAATTCTCCGGAGGCGTGCCCGTTGAAGTCTTCAGTCGTAATCGCTTTCCGACGATAAAGAAATCCGCCTACGTCCTGACGCTTGGACCGCATTCACATTATTGGTTTACGCTTCAGCCGCAGACCGAACGGCGCCGATTGGAGAAGAAGCGCGTGGTGCCGACGCTCAACACGCTTCCCGAGTTGCAATCGTTGCTCGATGATGGCGCGCGCGCGCGCATCGAAGGAGAAGTCTTACCCGAATACATCGCCACTTGTCGCTGGTTCGGCGCGAAGGCGCGCACGCTTCGGCAAATGCGCGTTCTTGAGCGTTCCGCTATTTCTTCCGAGCCCAACGCCGCGCAATTTTGGTTCGTCGAAGTGAGCTATCTTGATGGCCCGACCGAAACCTATGCTTTACCGGTAAAGATCCTTTCCGACGACAAAGCGCGATCGCTTGCCCAATCTGCGCCGCACGCGGTCATCGCGCGCTTCAGTGACGAGCACGGTTCCATTCTCTTCGACGCGGTTTGGGACACCGATTTTCGCGAAAAACTTTTTCGCCTCATGCTGGATCGACAACATGCCAGCGGGCGAAATGGGAATCTGGTCGGCGCACTGAGTCCACGGATCAGACCGGTCACGACCGTTCTGCCTTCAAATGTGCTCCGCGGCGAGCAGAGCAACTCATCCATGCTTTTTGCCGACAAATTCTTCCTCAAGCTTTACCGGAAACTTGAGGACGGCGTGAACCCCGACGTCGAGGTGACGCGGTTCCTGACCGAGCGCGCGCAATTTAATAACGTGCCCGCGTTTGGCGGGGCAATTGAATATCGCCGGGCTAAAACGCAACCCACCGTTGTTTGCTTGTTGCAGGACGCAATCACGAGTGAATCCGACGCCTGGACGATGACGCTCGATCACGTCGGCCGTTTTTACGAACGCGTCCTTTGCCGTAAAGCCGAGCTGCAAAATGAAACCGCGCCGGCTGGCCCGCTGGTCGAAGAATTGGTCGGTGGGGTTTACGCCGAGAAAGCAAAACTGCTCGCGCAACGCACCGGCGAATTGCATCTCGCGCTCGCCTCAGTCCGGGACGATCCCATATTCGCGCCGGAACCGTTCAACGCCATGGCCCAGCGTTCTGTTTATCAAAGCATGCGCGCGCTCCTGCGCCGCAATTTCGAATCGCTGAAAAAGAAATTGCGCGACGTGCCCGAAAATCTTCGCGACGAAGCCAAAGACGTTCTCGGTACCGAAAAGGAAATTCTCGCCCGCGAAAAACGTCTGCTCGATCGCAAAACCAACGCCGCCAAAATCCGGATCCACGGCGATTATCATCTCGGCCAGGTCCTCTCCACCGGAAAAGACTTCGTCATTCTCGATTTCGAAGGCGAACCGGCACGGCCGTTGAGCGAGCGCAAACTCAAACGCTCCGCGCTGCGCGACGTCGCCGGCATGATGCGCTCGTTTCAATACGCCGCTTACAGCGCGCTTTGGCAACCGGCCATGCGCGCAGAAGACGTCCCGTTCCTCGAGCGCTGGGCCGATCTCTGGTATCGCCAGATGAGCAGCACTTTTCTCCAAAGTTACTTGCAGACTGCGTCGGGCGCGATGTTCGTCCCGCAAAACTCCGACGACCTCCAAATTCTTCTCGAAGCCTATCTCCTCGACAAAGCCGTTTACGAAATCGGCTACGAACTCAACAACCGCCCCGACTGGGTCATCATCCCCATCCGAGGCATCAAACACATTCTGAAATCAGCGTAAAAAATTGCCACCGATGCACACAGATGAAAATCTGTTTCTTTTATCTGTGAAAATCTGTGTCAATCTGTGGCTCTAAACAATGGTTTGGAAAAATCCTATGAATCAGCATCTCGACAAGATCGACAATGACATTGCGGAGAAACATCTGTTAAAGCATCCGTTTTATCTCGCCTGGACGCGCGGTGAGCTGAGCAAAGAGGCGCTGACAGATTATGCGCGGCAGTACTATCATCATGTCGCGGCGTTTCCGACCTACCTCTCGGCGGTGCATGCGAAATGCGACAATCAACCGACCCGGAAACAAATTCTTTCCAATTTGATCGACGAAGAGGCCGGCTCGCCGAATCATCCCGAGCTTTGGAAACAGTTCGCCGAAGGCCTCGGCGTACAAGATGTCGATCTTGCCAAGACGGAGAAACAGCCCGAGACGAAGGATTTGATTGGCACATTCCGATCAGTCTGCGGCAACAAATCGACCGCGGAAGGGCTGGCCGCGCTTTACGCGTACGAGACTCAGATCCCGGCGATCTGTGAGTCGAAGATCGACGGATTGAAAAAGCATTACGGATTCATCGATCCGAAGCATTATGAATATTTCTCGGTCCACATCGAAGCTGATCGCGAACATTCCGCGGCTGAGCGGAAAATGCTGAGCACGTACGTCGACAATCAAAACGTCGACAACGTGCGTGCGTCAGTGCAGCGCGTCCTCGACGCGCTCTGGGAAATGCTCTCCGGCGTTTGCCGCAGACACGCGATCGCCTGCTAAGCGACGCGACGTGCTGCTTGTCATGTCGAGTGGAGTCGAGACATCTCTAAATATTTCAGAAATAGTAAGAGATTCCTCCACTTCGGTCGGAATGACACAGATTCGGCGGTCATCGACCGCCGCTACAATTTCCGCGCACACGATGGCACGTGTCCCTCCAATTAAAAAATCACCTCGGCGTGATGCCTTCGGCCAGATCGACGTGAAAACTTTGCTTCACCTTGTTCGTGCCGAAACTTAATTCCGCGTTGTAATCGCCGGCCGGCAGCAATCGCTTCGGATCGTCGCCGCCGTACTCAATGCTGACATCTTTGCTCGGACGCAGGTCCCAATTCAATCGGGTGAATCCGGGCGTGCCGGGCGCTTTCAGGTTCGCGACTGGTTGCCCGGTCGATTTCGTGACTGAGAGTTTGATTTCGTCACCGGTGAATTCTTTTACCCAAACGGTAAAGAGCGCGCCTTCGGCTGGATTTTGGCCGCGATAAACCCCTTTGCCGTTGGAATCGACAAAGCCCGGCTGCAAATACGCGCCGGTGACGGAGCGCACACTAAATAGATGCGCAGGCTTCGCTGCGATCTCGGGCGTGAATTCACGGAACGGCGTACTGTCATCGAGAACCGCTATGCTTCGCCCATGGGTCGCGATCACGAGATCGGCTGTGCGAGGATGAATCTGAATATCATCCACGCGCACGGGCGGAACATCGCCGATACGGACCCAATGCGCGCCCTGGTCGAACGACGCGAACAATCCAAAGTGCGTTCCCGCGTAAAGCAATTTCGGATTCGCCAAATCTTCGCGCACGACCTCAACCGGATCGTTAGCCGGCAAATCGCCAACCACCGGTTGCCAGGTTTTGCCGAGATCGCCAGTTCGCAAGATCATCGGACGATCATCGCCCGTCCGATATGCATTCGTCGCTACGTAGGCGACGTTTGGATCGACATTCGATGCCTCGATTCGCACGACCCATTGGCCGCGCGCCGCCTCCGGCAAGTTATTGGTGAGCTCAGTCCATTTGCCGCCGTCGTTTTCAGTGATCCAAAGCCTGCCATCATCTGTTCCAGCCCAGAGCAATCCCGCGCGCTTGGGCGATTCGGCCAGCGAAAAAACGACGCCGTAACTTTCCGCGCCGCTGCCGACTGCGTTCGTTTTGTTTGGATCGTTGTGCGTCAGATCGGGACTGATCACGGAATATTTCTCCATCCGATCGGTCAGCTTGAAGACGCAGTTGCCACCAAGATAAATCACACCGGGTTTGTGTTTGCTCATTAACATTGGCGAATTCCAATGAAACCGGTACCGCGTCGCACCTTCCGTTGGCTCCGGCCGCAAACGACGTAGCTCGCCGTTGCGCAAATTGATCCGGTGCACTTCCCCACCCTGACTCTCGGCGTAAAACGTGTCGCGATCGGTCGGATCGAACAGAACATAAAAGCCGTCGCCACCGGCAAGCGCGGTCCAATCGGAATTGCGAATCAGCTCTTTGCTTTGCACTCCGCTCGGCCCGACCCAGTTCTCGTTGTCCTGCAAACCGCCGGCGATTCGGAAATACGGTTTCGAATCGTCGAGACTGATCCGATAAAATTCTCCCGCCGGAATTTTGTTCAGGTGGTCCCAATTCTTTCCGCCGGCAAAACTTTGATAGAGACCGCCATCGGTCCCGAGCAACAAACGCTGACAAACAGGTGGTTTTGGCGGTTTGTTTTTGTCTTCCGGCTTTGGCGGCTTCGGCGCCGGCGCCGTGCCGGGCTGAATTGCCATCGCGTGGCAATCTGGATGCACTTTCTCGGAAAGATCTTCCCGGAAATTTTTGCCGCCGTCATCTGACACGAGGAGCGCGAATTGGAGCAGATAAACACGCTGATCGTTCGCGGGATCGATCCGGATCTGACTGAAATAAAACGGCCGCGGATCGATCGCGCTCATTCGCGTCCAATGCTCGCCGTTGTCTTCCGATCGAAAGACGCCGCCGCTTTTGCTGCGCAAATCGCTCAGAGTGCCCGAACCGCCTTCAAAACTTTGCCCAACG